>ULUT01021438.1_pt1 | contig 103698 bp, 92 predicted proteins | sample 1958691 | NCBI WGS metagenome assembly ULUT01 (sample SAMEA4835766, study PRJEB28245) | human gut metagenome | biome: gut microbiome; material: fecal sample | place: Denmark | collected 2008 | reverse complement strand
CGAAGAAACAAGAAAAGCCGAACTGGAACTGTTCCTCAAGCAGAATGTATGTATCAACAAGAACGAATACATCCAGCTAAGCGGACTAACCAGACATGCCGCCATAGACGAACTGAACAACTTCATCCGGCAAGGGTTCCTGCGCCGCCGCGGAATGGGAAGGTCAACGGTCTATGTGCGACAAGAAAAAGACACAGCAAACGAAATTTAGGGGGGCAAGCACAGAGACACAGAGACATAGAAATTAATTTGAAAAGAATCTCTGTGCCTTTGTATTTTCGTGTTCATCCCCCCAAAATAATAAAACAACAAACAATGGAAAAATCAACAGAACCCCAACCCTGCACGCAGTGGTTCGTCTTCTTCAAAGACCAACTGCTGCTGAAAAAAGGATATACAGACAAAGGAGAAATAAAATACAGCGTACCCGTCAGTATAGAGCCTCCTCTGACACCGGAAGCCGGAAGTAATATACACGAAGTGTTCCCCCCCAACGGCAAGCAAGTACGTGCATTCGCCTTGGAACAGCCCGTGGCCGAAACCGACGAATGGGTCATGATAGGCCTGCGCGCATCGTACGACTACATCTCGCCGGACGAGTACCGTTCTGCAGGAAAGGCCTTCCAGATACTCTATTGGGACGAGCACAGCCGCTTCTGCCCCGTGTGTGGCACCGCCATGGAGCACCAGACCCCCATCATGAAGAAGTGTCCCAACTGCGGCAATGAGATGTACCCTCCCGTTTCCACCGCCATCATTGTACTGATACGCAAAGGAGACGAAATCCTGCTGGTGCATGCCCGGAACTTCCGAGGAACCTTCTACGGACTGGTGGCAGGCTTCCTCGAAGCCGGGGAGACACTGGAAGAATGTGTGGAACGGGAAGTTTTTGAAGAAACGGGGCTGAAGGTAAAGAACATCACCTACTTCAGCAACCAGCCCTGGCCCTACCCCAGCGGATTGATGGTGGGTTTCATTGCCGACTACGAAAGCGGGGAGATAAAACTGCAGGAAGATGAGCTAACCGCTGCCGCCTTCTATTCCAAAGACAACCTGCCCGAAATTCCACGAAAGCTGAGTATCGCAAGAAGGCTGATAGACTGGTGGATGGAGAACAATTAAAAATTAAAGAATTAAAAAGAGGGGGGAAGAAATTTAAAAAAGCAAATTGCGGAAAACACACACTCACAAACGAACAACTACGAATGAAACGACTCTCATTCACATCAACCAATCGGTGTGTAACCGCAATCTGCATATACTAAACTTCCCTGCAAACGTTTTGTTCATCAACCATCGGGTTTAAGTCTTTATTTAAGTTTTCTTTCAACACAGAAGCAAAAGGAAGAGGCGCAGCCCTCACGGGTTACGCCTCTCCGAACACTATATACACATTTTTTCCTCTTTCCTATCAAATGCCGAGTGACTTGCGCACTGCCTCCACTTTCTTCTCAGCTTCGGCATCGGCGCTGGCATAGCATTTCGGACAACCCATCTCGCCCTTCACCTCGATATAGAACTTAATCTTCGGTTCCGTACCGGAAGGACGGACAGAAATCTTCGTGCCGTCTACAGTGAAATATTGAAGTACATTGGATGTCTCGGGCATATCCAGCTTGCTTACGTTGCCCTGGGCATCAGTCAGTTCCAGCGTCTTGTAATCCTTAATCAGGCTGACAGCCGAACCACCGATTTCCTTCGGAGGATTGGCACGGAAGTTATCCATCATCGCCTTGATTTCCTCGGCACCACTCTTACCGGGTTTCACCACGTTCACGGTGGTTTCCTTAGAGAATCCATATTCTACATAGATTTCCATCAATACGTCATAGAGTGTCTTGCCCTGGTCTTTGGCCCAAGCACAGATTTCGGCCAGCAAAGAGCAGGCAGAAACCGCGTCTTTATCACGGACAAAGTCTTCGGCCAGGAAGCCATAGCTTTCTTCACCACCACCGATATACTGCTGCTTACCTTCACTCAGACGGATTTCGCGGGCAATCCACTTGAAGCCGGTGTAGCAGTCGCGCATTTCAATCTTGTTCTTGTCTGCCACAGCCTTGATGAGTTCGGTGGTCACGATGGTCTTCACGATGAAGTCGTTCGGCTGCATCTTACCCATTGCAATACGGTTCTTGATGATGTAGTACAAGAAGATGAGACAAGTCTGGTTACCATTGATAAGCACCCACTCGCCCTTATCGTCCTTGCAGGCCATACCGACACGGTCGGCATCCGGGTCACTTGCCATCACGATGTCAGCGTCAATCTTCTTAGCCAGCGCAATGGCCATGGAAAGGGCTTCGGCATTTTCGGGATTCGGAGAAACCACTGTCGGGAAATTGCCGTCCTTCACCATCTGTTCGGGCACGCAGTTGATATTCTCAAATCCCCACTCCTTCAATGAGTCCGGAATAAGCACGCGGCCTGCGCCATGAAGCGGAGTATACACAATGCTGAGGTCTTTCTGGCGACGGATGACTTCGGGGTCGATAGAGATGGAGTGAACCATGTCCAGATAAACCTTATCCACTTCCTTGCCGATAATCTGAATCAAGTCCTTGTTGCCGTTGAACTTGATGTCGGCCACCGTCACCTTGTTCACCTCGTCTATGATGGCCGTGTCGTGCGGAGCGAGCACCTGCGCACCGTCATCCCAATAAGCTTTGTAGCCGTTGTATTCTCTGGGGTTGTGGCTGGCGGTAATGTTGATACCGCTCTGGCAACCGAAGTGGCGGATGGCGAATGAAACTTCGGGCGTAGGACGAAGGTCATCAAAAAGATATACCTTGATGCCGTTTGCAGAGAAGATGTCAGCAGAAATCTTGGCGAACTTGTCACTATTGTTGCGGCAGTCGTAGCCCACTACAACGGAAATATCCTTCTTTCCGGCAAAACATTTGTTCAGATAGTTGGACAAGCCCTGTGTTGCGGCACCTACGGTGTAGATGTTCATGCGGTTTGTACCGGCACCCATGATGCCGCGCAGACCACCCGTTCCAAACTCCAGGTCTTTGTAAAAACTGTCTATCAATTCGGTTTTATCTGGATTTTCCAACATGCGTTTCACTTCTGCCTGAGTTTCGGCATCATATGCCGGGGTAAGCCATTTTTCGGCTTTCTCAGTCACCTGCTTAATCAGTTCCTGATTTTCCATAAGACTGTTATTGTTTTAAGGGTTAATATAAACTTTTTTGTAAGACACAAATGTAGAAGAATAAGTTCAAATATCCTAATTTTATTCAGGCATTTTATATCTGTCTCCCGTCTGCTTAACATACTCTTCAAGGAACTCCTTCGGGTATCCCGGGCGGATTACGCCTGCCGGCTGGCCGATGGAATTACGTTCGAACTGACCGTTTTTCATACGCTTGACAACGCCGTCATTGTACTTTACGACAAGAAACTCGCCAAGACGTTTCCAGGTATCGAAAGTGCTTTGGGCGGTCATGTTCGTATAGTTGGTTAGGAATGCCTTCGCTTTGGCAGGGTCTTTTTCCAAAAGTTTGGCAGCAGCAGCCTCAACGCCCTCCTGCGCTTCATTGAAAGTTGTCTCCAACTCTGTCTGAGTGGCACGCACGTCGTCTATCATCAAGTCATAGCGGGGATATACCATATTGGCCACCCAATTGAAAATCCAGAAAGCGGAGTTCCAGGAGAAAGTGATGTAATCGGCGCCATCCACGCGGGTATAGCATACGGGAACCTTGTCCGTACAGCAATATACGGGCGTAAATACCGTCATGTTGGCATCATCCGTGCCAAACCACAGTACTCCACCGATAGGGTCGGGCAACTCGGAACGCATCTGTGCCACGAATACGAAACCACTCTGCTGGGTGGAGATGGGACGCTCATTGAAATATTCCCGGTCGCCCACTTTGAAAGAGAGTGGAGAAAGGCGGTACGGGGTATGATACGGGCCTGCGCCGAAATCTTTGCTGATGTCGAGAGGAGTACCTTCATAATGGTCGCGCATGGCGTTCTTCACATCCTGCACGGAAACCTTGCGGTTGGGCTTCACAAACAGAGGCATCGGAGTGTTCGTCTCACCTAATATATAAGGTAAGAACTCGTTACCACGGTCGGTAAACATATTGAAATAGCTCCATACACGGGCCTCGCAATAGCGACGGGCACCAAAATCGAGCGGAGCATAGGCATCGGCAAAACTGAAATCCTTGTTCACACCATCAAAGTAACCCTTCTCACGTGCAAAGGAGATGACGTCGGCAGAGTACATGCAGTTTTCCTTGTCATTCATATTGAACTGATGAATGCGGCTCTGGTTGGCATGTGCGGAGATACAATCATCGGGCACGCGGACAGCTACCCATACGGCACCGCGCACACCGGGTCCCTTGCCAATCATCTCCATAATCCATATCTCGTTGGGGTCGGCAATGGTGAAGGATTCTCCACTACTGTAATAGCCATATTCCTGCACCAATTCCGTCATCACCTTGATAGCCTCGCGAGCAGTGCGTGAACGTTGCAGTCCGAGATAAATCAAGCTACCGTAGTCGATAATACCGGTAGTGTCTACCAGTTCGGGGCGTCCGCCGAATGTCGTTTCACCGATAGTGAGCTGGAATTCGTTCATATTGCCGATGACATTGTACGTCTGACGGGCCTGCGCTATCTGCCCGAGGTATTTGCCGGTATCCCACTCGTGTATGTCAATCAGCGTGCCTTTCTTATGCATGCCGGCAGGATAATGATATAGCTCGCCGAACAAGCCATAGGAATCGGCAGAATAAGAAACGATGGTAGAACCGTCCGCGGAGGCGTTCTTGCCCACGATAAGATTGGTGCAGGCCAGTGCATTCGCCACGGCTGCCACAACAAACAAGACGGAAAGAGTCAGTCTTTTACTTTTCATACTTCTAATAAATTAAGGCCTCACCCCCGTCCCCTCTCCGAAAGAGAGGGGAGAAGAAAATGATAGCTTGTTACACATATTTTTATTACACTTATTTATTACACTATATATAGCAAAAGTAACTTCCGACCTCCCCTCCCTACGGGGGAGGGGTCGGGGGAGAGGCTTTACCATACAAATTCAAACTGTTCGGTGGTACAGTTGCCACAGCCATCCGTCACCGTCATCTCCACCACATGCTTGCCGCCTTTCTCCACATGTTTCGGGTCGAGCTCGCACACCAGGTTACCACTGATGGAGTTGGGCTTTCCAAACAAGGCATATTTTCCGTCAATCGTACCCCGATAGGTGTTGATGCCGGTTTCCTTGTCCTTGGCCTTGAAGATGATTTTTCCCGTACGTCCCCACTGAGCTTGGTTCACGGGAGTTATCACCGGCGGAACCGTATCCACTGCCACGGTATAAGTCCCCAAATCCCGTATACGCACTTTCATGACACCATCCTCATACTTACCGCCGATGCGGTATTTTCCACCGCGCGCCGTTACGCCCGCCACATAATATTTGGTCATATCCTCTACCGGACGCCGGCGCAAGCCGATACGCAAATCGCAGGCATCGTGCATCGGAATGCGGGTATCGTTCAACTGATAGGTGAAAGCTATATCACCGCTATCAGCCCGCACGGAATAGTTCAACAGGACGTTATCGTAGAGCATTCCTTTCGGAATGACCAATTCTAACCCCGGTTCCTGCAGATAGTTCACCTTGTCCCACTTGAGGGCGTATTTCTCACGATGTTCCACCGGAGCAATTGTCGTCTTCTGCCCCTGCACCGTGAAGCAGACCTTGGAGGTATTTCCCAGCGCATCGCTCAGCGTATAGACAAACCGGTAAGGGCGTTCTTCGTTGATGTCCACCAGTCCACGGTTACCGTTGGATGCATGCAGCATGCGTAAGTGGTTTCCCGGCTCGATGAAAGACTTCATATACTGGCCGTGTGTCCACGAATTGATATAGCGGTTTTCTTCGTACGCAAAGCGGTCTACCGTACTGCGGAAGACTTCCTCGCCGTCCACTTCGAGAATCACCGTCTTCACGCCATATTTATTCTGCACTCCGTCCATATAATCATAAGCACGGATGCCTGCACCAATCAATCCCCAGGCGGTAATGGGTTTCGTAGGATGTGCCGGAAAAGCCCGTCGCGTCTGCTTACCTTCCACCACTCCTTTGCCCGGCTGAGGAAACAACATGATACCTTCGGCACGCGGGGCAGTCTTGTCCTTCACTTTGTCCATGAAGAAAGGCAGTGGGTCTATATATTCGTCCGTAGCCGTCTCTATCATATCCAGATGCAGGTGCGGACCGAAAGAGTATCCGGTGTTTCCGCTTAAAGCTATTATCTGACCGGCTTTCACGGGATATTCATCGGGGTCGGGAGTTATTTCCACCTCCCAGCTTTCTTTTTCATATTGTAAATCTTCTATCCGACGGGCAATGTCACCCACAAAAGCACTCAAATGGCGGTTTATCGTCGAATAGCCGTTGTCATAAGTTACATCGAGCACATAGCCCGAGCCGTGGGTGACACGGATACGCGAAATATATCCGTCCGCCAGCGCACGTACCGGTTTGCCTATGGCGCCACCGGTCTTGAAATCCAGTCCGCCATGAAAATGGTTGGCACGTATCTCGCCAAAGTTACCGGAGAAAATGATGGGAAAATCAAAAGGCGGAGTGAAGGAAGCCTTGTCTGTACCGATTTCTTGGGCATAACCGCTTTGCACACTACCAATAAAGAATAAAAGAGAGAAAAATATAGGATATTTCATATTTTGTACAGTCAATATTATTTTAAATGCATGCAAATATAAAAAGAATAGTTCTCTCTACCTACAGAAAGCTACAATTATCATTGATTAAAACATGCATAAAAATTCTGTTGAAGAACATAGATGCACCGATAACACCCAAGCCGGGAAATCGCTATATTGCGCCATGTTTAACCCCCCAATTAAAACTTTAAGGTTATGATTATCGGAGTACCTAAAGAAATCAAGAACAACGAGAACCGCGTGGGAATGACCCCTGCCGGAGTAGCCGAATTGGTGAAAAAAGGTCATACGGTGTATGTGCAGGCCACAGCAGGCGTAAACAGCGGTTTCTCCGACGATGACTACATCGCCGTAGGTGCAAAGACTTTACCGACCATTGAAGACACGTATGCCGCAGCCGACATGATTGTCAAGGTAAAGGAACCTATTGCACCGGAGTACAAACTGATTAAAAAGGAACAAGTGGTATTTACCTATTTCCACTTTGCAGCCGATAAATTGCTGACCGAAGCCATGATTGAAAGTGGTGCCGTCTGCATCGCCTACGAAACCGTGGAAAAAGAAGACCGTTCACTTCCGCTGCTTACCCCCATGAGCGAGGTGGCAGGACGTATGGCTACCCAAGTAGGAGCCCGCTTCCTTGAAAAGCCACAAGGCGGCAAGGGAAAACTGATGGGCGGAGTAACGGGCGTACGTCCCGCACGCGTACTTATCCTTGGAGGTGGTATCGTGGGCACCAATGCCGCACAGATAGCTGCCGGAATGGGTGCCGAGGTACTGATTGCCGACATCAACCTTCCCCGCCTGCGCTACCTGAGTGAAGTGATGCCGAAAAACGTAAAGACACTCTATTCTTCCACCCATAACATCAAGATGGAATTGCCGAACATCGACTTGGTAATCGGTTCCGTCCTCATCCCCGGTGACAAGGCCCCACACCTCATCACCAGCGAAATGCTGAAGATGATGAAACCCGGTACGGTACTCGTAGACGTAGCCATCGACCAGGGCGGTTGTTTCGAGACCTCCCACCCCACCACGCACAGCGACCCTACCTACATTGTGGACGGAATTGTACACTACGCCGTTGCCAATATCCCCGGCGCCGTACCCTTCACCTCCACCATGGCACTGACAAATGCCACCCTGCCCTACACCGTTGCCCTGGCATGCAAAGGCTGGAGACAAGCCTGCAAGGACGATCCGGCTCTGGCGTTGGGATTGAACGTAGTGGAAGGCAAGGTAACATACAAAGCTGTAGCCGACGTCTTCGGGCTGAAATATGAGGCGATTGAGTTATAAGTTATAAGTTATGAGTTATGAGTTATAAGTTATAACTCATAACTTCCCCAACAAAGAATCCTTCCTCCTCGCATACTCCCACCACATGGCGAGCAGTGTGATGCAGAGGTTGAAAATAAACGGGAATTCCTTGGAACTAGTGTGGAACAAGGTCTGAAAGAAGTCTGTAATGAACGGGGACAATAGAATCGCCAGATAATTCATTACCATTACAAAGGCCAGTGCCAAAGTTGTTTTTTCCGGTATAGCCGTATCTACTGTCTCGTCATAAATCAGCGGTTGAATGACACCATATCCCAAACCAACCAACATACATCCCGGTATTATCAGCCATTCTTTAGGCGAAATCCATATCAAAAGCAAACCCGCTGCAATGAACAAAAGGCTGTAAAACTTTGTGTGTTTCCCCATCCACTTCACGATATGCCCCAGGAAGAAACCCGGAGCCATAATGGCAAGGAAGAATAAGGAGATCATCAATCCGGAATTTCCGCTGGAGAAGTGATGGGCCTCCATCAAAAAAGGCAAGTCAAAAGTAACCGCCAGCACTACATACGTAGTGACGCCATAAAACAGCATCAACTGTAGCAGATGGCAGATATGGATGCCGTATTTACCGGGAACCGCACGCTTGGATTCCTCCGGAACAACGGCAGCTGTATCTTCTGCTATCTGCGGCTGACCGGTATCCCCCTTCAAATATCCGACAAGCAGCAGAGAAACCAACGGAAGCAGGTATACCACGAAAGGCAAGTGCCAGTTTACCTCTGCCAGATACCCAGTCACCGCCGTTGCCACAACCAGCGTCACATTGGTAATGGCAGAACTGTAACCAAACTGCTTCACCCGATATTCCCCCGTGAAATAGCGTGAAACCAAACCGGTAGACAACGGAATAATCACCCCCGAACCGATGCCAAGCAAAGCGCTGACCACCATCAACTGCCACATTTTATCCGAAAAAAGATAAAGTACCCCACTGGCGGCAAACATCCAAAGCCCCGCTTTCAGCAGACGCACAAAGTCACGTTTCTCGGCCAGCTTGCCCGCCAACAGCACAAAAGGAATTATCAGCAGCGAAGGCAGGGAGGTAAGCATCTGTATATCCAGTTCTGTGGCATGTGGAAAAATGGTAGTAAGTTGTCCCAAAATAGGTGATACGGCCAATCCCGGCAAGGAAGTCAATGCAGAGACTGACCAAATGCCGACAAGCGTGATAAGGGGGATTGTACCCCTTCCGGTATTGATTTTCATATAGTAGTATATTAATTAAATGAATAATGTGGGAACAACAAACCCACCTTCAGAATGTTCGTTTTTTAAGATTTTACTACGCTGCCCTTTAATAAACGCCAAATAATGCAAAACCCCGGAACTTTCATCCGCAAACCCCGTTGTTGTGGGAAATTCGACGGGGAAAAGCCCCGCCGCCTAAACCTTTAAAAACTTATTGATATGGAAGATTTGAATTTCAGAAAAGGAGATGCAAAAACTGAAGTATTCGGCTCAAACCGTATGTTACAACCCTCACCCGTAGAAAAGATTCCCGACGGACCCACTACCCCGGAAATCGCCTATCAGATGGTGAAAGACGAAACCTTCGCCCAAACGCAGCCTCGCTTGAATCTGGCTACATTCGTCACTACCTATATGGACGAATATGCCACCAAGTTGATGAACGAAGCCATCAACATCAACTACATTGACGAGACCGAATATCCGCGCATCGCCGTAATGAACGGTAAATGTATCAACATCGTGGCCAACCTCTGGAACTCTCCTGAAAAAGAAACCTGGAAAACCGGCGCACTTGCCATCGGTTCCTCGGAGGCATGTATGCTGGGTGGTGTGGCAGCCTGGTTGCGCTGGCGCAAGAAACGTCAGGCACAAGGCAAACCGTTCGACAAACCCAACTTCGTTATTTCAACCGGTTTCCAGGTGGTATGGGAAAAATTCGCCCAATTGTGGCAGATTGAAATGCGTGAAGTGCCTTTGACACTGGACAAGACCACGCTCGACCCCGAAGAAGCTTTGAAGATGTGTGATGAGAACACCATCTGTATCGTGCCTATCCAAGGCGTTACATGGACAGGACTGAACGATGACGTCGAAGCCCTCGACAAAGCCCTCGATGCCTACAATGCAAAGACCGGCTACGACATTCCTATCCACGTAGATGCCGCCAGCGGTGGTTTCATCCTCCCGTTCCTCTATCCTGAAAAGAAATGGGACTTCCGTCTGAAGTGGGTACTCTCCATCAGCGTCAGCGGACACAAATTCGGTCTGGTTTATCCGGGTCTGGGCTGGGTTTGCTGGAAAGGCAAAGAATATCTGCCCGAAGAAATGTCATTCAGCGTAAACTACCTCGGTGCCAACATTACTCAGGTAGGCTTGAACTTCTCCCGTCCTGCCGCACAGATTCTGGGTCAATATTACCAGTTCATCCGTTTGGGATTCCAGGGTTACAAAGAAGTACAGTACAACTCTCTGACCATCGCCAAGTATATCCATGACGAAATCGGCAAGATGGCTCCGTTCGTAAACTATTCCGACGAAGTTGTGAACCCACTGTTCATCTGGTACTTGAAACCGGAATATGCAAGAGCTGCCAAATGGACTCTGTATGACCTGCAGGACAAGTTGTCACAGCACGGCTGGATGGTACCCGCCTATACACTGCCTTCAAAACTGGAAGACTACGTCGTTATGCGTGTCGTTGTCCGCCAGGGATTCAGCCGCGACATGGCAGACATGCTGTTGGGTGACATCAAGAATGCCATCACCGAACTGGAGAAACTGGACTATCCGACGCCTACCCGTATGGCACAGGAAAAGAACCTGCCGGTGGAAACCAAAATATTCAACCACGGATGCCGTACTCATAAAAAATAAATTAATTTACGATTAAACGATTTACGATGTACGATTAGAGTTTCTCTTGATACGGACTACGTTTAAAGGAGTAATTTCAATCGTAAATCGTACATCGTCTAATCGTACATCACAACGTGTTTATGGAAAAGAAAATATCAATTTCACAAATAAAGGAGGTTGCCCAAGAAGCCTACAATGAGGTGAAGGGCAACACAGGAGGCAAGAATGCGGATTATATTCCCTACCTTGCCAACATAGACTCCAAACTATTCGGACTCAGCATCTGCCTGATGAACGGGCAGACCATCAATATAGGTGACACAGACTATCGTTTCGGTATAGAGTCCGTCTCGAAGGTACACACAGCCATCCTTATCCTGCGCCAATACGGTGCGCAGAAAGTGCTGGACATGATAGGTGCCGATGCCACGGGACTACCGTTCAACTCCATCATCGCCATCTTGCTGGAAAACGACCACCCTTCCACTCCATTGGTAAATGCCGGTGCCATTTCCGCCTGTTCCATGGTACAGCCAGTGGGAAACTCCGACAAGAAATGGGATGCCATTGTACAGAATGTCACTGAGCTGTGCGGCTCCGCCCCACAACTCATCGACGAACTGTACAAATCGGAAACGGCTACCAACTTCAACAACCGCTCCATTGCCTGGCTGCTGAAAAACTACAACCGCATCTACGATAATCCGGACATGGCTCTCGACCTCTATACTCGCCAGTGTTCTCTCGGCATCACGGCCCAGCAACTGGGCATTGCCGCAGGAACCATCGCCAATAACGGTGTGAACCCCGTCACCAAACAAACGGTGTTCGAAGCCAGCCTGGCACCGAAAATCACGTCGATGATTTCTACCGTAGGCTTCTACGAGCATTCGGGCGACTGGATGTACACCGCCGGCATACCGGCCAAAAGCGGTGTAGGCGGTGGTGTAATGGCCGTATTGCCCGGTGTCATGGGAGTATCGGCCTTCGCTCCTCCCCTAGACGAAGCGGGAAACTCCGTAAAGGCCCAATCGGCAATCAAGTTCATCATGAACAAGCTCGGCCTGGGTGTATTCAACGGTGATAACGTAACGATTACAGAATAAGTTTCTCTTTTTAGTTATGAGTTATAGGTTATGAGTTATTTGTTGGTAGGCACCGTAATCAGCAAATGACTTATAACTCATAACTTATGACTTTATAATGGACTTCATCATGAAAATGGCTCTATCAGAATTTGTATTGCGGGAAAAAGGTATCTATGGCATACTGCATGTCATTATATTGATACTGTCGCTATTTTTAGTTATCAGCATCTCTGTCGACACGTTCAAGGGGATCCCCTTTTACGAACAGTCGGTCTACATGAAAGTACAGTTGTGGATATGCGCCCTGTTCCTGGCAGATTTTGTATTGGAATGGTTCCTGGCAGAGAAGAAGGGTCACTACGTGGCCACGCATTTCATTTTCCTGCTGGTAGCTATACCCTATCAAAACATCATTGCCTATATGGGATGGACTTTCTCACCCGAGATAACCTATATGCTGCGTTTCATCCCATTGGTGCGGGGTGGTTACGCCATGGCTATCGTGGTGGGTTGGCTGACGTACAACCGCGCATCGGGACTGTTCGTTTCCTACCTTACCATGTTGCTGGCCACTGTCTATTTTTCCAGTCTGGCCTTTTATGTCATGGAGCATGGTCCCAATCCTTTAGTTAAAGGATATGGAGACGCCTTATGGTGGGCATTTATGGATGTGACGACGGTGGGTTCCAATATCATAGCAGTCACTCCCACCGGACGGGTACTGTCCGTACTGCTGGCTGCGCTGGGCATGATGATGTTCCCTATCTTTACAGTGTATGTAACGAGCCTGGTCGAACGGCGCAATAAGGAAAAAGAAGAGTTCTACAAGAAAGTTGCACAGAAGCCCGCGCCCAAAGCCGACGCTTCCTGAATAGTTAAAACCGGAACTTTCACTTATCCGTTGGGAACAACTCTCCCCAAGTGTTGTTATAGACGCTGATTTTGAATATATTTTTCATCTAAAACCTTAACTTATGGCAAATATTAAACAAACAGTGAAGCTGGGTGTATTTACCCTGGCAATCATGAATGTGACGGCAGTAGTATCCCTACGTGGACTTCCTGCCGAGGCCGTGTACGGAATGAGTTCGGCCTTCTACTACTTATTTGCAGCCATTGTTTTTCTGATTCCGACGTCACTTGTCGCCGCGGAACTGGCTGCCATGTTTCAAGACAAGCAAGGCGGTGTGTTCCGCTGGGTGGGCGAAGCCTACGGAAAAAAACTGGGCTTCCTTGCCATCTGGGTACAATGGATTGAAAGTACAATCTGGTATCCTACCGTATTGACATTCGGTGCCGTATCCATTGCTTTCATCGGCATGAACGACGTACACGACATGTCACTGGCCAATAACAAGTATTACTCGCTCGTTGTTGTCCTCATCATCTACTGGCTGGCTACGTTCATCTCCATGAAGGGCATGAGCTGGGTAGGTAAAGTGGCAAAGGTCGGCGGCCTGGTCGGGACTATTATCCCTGCCGCACTGCTGATTATCCTGGGTATTATCTACCTTGCCACCGGCGGACACTCCAACCTGGATTTCCACAGCAGCTTCTTCCCCGACTTGACGAACTTCGACAACGTGGTGCTTGCTGCCAGTATCTTCCTCTTCTATGCCGGTATGGAAATGGGCGGTATCCACGTAAAAGACGTGAACAATCCCTCCAAGAATTATCCGAAGGCAGTGTTCATCGGTGCGGCCATTACGGTTATCATCTTCGTGCTCGGTACTTTCTCACTGGGCATCATCATCCCGGCCAAAGACATCAGTCTGACACAGAGTCTGCTTGTAGGCTTCGATAACTATTTCCATTACATCCGCGCCTCCTGGCTGTCACCCATCATCGCCATTGCTCTGGCATTCGGGGTGCTGGCAGGTGTATTGACATGGGTTGCCGGTCCGTCCAAAGGTATCTTTGCCGTAGGAAAAGCAGGCTACATGCCTCCGTTCTTCCAGAAGACAAACAAACTGGGTGTACAGAAGAACATCCTTTATGTACAAGGCGGTGCAGTAACCGTACTGAGCCTTCTGTTCGTAGTCATGCCTTCCGTACAGAGTTTCTACCAGATTCTGTCACAGTTGACCGTAGTCCTCTATCTTATCATGTATATGCTGATGTTCTCCGGAGCCATCGTGCTGCGTTATAAGATGAAGAAGCTGAACCGTCCGTTCCGTATCGGCAAGAATGGCAACGGATTGATGTGGCTCATCGGTGGTCTTGGTTTCTGCGGGTCATTGCTGGCATTCGTATTGAGCTTTATCCCACCCAGCCAGATTTCAACAGGCAGCAACACTGTATGGTTCTCCGTGCTCATCATCGGTGCGCTGATTGTAGTCATTGCCCCATTCATTATTTATGCTTCCAAGAAACCGTCCTGGGTTGACCCGAACAGTAGCTTTGAACCGTTCCATTGGGAAGAGCAACCTGCTGTGCAGACAGCCGGTAAAAGTGCAACAAATATGGCTACCGGTAGCGCCACTGCCAGCAGCAATGGCACAAGTAATTCCGCCACAAGTGGAAATACGGCAAAAGACACAACCAATATCCCCAAAGGATAAAAGGTTATAAGTTGAAACTAAAAAAGGAATATCCCCGAAATCACCGGGAATATTCCTTTTTTATTGTTATATGATACCAGAAGAGGGAATATTCAGAAATCCAATTCCTGCATTCTCTCCCACGCCCTTCTGCTCTCCTCCACCAACTCTTGCATGACCGACGCCACAGACTGCACTCCCTTTCCATGCAGCAAGGCAGATACCTGCCCTATTTCCAGTTCCCCTTCTTCCAAGTCACCTTCAAAAATACCACGTTTGGCACGGCCACGCCCTAAAAGGATACGAAGTTCTTCCTCTGAAGCTCCCACAGCCTCAGCAGCCTCTACGGCGCTGCGAAAGTTATTGCGCACCAGACGCACCGGAGCCAATTTCTTCAAAAGCAGACGGGTATCCCCTTCTTCCAAATGCAAGCAGTAATCCTTAAATACCTCGTTTGCAGAACTCTCTGCCGTCAAGGCAAAGCGTGTACCAATCTGCACACCTTCCGCACCCAGCACCCGGGCAGCCAGCATGGCCTCACCCGTTGCAATGCCACCGGCGGCAATCAGCGGAAGTGTAGTAACTGCACGTACAGCTGGTATCAGGCACAGGGTGGTAGTCTCCTCCCTCCCATTGTGCCCACCGGCTTCGAAGCCTTCGGCAACTACTGCATCAACACCCGCCTCTTCTGCCTTCACGGCAAAACGCGAGGACGAAACAACATGCACCACCGTGATGCCACGCTCGTGCAACCAACCAGTCCATTTCTTCGGGCTGCCGGCAGATGTAAATACAATCTTCACTCCCTCGTCGGCCACAATCTGCATTATCTCTTCTATCTGGGGATACATCAAGGGAATATTCACACCAAAAGCATGATGCGTAGCCTCACGGCATTTCCTGATATGCTCCCGCAACGTTTCGGGATGCATCGAACCTGCGCCGAGCAAGCCCAGCCCTCCCGCATTGCTTACAGCAGCAGCAAGTCTCCAGCCGCTACACCACACCATACCACCTTGAATTATCGGATATCTTATTCCAAATAGAGAAGTCACTCTGTTCATTATTACTTTTTTTAAAGGTTTACTAATGAAAACAAGAAGAGGAGAAAGAAAGTTCAAAATTTGACAAAAAGTGATAAATTACTGTTGTTCCAAAACAGTTATCGAATCTCCATACGCCTTCAATACTTCCAGCGTACGGGCACGGCGCTTGCGGCCTTTGAAATTCCAAAACTCACGGGTAAAAGGTGTCATCAGGTCTAAACCGGAAATTCCACCGCCACTGGCACCCTGCCAACCGCCCACAGCCATATTATTGGCCCGCTCCGTCACCCGGTAACGCAAACCGGTTGCTTCAATCTGCTCCACCGTCTCACGCGGACCGGCATCAAACGGATGTTTAGCCCAGTTCGTAGGAATCATCAGAATCTTAAGTGCATAGAATTCATCTCCTCGCCAAGTATCCTTGTCTACCTTGATTTTTTTCTGATAAATGGGGTCCCAATTATATTTGGTATTGGCTGTATAAGGACGTAAGGTAAGCACCACTTTTTTCTCGGGCGCTTTCGGCATGACGGGCAATGAATTATCAAAATCCATCCACGACTTGTCCATCACCGCTTTCGGAGTACCCAGAGAATTGTTCATTTCCAATTCCTGCAATACCTCCGGATTCAGTTTTACCTCCCCCTCGCCCTTCAGCAACCGGTTCAGCCTCAACGAGTCCTGAGGGGTCCAGTTTTGGGCATAGCAAGGGAAGGCTACTGCACAGAGCAGCCCCCAAACAAGTATAGATATCTTCACCTGACAGTTTTGATTACTTAATCCCTAAAAACATTTCACCACCACATATATCCGCTGCCACAAAGCGGTTCGTCATAGCAGGGATCAATCGTCCACATAGTCCGTGGATACTTACGGGTTTCCCACCAGCGGCGGTAGCGCGAAGCGGCATCCAGCACCTCTTCGTCCGAAAGGAAATAGATACCTTCATAATTCTCCGCATCCGTATGTACCATCTTGCATCCCATCGAAGCATTGTTCCCGAGGCGGATAGTCTCTACCGTCCACAGGATGCATTCGCCCAAACGCAGCTTGCCACCTGCCGAATAGGATACCGGAGCCAGGGGGAAAGAGGGAATGACCGTCAAGTCCTCGGCATACTTCAGCAATTCCTCTATATCTTCGGAAGTGAACTTGGGCATGTTACTCAATCCATCCGGACTTTGGGTAGAATATTTGCCAGCCTTCAACTGCTTGACAAACAAGTCTACATCCGGATGGTTGTAGTCCAACGTTTCTTTGCTGCAAGAGCCCAAAGAGAGAACAGAAAGAGTAAAGAATACGAGCAGCATAGTCTGCCCGAATATATGTAATTTATTGTATAGAGTCTTCATATTTGTATGGTATTTAAGATTAATAAGTCATGCGCACGCCGCACAACAGATTCAGATTGGTGGGCCGTTCCGTACGCAAGGTTCTTGTCTGCGAGTCCGTATCGAAATGATGGGATACAGACGGCTCTGCAAACAAGGCAAAACGGTTGTTCATTTTATAGCGTACCCCTACTCCGGCAGCAACCGACAACTGTACCGGCTCTGCACCGAAACCATTGTCCGGAGCACCTGCAATGCATTTCTCGGCTACTCCACCTACCATAGCATAGAAATCCACTTTCGGCGTACTGGCCAGCATCATGTTCAGCCTTACCGGAATTCCCAGCGTATGCAACGTATGGTCACCATCCAAGCAATTATACTGAAGACCGGCTTCCAAGGAGAAATGCTTATTTAAACGACGTTCCACGCTTACCCCGGCCGTGAACGGCATATGGAAATTCCCTTTCGGCAGGGAAGTGCCGATGCCTGCTTTCAATGCCCAATTACGGGGCTTAGATGGCGATACAGCCACAGACTTTGCCGGTTCTTCCTCAGAAGATGGCAGCATTCTATCTATATCAGCATCCTTATGGCCAGGATTTGAATGGTAGTTCCCGTTTCCGGCCGGAGTTCCGTTACTGTAATAACCGTTTCCCGGCTGCTGCTGGTTTCCGTACACCCGTTGGGTAATCCGGATGGAAACATGGACAGACACGGATTCATCCTCATCGGCCTGCGCCGTCAATCCTGCCGGAATGCCGTTGGCGGGATGCTGTGTACCGGGCTTTTGTGCCATGGGGTTGGCCTGATGGATAGAGGGAAAACTTTCCTGCACCACATCCCCGTTCAAGTTACCTTCCGGCGTCATGGCCGCCACTTGTGTAAAGGCCTCCTTGATTTCCTCTTTCGGAGAGAAATACCAGAAAGCGGCAGAAGCAGCTCCCAGTACAAATACAACAGAGGCGGCTGCGGCTACGCGGTGAAACCTCGGAGAAAGAAAAAGCGGCCTCCTGCCTTTTGCGGCAACCGGTGACGGCAAGTCACGTTGCAACCCTTCCCAGAAGTCCTCCCGCACTGTCATCTCTGCGCCGGCAAGACGACTGCGGAACAAACCGGTTATTTCATCATTTTCTCTCATATTCAGTATATTCTTTAATTCTTTTTATCAACAAACACTTAGCACGATGCAACTGCGAGGTAGACGAATGCTCTTTGATGTGGAGGATTTCGGCTATTTCCTTGTGCGATTTCTCCTCAAAGACGTATAAGTTGAATACAGTACGGCATCCATCGGGAAGTTCCGCCACGAACGCCATCAGCATTTCTTCGGAAATACGGCCTCCGGTTTCGGCAATGCCCGTTTCATCCGGAATGTCGGGCAATTGTTCCTCATTCACCACCAGTTGGCTGAAACGTTGCTGTTTCCGCAGGTAGTCTATCGCCTGCGTCACCATTACCCTTGTCACCCAGGTACTCAATGCACATTCGCCACGGAAGGTGAAGTGGGTGAAAATTTTGATGAAGCCATCGTGCAATACGTCATGGGCCGCATCGACATCGCCCGTATAGCGGTAACATACCGCCAGCATCTGCTTGGAGTAGAGGGTGTATAATTCCTTTCGGGCGGAATCCTTTCCTGCCCGGCAGCCCTCAATCAGTTCTATCTCATTTTCCAATGTCAGTGCTCGTTTTACGGACGCCTCTTCGCGTCGTTTGTTAGTTAGACGCAGCATTTTTGAAAATGCTGCTGAATTAAATATAAAAAGATGTTAAAGAACGGAGATTACTTATATTTGGCTTTCAATACTTGAATCTGCTTGGCCAGCCTTTCATCCAATTCATCAAATTCATGCCAATACAGAAAACCGGGAACCATGTTGACGTAATTGATAAATTTCTTATACTGCACAAGAAACAAGGCCTGGTCCCGAAGACTGTCGTCACCATCAAAAACATGCGCCAACTCCCTGGACATGGCAGCACTCATAAGAGCATCTGTTTTCGTTGCATAGTAATCACCGACATCCCTCTGTTTCCTGCCCAACTCAAAATAAGTCTGCAATACATCCTGCAACATACGTTTGTCCGGTATATACTGCATCAATGAAGAACCTTTCAGCACATCCAGCGCATCTGTCCTATAAGAGAATTCATCCATATTATTGAAAAGCTTGCCATACTTCCACAGAGTATCTGTCGGTATCTTGGATACATCCATATCATGTTCCTTCAACAGCAGACTCATGTGTATGTCAATATCCAACAAGTGCTTTATATTACGGAGCTCCTGCTTATTATATTCCAACTCTTCCGTTATCAGCTGCATCGTAGCACGCACTTCCTTTTGGCGGGCGTTCTCGGTAATCCGGTCGTTTCCCCAGAAAGTGACAATGATGCCCGCAGCCACAATACTGAACTGACGGAAATAATCACCTATGCGCCAGCTTTTTATCTTATGGTTCAACCTGTTAAAGCTTGTCTTTCCCATATCTTTTCATTCTAAATGATACTTTTTCTCAAGCGCTTGTATTGCCTCGTCTATACGTTTTCCCACACGTTCTACATAGTCCGGCGTAAAATAGTTCCGCGCTACCCTGACAAAGTTCCGTACCGACCTGTCCGACAAGTAAATATCCCACGCCTCATATCCTCCACGATTTATCTGGTCCGTCTGTTCGTCAGTCAATGCCAAATGGAAAGGAACCATAATTTCGTCCTTCATATCGTAATAGCCATTCATAGTCGCCCTAAATCCATCCAATACCTCATAGATTCCGGTCAACTGCAACAGTAGCTCTTTATCTGAAATCTTCTGCATCAACATGGAGTTTTTAAGTATATCCAATGCATTCTGACTATAATAAAAACTGCGGATATGCCCCATAAGAAAGCGGAACTGTATCAATGAATCTTCCGGTATCGTCCGATGCTTTAAGTCATGCTCCACCAATAAGCTGGAAAGACGTTCATCCTCTCTAAACTCTGAAACGATACTCTTATAATTTTCCCGGTTACTTTTCAGTTCATCCCTAATCAGCGACATGGTGGCTTGAATATCCTTTTTCTCGGAGTTTTGAGTAACCAACTCACTACCGACAAAAGTAATCAGTACGCCAATCACCACAATGGAAGTCTGCCGGATGTAGTCTCCCACTTGCCAATCTTTGACAGTTGTTTTTACTTTATTCCATGTTATGTTTTTCATATCTTCCTACGCTATTATCCATTACTCTGAAACACATCATCCGTTATAGCCAAACGCATCATCTATCCGTCCCCAACAGACCATCTGTTTCACCCCAATACACCATCTGTTTTTTCAGGAGTCATTACTCTGCTGGTTATCAAGAGAAAGCCTCTCATAAGTCTGCCGTAATGCAGCATTCTTTATGAGAGGCTTTCCTTATTATTCTGCAATAATGCTTTCCGCCTTTGTCAACATGCTTTAAAGCTCATGTCCAATCCTTTCACAGAGTGCGTCAAAGCTCCTACGGAAATAAAATCCACACCGCATTCGGCATAGTCGCGGAGCGTATCAAACGTGATGCCGCCGGAAGATTCCGTTTCATAGCGGCCGCCTACCATCTCTACGGCCTTCTTTGTCATTGCCGGCGTAAAGTTGTCGAACATGATACGGTCTACACCGCCCAGGTCGAGCACCTGCTGCAATTCGTCGAAGTTGCGCACTTCTATTTCTATCTTGAGGTCCTTGCCTTTTTCCTTGCAATATTCCTTCGCACGGTTGATAGCCTTGTCGATTCCTCCGGCAAAGTCCACATGGTTGTCTTTCAGCAAAATCATATCGAACAAGCCGATACGGTGGTTTACACCGCCACCGATTTTCACTGCCATTTTCTCGAGGATACGCATGCCCGGAGTAGTCTTGCGGGTATCGAGTACACGGGTATTCGTACCTTTCAGTTGCTCGGCATACCTATGTGTCATGGTGGCAATGCCACTCATGCGCTGCATGATGTTCAGCATCAGACGCTCCGTTTGCAACAAAGACTGTATCTTGCCTTCCACAATCATGGCCACATCACCCGGCTTTACGGCTGTACCGTCATTAATGAACACTTCCACCTTCATGGTAGGATCGAAACGGCGGAACACCTCCTTTGCTATCTCGATACCGGCCAGGATGCCCGGTTCTTTTATCAACAGTTTGGATTTGCCCATTGCCGTAGCAGGAATGCACGAAAGGGTTGTATGGTCTCCATCGCCTATATCTTCGGCGAAAGCCAGGTCTATCAGCCTGTCAATCAATTCTTCTTCCTTATTCATCTGTTTTATCTATCCTTATTTGATGTATGACATATTTGTTCTGTACTTTTCTGAAGAAACAATTCACCCGAAAGTTTCCATTTGCGGTCATCAAGGTACCGATGACGAAACCGGACTCATCGCGCTTCCCCTGATGGTTCACATTAAAACTGCCGACCTTGTGGTTGGAGAAGAAAGCAGCCATTGTGCCCTCTGCCGTCCGCTTATCGGCGTGGGTCGACTTATTCTGAATGATTAAATCGACCTTGTCACCCAGATACTTGTTGAGCTCCTGAGAGTTTCCTTCCTTGAAGGCTCCAATCACTCCCTCGGGAACATTCTGGGCCAGCAGCACAGACGTCCAAATGAAGAGACCGGTCAACAAAAAGATTACCCGTTTTTTCATTTTCACAAGTATTTATGATAGGCAAAGGTAAGCATTTGTCTCAAAATACAATAAAAAAATGCTAAATTTGTGCGCTAATCAAAACAGAACCAGTATGAAAACTACTCTGCTCGTTGTAGGACGAACTGTAGAACAACACTTTATAACAGCCATCAACGACTATGTGCAACGTACCAAGCGTTATCTCTCATTCGAGATGGAAGTCATCCCCGAACTGAAAAACACCAAGAGCCTCTCCATGGAAGTGCAGAAGGAAAAGGAAGGGGAACTGATATTGAAAGCTCTCCAGCCTGGAGATGTGGTCGTACTGCTGGACGAAGGTGGAAAAGAAATGCGCTCCATAGAGTTTGCAGACTATATGAAGCGCAAGATGAATACCGTGAACAAACGGCTGGTATTTATTATCGGAGGCCCTTACGGATTCTCCCCCAAAGTGTACGAAGCGGCACACGAGAAGATGTCCCTCTCACGCATGACCTTTTCCCATCAGATGGTGCGCCTCATCTTTGTGGAGCAACTCTACCGGGCGATGACCATACTGAACGGGGGGCCGTATCATCATGAATGATGAATTTCAGCTCCGCGACACCTGGAATCCCTTATCCGAGAGTGACATTTCTACGAACCTGGCTCTCGGATTCGGTACATTCAGCGTCAAGGTCTCACGGATGCGCAGGGCTGCCTGCGCATCCTTAGCCACCATATACAGATAACCTCCCCCACCGGCTCCCGGCAGTTTATATCCTAAGGTATAGTCTTTTATCTGACAGATGATGTCCTCTACAGCAGGAGGATTTGTTCCACTGTCCAGTGCCTTCTTCTGCATCCATGTCTTGCCTACCAGTGTTCCGAAACTCTTGAAGTCATTCCGTTGAATGGCTTCGGCCATATCCAAGGCATGTGCTTTCATCTCTTCTAATAACCCCAGGTGCAGGGAAGAGTTGAGGAACATGGAGCGTACTATTTCTGCAAGGATGCCCTTGGCTGTACGCGTAATGCCCGTATAATACAGCAGATGGCAATCGCGGTATTCCGGATGGGTAAACAAATGCTCGGGCAACCAGCGTACCAATGGCTGCTGGGCAAATCCAGCCTCCGTCTGCAACAGTTTGATGCCTTGCAATACCCCACCGTATTGGTCTTGCCAACCGCCACCGGTCGTCAGCAACTGTTCCAGGGCAAGCGTACGGCGGCATATTTCGTTCTTATCCCACATCAGTCCGCAAAAGTCACTCAATGAACCCAAGACAGTAGAAGCCAAAATGGAGCTTGTGCCCAGACCGGAACCTGCAGGTATGGCAGAAAGCAATGTAATCTCTATACCTGTGCCGAAGGCTTCCAGTTGTTTTTCCAGCGAAGGATAAGCCGTTTCTGAAAAAGCCGGAACAAACCCGGCCAGCGCCAATGCTGCTTTGGGAATGGAAAAGGGGGAACCTATCATGCAATAGGATTGCAATTCCTCAAAAGTATTCACCACCTCCATGGCTCCCATATCAATGGAGCGCAACACGATGCGATGCTCCGCGCAAGGTTTGATGTACACTTGTAAAGGCGGCTGCCCGTTCAGTTCAATGGCAATATTCACCACACTCCCACCGGCAAACAAGGAGTAAGGCGGAGTGTCCGTCCATCCTCCCGCCATATCTATGCGTACGGGGCTACGCCCCCATACAATCTGGTCACTATACACATTCAGGCGAGGACTGCTCTTGCGTTCATACAAATCAGTCAGCAATCCTTCGCGCAACAAGCTGAATGCGGCCTGCTCGTCTGCCTTGAAGTCCCTTCCGTCCAGCTTCTCAATCTGTGCACGCAGCATCCGGTTATGGATACGCTGCATCAGCGAGGCATCTGTCGGCAACACTTCCGGCTTGTCAATGCCGAATTTATGGAATTTACCGGCCACATCCATCAAGTCGAGTTGATAGAATACACTCTTTGCATGGTTGCGTGCCAGCACTTCCCAGTTTCCTTTGCAGAAGCTCTCCCGCTGTGCATACAGCAGACGCAAGTCGGCTTGTGCTGAAATTTCGTCGGCGGACAACCGACGACTTTCCAGCCAGACAGCCTTTCCTTCCGTCAAGCCCGGTTCGGAAACCATCCATCGAAGCACTGTCCCCATCTGCTCTTTATCTTCCACAACCGGGAAGATGGCAGCAGCCTGCAGGTCCTCTTTTCTGCCGGTGATGTCTTCCACCGACAATTCCCGTTCGACCAGCCATTCCGAAAACGACATCCCAAGGAACAGTGTCTTTTCATCCCGAATATCCCCCTTAAAAGTATCGTCAAAACCATAGGGGCGTACTGCCCAGCGCTGGTCGGCAAGCGGAACTATATCAATGCAGATACCGTCTGGAATGGTCAGCCTCCAGTCATTCTTGGGAACACCCGTGATAATCTGCCGTGCCCCCAGCCGCCAAGAAGCTCCAACAAAGCTATTTTCAATCCAAAGACTGTCGTTCTTCGGAGTAAGGGGGAGATGCACTTCTGCATTCTGCACAAAGATGGCCGGATTGGGCTTCAACTTCCGGTGCATAATCTGGCGCTGGTCGTAGACCTTATTCTGTAAGGTGACGGTTGAAGACAACAGTTCGCGGCTTGTTCCATAATGGTAGAATTCGCCTCCGGGCAAAGGCAATATGGCGACGGAGAGGCTATTCAGCTCTTCATCCTCAATACGGGGATGATTTCCTAAGGACAAGCCAAAGTCAGCATACAAGTCATAGTATTTCAAGTCGGAATATGGCGTATCCACGTCCAAAGCCCCATCTGCCTTCTGCGAACGTTTCATCAGCAAGTCAACGGCCCGGTCGCTCAATAGCCAGATGCCGATATCCATTAAAAAGAGATGTGTCTTGGAGAGGTTTTCCAATTCTTCCAGAGAGGGTTTCTGAAGCATGAAATCCAAGGATTCCGGTTGATTCCGGTCCGAGATAAACACACCATGATGTGTGGCGAGCAACGGGTCTACCCACAGTCCATAGCACACCACATCTGCATCGGGAATCTCTTGAAGCGGCTTTTCCGCACGGATATATACGTCACCACTGGCAATCAGCGTACGCAGTCTTTCGGGAGCCCGCTCCATTATCTTTTCGTAAAGTGGGAGTTGAAGGGATAATAAATTCTGTCCCAGTTTTTGTCCACGCGCCCAGCGAAACACCGGAATCGGGGTCAATATCTTGCCCGACGGTGCATATCCCGGTAAACGACGGCTTTGTCCTCCGGCATGCAGCAGAATACGCTTCTCTATTGGAATGCTTTTCTCTGTTGGAATGCACTTTTCTGTTGGAATACGCTCCTCCGCCCAATACTTCCTATCCCGTTCCTTCTGCCATTCTCTCAAGAGCCAGGTAGTTCCCCCACCCGAGCCAAGTTTCATTCCCACCGGGTCGGAAGTACAAAACCATTCCGTACGGTCTACATTTTCCAGTTCATAGAATGCCGACACCAGATTAGGCGGCAAAGACAATAATTTCTGCATATCAATCGCTGTATTGCTTACTATTTGACAGCAAAGTAAAATAATATTAGGCAATTGACATAGAAAGTTTCAATTTATTTCTTTGGTATCAAGCTTGTGTTCCTTTACGGAAATACGACTGAGTATATAGGCGATTCATAAAGAATGGCTTTTCCAATCAAGTTCATTTTTAAAACAGAGAAAAGAATTGATTAAGAGTTAAGAAATTGTCGAAAGAGACATTATTAAAGATTCTTAGTAAATTTCTCAGTAATAAAAGATAGAAATACACACGAACAGATACAAACAATTTATAGCATGCAATACACGATACTAACAACATGTCGTGCAAGAAGTTAATAACGTGTCCTACAAAAAACAAATATCGTGTCCGCAGGATATTAACTTCCTGCAAACACGATATTAATTCGCTTTTACACAAAACTATACGAGGCTAACTACCTGCTGCAACAACCCCGACAATTCGAAAGTAGCATTCTTAATATCCGAAATCCGGTTCTTGCCTTCTGTCGTAAGAGAAAAACGCATCTGACGCTTATCTTCCTTACCTATCAGACGGGTAATGAGCTTCTTTCCCTCGACAGAGCGAATGACCTTTGAAGTGTTGGAGGCAGACAAACCCAGTGCCTCGGCTATCTCACTGGAGGTAAGCTTAGGAGTATTGAGCAGCGTGCACAACAGCATTCCTTCATTCAGCGATAAATCATACATCTGCGTAAACTGCACCTCGAACTCGGCAATAGCCCGATAAACATCACGGATTTTACATAAAGTCTCCATATCTTGTCCTCCTATATAAATAAGTTCACATTTGCCTTGTCCGCACGTTCCATATAGGTAGCCACGCCGCCGATGGTTACTTCATCCAGAAGTTCTTCGTGCTGGATGCCCATCATATCCATAGACATCTGGCAAGCAATGAATTCCACTCCCTGCGCCAATGCCTGCGAGCGCAACGACTCCAAAGAATCCACTCCCTTGCGCTTCATCAAGAAGCGCATCATGCGGCTGCCCATGCCAAACATATTCATCTGCGACAACTTCAGTTTCAAAGAGCTGGACGGCAGCATCATGCCGAACATCTTGCCGAAGAAGTCCTTCTGCACACTGGGTTTCTGCACTTTCTTCAAGACGTTCAGTCCCCAGAAGGTGAAGAAAATGGTTACTTTCTGTCCCGTTGCCGCTGCTCCGTTTGCCAATACGAAGGTTGCCAGCGCTTTGTCCAGGTCGTCACTGAACAGAATCAGCGTCTTTCCCCTACCCCTGGCTGCGGAAACATTGGAAGCAGATGTACAAGCCGGAGCACCTTTCTCGATGACTACCGTATAGCGTCCTTTCTCGTCATGCTTCTCTATCAATTTATTTCCCGTCGTATCACACCAGGCAGAAGCATCGCGTGCAAAACCGGCATCGGTTGCCACAATCTCCACACGCTCGCCCACAGCAATGCTATCCATCGCCTTTTTCACCTGCATGATAGGTCCCGGACATTGCAAACCGCAAGCATTTATCTTCAACGTTTCCTTCTTGGACACTGATGCATCCGCAGGAACATCATCAGTAGCAGCCTCTACCGAAGAAGAAGAGCCGCCGCCTGCCGGAGCAGATGGAAACGGCAGAGGTGCTGTTGCCGTGGAGTAGGTCTTATAACCACCTATCAGATTGCGCACATTGCGATAGCCGCGCCCCATCAAGATGCGCAGGGACAGATAACCGCGCAGACCCACAGCACAGAAAAGCACTACCGGCTTGTCTGTAGGTATCTCTGCCAAATGTTCGCGCATTTCGTCCAACGGAATATTGACGGCTCCCGGAATGGTGCCGAAAGAGAATTCCTCGGGCGTACGGGTATCTATCAGCATCACTTTATCCTTCTCTTCTACCAGCTCGCGCCAAGAGATGACAGGCATAGCACCGCTGATAATGTTCGATGCTACATAGCCGCCAATAGCGATGGGGTCTTTGGCCGAGGAGAAAGGAGGCGCATACGTGTGCTCCGTCTCCATCAAATCGTAGACTGTGCCACCCCGCTTGATGAGTCCGGCTATCTGGTCGATTCGCTTGTCCACTCCCTCGTAACCGATACATTGCGCACCATAGAGTTTACCGGTTTTGGGATGGAAAGTCAGTTTCAAGGTCAAAGGCAGGGCATCCGGATAGTAACCGGCATGAGATGCCGAGTGAGTCACCGAGCTTTGATATTCCATGCCCCACTGCTTCAAGCGTTTGGCTGCAAGGCCCGTAGAGGCTACCGTCATGTCGAATACTTTGGCAATGGAGGTGCCGATAGCTCCTTCGTAGGAAACAGTATTGCCAAACACCATATTATCAGCAACGATACGTCCCTGGCGGTTGGCAGGATTTGCCAGATAATTGAGCCAGGGCTTTCCGGTCAGCGGATGAGGATATTCGATGGCATCGCCCACAGCATAGATGTCTTTTTCGGAAGTCTCCAAGTGTTCGTCTACCCAGATACCGCCCATCTCGCCCAGTTTCAAGCCGGCTTGTTGCGCCAATGCAGTGGCAGGACGCACACCGATGGAGAGTAACACCATATCGGCAGGAATGGCCTTTCCGCTTTTCAGGAATACGGTGATTCCGTTGTCCGTACGCTTGAAATGGGTTACTCCTTCTTCCAGATATAGAGAGACGCCTTTCTGCAACAGATGCTGATGAATAGGTGCCGCCATAGAGAAGTCGATAGGCGCCATCACCTGATTACCCATTTCGACTACAGACACATGAACACCGGCATGATGCAGGTTCTCCGCCATTTCCAATCCGATGAAACCGGCACCTACCACCACGGCGCGTTTCACCTGCTTGTCCGAGATATAAGCCTTGATATGGTCGGTATCTTCTACATTGCGCAACGTGAAGATGCCTTCGGAATTAATGCCTTCCAAGGGGGGCTTCACGGGGTTAGCACCGGGAGAAAGCAAAAGTTTGTCATAGCTTTCATCGTACTCCTTGCCTTCCGCATTGCGTATGGTAACGGTCTTGTTTTTGGGATGGATGGCGATTACTTCATTCTGCACACGCACATCAATGCGGAAGCGCTTGCCGAAAGATTCGGGTGTCTGTACCAACAGCTTCTCGCGCTCTGCTATCACTCCACCTATATAATAAGGTAAACCACAATTAGCATACGAGATGTAAGGGCCTTTCTCCAATAAAAGGATTTCAGCCATTTCGTCCACTCTTCTCAGTCGGGCGGCTGCCGTGGCTCCACCTGCTACACCGCCAATGATTACATATTTCATAATTCTTCGTTTTTTAAGTTTGATGATGCAAAGAAAAGAGTTATTTTCAATAAAACATAATTTCCAAAGGAAAATATTATTAAAAGACTCATTTTTAATAAGAATAGGCATAAAAAAACGGATTATTACAAGTTTTTACACCTATAATAATCCGTTCAGTATGCAAGTTTTTATAAGCTTACCAACCAAGCCGAGCAAGACCGACAGCACTATACCATGAAGTAGAACGATAAGCGGCATTAGCAGCTTGAGCAGCAGCAGAAGTGGCAGTGGAAGGTATATAATGGCTAACCCCATTTGCCCGCTTCATGGAGAACATACCAACAGACATCGAATAAATCATTGGCGTTTTTTTCCAACAGACAGAAGCTGCATCATATGCTTGCTTCCATTCATCCAAGACAACTTCATCCACAACAAGTTTTTCCATCATTTCTACGAAATCATAATAGCCTACATAATAAGACGATCCTACTTTACGCTGATCATAATCAAAGACCGATGATCGAAGAACTTCCCTATCTGCTGTCACTCCCGACAAAGCATTTGCTGTAGCAGCAGCTAAGTTCTCAAGCTCAGAAGATTTCAGCACATCTATAGCAGTACCCATTGTCCAATTGCTATTACTCCCTATTTTTCCAGTATAAATTTCATCATAAGCAGCAAAAGTCCCAATAGCCATTTCTACCGCTGCACCTTTCTGAAATATAAATGGAAACATTCTATCATAGGCAGCACCTGGACCTGGATTCTCAGCAGGGAAACCAATATAGTAATCGCAACAATCACGCAACTCATACGCGACTTCCACCGACTGCATAAAGCAAGCATCAAACATAATAAAGTCAAAATGAGGGGCATTCTGTAATACCGATTTCAAGTCCTCAATATTCATATAATGCCCTCCTCCAGTCTTATCATTTCCTATCCAGCGAGTAGAAGGCAATGGAGTAGGTATCCATCCTTCCCCATGCGACCAATAAATCAAACCATAACTTTCCGCTTTATATAAAGAATTCCCAAACACATCATTGAATACCTCTTGTGTCTCAGCTACTCCGCACGAATTTCTATCTTCGTATTCTTTGACTATTGTTTCAACAACAGTACCACCTTTATTTTCAATTTCAATCAAACGAGGAAATCCCGTATCTATATACACCAATAAATGCATATCAGATGTATTATCAATTGAAGCCATCCCAGCTTTCAATTCCTCCAAATCCCCATCCGTAAAGCTAGCCAATGGATTTATACTATTATCCGCTGCCATATATACCAGCACAGTACGTTTCCCATCAACCGGAGGATCAGGTATCGGGTCATCACCACGACACGCCGACATGAACAAGGGGAAAACGAAGAAAAAAAGAAGATATAGTTTTGTTTTCATACTTGAAATCTTATTCCTGCGGTTTTGCAAATGTGAAAGCTTCAGGCTTCACCACCTGCAAAACCATATTCTTACTCTTCTTATACTTACCTTTTACCTTTACAGCCTCTTTTTCCAACTTTTTCCTGTTTTCAGAGAAATAAATCATACAAGTATAGTCCGGCTTCTTCAGATTGTACTCCAGATAGTTCTTGAGCTGGTAAGTGTATAAATCACGCTTGGGCAAGAATCCATTCTTATCCAGCTCTACGCTGTCCAATACCTGGATGTCTGTATAATATACGATGGAGTCATTGAAAGAAGCCGCCACACCAAAAGCATATACAGCCTTTTCCTTATCTTTCATTGTAAAAGCCGAGCACAACGCAAAAACCAAAGCTACGGCACAAAGTATACGAACGTATTTCATTGAGTTATGAGTTATAAGTTATGAATTATCAATGGGGCAAAGATATAAAAAAAACCGCACGCCTACTAAAGACGTACGGTTTTTTAATTCCTTCTATTTGTCGGAAACTAATATTTCTTATTTATCCCAAATAAGATTTGAGCAATTTACTACGATTACTTTGTCTTAATCTTCTAATAGCCTTTTCCTTAATCTGACGCACACGCTCACGGGTCAAGCCGAATTTGTCGCCGATTTCCTCTAATGTCATTTCCTGCTGTCCGATACCGAAAAACATCTGTATGATTTCTTTTTCCCTATCGGTTAACGTAGAAAGAGCTCTATCAATTTCCCTCGCAAGAGACTCGTTCACCAAAGAGCGGTCGGCCATAGGGGAGTCGTCGTTGACCAGTACATCGAGCAAGCTGTTGTCCTCTCCTTCTACAAAAGGTGCGTCCACCGAAATGTGACGGCCGGACACCTTCAGCGTATCAGAGATTTTGTCAACAGGGATTTCCAGTTCATCGGCAAGCTCTTCAGGAGACGGACGACGTTCGTTTTCCTGCTCGAACTTGGAGAAGGCCTTGCTGATTTTATTCAGCGAACCTACCTGGTTCAACGGAAGACGTACAATACGCGACTGCTCTGCCAAAGCCTGCAGAATGGACTGACGTATCCACCATACTGCATAACTGATGAACTTGAAACCACGTGTTTCATCGAACTTTTCGGCAGCCTTGATCAGTCCTAAATTACCCTCGTTAATCAAGTCGGGCAAACTCAAACCTTGGTTTTGGTACTGCTTGGCCACAGATACAACGAAACGCAGATTGGCACGTGTCAATTTCTCCAGTGCAACACGGTCACCCTTGCGGATGCGCTGAGCGAGCTCCACTTCCTCTTCAACAGTAATGAGGTCTTCGCGACCGATTTCCTGCAAATACTTGTCAAGAGAAGCGCTCTCTCTGTTAGTGATACTTTTTGTAATTTTAAGTTGTCTCATTCTTACTAATACAGATTTGGGGTTGCAAAGATACGACAAATTATTTTGTTACAATAATCTCATCCTAACTTTTTCACCTTATTTATATCTTATCCTATATAACAAAAAGGATGCCGGTATGTATTGTACCGACACCCCCTTTTCGCTATTGTTAGCTAATATTACAATCTTCTTACCTAACTATCCTTATTTTTTATTCTTGAGTCAAATCAACGGCATACATTGCACGTTTTCCTGACGGGAACATACCGGTGATGAACAAACCTTGCTCAGGAGACTTTCTTGCCTCTTTCATCGCCTTTTCCAAATCGTCCACCGTCTTCATCGGCACTCCGTTGGCTTTCAGAATGATGAAGCCCTTGCGAATACCTGCATCGGCCATCTTACCATTGGTAACCCCGGTAACTTCCAGACCGTACCCCAGGTTCAACTGCTTCTTCAGCTCGGAAGATACGGGCTTGAAGGCTGCACCCAAGATTTCCATTCCGGCATCCTTCACTACCTTCGTAGTGCCTTGCTCATTCTTCAGCGTGATTTCGAATTCCTTTTCCTTCTTGTCACGAACCACCGTTACCTTCACTTTGTCGCCCGGACGGTGTTTTGCCAGCATTTCCTGCAAATCCGAGAACTTGTGAATCTTCTTGCCGTTCAATGCTATGATTACATCGTTTTCCTTCAAGACGCCGGCAGCGGAACCACCTTCAACAACTTCGGCCACATAGATACCCTCTTTCACACCAAGTTCGTCGGCCTTCTTCTTCAGTTCTTCGGTCCAGCGTTCGTCCATCTGCAGGTCTGTGCTCAAATCACTACCCTTGATGCCAAGGAGCGCGCGCTGCACGGTACCAAACTGTTTCAAGTCGGCTACCACCTTTGTCATAATGCTGGTAGGGATGGCAAAACCATAACCGGAATAAGCACCCGTGGGTGAGTAAAGCATGGCATTGATACCAACCAGCTCGCCTTTGGCATTCACCAACGCACCACCACTGTTACCTTGGTTGATGGCAGCATCCGTCTGAATGAAAGACTGGATGTTTGCAGCTTGTCCGTTGGAGGCAGAAGAGCCAATGGAACGGGCTTTTGCACTGACGATACCAGCTGTTACGGTAGAGTTCAGGTTGAACGGATTACCTACTGCCAACACCCATTCCCCCACCTTCAACTGATCGGAGTCACCAACCGGAATTGTCGGGAAGTCATCCCCTTCAATCTTAATCAGCGCCAAGTCCGTACTGGGGTCAGTACCGATGATGCGTCCTTTCAGCTCACGGTCGTCATTCAGTTTCACAGTGATTTCATCAGCACCTTCCACCACGTGATTGTTCGTCACAATATATCCGTCTTTGGAGATGATGACACCCGAACCGAAACCTACACGCGGCTGGGTCTGTATCTGGCGCTGGCGTCCACGACCGTCTCCAAAGAAGAAGTCAAAAATATCCGGCTGTTCTTGCACCGTCTGAGTCTTGCTCAACTGAGTGGCACGTATATGCACTACAGCATGGAGCGAACTCTCCGCTGCTTGTGTCAAATCCACAGGCTGGGCATCCGTTGCATGGAAAGCCGCCGGTAGCAGATTATTGGGGTTCTGTTGGAACAACTCGCTGAATGCGGCAGGCTTTTCCTTATTCAGCATCTTATAAGTGGTCAATCCAGCCACTCCAGAGCTCAGGAGCACGATAGCCGCAACTCCAAGGATGTTTTTTGTTGTCTGTTTCATACTATTCTTCCTATTCTTTAAATTGTTAATATTCAAGTTTCGTTTAACATTACGACGTTAAAATAACGACAAAAAACGTTCAGTTATTCCGCTTGTCACTCTTTTTTGTTCTCTTTTAACAGAGGATATTTAGGGCTTAACAGCGGTTAACGGCAAAGACTGACAAATTAGCATTTATGTACGATTGCTGACTGTTAAAGAACTGACAGATAGGGCATAAAAAGACGCATCACCCGTTGCGGCCGAAACGGATGATGCATTTGGGGTAAACAGATGATGCGTTTATACCAAACAGATGATGTGTTCGGGCTGAACGCATCATCTGTTTTTAGAGGGCAGATAGCACCTTAATAATTCAAGTAATCAATGTCCATGTGGTAGTCCCACTGCGGGAAGTAGAGGTTACCTCCCTCCCACTCCACCTCGCCACGCTGGAAGTCGACGGTCTCGCTGCGGGGATACTGCTTTTCGGGCTGTAGCGGCATGCCGTAATCAGTGTTCACAATCATGCGCCAAGAGTCTATACCACCCAGGAAGAAATATTCTTCGTCGGCATTGCGGGCAAAGGCAGGAATGCCGAATGACTGGTCGACAGGCACCCAACCCACACCCTCGAAGTAGACTTCTGCCCAATCGTGCAGATTCCATGCACGGGGATGCATCATGAAGCCGCTCTGGAAATGTGCGGGAATTCCACTGATGCGGCAAAGCGTAATGAACAGCAGGCTGACTTGGCCACAGTCTCCGTGACGGTTGTCCAACACATATTCCGGGATATTCTCAATGGTGGAATATTCGCGTGCAGAAGCCCACGGGAAGTTGTCATTCACCCAACGGAAGATACGTTTGGTTTTCAAGTAGGGGTTGGTTTCACCGGCTGTCAATTTGGCAGCAAGTTCGCGCAAGCGTGGGGAAAAGACGATATGCTTCTCACGCTCGGCAGTATATTCCTTATAAAGGGCGGTCGTCGTATCATAGGGCTGCACATCTTCCGGCTTCAGATTATGCCATTCACCGTTGGCGGTAAACTCAAAGGTTTCGGAGAATACGGTCGGTTCGCCTTCGACAGCACGTTTCTCCATGTACAATGTACTGTGACGGCACTCGGGCGACGAAAAGGTGTATTGCGGTTCGCTGGCCGAAATGAACTTGACATCCTGCTGCCGGGCCTGGTCCTGACGGGGATAGGGTAACCAGCAACGGATGATTTTCCCGGCAGGCACGGCATTGGTATCTACGGTCAACGTGTAGGTGACGCGCATGCGCTTCGGCGCAACAATGGCCTTGCCCTCTTTCTTCACAGCAGAAATGATTTCGGGCAGGTTCTCCATATTCACTTTCTCGCTGCCACTCGGCGAAGTGCCTTCCTTGGCTATCTTGATGTCATAGCAAGTGGAGTCCACACGAAACAGATTAGGTCCGGCATTGCGGAAATAGCGTTTCTCTCCATCCAGCATCATGCACTCCAAAGCTTTGGAGGCTTCCCACTGGCGCATCTGCTCATCGGTCACGTCGGGAATATACTTGCGGATATAGTCCTTCACCTGGGATTCCGTCATACAGAAATCCGTAAGCAGACGTTGGTGCAGGTCGTCCTCCCAATTATAGGGCTTGCTCTCGGGCTTCGTGCTGCATGCAGAAGCCATCACAAACAGAGCGACGGTATACAATAGCTTTCTCATAACTTCACCACTCCAATACCCGGCAAATCGGGCAACGTTATCTTACCTTTCACAACCTCCATACCCTTGAAACGGTCGTTCGCAATCAGCAGACTACCGTCCAAGTCGGCAAAGTCCACTGCCGGAGAGAATTGGGAGGCAGCGGTAATGGCACAAGAGGTCTCGGTCATACATCCTACCATCACTTTCATGTCCAATGCACGTGCCAAAGTCACCATCTTCCAGGCTTCGCGCATGCCGGTACACTTCATCAGCTTGATGTTGATGCCCGTAAAGGCGCCCTTCAAGCCTGCCACATCCTTCAGACGCTGAATGGACTCATCGGCAAATATGGGTAACGGGCTTTGCTGGGCGACCCATGCGATATCGTCCAATTGTTCCTTGGGCATCGGTTGCTCTATCATGACAATTCCTTTTTCGTGCAGCCAATGTATCATATCGAGCGCATGATGTTTGTCTTTCCAGCCCTGGTTGGCATCAATGGCAATCGGAAGGTCTGTCACCGAACGGATGGTCTCTATCATTTCTTTGTCGTTCTCCCGCCCCAGCTTCACTTTAAGGATATTGAACCGGTCGGCACACTCTTTCGTCTTTTCACGCACCACGTCGGCCGTATCAATGCCGATGGTGAAAGTTGTAGAGGGAGTCTTTTCCTTGTCCAACCCCCATATCTTATACCAAGGGGCTTGCAACAGTTTGCCCACAAGGTCGTGCAAGGCGATGTCCACAGCAGTTTTAGCAGCGGAATCCCCTGCCGAGAGGCTGTCTATATAAGCCAGTATATCTTCCAGCTGAAAGGGGTCTGAGAATTGGCCGATAACATCCTGCACCTTCTTCAGAAAAGCCAGTACACTGTCCATCGTGCCTAATTCGTGTTGCAGGTACGGGGGCATGGAGGCTTCACCATAACCGATAATGCCATCATATTCTATCTCGACTTGAACGTCGGGAGTGGTAGTACGCGAGTAGGTGGCCACTGTAAAGACATGGCGCAATTTCAGTTCATAGGGGAAGAAACGCAGTTTCATTTTGGGGGTTACACCTGCCCTACTGTTCACGTTGAACAAGGAAGGAGCGTCATTTCCTCCGGCAAATACATGATTGATTGCCATGCCTGAGCCGAGTGCGGCAAAAGCGGCGGTTTTCAGGAAATCTCTTCTGTTTGACATAATTGTGTGTGTATTAAATGTGCCAATATGCTAATGTACTAATGTGCCAATGGGCTGCGCTATATATATGCTACGTCATGTTTGCACCGTCACGCCGAGGTCATTGGCATATTGGCACATTAGCACATTGAATATATTGGCACATTAGCATATTATTACATTGAATAAAATGGATTCGTTTTCGTTGTATTGAGCGACGCCTCCTTATTTATATAAGGTAACACGCGCGTAGCGAACAACAGTCTACCGAGGTTGTATTCATCGAACAGCTCGTCGTCGGGGCTGAAGCTATTGACGCGCACATCGCCTTGCGAATGGATGAAACGCTTGTTGCCGATATACATGCCGACATGTACCACACGTTCCTTGCGTTCCGGCGTCGCCTTGCGCCCGAAGAAAATCAAATCGCCCGGCTGGAGGTTACTGAAATCAGGAGCAATATCGATATGCTCGCCCACGTATGCCTGCTGGGAAGCATCCCGCGGAATGATGATGTCGTGCATGAAAAGAACGGTGCGCATGAAGCCGCTACAATCCACCCCTTTGGAGGAAGTGCCAGCCCAAAGATAAGGGATGCCCATCATGCTATGCGCCGTAGCTATAATGCTGGCTGCGTCCTGCTTCAAGGCTGCCCGCCATTTCTTCTCAGGCATAGAGATGGATTTGGAGATATATCCCTGGCGGCCGTCGGGATAAGCCACCTTATAAAAGGCACCTTTTGTCCCCTCCCACTTCAGGCGGTTTCCGGCAGCAACATCAGAGACGGTCTGCGATGCCTGGCTGGGCTGTGAGTAGACAAAGCCATAATGCGAAGTCACCACTATTTTCTCTGCATTGTTCCAAGCGGTCAGCTCTTCCCGCGTGACGGGATGTATGCCTACTCGGTGTACCCATGCAATGTAGTTGTCCGGTGTCTGGATACGGTACCAGCCGTCGCGCTGCAACACCCGCACCGGCATACCCATCAAGCCTTGCGTCATCATTTCTGAAGAGAAATCCGGGGCTACCCGAAGATTGCACACAGACACATTGACAATGCCATACGTCTTGCCTTCAAGTCCGGCCTCATCCGGAAGCACTTGCAGACAATCCATCACCGCATATCCTTTCTTTGCCAAACCATCCAGCAAAGCCGTCTTTGCCTCTGCCGAAGTGGTGACACCACGCAACATCACATTCTTTCCGGAGAAAGAGTAATCCACATCGAACAAAGCCACGCGCTTGTCCGGTGCAAACTTTTGTTTCAAACTGTCAGCGAGTTGCGCCACTTCTGCAAGTATTGTACGGTCACCCACTTCCGAAGCGACAGCAAAAAGCGGGATTAACAGAAATAAAGAAAAAAGAGAGGATAACTTTTTCATTGGCCAAAAGGATTTGGGGGTTATTACTAATAGCAAAGCTACGAATTTATTCCGAAATAGATACATGTTTTTAAGATAATTAAGGGTAAAGAATGAAGAATGAAGGATTCATCCGTACTGCATCCGCACACTGCACAACAAATTCTTCATCCTTCATTCTTCATTCTTCATTAATATTCCGTATCTTTGTACCCTATAAAGCAGTTGGTCGGTCTGTCGCTTGCGCCTCGTGCGTATGAGGAAAGTCCGGGCAACACAGAGCGTCCCACTTCCTAACAGAAAGCTGTCCGTGAGGGTAGAGTAACGTAGAAGAAAATAACCGCCGTCGCCCTTGGGCTACGGTAAGGGTGAGAAGGTGGGGTAAGAGCCTACCAGTCTTGTGGCGACACAAGGGCTGTGCGTCTTGGGAGTTGTAAGGTCATGTAAACCGACGTTATGAGAGTTGCTCGCTCCATGTCGGAGGGTAGACCGCTAAAGCTTGTATGGTGACATGCGGCTCAGATAAATGACAGACACTTCTTTAATGGAGAATGGATAATGAAGAATGGATAATTCCTAATTAGGCTTTTTCAGAAACAGAAGAACAGAACCCGGCTTACAGACTGACTGCTTTTTTATTGACAATGGATAATCGAGATAATAGCATGAACAAGCGTATTGCTGCCCTTTGGAAATTCCTCACCTACGACATCTGGCGTATTACGGAAGATGAAGTCACGCGAACGACCTTTTCCGTATACAATATCATCAAGACGATTTATCTTTGCATCAACCGCTTCACCAAAGACCGGATAGTAAACAAAGCCTCGGCGCTGACTTACAGTACGCTGCTTGCCATCGTGCCTATTCTTGCCATTTTGTTTGCCATAGCCCGCGGTTTCGGATTCGATAATCTGATGGAAAGCCAGATTGTCAACGGTTTCGGCGGTCCTACGGAAACCACGGAAGTCATCCTGCAATTCGTGAATTCGTATTTGTCTCAAACCAAGAGTGGAATATTCATCGGAGTGGGTCTGATTATGTTGCTGTGGACAGTCCTGAATCTAATCAACAATATGGAAATCACCTTCAACCGCATCTGGCAGGTGAAAAAGGCGCGCAGCATGTACCGCAAAATAACGGATTACTTCTCTATGCTTCTGCTGATGCCCATTCTGCTGGTGGTGTCCGGTGGTCTTTCCATCTTCATGAGTACGATGGTGAAGAACCTCGAAGACTTTACCCTGCTGGCTCCCGTCGGCAAGTTTATGGTGCGCCTCATCCCCTTCGTGCTGACCTGGTTCATGTTTACAGCACTGTACGTCTTTATGCCGAATACAAAGGTCAAGCTGAAACACGCACTCATATCCGGTATTCTGGCAGGTACGGCACACCAGGCATTCCAATTCCTTTACATCAGCAGCCAGTTGTGGGTTTCCCGTTACAATGCCATCTATGGTAGTTTTGCCGCCCTTCCGATGTTTCTGCTATGGTTGCAGGTATCCTGGACCATCTGCCTATTCGGTGCCGAACTGACCTACGCCGGACAGAATATCCGGAACTTCAGCTTCGACAAGGATGCGCGCAATATCAGCCGGCGCTACCGCGATTTTATCTCCATCCTGATAATGTCTCTCATAGCCAAGCGCTTTGAACAAGACGCCCAGCCCTATACAGCCGAAGAGATATCCGAAGAGTGCCAGATTCCCATCCGGCTGACACACGAAACCCTTTATGAATTGCAGGAAATCAACCTCCTACATGAAGTGGTGACCGATGAAAAGAGTGAAGACATCGCTTACCAGCCTTCCATGGATATCAACAAAATGAATGTGGCCCTCCTACTGGACAAACTGGACACGCACGGCTCAGAAGATTTCAAAATTGATAAAGAAAATGAATTCAACAACCAATGGGGAGCATTGCTGAAGGCACGGGAGGAATACTACAAGAATGCAAGCAAGGTGCTGCTGAAGGATTTGTAAGCACGCGGAAGTCTTTCCGGAAACTCCGTATCTGCTTTCTTTTTGATTATTTTTTAGACGCGGATGACGCGGATTGGAATATTAAAAAAATCCGCGTCATCTGCGTCATCTGTGTCTAAAAAGTAAATCACCGATATTTCTCAGGCTCCACGGCACGAGTCATATCATAGGCACGGTCACTCTGACGGGATGCCACTAATTGCAGGAAATCGTCCATAGTGCCGTTACCTTATTTATATTGTATCATGCGGCTGATGTACTTACCAATGATATCGAACTCCAGATTCACCACACTGCCCACTTTGAAAGCATGGAAATTGGTATGCTCAAAGGTGTAAGGAATAATGGCCACCTGGAAAGTATCGTCGGTGGGATTGCACACGGTCAGGCTGACACCATTGACCGTTACCGAGCCTTTGTCTACCGTGATGTAGCCGCGCTTTGCCATCTCCTTGTCAAAAGCATACCGGAAAGTAAAGTAATAGCTTCCTTCCGCATCCTTTATATCGATGCAAGTGGCAGTCTGGTCCACATGTCCTTGAACGATATGGCCATCCAGCCGGCCGTTCATCATCATACTACGCTCCACATTCACTTCATCTCCCACCTGCAACAAGCCAAGATTGGAACGGTCCAGCGTTTCCTTCATGGCCGTCACGGTATAGGTATCATCTGTCAGACTGACTACCGTCAGGCAAACACCGTTGTGAGACACACTCTGGTCTATTTTTAATTCACTGACGAATGAACACTTGAAAGTAAAATGTACATTCTCCTGGTCTTTGACCATCGCCACCAATGTGGCACATTCTTCTACTATTCCGGAAAACATGGTTCTATATACTTTTAGGTTATACGCGATTTATTATTAATATGCGCAAAGATACAAAAAGCCCTTCGTATAGGTACAAAAAAAAGGAAGCTTTTCACAAAGCCTCCTTTTTCAGTTTTCAATAGGTATTAGTTTTTTTTTAAGGTAAAAAGATTGTTTTCAGGATAACGATGCAAATATAGGCGCTTTTCGTGATACTAACCAAATTAAAAAACATGTCTTATAACATCTTTTTGAAAAATCATTTAAGTTTATTATCATTTCAAAGCATTTTTCTACACCTGCAATCGTTTTCAATGGACAAATATAAGGCTATTTTCCATGAAACACTGAAATTATCCTAAAATTTTGTTTATTTCTTATCATTTAAGTAGTGTTCGTCTGTCTGCCCGCTATGTTTTAACACTTTTGCGTCGATAAAGAACACTATTTCTTCGGCAATATTCGTGATGTGGTCGCCGGAGCGCTCCAATTTGCGGAACACGCTCACCAGATTCAGACAAGAGAGTGCACTCTCCGGATGCCGGCTGATGTAGTCGGCAAGAATGGCAGTGGCCTCCGCATTGATTTCGTCCAGCATATTGTCCTTGGCAAACACAGCGGTAGCCAATTCTTGGCTCTCCTCCTGAAGTGCCTGCTTGGCAAGCTCGAGCATGGAGAGCACCTGGGCTATCATCTCTTCGAGACGGAGTTGCTTGACCAGCTCAGTATCCAATGCCGGTTCATGGCAGTTGAGGGCAAAGCGGGCGATGCCTTCTGCAAAGTCGCCCAGACGCTCCAGGTTCGTATTGATTTTGAGCATGGCAAGCACAAAGCGCAGGTCGATGGCAACGGGGTTGTAAAGGGCAATGATGTCTTCCACGTCGCTGTCTATTTTCAGTTCGAAAGCATTGACGCGACGTTCGCGCACCAATACCTGCTGGGCCAGTTCCCGGTCCAGCGTAAGCACGGCATCACCTGCACGGTCGAGCTGATTATATACCAGGGTCCACATTTCGTCTATTTCCTTTTTCAGCAAGACGAGTTCAGATTCGATAAACTTCACCATAATGTTTCTATTTTAAGATTACTTTTGTACAACTTATTTTTGCTTGTATGGAACAATCCGCTACCCGAAGCGTCCCGTGATGTAGTTCTGCGTCTCCACCTTATCGGGATTCGTAAATATCTTCCGGGTATCTCCAAACTCCACCATCTGCCCCATATAGAAGAAAGCCGTATTATCACTGACACGTGCTGCCTGTTGCATGTTGTGGGTGACGATGACGATAGTGTACTGCTTCTTCAACTCGTGGATAAGCTCTTCCACCTTGGCAGTGGAGATGGGGTCGAGGGCGGATGCCGGCTCATCCATCAGCAGGACTGAAGGAGACACCGCCATGGCACGGGCTATGCAGAGACGTTGCTGCTGACCGCCGGAGAGGGCGTAGGCAGAGACTTTCAGCTTGTCCTTCACCTCGTCCCAAAGGGCGGCGCCTTTCAGGGTTTCTTCCACCCGCTGACGGATGAAGGCGTTATCGGTGATGCCATTCACACGGAGTCCGTAGGCAACGTTCTCGAAGATGCTTTTTGGGAAAGGATTGGGCCGCTGGAACACCATGCCCACGTTCTTGCGGAGTTCGTCCACTTGCACTCCTTTTCCATAGATGTCTTGTCCGTCAATGCGTATCTCGCCGGTCAGACGGGTGTCGGAAATCAAATCGTTCATGCGGTTCAGCAGGCGCAGGAAGGTAGACTTTCCACAGCCCGAGGGACCGATGAAGGCTATCACAGACTTCTCCTCAATGTCCATGCTGATGCCTTTCAGGGCATGGAAATCGCCATACCAGAAGTTCACGTCACGGGTTTCTATCTTGTTCTTCATACCTATTGTATATGTTTTCAATTCGTCTTAATCTTCTTCTCAAAGTATTTCCGCAGGGCGTTTGCCAACAGATTCACCAGGAGGATAATCAGTATCAGCACCAATGCTGTGCCATAAGCGATGGGAAGCTGCGCTTCCATATCCGTACCGCTGGTAGAGATGACATAGAGGTGATAAGGAAGCGCCATGCACTGGTCGAAGATACCGGTCGGCAGTTGCGGCAGGAAGTAGGCGGCACAGGTGAAAAGGATGGGTGCCGTCTCGCCCGAAACGCGCCCCAGCGCCAGAATCAGTCCGGTGATGATATTGGGCATTCCCATCGGCAGGATGACATGCCAGATGGTCTGGAGCTTGGTGGCTCCCAACGCGCGGCTTCCTTCGCGCATGCTGTCGGGGATGGCTTTCAGTGCTTCTTCCGTGGTGCGGATAACCAAAGGCAGACTCAGCAAGCCCAGTGTCAACGAACCTGCCAGGATGCTGTCTCCAAAATCCATATAGTTGACGAACAGTGCCATGCCGAACAGACCGAACACGATGGAAGGGATGCCGCTCAGATTATTCGTCATCATCCGTATGAAGCGTACTACCCAGCCTTTCGGCACATACTCATTCATATAAATGCCGCTCATCACTCCCACCGGAAAAGCAAACAAGGCACTACCCGCCATCAAACAGAACGTACCTACAATGGCAGGAAGGATTCCGCCGGCAGTCATACCGTTGGTAGGAGCTGTAGTGAGGAACTCCCAATCGATGACTCCTATACCTTTATATATAATGAAACCGAGGATTGCAAAAAGAATCCCCACCACACTCAGGCTCAACAGACGGAACAAGCCGAATGCCATGTTTTGCGAAAGATGCTTCCTATTAACCATATCTATCTTCTTTTATTTTCGTCTTGGCGAAACCGCTTCCACCGTGAAGTTTATCAATAAACTGATGAAGAACAGCACAACACCCAGCAGGAACAATGCTTCGTAGTGAGGTCCGCCGGCAGGCGCCTCGCCCAGTTCGGCGGCAATCGTTGCCGGAATGGTGCGCAGCGGTTCCAAGATGGTATGGGGAATGACGGCGGCGTTGCCTGTCACCATCAGCACAGCCATCGTCTCGCCCACCGCACGGCCGATGCCTAACACCACCCCGGAGGTGATGCCCGAAATGGAGTAAGGAATCACCACCTTATATATAGTTTGCCATTGCGATGCTCCCAGTGCCAAGCTGGCTTCGCGCATGGCGCGGGGACAATTCCTCATCGCGTCTTCTGTCACCGTTATGATGGTGGGCAACGCCATAATGGCAAGCACAATACTGCCCGCCAGCCCGCTCTCGCCTACCGGCAAGTTGAACACCTGCTGCAAAAACGGCACAATGACAATTAAGCCGAAAAAGCCGTAGACCACCGACGGTATGCCACTCAGCAACTCAATGATGGGCTTCAGCAGATTCCTTACCCGGGAATTGGCTACCTCCGACATATAGATTGCCACCGACAGACCAAACGGCAATGCAAAGAGGATGGCAAACAGACTGACCCACAGCGTCCCCGTAATGAGCGGCAAAAAGCCGAACTGCGCAGCAGGTGTTGCCGTGGGAAACCATTCGGCACCGGCAAAGACGTCCTTCACCGAAATGGTGTTGTCTTTCAGCAGATGCACCGAGTCTGGACGGACGATGAACTGCTGCGGTACAAAGGCTATAATGCCAGGCGTACGCTCCACCAGCTCCGTAATGCAAGCACCTGCATTTTCATAGGAAGCGCCCAACTGCTCTTCCGTATAATACTGTGTGATGTCCTCCAAACGGAAAAGGCGGATAGGAAGGTCCTCCCCCCCCACTTCGTTCCAGTTTGTCAGCTCTTCATCAAAGACATCCTTTATCTGTGCCGGAGTCAGTTCGCTCACCCGGTTCTCCTTATTCAAGGCCAATACATACCCTTCTTCTATCACCTTGCTGCTGAACAAGCCCAGCGCTTCGGAAAAGAGGAACACGACGATAAGTACGATGGTAAGACTCGTCACAAAGCCGCTACAAGCCAGTATACCTTCTACAATCTTCTCAAAAATCTTTTTCATGTTGCCTATTGATTTCTGTATGCAAAGGAACGGGCCGGATGTTAAGGCAGTGTGACTAACGTTTGAAAGAAATGTTTCAAAGGTGTTACAAAACTGTTACAACGACTTAAAGTACACCCCATGTAACACATTTGTAATATCCATTGCCTTAATTTGCATCATGCGTTGAGCCAGATTACATGATGCATACCATCGGTTTACATCATGTGTTTGCCCCAATTGCATTATCTGTTTACCCTATTTGCATCATGTGTTTTATGAAGACAAGAGAATTACTTCTACTCCTCGCACTGACAGCCACCACTGGCATGCAGGCGCAACGCATCAAAGGCAGCGATACCGTGCTCCCCATAGCGCAGCAGACCGCCGAACGCTTTATGACCCTGAACCCCTCTGCCCGTGTCACCGTGACCGGCGGCGGAACCGGTGTCGGTATTTCAGCCCTGCTGGACCAGACCACGGACATCGCCATGGCTTCCCGCGCCATCAAGTTCAGCGAAAAGATGAAAGCCAAAGCTGCCGGAGAAGACCTGGCGGAAGTACCCATCGCCTACGATGCCCTTGCCGTAGTGGTCCACCCCTCTAACCCGGTGACACAACTGACCCGCCAACAACTGGAAGATATCTTCCGGGGCAAAATCACCAACTGGCAGCAAGTGGGCGGAGACGACCGCAAAATCGTAGTCTACTCCCGCGAGACTTCCTCCGGTACCTACGAGTTCTTCAAGGAAAGCGTACTGAAAAACAAGAACTACATGAGCAGCAGTCTCTCCATGCCTGCCACGGGAGCCATTATCCAATCCGTCAGCCAAACTCGCGGAGCCATCGGATATGTGGGTCTAGCCTATGTATCGCCGCGTATCAAGACGCTCGCCGTTTCATACGACGGGCAGCATTATGCCGCTCCCACGCTGGAGAATGCCATCAATAAGACTTATCCGATAGTACGCCCGCTATACTATTATTATAACCGGAAAAACGCTTCGGTCATAGCCCCTCTGCTCGATTTCATTTTGTCTGCCGCAGGACAGAAAATCATCAAAGAGAGCGGATATATCCCGGTACATAACGAATAAATCTTCATTCTTCATTCTTCATTCTTCATTTTTTTACCCTATCTTTGTCCCCACGATACGAAAATAGTAACATTATGGCAGAAATAAAGAGCGAAGAAACAAGCGAAAAAAAGAGCTTGAACTTCATTGAGCAAATAGTAGAAAACGATTTGAAAGAGGGTAAAAACGGGGGAAAAGTACAGACACGCTTCCCGCCCGAACCAAACGGTTACCTCCACATCGGACACGCCAAGGCCATCTGCCTTGATTTCGGTATTGCCGCCGCACACGGCGGTGTCTGCAACCTGCGTTTCGATGACACCAATCCCACCAAAGAAGATGTGGAATACGTAGAGGCCATTAAGGAAGACATCCAATGGCTGGGCTACAAATGGGGTAACGAATATTACGCTTCCGACTATTTCCAGCAATTGTGGGACTTCGCTATCCGCCTCATCAAAGAGGGCAAAGCATACATCGACGAACAGACTTCCGAGCAGATTGCCGCCCAGAAAGGAACTCCCACCCAGCCCGGTGTGGAAAGTCCCTACCGCAACCGTCCTATCGAAGAAACACTGGATTTGTTCCAGAAGATGAACAGCGGCGAGATTGAGGAAGGTGCCATGGTGCTCCGTGCCAAGATAGACATGGCAAGCCCCAACATGCACTTCCGCGACCCTATCATCTACCGCGTAGTGAAGCATCCGCACCATCGCACGGGCACCACTTGGAAGGCTTATCCGATGTACGACTTCGCCCACGGGCAAAGCGACTTCTTCGAAGGCGTGACACACTCGCTCTGCACACTGGAGTTTGTGCCCCACCGTCCACTCTACGATCTCTTCGTGGACTGGGTGAAGGAAGGCAAAGACCTCGACGATAACCGCCCCCATCAGTATGAGTTCAACAAACTGAACCTCAGCTATACGCTGATGAGCAAGCGCAACCTGCTGACTCTGGTCAAGGAAGGTCTGGTAAACGGTTGGGACGACCCCCGCATGCCGACCATCTGCGGTTTCCGCCGTAGGGGATACTCTCCGGAGTCCATTCATAAGTTCATCGACAAAATAGGATATACAACCTACGATGCGCTCAATGAATTCGCCCTGCTGGAAAGCGCCGTGCGCGAGGACTTGAACGACCGCGCCACCCGCGTATCTGCCGTACTGAATCCGGTGAAGCTTATCATCACCAACTATCCCGAAGGGCAAGTGGAAGAGATGGAAGCCGTCAACAACCCCGAGCATCCCGAAGAAGGCAACCACGTCATCGAATTCAGCCGCGAACTCTGGATGGAGCGCGACGACTTCATGGAAGATGCTCCGAAAAAATACTTCCGCATGACACCGGGACAAGAGGTACGTCTGAAGAACGCGTACATCGTGAAGTGTACCGGCTGCAAGAAGAACGACGCCGGTGAAATCACCGAAGTATATTGCGAATATGACCCTGATACCAAGAGCGGTCTGCCCGGAGCCAACCGTAAGGTGAAAGGCACCATCCACTGGGTAAGTTGTGCCCACTGCCTCGAAGCAGAAGTACGTCTCTACGACCGTCTGTGGAAAGTGGAGAACCCGCGCGACGAGCTTGCCGCCATCCGCGAAGCGAAGAACTGCGACGCACTGACAGCCATGAAAGAGATGATCAACCCCGACTCCCTGAATGTGCTGCCCTGCTGCTACATCGAGAAGTACGCTGCCGGCATGCAGCCCCTCTCCTACCTGCAGTTCCAACGTATCGGTTATTTTAATGTTGACAAAGATTCTACGCCAGAAAAAATGGTATTCAACCGTACTGTAGGTCTGAAAGACGTTTGGGGTAAAATCAATAAATAAGAATATGAGTAAAAAAAACCTGCTGTCCGGAAGAGACAAAGAACTGCAAGAAATGGCAGAACAATATGAAGCTGCCAAAGCAGAGAACAGAACCATCTATCTGGACGCAGACGACTTAGCCGACCTCGCAGACTGGTATGCCGTGCATCATAAATATGCCATGGCTACCGAGGTCGTAGAGTATGGCTTGGGAATACATCCGGATAATACGGCTCTGCTGGTGGAACAGGCATACTTGTTCCTCGACACCCAGCATAAAGAGCAAGCCAAAGATATATTGGAACGGATCGCCGAAGAATCTTCCGAAGTGAAAGTGCTGAAAGCCAACCTACTGTTGGGCGAAGGCAAAGAAGAAGAAGCAGAAGCGATACTCGACAGCATAGACGATAAGGACGACCTGGCCAATATCGTTGATGTATCCTATATGTACATCGACATGGGATTCCCGGAAAAAGCATTGACATGGCTGACGCGCGGACTCGAAAAATATGCCGAAGAAGAAGCCTACCTTGCCGTCACCGGCGATTGTTACTATGCCCAGGGACTATTTGAAAAAGCCACCTTCTTCTTCAATAAGCTGATTGACAAGAATCCGTATTCGGCTCCTTACTGGTTTGGACTGGCCCGTTGCTACTTTGACCAGCAGATGTTCGACAAAGCAATCGAAGCATGCGACTATGCCACGGTGGCCGATGACGAGTTTGCCGATGCCTACCTGATGAAAGGACATTCCTTCTTCCAATTGGGAAATGAGGAAAGTGCCATGGAAAACTACCTGCAAGCCGAAAAGTTCCATCTCGTCTCCCACGGTTTCATCAACACCTTCATCGGCCTGAACAAAACCTCCAAAGGAGAGTGGAAAGAAGGATACGACTATCTGGAAAAAGCCATAACGGCCGAAGACAGCCATGACTTCGCCTTGCCCTCCCTTTATGCCAATGCGGCCCTATGCCTGCACAAGATGGGAAAAAAGCGCAAAGCCCACCAATATTGTAAAAAAGCATACGACTTGGCACCCGAAGAGATAGACCCGTATCTGATTGAGGGGCGCATCTACATGGAAGAAGGTGAGTATGAGAAAGGTGTGAAGAGATGGGCCAAAGCCTTAGAGTATGCCCCCTATGCGGATACCTGGCACGAAATAGGCATGTGTAGCATGGAAATAGGACAACTGAGCTATGCCAAGCTGGCCTTTGAACATGTCAAAGAGATGGAGCCGGACTTTGAAGGTATCAACGAAAGGCTGACCTCTCTGTATATGCTGCTCAAAGACAAGGAGAACTTCATGAAGTACAACCAGCTGTGCGAACATCCGTTCAGGCTGGAAGAGCTGGATAGATTACAGCAGATACTACAAGAAGATAATCAGGAAGAGCTGGCCCTAGTGATGAAGAATATTTTCAATGCATTACAATAACAGTAATTATATACCACTAATCTAGCAAATGGAATCAGTAGCCTTTATCCAATGGTGTCTCGACCACCTCAATTACTGGACCATCACTTTATTGATGGCCATTGAAAGTTCGTTTATTCCCTTCCCCTCGGAAGTTGTAGTCCCTCCTGCCGCTTGGAAAGCCGCCAACAATGACAACATGAATATATATCTGGTGGTATTGTTTGCAACCATAGGGGCAAATATCGGAGCCTTGATAAACTACTATCTGGCAAAATGGCTGGGACGCCCCATCATTTACAAGTTTGCCAACAGCCGTTTCGGGCACATGTGCCTCATCGACGAAGCCAAAGTGCAACATGCGGAGGAATACTTCGATAAGCATGGAGCCGTATCAACCTTTGTCGGCCGCCTGATACCTGCTGTTCGCCAGTTGATATCCATCCCTGCCGGTCTAGCACGCATGAAGCTGGGAACTTTCTTGCTGTACACCACCTTGGGTGCAGGCCTTTGGAATTCCATTCTGGCTTTTATCGGCTATTACTTGTCCACAGTACCCGGCATTGAGAACGAGGAACAGCTGCTTGCCAAAGTAACGGAATACAGCCATGAGATAGGCTATATATTTATCGGCATCGGCGTACTCATCGTGGCATTCTTCATCTATAAAGGCATGAAGAAGAAATAAAAAAGAAAACGGTATGATAATAAAAAAGCGGTGGACAGCATGATAAATTCTGTCCACCGCTTTTTATTGCTTATCCCAAATCCAAACTTTCTACTTTACAGCTGCAATAGCTTTATCATAGTCAGGTTCTTGCGTAATTTCAGGTACCAATTCCGTATAGGCAATCTTACCATCTTTGCCGATAACCACTACCGAACGCGCCAGTAGACCTGCAAGCGGTCCGTCGGCCATGCGTACCCCGTAGTTTTCATCAAAATCGGAAAAACGGAAATCAGACAAAGGAATCACATTCTCAATACCCTCCGTTGTACAGAAACGTGCATGTGCAAAAGGCAAATCCTTGGAGATTGCCAACACTACCGTATCGGGCAGGCCGGCAGCCAGTTTGTTGAACTTACGTACAGAAGTAGCGCACACACCAGTGTCAAGGCTGGGGAAAATATTCAAAATAACATTCTTCCCGTTCAGTTCCTTCAAAGAGAATGAAGACAAATCTGTTTTTACCAATTCGAAATCGGGGGCAACAGAGCCCACCTTTATAAATTCACCGATAACCTTTACCGGTTGTCCTTTAAATTTTGTTGTAGCCATAGTTTTATCAAATTATATGTATACATAACAAATTACATACAGAAAAAGTTCACCCGAAACTTTTTTCCAGATAAACTGTTATTCTACAGACGAATTAATGATAATCACTTAAAAAATTAAATTCACATGAAAACTATTTTTGACGAACTTCAGCAGGAAGTAAAGAATTGGTGGATTTCACTCATTCTTGGTATTCTTTATGTAATAGTGGCTATAAGCCTGATGTTCTCCCCTCTCAGCGGGTATGCGGTATTGAGCATTCTGTTCAGCGTCTCCATGTTGTTCAGCGGTCTGCTGGAAATATCCTTTGCAGTAAGTAACCGTAGAAGGGTATCCAGTTGGGGATGGTATCTGGCTGGAGGCATCATCGACATGATTCTGGGATTCTACCTGATAGCCTACCCGATGCTCAGCATGGAAGTCATTCCGTTCATCATCGCCTTCTGGCTGATGTTCCGCGGCTTCTCATCCGTAGGCTATGCCATGGACCTCAAAAGATACGGAACAAGAGACTGGGGATGGTATGTTGCTTTCGGTATTCTTGCCGTCATCTGCTCGCTCATCATCTTGTGGCAACCGGCAGTAGGTGCCCTTTACGCCGTGTACATGATTTCGTTTGCATTCCTGATTATAGGCTTCTTCCGTATCATGCTGTCATTCGAGCTGAAAAACCTGCACAAGCGCGGGAAAGAGTGGAAGGAAAAGAAAGAAGTATCAGCCGAATAAGTAGCCCACACGAAGCGTGTCAAAAGGAATCCCACCTTTGACACCTTCGTTTAGCCGAATTGCTCAATAACGTCTCAGAAAACGGAACATCGTAGTCCGTGACACTCCCATCTGTCGGGCAAGCTCGGCACACGACTCTCCTCTTTGGTGCTCCCTCACAAGTTTCCTCTTGTTCGCATAGAGTATCTTCATTTTGGGTGTGTCCCCTTTCTTCCTGCCCAGATGTTTTCCCTCCTTCCTCCGTCGTTCCAGTGCTTCTTTGGTGCGCATGGAAATCAGATTACGCTCTATCTCGGCCATCAGTCCAAAAGCAAATCCCAGCACTTTGCTGTTGATGTCATTCTGGAACACATACCCCTCTTTGGTACTGTACAGCACCACTCCCCTTTTGATGCAGGAGTTAAGAATGGTCATTATCTCCAGCAGTGTCCGGCTAAGCCGTGAAATCTCCGTTATAATCAAGGAGTCTCCCGGTTTCATCCGGTCCAACAAGCCCGCCAGTTTACGCTCTTTGCTACTCACTTTTCCGCTGACCGTCTCCATGTACCATCTGTCGATACTCAAACCGTTCTTCTCCGCAAAGCGTATAATTTCTTCGCGCTGATTCTCTAAAAATTGTTTTTCTGTACTTACTCTTAAATAAGCTACTACTGCCATAATTGATAAACGTTTATTGGTTATTATTCACCACCAAAGAACGGTTATTCAAGTAAGAGTGGCAACACACAACTATAGCTCTCTATCAAAGAGGATCACATTATGGATATCCCCCGAAGTCAAGGAAGACTCTCGGTAACCATCTCAAATATGCCTATAAACAAAGAAAACAGCCCCACTGAAGCTGTTTTCTGAAATTAGTTCATAAAAAATTGATACTATGTAGTTTCATAGTATACTCTTCTTCATTTCATTCACTATGTATCTCACATCCTCATCCGTCACATAAGGACCGCTCGGCAAGCAAAGACCACGTTTGAACAAGCCCTCACTGACACCATTCACATAGGCAGGATTAGCTGCATAAACCGGCTGGAGATGCATGGGCTTCCATAAGGGACGGCTCTCGATACCGGCTTTATCCAAACAAACACGCATAGCCTCTACATTACGGTTAGGCTCACAAGAAGTATGGGCATTCACTGACTCATGCGTAACACCGGCGGCACCACCTACGGCGCCTTTTACTGTCTCACGGTAGGCATCCTCCTCACCTCTCACATGCAGATTCCCGTCAAGCAGTACCGTGTTCAGCCAATAATTGCTGTCATAATGTCCGGAAGGATTCTCATGAAGCGTGATTCCCTCCACATCAGCCAACAACTTACGATACAGACCGCACAGATGCTTATGGTGCGCTATATGCTCATCCACCACCGTCATCTGACCGCGGCCGATTCCCGCACAAATGTTACTCATCCTATAATTATAGCCTATACGCTCATGCTGGTAGTAGGGATAGGACTCACGGGCCTGGGTAGCATAGAACATTATCTCACGTTTGGACTCTTCATCAGGGCAAATCAAAGCACCGCCACCGCTGGTGGTTATCATCTTGTTGCCATTGAAAGAAAGCACACCATATTTGCCAAAAGTTCCAAGAACTTGCCCGTCAAACTTGCTTCCAAAGCCTTCGGCGGCATCCTCTATGACCGGAATATCATATTTATCTGCCACTGACATGATTTGGTCTATCTTGTAGGGCATCCCATACAAAGCTACCGGAACAATTGCTTTGGGTTTCCGACCGGTCTTGTTGATACGATCCCTGATAGCCTGCTCCAGAAGTACCGGGTCCATATTCCATGTATCAGCCTCAGAATCCACGAATACCGGAGTGGCACCGAGGTAGGTCACCGGATGGGAAGAGGCACAAAAGGTAAAGCTTTGTACTATCACTTCGTCACCCTGACCAACTCCGCAAGCGAGCAGGGCCAGATGTACCGCTGCTGTACCTGCACTCAAGGCCACTACCTTTTTATCCTGTCCCACGAAGCGTTCCAAATCCTGCTCGAAGGCATTCACATTAGGACCGAGGGGAACCACCCAGTTCTGGTCGAATGCCTCTTTTATAAACCCCATCTCTTTACCGCTCATATGAGCCAAGCAAAGCAGTATGCGTTCTCCATTCTTCATTTTTAATTAATTATTACCATTAAAAGGTTCTGTCGTAGCCTCTCCTCCTTTGCTAATATCTTTACGTGCAAACACTTTATAGATTGTCAAGAAAACTATCTTTAAATCCAACATAAATGAAAGATTATCAATATACCAAATATCATATTCAAGTTTCTTTACCCAAGAGATATTATTACGACCATTGACTTGCGCCCAACCAGTGATACCAGGTCTAACCTCATGCCTACGAGCTTGTCGCTGACTATAAAGAGAAAGATATTGAGGCATCAAAGGTCTAGGACCAATCAACGACATATCTCCGATAAATACATTCCACAATTGTGGTAATTCATCTAAAGAACAAGACCTTACGAAACGACCGACTTTAGTCAACCTCTGGACATCCGGGAGTAATTTGCCGTTTTCATCTCGTTTATCAGTCATCGTTTTGAATTTTATAATTTTGAAAATTTTTGCATTTTTCCCAGGCCGTTCTTGCCGAAAGAAGACTCCAGCACCTCTATTGGCAAAATGAAGCCAAACTATAAGAACAAGAATTATTGGACTTAAAAATATTAGTGCACCTCCAGAAAGTAACACATCAACTGTACGCTTTAAACCATTTTTATATAAATTCATTATAAGCTAATAATTTTACTATTTACAACTGTAGTGCCAACTCTAATAATTTCTATAATACTCTCTACTATTATCAATTATCAAACACATTTCAATTTATCAAATCATCCAATATAGTATATACCAACTATCAACATAAAATTTAAACAAAAAAGAAGTAATGATATAATCATTCTGATTTTTGTTCCAACTTTAAGATTTATGTAGCTATCACACATAAGTACAATTGCTTTTTCAACCTACCATATATTGTCATTGGTCTATATCCCTTTCAACTTTAAAGATGTATAAAAATGCACTTTCTATAAAATAAGTGCAATTATTGCTTACATATATCTCATATTCATACCTATGTCATATAGTTTAGAATTAAAGAGAAACTATGAAGTTCTACTCAATTAAATCTCTACGCCTTGTTTACGAAGTACTTCAAGTCCGTTTTCATAAGACGTGAAGGCTATAATGTCTTCTGGGTCAAGCATAAGGTTGAATTCCTCTTCGGCGAGAGTAACTAAATTCAACTGATGTACAGAGTCCCAAGCATCTACACTGTCTTTTCCAAAATTTTTATCGATTACCGATTCTTTAATTCCAAACACTTCAACGAAAATGTTCTTATACTTTTCAATATTAGTCATAATTATATATTTGATAAGTTTTTATATAATATCTTCCCTACTGCATTTCTAGGTATTTCCTCTATGTATCGAACTTCGATAACAGTGGAAGGCAGTTTTGTTGCTGCTATGACAGCATGTAATGCAGATTCACAAATCTTTTGGTCAGTAACATAAATAATGATTTTATCATCTGTACCAGTACAAACACACTCGCACGAAACGGCTGTTCTCACAATTTGTTCACATTCATCAAGGGCAATACGCTTGCCAAATATTTTAACAAAACGACTCATACGGCCTTTTATGAAGTAAAAGCCATCTACATCACGATACGCTATGTCTCCAGTAGGCAATACTCCGTTTCGTTCATCACCAAGTGTAAGATCTTCCTTACATCGAGCATACCCCATAGTTACATTCTTACCGCAATAACACATTTCACCAATTGCCGGAGATTCGTTGATAATATTACCCTCTGTATCTCTAAGAAAGAGTTTTCCATTAGGAACAGCAATGCCGATACTACCCATTTTGGATATAGCGTATTCTTCTGGTAACCATGCCATACGTGCAGTACCTTCCGACTGCCCATAAGTCGCTATCCACCGTTTGCCATTATCGCGACAATACTCTGCAAATTTCAAATTCAGTTCTGTAGGCATTTTACCACCTCCTTGCGTCAACAAAGTCAGGCTTGGAAGTTTCATACGGCAGAAACGCAGTTTATCAAGGACAGCATAACTAAAAGGCACTCCGGTGAAGCTCGTTGCCTCTTCTTCTTTCAGGAATTTCCAGAATTTTGGATCCGTCATCTGCAAATTTGTAATCAAAACTGTCGCTCCTACTTTGAAATGACTGAAAATCATCGACATCCCCATCGTGAAATGAAGGGGAAGCACCATAAATGGTCTGTCAGCAGATGTAAGTCTAAATAAAGTTGAGATATTCAGAGCAGCAGCCTCTATATTGTCATATTTATGACGCACAAGCTTAGGACTTCCTGTAGATCCAGATGTTGGCAACAAATGACTAAGCTCATTATTAAGTTGATAATGTGGATTCCAAGTAGCATTCAAATTATAACCATAAGTCTCCGAATCAGCAGTCTGAGGTCTACAAATATATTGAGGTTTGTAAATATCGATGAGATTCTCAAGCAGACTTGTTTCGGTATGTGCATCCAAAATGAGTGGAACATTTCCTGATAAAATCACAGCCATTACCCATGCTACCCCTCCAGCATTATTTTCTGTCAATACGAATACCAATGAGCGTGGGGTGATATTGTGCTCTACAAGGACAGCTAGATTAATAATATCACCGTATGTAATTTGTAGTCCATTGGAATCTTTAACTGCAATGGACTCTGGATTGTGCTTATCTAAATTAAGTAACATATTATATAGATGCGCAGCCATCAACACCTAGAATCTGGCCGCTTATGTAAGAAGATTTATCAGATACCAAAAATGTACAAGCATACGCAATATCTTTGGGTGTCCCAAGACGGTTCAAAGATATTTTCTGGATACGGGAATCGATTTTGTCACCAGAAACATCATATAACTCTTCAAACCGTTCGGTTTTCACTATCCCTGGAGCTACGGCATTGACTCTTATTCCCAATGGTGCCAATTCTTTAGCTGCAGATCTGGTGAAAGAAATTATAGCACCCTTTGTTGCAGAATAGGCAGACTGACCTGCTGAACCGAGTACAGCAGTTACCGAAGATATATTAACAATTGCTCCTTTACCATTTCTTGCCATAATTCTTGATACAAGTTGTGTGAGGTCGATTATTGCAAATACGTTTGTACGAAACATTGCTTCAGTTTCTTCTCGTGAAATCATGCCAATTTTGCGATTATATACTATTCCTGCATTATTGACTAAAACATCGATACGTCCTTGCTCTTTCTTTATCTGCATTATAGCATTCTTGGCTTCAGCAACATCAGTAACATCGAAATACAGAGCCTTGAAACGTGGATTTGCTACCATTATTTCTTTCATCGAATCTAGGGTACGAGCACAGCCATATACAATGGCTCCTTCATCAAGAAAATCATTTACAATTCCCTTACCTATACCATGAGAAGCTCCCGTGACGATACAAACTTTATCTTTAAGTAAGTCTCCCATTATTTCAGTCTTCTAGCAGGTGCAGAAAATAGTGTCGAGCCATTTTCTACATCCATGGTTACAAACGAACAAGCACCAATTGTGCAGTCATTACCTATATGAACATTATGATTAATCATCGCTCCGGTATGCACCATATTATAGTTACCAAGAGTGATCCCCCCTACCATCATCACTTGCGAGTCTATACGATTCCAATTGCCGACTAGCACATCATGACCAATGATGGTCATAGACTGGATAAAGTTATAATCACCTATAATAGCATCAGCTGCCACGATCGTGAAACTACCGACAAGATTACCTTTACCTATCTTAACGTTGTTGCCAATACGAGCAGTTTTGTGAATCAAGGAAATAAACTCTGCTCCTCTATTTATTAATGACTCCATACATCGCCTACGAGCATGACCTCCTATTGAACAAGCAAAGACATCATTCGCTTCTGGGTAATAAGCTGAGATCGTTCCGACAATAGGAGGATATCCAACAAAGCCATTGAGAGCACTAATTTTATCATCAATAAAACCCTTTATCTGAAACTCGATACCATAACCGAGAGACTCACGGGCAAGGTCGTACATTGTACGCCCCATGCCACCAGCACCTATAATTATTAAATCTTTCATTTTATTGTTACAAGAAGTCTAAACCCATTAATCCCCCCCAAAAGAGTATATATGGCTAATACGCGCTCTTTGAGTGGAACTCCTCTTAAGCAAGCCACTCTATGCAAACATATTTTAGCTATATTATTATTCAAAACATGTCTAATTACATCCTGAGCCCTCTTTTCTTTAATACCTAATTTTATATATTTATTGTAAGTAAAAGCCATTAATATCTTAAATGCTGTTACATGGAATGACGGGTAACTCTCAAATCTTTGCCCATGCTTATAATATTCCATCAAAGTTCTAAGCACAGATTCATCTGTTTCATACTTCGGCTTATGAGTTACACTCTCCGAGCGAATTATATATGTGAAAAAACAATTATCTACGATTAATACCGTTTGACAAACTGTCAAATACCTCAACGTCATTTCATATATCTCTCCGACTTTAAGCGTTTCGTTAAGTCTGATACTATAAGTATTTATCAAATCCCTACGGTAGACATTTTGAGGCATAGTTGGAAACGACTTAAAAGATGAGTATAATTCATCAGGAGTATAGAGTTTATTATCAAGATTCTGCAATTTCTTAAAACCTTCATCAGACAAAAATATTGCCTGAGGAATTATTATATCCGGATGCCTTTTATCAATTAAATGCACCATCTCATTCATTGCATTAGCCTGCAGTACATCATCACCATCAAGAAAATATAAATAGTCACCTGTTGCTATATTTATTGCAAGATTTCTTGCATGAGAAACACCCATATTTTCGGAATCAATCAGAATACAGTCTTGTCTACCACCGCAGAAAAACTTCAATTTTTCAAGAGTTTCATCTGTTGATCCATCATTAACGAAAATATATTCAACACGTGAACAATTTTGTAATGATATGCTCTCTAAACAAGAACTTAAATATTCACCTAAATTATAGCAGGGTATAATTACACTAACTGTTGGTCTCATTTTACAGCAGAAGAAAGAATTTCAGAAAAAACTGATGCAACAGATTCAATATCAAAATACTTGTCTGCAAGTTTTCTTGCACGAACAATTTTAGCCTGAATTATAGTTCCATGCTCAATAATTTGTTTAATAGCATCTTCTAAATCACTAATGTTTCGATTTGTAATTACAGTCGCACAGTTGTGCTCAAGTAAGAATTCTGCCATTGCAATTCTTTTAGGTCCATAGTAAATAAACGGTGTTCCAGACGACATATACTCTCCCATCTTAGTTGACATTGAGTATCGAGTAAACTTTTCTACATACTTATTAATAGAGATTGGCAGATAAAGAATATGAGCCTTTGCTAGAATTGAAGGAATAACAGAATTTGGAACCGATTTCATTATCTTTGTTGAAGATGGGAGCGGCCCTAAAAATGAAGCTATCTGATTTTCAGAAGTTGAAGTGTAAATTTGAAAAATTACATCAATATTCGTTCTATTAATATGCTCTACAGCAGTTATCATATCCCTTAATGCTTCATCGTTATGCCATCCTACTTTACCAACAAATACAATATTAACTTTCTGATTTTTTGTTATTAACCCGATATTAGTTATATGAACAGGATTTGGAAAAGCAAAGAAATCCACCCCATATCGTTCCTTGTACTCAATAGCCATTTTGGCACTTGAAGTAAACCTGAATGATGACTTTTCTATAATGGCTTTTAATAACTTTTCTGCATTAGTTCTATGACCTTGCTCTCTGATGATTTTATATGTAGGTGATAACCAATCATCAAATCCATGAACTGCTATTTTTATATTGGGATAAATTCTATGGAGCTCCAATATAAAATGAGCAGTTGGAATATCTCCCACTGAAGTGTAAATAATATCAGGGGAGATGTGCTCAATCCATTCACGAAAATTTTTACTAACTTTTAACGATAGTCTTGTTTCATACAAATCGAAATATTGAAGTGTGGGACGAAGAACTCTTTCGTAAAGTCTTTGTCTTAAAGAACTCAAATTGGATGGCTCCAACCTATTTGCAAAACTTGATGTACAGTTAATAACACCAGACTCCGATACAGTTGTACATAGATTGAATGGACAGCGGAAAGAAACTTCACCTTTTCCCAATAAATAAAATTCATTGAAATCTCCAGCATATTCCCTACCAAGAAACGATGTACAAAACCGTCGTTCATTCGGCCATTTAGAAAATAAATTTAACGTTGTTATGGCATCCCCCGCTCTAAATGCTCGTGATATTATCAGAACTTTAGGATATTCTTTATTCATCATAACCAATTTGGTGCAGAAAAGATTGTTCTAAACGATTCATAATAGTCTCCATATGTATCTCCGTTGATAGACGTATACGTACGCCTAAGCATTAACAAGCTATATATAGTTATTAGAAACCAGCCCAGATATTTTGAACCAAAATGTTCAAACATATTAGGTATAGAAAAAATAAAAAAAATACTGTAGAATAACATCAATCTGACAAGCATTACAACAACAAATGAGAAAGGCATAATTATATAAGCGCATAAAGAAATTATGCAAATAATTTTCCCTAGTCCGTTATTGGGAAAATACTTCATGAGCAATATCATCCATAAAATATCGAATATTATCGTAAATGAGAATGATCCCTCATCTCCGTTATCAATATATCTTGAAAATTTTTCATCCTCAAACAAGATTGAAGCATATTGAAATATATCTATATAAACAATTGCAATTGATAACAATCCCACAAATATTCCAACAAATAAAATAATCCAAAAAGGTCGATTAATTTGAGGCATCTTTAAACCAAAAAGAAACATAGGAACAAATATTATCGACGTTTTATGAATTAAGAAAGCTAATGCTAATATTAGTAAAAATTTTATTAGATTTTTATCAAGAATAGGTTTAATTGCATATAACATTATAACCATTGCCATAAATTGCCTCATCATTGAGCAACTGAGAAGCTGAAAGTTAAACGTAAAGCAAAAAATGAAGACAGATAACCCCCAGTAATTTCGATTAACATATTTACTTATAAAATAATAAATAGAGGAATAATTAAAAATAGTAGTAACAATAATTAATCCAAAGTAACCTAGTGGTTGCAAAAAATAATTAATAGCCCACCATCCAAATTCTATACCTTCTGGATCATATCCCCATTTACTTTGGAGGAATGTTTCATAGTAACTCCAATAATCATTTCCTAAATCATATCGGATTGCATAAAAAATACAAAGAACACCAAGAGACAAGAAGAAGCAAAAGCCAAGCCGTTTATTCCTTGCAAGGATAGCCAAAATTGTAGCAGTAAGATTTATGAGAAGATACGAAGGCATCAGGATAAGATATCGCAATAGTAAGTTAAATAAGCCTGATACATTTTCTCTGCACTATAACGTTTACAAGCCATATTTGAAATTTTATCTTTATCAAAATTTTTATTAGAAAATTTCAATACAGAATCTTGCAACTTATCAATATCATCGTATTCTACGAACTCCGAATATTCAGGTATTGTTATAGTCTCAGGAGCACCGGCCTTAAAACCAACAACAGGTGTTCCACAACAAAGACTTTCAGCCGTAACCATTGAAAATGATTCTCGGAAAGATAGCAGAAGAGTCATATCTGCTATAGAATAATATTTAGACAACAATTCTTTAGAAGCAACATTGTTTATAGGTATTATATTTGTCGGGAGATCTACTTTCTCGAAATCTTTGATTCCGACTATGATAAATTTAATATCAGGCATTTTCTGGGCTAATTCAATAACATAATGTCCACCTTTAATTGGTGCAGAAAAATTAGGAGTAACATGAAGAACAATCTTGTCGTTGGGCTTAATGGCCAATTCCTGACGAATATCGTCACATTCTCCTCGGTATGTAAACGCCATAGTATCAAGCCCATTGAATATAGAACGACATTCAACTCCTTGAAAGAAAGGAGATTGGCATACACGCTCAGTCATCCAATTAGAAACCCCTGATGCGTATAGATTTTTGACTAATGCAAATGCCTTTTGCATTTGACGCCATGAATGATGTGTCCCGTCAATAAAAAATGACCGACGCTCAGTACGTATAGTTGGGCAGTGACCACAACCACTTTTCCATTTCTCACACTCAAAAGCGTGATCACAGTTAGCAGTTATCGTCACATCTGCATGATGAGTAACAAGAACTTTATAATTATGTTTACCAAGGAATTCCAAGAGAATAAAAGGTTGAATATAAGCACAATTCATACAATGAAGATGCACAATATCCGGCTTTATACGACTAAGATATCTGAGAAATTGATATGTCTCAAGATAAGCAGTGTTATACCGTAGACCAGTAATTTGCGAAATACGACGGTAAAGTAGACTTTTTGAATTAGATGTAGTTCGGTAAAGATGTCCAGAATCCTCTTTAGCCTGATGTCTACCACGGCCAAAAGCCACAAATGATTCGTGCCCATCGCGTAGCAACCGTTTATGAATGTCAGCCACAATTTTTCCTGTCGACCCTTCATCAAAAAAAATATTTACTTGAAGAATCTTCATTTACTATAAAATTGATTTATTAATTATTACATAGAGAGTCTTTACAACTCAATATTGGTCGACAGCTTATTAACCTTTAAATACTCTCTAATTGAACAAAAGCGGTATTCAGCCAGTAAATCTTCCAAATTACTCAATGCATGTTTCTTCCCTATATTAGTTTTCATATAACGAACAACACGTCGAGTAAAAGTACCCTTTTCTTTGAAATAGCTTTCATATTCTTTTTTACTTTTTAATGGGATCTTTTGTGTAAGCAAGTCAGCTATATGAAAATAGCACATAGTATAATCATTTACAGCGATCTGCTTTTTAATAAATAAAAGAGGTAATAATCTGAAATAACCGCCACCTGAGTATACTATTTCTTTGCCTATAATAGGCAATTTATACGTCTGAATCGGAAATTCATTTATTTTCACCCCATTATATAATATTACACAAGGCTTGTGTTCTAGAAAATTTGGGAATCCACCTAAATCGCGAACTATAGGGAAAATAGACGCATCATTTTGAATTCCACTTTCGGCAAGTATCTCAAATGCCCATTTATTCCCCTCACCTATTGAGAATGCCGGAGCCCTAAAACTTACAACTTTCTGTCCTACAACATTTTCAAGCATAGATATAGCAGCATACGTATCTTCACGGAACTCATAGGGAGTCATTTTATTAATCCATTGATGTTGGTAGGAATGGCAGCCAATTTCATGTCCTGCATCAGCAATCTTCCTAATGACATAAGGAAATTCTTCTGCAACTTTCCCTAGGCAAAAAAAAGTCGCAGATATTTTATGTTCGCCAAGCATTTCAAGGAGACGGTCTAATAAACAATCGAATTCATAATAACGTTCTTGTCGACCGCCAAACCAAGTTTTCTCAATGAACCATTCCTCAATATCAAAAGTAAGCAAATTTATCTTTTTTCTTTCGTAATTTTCCATCTCGGAATTCTATTTTCTTTAGGTTGGAAAATAAGGAGTAAAGCATCGGTTTTAAATCTTTAAGTCCCCCTTCTTGATAATAAATATTTTTCCCTATTAACTTAAACCATGACGGGGTACATTGAAACCGTTCATTAGATGTCATAAACCACATTATATCCAATCCAAGAAAACGCAAAATCTTTCCTGGACTATATACATAAGATTCTATTTTTCTTCCTAATAAATCATTAACTATTATTGCTGGAAAATTTATACCAGAAATACTAGCACCTCTCAGACTAGCTGGTACTCGAGGATTAATTTCAATTATTCTATATTCACCCTCCTGTGTCTTCAAAATATCAAAATCAGCAAATCCTATATAATGTAAAACTCCCAAGACATCCATACATAGTTTCGTTAGTTCTTCATTTAATATTGTCCTACACATTGAAGATGAACCTCCTTCAAGGGGAAAGAACCGTATAATCTCAAGTATCACTGAATTGATGCATTTACCATGCGTGTCACGATAAATCATTACGTTATAATACGGCCGTGCATTTTCTATAAATTCTTGAAGATGGCAATTTCCAAAGTGCTTCAGATTATTAGGTAATGCACTCTGTAGTTCCTTATAATTATTTACCCTAGTAATACCTCGTGCCCCCACAGAATGATTAGGCTTAATAAGGAGAGGAAATTTCAAATCCTCTTTTTCTATACTTTGGCAATTGTCTACGCTGATTGTCTGCGGATGAGGAAAATTGTATTGTTGGCACAGTTCCATTAGTCTAACCTTATTGGCAGCAATTTCAAGCACAGAATAATCAGGAACTGCAATTTTACAATTTGTCTTTTGAGATAATTCCTCCTTCATTTGACTGAGCCCAATCGCATATTTGTCGTTCATTGGAATAGCTACATCGAAAGTGTTCTGTTTGATGAAATTAATAAGATTACCAGAATCACTTTCATCATCAGAGGAGAAGCCTTTAATATCTATAGCAGATGACTTATGAGCCAAGTTATCTTTAGCACACCAACATCCAACAATAAATCCTTCTTCTTTAAGGGAACGAGCAGTAGAAACAGCTTGCAGTCCCCCCCCAACAATTAAGACTTTAATGTGATTATTTTCCATTTTTAGTCCTCGAAGCTAATATACCTAACCTAGCGATACTCATTAAGATTTTTTATTTTCCAGCATAACATTCAAACCCATTACATAAACACTCTTTAATATTATGAATTACTTTATGAAATTTCATTTTATATACAGAAGATAACTCTTTGATATTATGATAATAAAATTAAGATTTCCTCCAAACCATTTTATTGACAATACCAGTATACGATTGAATAATACGTACTACTTTATCACTAACATTGGCATCTGTATAAGCTTCAACTGGAGATGGAACAAAATCATTTTTTTGCATATCAACTGCCATTCTAACAGCCTGGATAACTGCATCAGAAGTAATAGAACCAATAACAAAGACTCCACTATCCATTGCCTCAGGACGTTCAGTCGATGTGCGGATTGATACTGCTGGAAAATGCAAAACAGAGCTTTCTTCAGGAAGTGTACCGCTGTCACTAACAACACAAAACGCATTCTTTTGGAGTTTATTGTAGTCGAAGAATCCAAGTGGTTTGTGCTGAATTACGCGACCATCAAACTTGAAACCACGCTCTTTGATATATTTCTCTGAGCGAGGATGACAGCTATAAAGTATAGGCATATCATAATACTCAGCCATTGCATTGACTGCATTCATCAAAGAATAAAAATTATTTTCGATGTCAATATTCTCCTCCCGATGGCTTGAAAGAAGAATATACCCTTTAGGATTTAAATCAAGTTTGGTAAGTACCCTGCTATCTTCAATAGCTTTTGCATAGCCTTTAAGCACTTCAGCCATTGGCGAACCAACAACATATGTATACTCCGCTTTTACTCCCGAATCAAGGATATAACGGCGTGCATGTTCAGAGTAACACAAATTAACGTCGCTTGTGACATCCACGATTCTACGTATAACCTCCTCCGGAAGATTCTCATCCTTACATCGATTACCAGCTTCCATGTGAAAAATAGGAATTTTCAATCGTTTCGCTGCTATCACAGACAGACAAGAGTTGGTATCACCCAATACAATTATAGCATCAGGGTTTGTCTGAACCATAAGTTCATATGCCTTAGATATAACATTACCCATAGTCTGGCCAAGACTCTCTCCGACAACTCCTAAATAATAGTCTGGTTTACGAATACCAAGATCTGTGAAGAATACCTCATTAAGGGTATAGTCGTAGTTCTGACCAGTGTGAACAAGTATGTGATCGAAATATTTGTCAGATTTTTTAATTATCTCCGACATCTTGATAATTTCAGGACGAGTCCCCAAGATTGTCATTAGCTTCAGTTTCTTCATTTTATATTATAATGAGGATAAAATTTCTTATGTATTTTCATCCAGTCTGCAAGTTCAGATACCATTTTCTCATAATCAGGAATTTCGTAATTGAATTCAAAATTGGTTCTAACAAGAGACTTGTCAGCTGTTACTCCATCAATAGGATTAATGATCAACTCTTCACCACGCAGATATTTATTGAACAAACAAAGAAGTTCATATTTAGTGATGGATAGCGAAGGTACAGCATTTACAAGACCATGAGCATCCTGTTCAATAGCGGCTTCCATTGTTTTTGCAAGTTGAAGTGTTGTCTGTCCGGTCCATATAGCACCAACAAAACCATTCACTGGTCCCTTCTGCTGCATAAACCAATTGAGAAGTCCGATACCTGCCGCTTTGATATCCGGACCAACAATAGAATTGCGCAACGTAAGATTCTTGCCATCATATAATTCTCCCAATGCCTTAGAACGATCATAGAATGTTATACCATCAGGCAAAGAGGCTTCAGTATAACGACCTGTTTTACCAGAAAAGACACAATCGGTACTCATGTGAATAATCTTTGTGGGCATATCCTTTGTCACTTCGGCAAGAAAATGAGGTAGATAACCATTAAGGAACGAAGCAACATCATGCCTGTTTTCTGCGAACTGGTTTAGTAAACCAATAGCATTAATAACAGCATCATAGTTGCCTGATCTAACTATTCCTTTAAGTTGCTCAGTATTTGTAGCATCTCCAATAATTGAAGGAACCAACTCTGATTTGTTTCTAGCAAATCCTGTTACATCATGCCCTCTCTCGCTAAAATATAAAGAAATGATGTGACCTGCCATGCCGTTGCACCCAAGAACCAACACTTTCATCTTACTCACTTCGAATTTCTTTCTTTGTGTCTGCATCAATCATACCAAGATCGGCCTGAATGAAACGCAAACGCATGAGTTGCTCTTTCATCCCCTCTATATCAAGACGATGGGTGTTATGGCTGTGATAGTCCTCAACTGTAGTCAAACTCCCCTCACCTTCAGTAAAGTACTTATCATAGTTCAAGTCGCGAGTATCACAAGGAATACGGTAATAATTACCCATATCAATAGCCTTTGACATTTCCTCACGCGTTACAAGCGTTTCGTAAAGCTTTTCACCGTGACGGGTACCAATGACTTTCACTTCAGTTTCACCATATTTCGGATTAACTTTTGAATAAATTTCCTTAAGTGCTTGTGCAAGTGTATCAAGAGTGGCAGCCGGAGCTTTCTGTACAAAAAGATCACCATTGTGACCATGAGTGAAAGCGTAGACAACTAAATCAACGGCATCGTCAAGAGTCATCATGAAACGCGTCATTTCCGGGTCTGTGATAGTGATAGGTTTACCGTTCATCATCTGCTCAACCCATAAAGGAATAACCGAACCACGAGAAGCCATTACATTGCCATAACGGGTACAACAGATTGTTGTTGCGGCACCTTCACCTAACTCACGACCTTTTGCAATTGCCACCTTCTCCATCAGAGCCTTAGAAATACCCATTGCATTGATAGGATATGCAGCCTTATCAGTCGACAACACAACTACATTCTTAACACCGTGCTCAATAGCCGAGTTAAGAACATTAAAAGTACCCTCTACATTAGTACGTGTAGCTTCCATAGGAAAAAATTCACAACTTGGAACCTGCTTCAATGCCGCAGCAGAAAACACATAGTCAACACCACGCATAACAATGTCAACAGATGATTTATCACGAACATTCCCGATGTAATACTTCACCTTTGGATTTTGAAGGCGATGACGCATATCGTCCTGTTTCTTTTCGTCACGCGAAAAGATACGAATTTCCTTTATATCAGAGTCAATAAAACGGCGAAGTACCGCGTTTCCAAAGGACCCAGTGCCTCCTGTAATCAGAAGGACTTTATCTTTAAATACAGACATATATAAATGATTTAAATTCGATTTATATCCCAGGATATATTTTTCTTAATTATTTTAGCAGGAGTGCCTGCGAGGATAACGTTATCTTGAAGAAATGCACGAGTGAGTATAGATCCGCCTCCAACAATACAATCATTACCAATTTCAACTCCTTTCAAGATTGATACTCTGTGCCCAATCCAAACATGATTACCTAATGTTACCGATAATGAAGGATTAATACGCTTACCGGTATCTTTACTGATTATTGAATGTGAATCAGTACTTGTAATATAAATATCAGAAGAAAATAGACAATCATTACCTATGGTAAGTGCTGTACCTTCCACAATTCCCATATGGGTTTTACCACAAAATTTATTATTGTTACCTATGATAATTTCTGAACTTTCATCTTCAAGCCAGAATATACTTTCATTGAAGAAGTTTTCTGTTCCTATAAATATCCGGCTATTCGATCCGAATATTTTTATAGTGCAATGACGAAATACATTATTCCTTCCAATAACCACCTGATTACCGGTACCTTTTATTAATATATTACAGTCTTCAATGATAGAATTTCCCATATCAAACTTATTACCAGGCATAATTTGTAGTTTGTTATGCCCAAACATTCGATTCATACAAAGTTTAAGGCTTTGAAGAATACCTGGAGAAAGAATTTTCCTTAAGAAGCTTTTCATAAACTATTCATTAGATGTTTTAATTCACCCCGGAACTGGTTATCAAGCGAATTCAACAACTCATAATGAGGTTCAAAATTCTTAACTGCCATAACAGCTTCAGCTATAGTTTTGGGAGTCTGTTCCTTATAAAACGTAATAACAGGAGCAAGTTTGCTCTGTGAAATTGCCGGTATATCAACTGAAACAATCTGTAAACCATTAGCTAGATACGTTAAAATTTTAGACGGGAATGATGCATCATTATATGCAGCATCAGGATTCTGAGTTGAAAGTCCGATATGACATTGCTGTAAAAAAGCAAGAAATTCATCGCCATCAAGTAATCCATCATAAGTAACTGTAGCTACACATTTCCGATTTACTTCATCTATACTTCTTTTGATATTAGATTTTTGCTTTTCAGTACCAAATCCAAGAATATGAACATGATAATTTTTAGTAAGATAGGCTGCCGCTTCTACTGCCGCCTTACCACCTTTAGAGGGATCGAAAGTTCCAGCGTAAACAATATGAATTTTTCCATCATCAAATCTTTCGGAAAGACTTTTTGAACATTTATACACCCCATATTCTAGTGCATATGGCTTACATGCCAAGTTAAACATGTCATTCATTAAATCATTTGAAAAAAGAAAACCATCAGCATGTTTGATTACATACTTTTCAAGATTACGATATTTTTCAAACTCTTGAGATACATCACTATATATTTCATTCAACTCAAGTATAAGTTTAAAGTGTTTAATTTTTTTAGCCCAAATTATGAATTTCTTATACGTTAAAGAATGATAGACCAAAACTCGGTCATTTTGTCTGACATTTTTAAGAAGATACACAAATAATTGAAGCTGAGAATAATAATAGTTAAAAAATTTACAAAAGCGGTTATAGGGAGAAATATTCCTAAAAAGTCTCAATGACACACCTTCTTGCAGTTTTATATTTCCTCCTTTTGCAGAGTTATTTACTACACAAGCTGGGGATAGTATTTCTACTGACTGAAAAATATCCTTAAGAACAGAAATGGTATAATCCATTTTATTTCTTCCAGCCAAAGATATAGATCGGTTAGGCTTTATTTCATTAACATTATAAAAACCTATATATTTAATATTAGCTGGACTCATTGAGCTGATTTTAAAGAATTAAACATTTTATCAATGTTAATATGTTCTAAAACACTGTATATAAAAAGTATCACAACATTAATCCAAATTACAACGGTCCAATCTTCAGTAATTTTCGAAAATGCAACAATTAAAACACATTTAAGAATAGCCCCTACTCCATAACACCAAAATTGAAGTTTCATGCGAGCCAAACCACATACAATAGTAGAAAGCATAGAACTATAAATATAGACTGTACCAAATGAAGCAAATGCTAATGCCGTAACTAACTGAACTTGCAATACACCTTTTCCTAACCACAAATTCATCGCCATTTGTAAAAAAGGAACAAGTGCAAATTGAATTATAAGTAACACAACACCAGCTATTTTTATAATTCTATAAAGACGTGAAATCCATTGATAATCTTTTTCGGCATATGCTTTAGTAATCATAGACCATAAAGGTGTCAATCCCAAAGAAACCATCATAGACAGCAACATTGACATCCTATAATAAAAACTATAGTCAGTAGTATTTTCAGGAGACCAAAAATGGCTTATAAAAAACTCATTTGTTTGGACTATTATCAAAAAAAATATCTGACAGAAAAAGAATATGACACCTATATTCATTATCTTTTTAATCGCTTCTTTTGTAATCTGTGACACAGTGGGTTTACAATCTTTGAGTTCCGTAAAGAATATATAAATGCCGGCAATAACTATAGGAAGATTGCAAATAAAAAGATAAGCTAAGGATATATTTAAAAGTGCACTTTCTATATTGTGAAATCTAAAAATTAGAATATAGGCAAATTGCAAAATACTGACACATAATGCCAGAAAATTATTTACTGCAGCTCTCTGTAAAGAATAAAAGATAGAACCTACTGTCGTTAGCATAAATCTCATCATAAGTGCTATAAATACTAAATATGCACACTTTCTAAGAGACTTCACATCGATTATATCTGTTGAAATGTTCAAGAATTCATTAATATTGAAAGTCGATAGTATAATAAATCCTACAATAGTCAAAACTATAGTCACAGACAAAGTAGCAGCTAATCCTGAAGAAATAATCTGCTTCATTCTTAGTCTATTATTTTCAGAAATAGCCTTTACAAGATAATTTCTGATTCCATTTCCTATACCTAAATCAAAAGTCAAAAACCATGTTAAGACAGAAAGTAAAGTGTACCAAACTCCTAGCACTTCATTATTGTTGAAATATTTTACAAATAATGGTGTTGAAAGAAAAGAAATAGCTAATGCACACCCTTTAATTAGAAAAGCATATAATGTATTTCTGGCAACAACCTTAGAATTATTGCTCACAGAACCATACTTATTTAGAATTTCTCTTAAATCAATGAGCATATATTATTTAAATAATTTCAAGAGATAGGTAGGTTATCTATTTAAAACTAAAATATCACCTCAAAAGGATAAGGGTTTTCTTCTATATTTTTCAACTCAGTCATCACTTCTACTTGTTCCATTGTCAAAACTGATTGATTCCAGCTATTTATAATAACATAAGCCTCCTTAAGCATCGAATCCTCATAAACTTCTCCATAAGTATAAGTCAATAAACGAACTTTAAGCAAAGAAGCAGGCAACTGCTCCAAAACATGACAAATCCGATTCAATACCATTTGTTTCTTTTGCTCCTTATCCCCATCATCATAAATGGTAGCATTATACCCCATCAAAAGAGCCAAGCATAAATTCGCCTCCTCTTCAACATCGGAACTTTGAGCAGAAAAAAGAGAATCGGACTTAACAAGCACTTCCTTATTCAACCGGCAAAAAGTGTCGGAATAGACCGGCTCACCGTCCATACCAAGATACATCAACTCATGAGCTGCATGCTGAAGCTCAAGAGCACGGGAAGTTAAATCATTCATTATTATGATATATGATTAAAATATAAGATTATACTTATTTAGAAGTCACCCGATTATTTTCAGATAGGATTTGGGGACTTTGACACTTGCCGTCAAAAGATCTTTAATACGGATAACGACGTATGTTTTATTGGCTTCGATGGCAACCTCACCTTCAATACCGCTGAGTTCGCCTTTGATAACTTTTACTTTATGCCCAACAGTAAGAATTTCGCTATCAAGGCTGACACCGTCAGGATTCAGATCCATTACGAACATAAAGTCCTCCATTTGCTTATCCGGTACCACTAGCATGGAATGCGTAGAAAAGTCCTTCATATAAAAAAGGGGGACATTATAGATGTTGGAAATATCGCAGGCTGTCTGCTTGGTGGAATGAACAAATACCAGATTGCGGATTACCGGAACTTCGCTACGCTTACGGCGATACTTCAATTGCGAAATGACAAAACGCGTGGGGAGATAATAGTCAAGATCCAAATGCTCTTCCGATTTAAGTCGGTCCAAAGATTTCCGGACTGTGAATTCCTGCTTGTCACGGGTACGAGCCGCGAACCAATATTTCTGTTGTTCAGCCACTTAGGAATTTTCTTTCGAATGAATCAGCTCAGTTCCGGGTACGCTTCGCGGTTTGAACGAGACATTTTCCCACTCAAACCGTATTGTACACTTTTGCAATGATAATAAGCTATTAAAGAAGATATTAGACTCATAGAAGTGTCCAATAAACGTTCGTTTAATGAACGCAAAGATAAGCCGTATTTTTTGAACTAACAAAATGTTTAATAAAAATATTTCCAAAGTGTTTCCTGTTTTATTCTAATATACTGAATAACAGCAGTATATATCTAATATTTGACATCTTAAAGCTCTGTTCCTTTTTAACTTTTATGCCTCTACTTATTTTCTTAAAAATAGACGTTCATTAAACGAACGTTTAAAAAACACCTCATCATTTCCAATATATCATTCTACATTCCAACATCTTACCCTCATAAATGCATTATTGAAGTTGCGTAAATATGCCTGCTGATAAATGGGAATTTATCGTACAAAACGTAAGTGAAATAAAAGTCCACTTCCATAATCTATGGAAAGAGAGTGAAAGCCCATGGATTTCTATCTAAAACACAAGCATTACTTTACTTTTCGCCCTTTGTTTGTCCACTGTTGCATAGGGAATTAATAACGCCTAACGGCCATGAACAGCTCTGCTTATGGCCGTCAAACGATTGCTTCATGGCCGTTAGCAGGGTTGTTCATGGCCGTTAGGCGTCACTAACTCCAAGGCTTTTACAGATGAAGTACGTAGCCCGCACCTATTGCGCACAAGGCACAACCGTATTGTACAGCAACTTAAAAGACATTAGACGACTCCATTATTCATAGTCGGGCAATCTCGAAAATGCAGGAAAACTACACCGACCGATTTATGTAACCCACGCGCGGTATTATATTAGAAAATAATAAGTTACGGCAAAACTCAGACGTTTTTGGCAGGTGGAAGCAAATTTTGCTTCCACCTTTTCAGGTTGCTTCCACCGCAGGGTAAATGCCGATGAATAGGGAGATACAGGAGATGAGTGGAAGTGTGGAAGCAAAACAGATGCAAATTTATGTTTCAGCAACACACCTCAAGTTTTAAAAAAGATGTAGTACAAAGGCATAAAATATAATAAGTGTTACAAATACACACTTTATGCCCCGACACTCTTGCAAATGTCGAAAAAGTCCGTATCTTTGCAATGTGTTTTTCATAGTATTAGATTTAAGGTTAACAAAGGTTGGAGTACAGCGGTACTCCTTTTTTTATGCCCATACGTACCGTCCCGGTTCTCCAATAAAATTTTCACATAAAATGCAAGGCAACTTTTTATATCCATTTAGTTTTTGGCTATCTTTGCACTGCTTTTGGCGGGCATAGGCACGCATAAAGCAGCTTAACTAACAATAAATCAATAATTAAAAACAGAAAATTATGGCAATGCATACATGGTTTGAATGTAAGATCCGTTACGAGAAAACAATGGAAAATGGAATGAACAAGAAGGTGACCGAACCGTACCTGGTAGATGCCCTCAGTTTTACGGAAGCGGAAGCACGCATCATCGAAGAGATGACGCCGTTCATTTCGGGAGAGTTCACCGTATCGGACATCAAACGTGCCAACTATAGCGAATTGTTCCCCAGCGAAGAGGAAGCTGCCGACCGCTGGTTTAAATGTAAACTGGTTTTCATCACACTGGACGAGAAAAGCGGTGCGGAAAAGAAAACCTCTACCCAGGTATTGGTGCAGGCTGCCGACCTGCGTGATGCAGTGAAGAAACTGGATGAGGGCATGAAAGGCACAATGGCCGACTATCAGATAGCATCTGTAGCGGAAACCGCCATTATGGATGTATATCCGTACAGTGCAGAGCCCGACGACAAACCGGAAGTTTAATTTGAGTGATGAGTTATAAGTTATGAGTTATTATTGCGACCCATAACTTATAACTCATAACTCATAACTCAAAAAAACGATGATTGCAGAGAATTTAAAACAAGTACTGAGCGAACTGCCTGAAAAGGTACGGCTGGTGGCTGTTTCCAAATTTCACCCCAACGAGGCGATAGAAGAAGCGTATCGTGCCGGCCAGCGTGTGTTCGGAGAAAGTAAGGTGCAGGAAATGACTGCCAAATACGAAAGTCTGCCCAAAGACATAGAATGGCATTTCATCGGGCATCTGCAAACAAACAAAATAAAATATATCGTTCCTTACGTAGCGCTGATTCATGGCATAGACTCCTACAAGCTGTTGGCCGAAGTGAACAAGCAGGCTGCCAAAGCCGAAAAAACTGTCAACTGCCTGCTGCAGCTGCACATTGCCCGGGAAGAGACCAAGTTTGGATTCAGCTTTGACGAATGCCGGGAAATGCTGGCAGCCGGTGAATGGAGAAAGCTCAATCATATCCGGATATGCGGATTGATGGGCATGGCCACGAATACGGACAATGACGAACAAATCAAAACTGAGTTTTGTTCTTTAAGTAGCTTCTTCAATGAAGTGAAAGCCAAGTGGTTTGCCGATGCAGAGTCATTCCGGGAACTGTCCATGGGAATGTCTCACGATTACCACGAGGCCATTGCAGCCGGGAGCACCTTGATACGTGTAGGAAGCAAGATTTTTGGAGAAAGAAACTATTAACCATAAAAAATCATTATCATGGCAACATTAGAAACTACTTTTGCAGGGCTGAAACTCAGAAACCCCATTATCGTCAGCAGCTCCGGACTGACAGACAGCGCCGCCAAGAATCAGAAACTATCTGAGGCCGGCGCAGGTGCCATTGTGCTAAAATCACTTTTTGAAGAGCAAATCATGATGGAGGCTGACTGGATGGGAGACCCGAACATGTACCCCGAAGGCAGTGACTACCTTGTAGGATATATCCGCGAACATAAGCTGGGTGAATATCTGAACCTAATTAAGGAAAGCAAAAAGGTTTGCAATATCCCCATCATAGCCAGCATCAACTGCTATCAGAATGCCGACTGGGTGGAATTTGCCGCCAAAATAGAAGAAGCCGGTGCAGACGCATTGGAAATCAATATCCTTGCACTGCAGACGGATGTACAATATGCTTACGGCAGTTTCGAGCAACGCCACATCGACATTCTGAGCCACATCAAGAAGACGGTCAAGATACCCGTCATCATGAAGCTGGGTGACAACCTGACCAATCCGATAGCTCTGATAGACCAACTGTACGCCAACGGCGCCGCCGCAGTAGTGCTGTTCAACCGCTTCTACCAGCCGGACATCAACATTGAGAAAATGATACAAGTATCCGGCAACGTATTCAGCAACGAAGCCGATTTGTCTAAAGCCCTGCGCTGGATAGGCATCGCTTCGGCAGCCGTAAACAAGCTGGACTATGCCGCTTCCGGTGGTATCCACTCGCCCGAAGGCGTTGTCAAGGCAATATTAGCAGGTGCTTCGGCAGTAGAGATATGCAGTGTGCTTTATCAGAATTCAGCTACCATCATTGAAGAATACATCCGCTTCCTCAACTTGTGGATGGACCGCAAAGGTATGGAAACCATCAGCCAGTTCAAAGGTATTCTGAACGTAAACGACCCGAAGGGAGTCAATACTTTCGAACGTACACAGTTCTTGAAATACTTCTCTTCACATGAATGAGACAAAAGGCTGACAAGAAGACAATAAAATTGAAAGGGTGATAACACTACAATGACGTTATCACCCTTTCATTTTATACTATACCGCTATCTTTTCATTTCTTCTTATCCAGCGCCTCAAAGCAGGAATTTTTGCTCACGAACTCCGGAACAATATCCTTCATGGCAGCAACAATTTTCATCTGGTCATAAGTGTAACTTACATCAATCAGCTTCTGGATACGCTCCTTCACCTCGTCATAGTCATACTCACGCACCGTGGCAATCATAATCTTCTCATGGTAGGTGGGTTTTGTAAGCTCCTTCACATTCAAGAGTTCCTCGTAGAGCTTCTCGCCATGACGGAGACCGGTAAATTCAATCTTCACATCCGTACGTCCGGAAAGGCTGATCATACGCTTGGCAAGGTCCACAATCTTCACCGGCTTACCCATGTCGAAGATGTAGATTTCACCGCCGTTACCCATACTGCCGGCCTCAAGAACAAGGCGGCAAGCTTCGGGAATGGTCATGAAGTAACGGATTATCTCAGGATGGGTCACTGTCACCGGGCCGCCACGCTGAATCTGGTCACGGAAACGGGGAATGACAGAACCGTTGGAACCCAGCACATTGCCGAAACGCGTAGTGATGAACTGAGTGGCATGGCCTCCCTCCTTCTGCAACTTCTTCGCAAGAGACTGCACATAAATCTCGCAAATACGCTTGGAACAGCCCATCACGTTTGTAGGGTTAACAGCCTTGTCCGTAGAAATCATCACAAACTTCTCGGCACCGTATTTCACGGCAAGATCGGCAACGGTGCGCGTGCCGAATACGTTCACCTGGATGGACTCGGAAACGTTGTCCTCCATCATCGGCACATGCTTGTAGGCGGCCGCATGGAAAATATACTGGGGCTTGAACTCCCTGAAGATATCCTCCATGCGCGTGGCATTGGAGATGTCGGCTATGATGGTCTCGGCATCGATGTCGCGCCAACGGTCCTGAAGTTCCAGACGGATGTCGTGCAGAGGGGTCTCGGCCTGGTCCACTAAAATAAGTTTATAGGGATTGAACGAAGCCACCTGGCGCATGATTTCACTGCCGATGGAGCCGGCGGCGCCCGTAATCATCACACGCTTGCCCTCCAGATGAGAGGCAACCTTATGGATATCTATCTCGATAGGATTGCGCTGAAGCAGGTCCTCAATCTGAATTTCCTTCAACTGTGTGCGGCTCAGCGCCTGACCGTTCCACTCGCTCAAAGGAGGCGCGGTCATCAGTTTGATGTTGTGCACCAGCAGGCGGTCAGCCATGTCGGACTTCTTCAGTTCCTCCATCTTGGCAGGAGAAATGATGATGGTCTGCACATCGCGGTCGTTCAGCACATCAATCAGCGTATCATCGTTGGGGAACACCCTGACACCCATCATCACCTTGTTGATAAGCTCAGGTTCGTCCGCAATGAATCCGCGCAGACGGTAGTGGTTGCGCAGATTGACACGCAATGCCTTGGCAATGTTGACCCCGGCTTCCTTGGCACCGTAAATAAACACATTGGCACTGTGGGTGCCGTCGAAGTTCAGCGCCTCGAAGAAAGTCTTGACAATCACACGGGAGCATGCCATCATGGCAAAGCTGATGATATAAGACATGAACAGCACGCTGACCGGAGCCAGGTTAAACTCCAAATAGCTTTCCGTCAGGACGCTCGTTATCATCAGCAGTGCATACGACACCGTCAATGACACAAAAATGCGCATGATATCCACAAAGGAAGAAAAGCGCAACACATTGGAATACGTACGGAAAACACGGAAGAAAATCAAGTTGACAACAACCGTCCATAAAATGGTCTTGTCAATGGTAGAGGATTCCAAAAAAATGCTTCTGAAATCATATCGGAGAGCATAGGCCAACAGACTGGATATGACGATGATAAATACGTCAATTAATAGAATAGTCCATATCGGAAGCACTTTCGCGGAAAGATACCGATGAAAAAAATTTCGCTTCATTTCGCTTGACAGTTTTGTTTTAGGCGAGGCAAAGATACACTATTTTAGTCAAAACGGACAAGAAATCGATAAAAAAATGTTATAATAATTATTTATCGTCTATAAAGAAACTATCCCGCCTCCCTCGTTTTAACAGTTGGAAAGCGGGATGGAAATAATTTTACCCCAGAAAATGCGGTATCCGCTACATCAGATTACTTGCCAACTCGCTCAACTGGCTACGTTCTCCTTTCACCAGATTGACATGGGCAAACAAGTTCTGGTCCCTCATACGGTCTATCATATAAACAAGCCCATTGGACTGACTGTCCAGATAGGGTTGGTCTATCTGCTGAATATCACCGGTAAACACCATTTTTGTGCCTTCACCGGCACGGGTGATGATGGTCTTAATCTCATGCGGAGTCAGGTTTTGGGCTTCATCAATAATACAGTAGGTCTCGCTCAAACTGCGCCCGCGGATAAAGGCTAATGCCTCGATGACCAATTGTTCACTTTTTTGCATATCCTCCAAGCGTTTCACTTCAGAGGAATTGGCAGCGAACTGATGCTTGATTACATTCAAATTATCGAACAAAGGCTGCATGTAAGGAGCCACTTTCTCATTGGCATCACCGGGAAGGAATCCAAGGTCTTTATTGGATAGGGCCACGATGGGACGTGCCAGGAGAATCTGCTTGTAGTCGGTAAGTTTTCCCAATGCGGCGGCCAATGCCAGCAGGGTCTTGCCGGTTCCCGCCTTGCCGGTCAGGGCAACCAACTTGATGTTCGGGTCGTTCAGCACCTCAAAAGCAAAGCTCTGCTCGGCATTGCGCGGCTCAATGCCATAATTCTTTGTCTTGTGGACCCGGCAAATCGAATGGGCAAAGGGATTATAACGCGCAAGCACACTGCTGCGGTCACTCTTCAGCACAAAACATTCGTTGGGACGAATGATGTCCTTAAAATCGAACTCGTTGATGTCCAGTCCTTCTTTGGAAGAATAAATGCGGTCTATCAGCGCAGGGTCAATACCCTCGAACACTTCATTCGACTTTTCGAATATATCCACATTGATTACCTTATCATTGATGTAGTCTTCGCACAGCAGACCGATGGAACGCGCCTTCATGCGCAGATTCACGTCTTTCGTGACAAGGATGGTTTTCATTTTAGGCTTTTTGGTGGAAAGCCAGTCCACTACCGACAGAATCTGATGGTCGGGGATGCGTTCGGGAAAGGAATCACGTACTCGGGGAGAGTCCACCATGCCTGCCACCACAAACAGACGGCCTAAGCCCTCTCCCAATGGCGCCCCTTTGGTGAACAGATTATCATCGGTAATCAAATCAAGCTCACGGACGAACTCACGCGCATTGAAATTAATCTGCTCATTACCTTTCTTGAATTTGTCCAGTTCTTCAAGGACTACGATGGGAAGATAAATGTCATTCTCTTGAAAATTCTTCAAACAGTTATAATCGTGAAGAATCACATTCGTATCAATCACAAAATTTTTCTTAGCTCCCATACACGTTAGATTTAAATTGTTAATACCTTTGCATAAGCTTAAGATAAGCTACACTGCAAGCAATTTCAAGCAAGCTTGATTGCGTTCGGTCTGCATTATCTTTGTCGCTTTTAAAGATAACAAATTAATAGGGAGAAAGGATTGCTTCTCCGTTAAATATTATAAAAGATGGATTATCAGGACACTTTAACTTACTTATATAACAGTGTGCCCATGTTTCAGCAAGTGGGCGGCTCAGCATACAAGGAAGGGTTGGAAAACACTCTGACCCTGGACGCACACTTCGAACATCCCCACCGCAGTTTCCGCAGCATTCATGTGGCTGGTACCAATGGAAAGGGTTCCTGCTCGCATACGCTTGCCGCCATACTGCAAGAGGCAGGATACAGGGTCGGGCTCTATACCTCGCCCCATCTGGTGGATTTCCGGGAGCGCATCCGGATTAACGGACAGCCTATACCCGAGGAATACGTCATCCGTTTTGTAGAGCAGGAACGTGGCTTCTTCGAACCCCTCCATCCCTCTTTCTTTGAGCTGACCACCGCCATGGCCTTCCGCTACTTTGCCGATGAAAAGGTGGATGTAGCCGTAATCGAGGTGGGACTAGGCGGACGCCTGGACTGTACCAATATCATCCGTCCGGATGTATGCATCATCACCAACATCAGTTTTGACCATACCCAATTCCTGGGGGACACCTTGGCAAAAATCGCAGGAGAGAAGGCAGGAATCATTAAAAGCGGTATCCCCGTTGTAATCGGCGAGACCACTCCCGAAACGAAACCGGTATTTCTGGAAAAAGCACAGACAACGGGTGCTCCCATCTACTTTGCCGAGGAGAATGACCGTGAAGACTATCCCGGAATAGAATACGAACTGAAAGGGCTCTACCAGCAGAAAAATGCCCGGACCATCCTCACCGCCCTCCCGCTACTGAAAGAAGCCGGCTACCGGCTGGACGGACAAGCAGTGCGCAGTGGCTTTGCCCGTGTGGTGGAACTGACGGGCTTGATGGGACGCTGGCAAAAACTGCAGGACTCGCCCACCCTGATTTGTGACACCGGCCACAATGTGGGAGGCATCACCTACATTACAGAACAACTGAAACAGCAGGCTTACCGCCAGCTACACATCATCATAGGCATGGTGAATGACAAGGATATACGGGGGGTACTGGCCCTGCTGCCCCGGGAAGCGACCTACTACTTCACCAAAGCCAGCGTGAAGCGAGCATTGCCCGAAAGCGAACTACAGGAGCTTGCCGAAGCAGCAGGGCTGGAAGGACATTGCTATCCTGATGTACCTGCCGCCGTGCGGGCCGCACAAGAAAAAAGCCTCCCGGAAGATTTCATCTTCGTGGGAGGCAGCAGTTTCATTGTGGCCGACTTGTTAGCGAACCGCGATGCACTCAATCTCTACTAAGGCATCTTTGGGCAGCGCCTTCACTGCCACAGCCGAACGTGCCGGGAAAGCACCGTCAAAATAAGTGGCATATACCTTGTTCATATCAGCGAACAAGGACATGTCTGCCAGGAAAACAGTTGTCTTCACAATATTCGCCATACCCAGCCCTGCCTCTTCCAGGATATGCTTTATATTCTCCAAGGACTGGCGAGCTTGCGCTTCCGCACCTTCAGCCATCACTCCGGTAGCTGCGTCAATAGGCAACTGACCTGATACAAATACCATTCCGCCGGCTTCGATAGCCTGGCTATAAGGGCCTATGGCGCCCGGTGCCTTCTGGCTGCAAATCACTTTCTCCATGATTGTCAAAGTTTGTTTTTATTAATAATCGAGTCTATTTTCCTTTTTTGAAATAAAAAAATCCGAAGTATATGCAGTATTCCGGAAATCCACGCATTTTATAAATAAAACAACGTAATTTCACTCATAACCTGTTATACCTAGACTTAACTCATTTAACACGGGGGAGTTCCCCAAAACAGAGGCTCTGCTTGCGAAAGCAGAGCCTTTATTCTATCCCATCCCTTTACTTGCAATGCTTCTCAATCAAAGCATCCACATTGGGGTCACCCAATTCCTTTGCCTTGGCAAAGCTGGCACAAGCTTCCTTGTCCTTCTTCATCTGCAGCTGGGCGATACCCATCAGACGGTAGGCCTCGGCATACTTAGGGTCTTTCTCCAGAGCAGCCTTCAGCACATTCAACGCCTCTTCGTAACGTCCCACGCGAAGATTCACCACTGCCAGTTCGGCACGGTAGGTCAAATCTTCCGGATTCAGTTCGATGGCCTTCGCCATATCGTCCAGCGCACGCTGGTACTGCTTGGCCTTCAAGGCAGCCTGCTCACGGTAATAGTAGAACATGTCGTTCACTTTACCGTTCACGGCATTGTAATAGGCGTCATAATCCAGCATGGCATTACGCGCCTGGTCTGCATTCATACGGGCTTGGGCACGCTCCAGCAAGTAAGGGGCGGCTTCCTCCGTATAGGGCTGGGTAAAGCGGGCCACACAACTGTCCATCAGAGCCAGTACCTCTTCGGCAGGTGCCTGCATCAGTTCCTTGGTCTTGGCAGCACTGAAGAAGGTAGCCGGAGAGGCCAGAATGGTCTTATTCACTTTATCATAGCTGGTAAATGCCGACGGATAGTCCTGCTTGGCAAACAGGATGTCACCCTCCAACTGGACATAAACCGGAAGCTCGTCAATGGCTATCGCTTTCCGTACCTCGTCCAGAGCCTTGTCGAGCGACCAGTCCTTATAAACTTTCTCGGGCTTGCCCAATGCATAATTATAGATTATCTTGGCCCGGTTGTAATACACATCATCTTTCTTTGCGGCAACCTCCAAAGCCTTATCCATATCTGCGGCGACCTTATCCATGGAAGCATCTTCACGGGACATGAACAGATGCTGGGAAGCGCGGCGCAGATAACCGTCGGCACTGGCAGGATATTGTGCAATGAAATCGTTCAGAGTCTCCATATACTTCTCCGGAGACAGTTGGGAAGAAGCCATGTAGAGGAACACCAAAGCCTGCTCTTCGGTATCGGGCAATGCCTTCTTGATACCGATGCCCTTCAATGACATATCTCCATAAGACAATGCGGAGATATTCTGCGACATGGCGAAATTGGCATCAATGGCATAGCAGATGGTAGCCGTGTCTTGTCCGGAGGACTTCTGCGCAAGGCCGAAGACCTGCCCGTCCACAGTCATCAGCGGACAACTCACCATCTTGTCCTTCAGACGCATATCGAGCGTATAATAGGAATAGTTGCCGGAAATCTTATCAGCTTCCTTTACTTTCCCGGCAGTGAAGGAACGGTCCTTCTGGGTGGAATAAGGCAGCAGATATACATCCGCACCGACGGCCGGAGCCACAGCAGCCAAAGTGAGTGCCGTGACTTTCTTTCCGGGGATGCCGACACGGAACTTGACAACATCGTACATGTCATCAGCTCCCATAATGGCCTCCACCGGCATCTGTGCCCCGTCCGAGCTCATCACAACGGCGCGCCGGGCACCTTTGAACAAGGTGTAGTCAGAAAGCGCAACGCCATCTTCAGTGACAAAAAAGCCGTTTCCAGTATTCAGTATCTTATCGTCCTGGTCGTAGGTCACCACCGAAAAAACGGCACGTTTGGCTTTGTCTACCCACTTCGGGGCTTGTGCCACACTCCACTGAGCCAATAAACAGAGAGTGAGCATCAACAGCAATTTCTTTTTCATATCTTAGTTGGTTCTTTGTTTTACCGCTTCATAAATCAAAATGCCGGCTGCAACGGAAACATTGAGGGACTCGATGGTTCCCAACATGGGAATTTTCACCCACTCGTCACACAACGCCAGGTTGTCATAGGACACCCCCTTGTCTTCGGCACCCATAATGATGCACATCGGACCGGTATAGTCGGCTTTGGTATAGTCGTAATCGCCTTTCTCCGTGGCTGCCACGATATGGAAACCACTATTCTTGAGGAATTGCAGGGTCTCTTTCAGGCTGTGTTCGCGGCAAACGGGCAAAGTGTGCAAGGCTCCTGCCGAAGTTTTCATGGCATCTGCGTTGACTGATACACTGTTCCGTGCAGGGATAATCACGGCATCTACCGCCGCACACTCGCAAGTACGGGCAATGGCGCCGAAATTGCGGACATCCGTGATGCCGTCAAGCATCACAAACAGAGGATTCTTGCCCTGCTCGAAAAGGAAAGGTACCAAGTCCTCCGTCTTCTGGTAAGTGACTGAAGAGATGAAGGCAATCACTCCCTGGTGATTCTTCCGCGTCACGCGGTTGATGCGTTCCACCGGAACGCGCTGTACCGGTATCAAAGTCCCTTTCAAGACAGCGAACAGCTCTTTTGACAAATCACTCTGAATGTCCTTCTTTACCAATATCTTGTCTATCTCTTTTCCTGCCTGAATGGCTTCTATCACGGCACGAACGCCGAAAATCATTTCACTGTTATCAACCATATATGGGTATTTACTATTTGACGATTTACTATTTACTATTTGATACTTCCAGCAATGCTCTGGCATTGTTCAGTGCGGCTTCGGTCAGCTTAGCACCACTCAGCATATGGGCTATTTCTTCCACGCGTTCATCGTCGGTCAGACGACGGATGTGACTGTTTGTTTCCGTCTCGTTGTCCTGCTTGTACACCTTATAATGGGCGCGTCCGCGGGCAGCAATCTGGGGCAGATGGGTGATACTGATTACCTGGCGGTCCTGCTCGCCCATCTCCTGCATGATATCCGCCATGCGGTCGGCTATCTCGCCGGAGACTCCGGTATCTATTTCGTCGAATACAATGGTAGGAAGCTTGACGGCACCGGCTATCATTGCTTTGATGGAGAGCATGACGCGGGCTATTTCACCACCCGAAGCTACGGAGGAGACACTTTGCAATGCCCCGTTCTTATTCGCGGAAAACAAGAAGTTCACAGTATCCGCCCCGTGTATGCCCGGCTCTTTGCGGGCACCTATCTCTACCTGGAAACGGACATTGGGCATGCCCAACGGAACCAGCCGCGCAGCCATCTGCTTCTCCACTTCACGGGCAGCGGCAGTACGCGCCTTGGTGAGGACGGCAGCCTGCTTTTTCACCTTATTATATAAAGCGTCGCAACGCGCTTTCAGTTCCTCGATGTGCTCGTCGGACGAAGTGATGGCTGAGAGTTTGGCGGCGTATTCATCCGTCAACGCCAGAAGTTCACCGACAGTGGAAACGCGGTGCTTCTGTTGGAGCGTATAAATCAAGTTCAGACGTTCGTTCACTTCTTCCAGACGTTCGGGGCTGAACTCTATTTCATCCTCCTTACCCGACACTTCCTGCGAAATATCCTTCAACTCAATATAAGTGCTTTCCATGCGTTCGGCAAGTTCCCCGGCAACCGGATAAACCCTCTGCAGGCCGAGCATCGTATTCAGGCATTCCTTCAGCCCGGACAACAAGCCTCCTTCGTCCGAGTAGAGCGTCTGCCCTACCCGATAGAGTCCGGCCTTTATCTCTTCCGCATGGCTCAGCGTATCTGCCTCTTGCTCCAGCTCCTCCTGCTCACCGGCAGACAAGTGTGCCTCTTCCAACTGTTCCAGTTGGAAACGGATATAGTCTTCGTCCGACTTATCCTGATTGGCACGGGCAACAAGGGCCTCCAAATCCTGCTGTGCCTGCTTCCATGCTCCGAAGATATGCTGGTAAGCAGACAAGGCCTCTTCGTTATGCGACAAGATGTCCAGTACATTCAACTGAAATCCTTCCTTGTTCAGCAATAGGTTCTGATGCTGGGAATGCACGTCAATCAGCTGTTCTCCCAACTCCTTCATCTGAGCCAATGAAGCAGGCGTGTCATTGATGAATGCCCGGCTCTTGCCCGAAGCGGACACCTCGCGGCGCAGGATGCATTCTTCCTCGTACTCCAACTCATTCTCCTCAAAGAAAGGCTGCATACCGTAAGCGGAAATATCAAAACGGGCCTCGATAATGCACTTCGAAGCTCCTACACGAATGGCTTTCACATCGGCACGCTGTCCCAGCAGCAGACCGATGGCACCCAGAATAATGGATTTTCCAGCACCGGTCTCACCCGTTATCACCGAGAAACCGCTGCTGAAGCTGATATCGAGCTTTTCAATAAGCGCATAATTCTGTATGTAAAGCGAACGCAACATAAGGATATTGACGATTTGACGATTTACTATTTACTATTTAAATCTTTCACCAGACGGTCTACGATGTCGGCAGCCACTTCGGCTTTGGACTTCAAGGGGTAGTCCGTCTTTCCCTGGTGGTCTATGATACTGATTTTATTGGTATCGCAACGAAAACCGGCTCCCTTGTCGTTCAGGGAGTTCAGCACGATGAAGTCCAGATTCTTGCGGTTGAGCTTGTCTTCCGCATTCATCTGCTCGTTATGAGTCTCAAGGGCAAAGCCTACGAGGAGGCGCCGTTGGTGCTCTGTATCGTTCTTCAGATTGCCTAAGAAAGCGGCTATGTCGCGGGTAGGTTTCAAGTTCAAACTCATCTCCCCGGTCTTTTCGCGCTTGATTTTCTCATCCGCCACTTGTTCTGGGGTGTAGTCTGCCACGGCAGCCGTCAAGATGGCGGCATCGGCATGGACAAAGGCGGCGGATGCAGCCTCGAACATCTCCTGCGCCGACTCTACCGCATAGTACTGGTGCATCGGGAAGTAAGTGCCTTGCTGCACCGGACCGGCAATCAGTATCACCTTGGCCCCTCTGGCGGTACATTCATCTGCCAGGGCAAGTCCCATCTTGCCGGAAGAATAGTTGCCGATGAAGCGCACCGGGTCTATCTTCTCATAAGTAGGTCCTGCGGTTATCATCACTGTCTTGCCCACCAGGTCGCCATCTTTGGCAGCAAAGTACATTTCCAGGTGGCGGATGATATTCTCCGGCTCCTCCATACGGCCTTTCCCCACCAGATGGCTGGCGAGTTCTCCCGTAGCAGGTTCTATGATGTGGTTTCCATAAGAGCGGAGTGTATCCAGATTCTTTTGGGTGGAAGGATGGGCATACATGTCCAGGTCCATGGCAGGCGCCACAAACACCGGAGCTTTGGCGGAAAGATAGGTGGTAATCAGCATATTGTCTGCCACGCCATTCGCCATCTTGCCGATGGTGGAAGCCGTAGCCGGGGCTATCAGCATGGCATCTGCCCACAGACCGAGGTCCACATGGCTGTTCCAGGTGCCATCGCGTTGGGCAAAGAACTCACTGATAACCGGTTTGCTGGTCAGGGCAGAGAGCGTGATAGGGGTAATAAATTCTTTTCCGGCAGGCGTAATGACCACCTGCACCTCTGCACCACGCTTAATCAGTCCGCGAATAATATAGCATGCTTTATAGGCGGCAATGCTGCCCGTAATGCCCAATACTATTTTCTTCCCTTTCAGTATATTTGCCATTTATTTCTGAGTCATTTCACGCAGACGTATCTTGGTCAGCGTGGCTTTGGTATTCAGGGTAAAATCACTGTTCAGAATCCAGCTGTAATAGCCGGGATCGCGCTTCAGAACATCGGATACCGACATGCCCTTGTACTTGCCGAAGTTGAATACTTCCACACCTTTGTCATCGTAGACCATACGACCGGCAAAGTCCACATTCTTGTTGAAGCTGGAATAGTCGGCAAGGAAAGCCACGTCATTCTGCAACTCCGGATAGCGGTCCAACTGCGACATCAGCACCTCGTAGGTGGCACGTGTATCAGCCTCTGCCGTATGGGCGTCTTCCAAATTCTTGCCGCAATAGAATTTATAGGCAGCAGACAGCGTGCGTTGCTCCATCTTGTGGAAAATGACCTGCACGTCCACAAACTTGCGGCGGCTCATGTCAATGTCCACACCGGCACGAAGGAACTCTTCCGCCAGGACGGGGATATCAAAACGGTTGGAGTTGAAGCCCGCCAAGTCGCATCCTTCAATGTCATTGGCAATGTTGCGCGCCACTTCCTTGAATGTAGGGCAGTCGGCTATATCGGCATCGTAGATGCCATGAACGGCAGATGCTTCGGCTGGAATGGGCATTTCGGGGTTGATACGCATGGTTTTGGACTCCTCATTCCCGTTGGGATATACCTTGAGGTAACAAATTTCGACAATTCGGTCTGAGTTGATATTGGTACCCGTAGTCTCCAAATCAAAAAAGACTATCGGATTTTTCAGATTTAATTTCATTGTTTTTTCGTTTTATAAGCTCTGGCTATGAGCTATAAATTATAAGTTTGACTTACAAGCCACGAGCTACAAGTACCGTGCGGCATAATTGCGCAGCCACTTGTAGCTCGTAGCTCATAATCCGATTGCTAATATTCATCAGTCATTCAACATCATCGGCATCAGCAGCATCAGCAAGTCTTCGTTCTCTTCCTGCTCTACCGGAATAATGACACCTGCACGTGAAGGATCTGCCAGTTCGATAACGATTTCATCGGCAGAAATGTTATTCAGAATGTCAATCAGGAAAGTGGACTTGAAACCGATGCTCATCGGATTGCCCGCATATTGGCAAACCAGTGTTTCTTCGGCCGATGTAGAGAAGTCGATGTCCTGTGCGGAGATGACAATCAGATTCTCCTGCATACGGAGCTTGATAAGGCTGCTTGCCTGCGAAGAGAAGATGGACACGCGGCGCAAAGCACCGAGCAGTTGCAGGCGGTCTACCGTCACTTTATAAGGGTTGTTCTGCGGAATCACAGAGTTGTAGTTGGGATAGCGGCCTTCGATAAGACGGCACACCATGCGGTAGCTTTCCAGTGTGAACACAGCGTTGCGTTCGTCGAACTCGATAGTCACCATGCCTTGTTCTTTCGGCAGCAGGTTCTTCATCAACGAAGCCGGCTTCTTGGGCAGGATAAAGGCGGCACGTTCGTTACCTTTGGCAGCCAGTGTCTTGCAGCGCACCAGCTTATGACCGTCTGATGCCACCATCGTGATGTCCTCCGTTGTGATATCGAAATAGATACCGTTCATCACGGGACGAAGCTCGTCATCAGCCGTGGCAAACACAGCACGGTTGATGCCACCCAGCAACACTTGCGCATCCATTTCCACACGTACGGCATTGTCGCCCAGCATGGCGGACTGCGGAAACTCGTCCGCATTCTGCCCCATCAGGCTGTATTTACCGTTCTGATACTGTACCGTGATTTCAAGGGAATCCGTATTGATTTCAAAAGTCAACGGTTGTTCGGGAATTTCCTTCAAAGCGTCCAAAAGGGTTTTGGCTGTGACGGCAAAATGGCCGTCCATATCACTTTCATTCACTTCGACCGTAGTGACCATCGTCGTTTCACTGTCGGAAACAGTTGCAGACAAGGTTCCGTCTTGCAGTTCAAAGAGGAAACAATCCAAAATAGGCAACGCATTCTTCGAATTAATCACACGGCTGATAGCCTGCAAATGACTGGAGAGCGCAGTACTCGAAACGATAAATTTCATATCTTCTGTATATTTAAGTTTTTTATTTTGCTAACGTCTTAGAAACCGTTTTTATCTTTTTCAAACTGACGGACAAAGTTAAAAAAAGAATTCCCTACGACAAAGAAATAGCAAGAAAAAACAGCCGAATATTCGTCTCATATTCCTAAAAAATTGTAACTTCGCCGCATCATTTAAAAAGAAAACAATGGAATTTACAGGAAAAATCATCGCTATACTCCAGCCCAGAGGCGGAGTTTCCAAGTCAGGTAACGAATGGAAATCACAAGAATATGTGATTGAAGACCATGGCCAATATCCGCGCAAAATGTGTTTTGACGTATTTGGAGCGGACAAAATCGAACAGTTCAATATTCAGATGGGCGAAGAGCTGACAGTATCTTTTGATGTAGACGCACGCCAATGGCAAGACCGTTGGTTCAACAGTATTCGCGCATGGAAGGTAGAACGCGTAAGCACTGCCGCACCCGCTCCGGGCGCTCCCGTTCCGCCGCCGGCTCCCACTGCCGCACCGGAATTCCTCGCAGGGGATGCAAAGGATGACCTGCCGTTCTAAGAATATGTTATAATTCACCACAGATTGCACAGATTAACACAGTTTATTCTAGAATTTTGATAATCAAGAATTTTTAGCTGTTTTAATCTGTGCAATCTGTGGTGAGTGTGTATTTTGACTTTCCTCGTGCTTATTTTCCCTCAGCACTCTACAGAATGACCGATTAATCACCCTTTATAAAGCAATACGATATTCGGATAAACCACCCCTTCTGTACAAGTGAATTGTACTGCAAGCATGAAATGACGGAAGAAGTTGGATTGACGGAAGAAGAAGTTCGGTATCAGACGCACATACGTTTCAGGCTGGCTCAGCATCATCTCCATATCCACCATCATCACAAAATTATATATGGGTGAAAGACTGCCTATGCCCTCTTCGTACACCGGTGTTCCGTCTAACACATCTCCACTCTCCACCGCCTCAATATAGGCCGAAAGGCTCAGTGCATCGGGAGCCAGCAACAGACTACCCCGATAGAAACAGGCAAAGGTATAAAGGGCAGACTCCGTGATGCCCGTCAGTTGGGTGAGCAGCGTGTTACGGGGCAACACATATTTAGGGAACTTCCTTGCTTTGGGATACAACGAATTATTTGAAACCACCTTCGGCATAAGCGGAGCATCCTCTTCCTTGGGGGTACTGTAAAGCAGAGACTGCAAGCGGCGTTCCGCTGCCAGTTCATCCTTGAGAGGGATACACATCACGGCGCAAGGCAGCTTGTCCAACGTGTCTTTAGACTGGAACAAGCAAGACATCACGCTCTCGCCCGCATGCTCATTCAAGTAAGCAATCCACTCCTCGTCGCGCTGCTTGATATAGTCTGAATAGGTGGCCTTGGCATACTCCTGACTGGCAGTAAAGCCAAACCAGGAATTTCTGTCAGACATTGCCCAGCGATCGTAAAAGAAAGTGGAAGACGGAAGCAGAGCCCCGGAAAATCCGTCCTCTACCGGCTGCTGCACCCGCAAGGCATTGATAAACGTCTGTGTGGAATCCGACCCATGGCTGATGCCGGAGCAATAAATGGCATCTTCATTGAACTTCATGTCAAACTCCGCCCAACTGCCCAGCTGCGTCTGCGAACGGATACCATCCGTAGGCTTCCCCATATCCACTCCTTTCATATGCACATAGACCGTGGCAGCCACGTTACTCTGCTTGCCCGCGTACATAGTGCGGAAAGAAGGGAGGTTCATCAGGGACTTTTTGCTGCGCCGCGCATCAATCACATGTTCTATCAAACGCTTCTGGAAACTTACAACCAGAAAATCGGGAGTGAAGTAGGCAGCCAGGAAACGACCGTCTGCCATGGGATAGATACGTATCTCCTCTCCCTTGTAATCGAAATACTTGGAAGGAAACGAACTGGAGCAGTACTTCTCCACAAAAGATTCCACCAACTCATAATCACCCGAACCCAAACTGCAATACAATACTTGGTTCATCGGTGTATCCGGCTCGTGAAAGCTAATCAGCATCTTGTTCATCTGTTTACTCAGTCCATGCGGAGTATCCTCCACCAAAGTATACAAATACTTCTTCAAGTAAACAAAAAGCTCCGATACGTATAGAAAATGATTGTCTTTGCTGCAATTCAGTTCATTGATATCCTCCACGAGGTCTGCCATACGGTCGGTTTCGAGTATGGCTGTGGCATCTTGCGGCACCAAAGTATAAAGATTGAAATCCTGCCGGTTCTCCACCGAATTCAACCGCAGGAAAGAATACACACCAAAACCGGTACATAGCAGCACTATGGACACAACGACAGCTATCTGTATGAGGAGTCGGAGTTTCATGGCATTTATTCATCAACTTTTGGCAAAAATAGCATTTTCTACTAATAAAACAAAACAAATGTTTCAAAAAGTTTAGAAATCTATTTCAAGTCCATCGTAGGCAAAGTGTACATGGGGTGGCAGCTGCTTTTCGATATCGGCATGAAGCCCTGCATGATGGCTCATATGGATGAAATAGGTCTCTTTGGCACCAATACGTCCGGCAACCTCCAACGCCTCCGAAATACTCTGGTGCGTAGGATGCGGCTTTGGCCGTAAAGCATTCATTACCAAAACGTCCAAGCCCTTCAATTGTTCATAAGATTCCTCAGGCATCATGTGCATATCCGTGATATATCCCAGCCGGCCGCCAATGCGGTAGCCCAGGATGGGAAGCCTGCCGTGCATCACCCGTAAAGGCAGCACTTCCGTCCGGTTGATGTGGAACACCTGCCCCGCCTCCACTTCCTGCAGATAGATACGCGGAACTCCCGGATATACCTTATCGACAAAGCAGTAAGGCATCCTTGCCCGCAGATGGGCAGCAGTGTAGGCATCGGAATAGATAGGGATATCGGCAAAACGACCGAACGGGCGCAAATCATCCAGACCACCCACATGGTCATAGTGTTCGTGTGTCACCAGTACGCCGTCTATCTTCTCAAAAGAAGAAGCACGCAGCATCTGTTCCCTGAAGTCAGGACCACAATCTATCAATATCACCGCATCATCCGTATGCAGCAGGGATGACGCACGCAAGCGGTTGTCCCGCGGGTCAGTGGAAGTGCAGACCGGACAAGTACAGCCTATCTCAGGCACACCGGTCGAAGTTCCACTTCCTAATATTCTGAGTTTTCCCATTGACTAAATCAAATAAATTTCTAAAATCAGGTTATATACAACAATGTTTGGGTGTGTCAAAACTCTCTTACTATTTTATCAAACAAACTTCCGGGTGAATATCAATGCCGAATTTCTCGCGGACAGAAGCCCGCACGGCATCCGAAAGAGCGACAATATCCGCTCCCGTGGCACCACCCGAGTTCACCAGCACCAACGCCTGCCGGCCGTGCACCGCAGCAGGCCCCAGCGCCTTGCCTTTCCAGCCACACCGGTCTATCATCCAGGCAGCCGGTATCTTTACCCGACCGGCATCCACATCATAGTGGGGCATGTCCGGATATTCCCGTTGCAAAGACTCGAACTGCCGACGCGGCACGATGGGGTTCATAAAAAAACTACCCGCATTGCCCAGCACCTTCGGGTCGGGCAACTTGCTTTGACGGATGTCTATAATCACGCGGCGCAAAATTTCCAGATTCAGCACCGGATATTTCTCCAGCTCCTGCCGGATAGTACCGTAATCCAATGTATAATGTTCCCGTTTACCCAGGCAGAAGTTCACGTAAGTCACAAACACGGTCTTCATCTCCGGTTGCTTAAACAAGCTCTTTCTGTAGGAGTAGCCGCATTCGTCCACCCCGTAGATACGCTTCTCCCTTGCCATGTTTATGGTTTCCACGGATGTTATCAGGTCCTTTACTTCCACACCATAGGCACCGATATTCTGTACTGCGCTCGCCCCCACCTCACCCGGTATCAGCGAAAGGTTCTCGGCACCATACCAATGCCGCTCCACACAGTAGGCCACAAAATCGTCCCATACCACACCGGCGCCCACACGCACCGACACGTGCTCCTCATCCTCTGACGTCACCTCCAGGCCACCGATACGTGAATGCAGTACCGTGCCTTCATAATCCTTAATAAAGAGTAGGTTGCTCCCTCCACCGATATGCAGCCAGGGCGCAACGACCTGTCCTGCTGCAATCAGCTCCCGCAGTTCATCCTCCGAACCGTATTCCAGAAATCTTGCAGCAGTAACGTCAATTCCAAATGTATTGGGTATCTTCCTCAAACCTTTCCTCCTTTATTTTAAATGCTCGTGTCTTCATATTTGTACAGCTCCCATCCCTTACTGCGTTTGCGGAAATAGAAGATATTGGAGTATCCGTTGCCTATGCCATTTACCTTCAGTATTTTGGTATCCGACAAGTCCTCATTCTTCTGTCCGTAATTGATATTAGACAATCTGTCGGTAGGCATTACCGGACGAAAGGCATACCACTGGTCCACATCCAAAGTAGTTTCCAGAATAGAAAACTCGTCATCAGGGTCTATGGTGATGAATTGTAGCGGATGCCTGATATGCTTGCTCTGATAGACACTGTCCGTCACAAAACGGGTATAGAATTCCACGAAGTCCTCATTTTCACCTTTCTCCATCTCGCGCAGGTTAATGGCCTCGAGCATCCACATTCCCCGCTTCCGCTCAAAATAATAACGCTTCACCATACGCGTTTTCAAGAAAATCCACTCCACTTGCACCGATGTCAGCGTAGTATCGCCCACCATGTCCATATCCTCTTCCTTATCAAAAAGCAAGGTGTAATAGTTCTGCTTGGTAAACAGATAATCATGCTTCCAAAACTCTTCCTCTATCTTTGACGGCGTGTCACGATTGTAATAGGGCAAAGGAAATACCGTCCTCTGCCTTTGCAGGGCATCATCCGAAGCATAATTGAAGATAAAATCATCAAACAGCTCGTCTGCCTCCATCGGCTTCGGTTCTTCCTTCACTTCTGCTTCCAGCAGCGTATCGGCCTTGTGACCGGCCGAATCCACCATTTCCGTAATGGTAGCAAAGGGATCCATTTTCGCCTTTTTGTTTCCGCACGAAATCAAAAAGGTGAACAACAAAAATCCCAATAAAAGTTTTTTCATTCTTTACGGACCGCTTACGGTCACTTGTTTAATTTAGCTCTTAATTTCTCAAGCATGTCTACGGTCATGGACTCCAGGTCGTACTGCGGCATCCAGTCCCATTCCTCGCGTGCACAAGAGTCATCCAGAGAGTCGGGCCAGCTGTCGGCAATGGCCTGCTTCAGCGGATCAATCTCGTATGCCATCTCAAAATCAGGCATATGCTTCTTAATTTCCTGATAAATCTGTTCCGGGTCAAAACTCATGGAGGCGATGTTGAAAGCGTTGCGGTGCTTCAGCCTTGCCGGTGCCGCTTCCATCAGCGAGATGGCCGCGTTCAGTGCGTCGGGCATATACATCATATCCATATACGTGCCGGCCTTCACCGGACATACGAATTTTTCTCCCTTCACGGCAGAGTAGAAAATATCCACCGCATAGTCCGTAGTGCCGCCACCCGGAGGGGTCACGTTCGAAATGATTCCCGGAAAACGTACCGAGCGTGTATCCACACCATATTTTGTATAGTAATAGTCACTCAACAATTCAGTCGTCACTTTTGTCACCCCATACATGGTACGCGGACGCTGGATAGTGTCCTGCGGTGTCTTCACATGAGGCGTAGCTTCGCCGAACGAACCGATGGAACTCGGAGTAAACACGGCACAATTGTACTCACGTGCCACTTCCAGTACATTCCACAACCCGTCGATACCGATTTTCCAAGCCATGGCCGGACGGCTTTCGGCAACTACCGAGAGCAAGGCAGCCAGGTTGTAGATAGTATCAATCTTGAACTGACGTGCCACCACCTCGATGGACTGACGGTCTGTCACGTCGGCAATGGCCGAAGGGCCGGATGCTTTCAATTCTCCCTTGGGCATAGCACTCGGAATGTATCCTGCCACAACATGGTCATCGCCATAACGTTTGCGCAACTCCAGCGTGAGTTCCGACCCAATCTGTCCGGTAGCTCCAATTACCAAAATATTCTTCATACGAGTTATTTATAAGGTTTCGTTATTATATATGGTGCAAATATACATACTTTTTTTTCATATTTCTGCCATATTGATATTGTTTATTCCAAGAAAAATGATGTTCTTTGTGGGAAATGTAATGACAACGTATTACCTAAAAAATAAAATGCTATGTACGGTAAAATGAAAGACCATCTCAGCAAGACACTTGCTGAAATAAAAGAAGCCGGACTCTACAAGGAAGAGCGACTGATTGAGAGTGCACAACAAGCTGCCATCAGCGTAAAAGGCAAAGAGGTGCTGAACTTCTGTGCCAACAATTACCTGGGACTGTCCAACCACCCGCGGCTGATTGCCGCCGCCCAGCAGATTATGGAACGCCGCGGATACGGCATGTCGTCCGTACGCTTCATCTGCGGAACGCAGGACATCCACAAGGAGCTGGAAGCAGCCATCTCCGACTACTTCAAGACTGAAGACACCATTCTCTACGCCGCTTGTTTCGACGCCAATGGCGGTGTGTTCGAGCCCCTCTTCACCGAGGAAGACGCCATCATCTCGGACTCCCTGAACCATGCTTCCATCATTGACGGCGTACGCCTCTGCAAAGCCAAACGCTATCGCTACGCCAATGCCGACATGGCCGACCTGGAAAGATGCCTGCAGGAAGCCCAGGCACAGCGTTTCCGTATCGTGGTTACAGACGGGGTATTTTCCATGGACGGCAACGTTGCCCCGATGGACCGGATTTGCGACCTTGCCGAGAAATACGACGCGCTGGTCATGGTGGACGAATCACACTCCGCCGGCGTGGTAGGCCCTACGGGACACGGCGTAAGCGAACAATACGGCACCTACGGACGCGTGGACATCTATACCGGAACCTTGGGCAAAGCCTTTGGCGGCGCTTTGGGAGGATTCACTACCGGACGCAAGGAAATCATCGACCTGCTGCGCCAACGCAGCCGTCCGTACCTCTTCTCCAACTCATTGGCTCCGGGCATCATCGGCGCCAGCCTCGAGGTATTCAAGATGCTCAAAGAGAGCAATGCCCTGCATGACAAACTGCTGGAAAACGTGAACTACTTCCGCGACAAGATGACCGCCGCCGGTTTCGACATCAAGCCGACACAAAGCGCCATCTGCGCCGTCATGCTGTATGATGCCAAACTCTCCCAGATTTATGCCACCCGCATGCAGGAAGAAGGCATCTACGTCACCGGCTTCTACTACCCCGTAGTGCCCAAAGACCAGGCACGCATCCGCGTACAAATCTCTGCCGGACACGAAAAGGAGCATCTGGACAAATGTATCGCTGCATTTATTAAAGTGGGGAAAGAGCTGGGAGTGCTGAAATGAGTGATGAGTTATGAGTTATAAGTTATTTGCTTGTGCTTTCCCTTGCGGATATAAGCCCTTCATCAACAAATAACTCACAACTTATAACTCATAACTAAAAAAAAATCCCGCGACTAAAATTAGCCGCGGGATTTTTTTAGTTTCTCTCTTATCTGCGTTCTCCCAGTTTTGAGTCAACGAAGAAGATTCCGGCATCACCGGCTTTCTTTATCATATCTACAATGCCGTCGGCAGTAGCTTCTTCTTCTACCTGCTCGCGCACGAATCCCCAAAGGAAGTCTTGTGTAGCCTTATCTTTTTCGGCAGAGGCAACATCTACCAATTCATCAATCATTTTGGAAACACGGCGTTCGTGCTGGGCTACCTGCTCGAACACTTCCAGTGGAGTACCGAAGTCATTGGGAACAACATCAATCTTGTCCAGTTTGGCCTTACCGCCACGCTTGATGATATAAGAAGCCATTTCGCAAGCATGAGCTTTTTCTTCAGAAGCCTGCTTCTTCAACCAGGAAGCCATGCCGTTATAACCTTCTTTCTCCATATAGAAAGACATTGCCAGATAAAGGTTGGAAGACCACATCTCAGCCGTAATCTGCTCATTAATTGCATTCTGTAATTTTTCTGTAATCATAATCGTATTTATTTAAATTGAAATCATTACAAAAGTAACAAGAAACCTTAAAAGTTGTTCACGCAATAACATTTTTTATATAAAAACAGAAGCCTTGGTATAATAAATGCTTCGCCATTCATGCAACGCATCTCCAGCCTCTCTATACCAGCTCGTCCGACGTATATCCTTGAGGCAGCTCACGGCAGTTATAGCCCGAAGCCATAATTTCGCCATAAGCCCCTGCCGAACGGAGGGCGATAAGGTCGCCACGCTTCACCCCATTCAAATCAATAGCCTTACCGAATACATCAGAAGACTCGCAGATGGGCCCTACGACATCATAAGCCTGAACCGGCGCATCCGAAGTGATATTCTCTATCTTATGGAACGCTTGGTAGAGTGCCGGACGAATCAAATCCGTCATGCCGGCATCCAGAATGGCAAACTGCTTGTTGGTGCCCTGCTTCACATAAAGCACCTGCGAAATCAATGAACCGCATTGTCCCACTACCGCACGTCCCAGCTCGAAGTGGAGCGTCTGGTGGGGACGGAGTTTCAGATGGCTGTTGTAAGTCTCGAAGTAGCTTTTGAAGTCGGGTATCGGCTGACGGTTGGGGTGACCGTAGTCAATGCCGAGTCCGCCCCCCACATTGACGTGCTCGATGCGGATATGGCGAGCTTCCAGCTTATCCTGCAATTCGTTGACGCGGTTACACAAAGCCACGAAATCGCCCATATCCAATATTTGGGAACCGATGTGGAAATGCAGTCCGATGAATCTCAGGTTCTTCATATTCTGCGCAATGTCTATCACATGGTCCATATCCTGCATGCTGATACCAAACTTGTTTTCGGCCAGCCCAGTGGTAATATTGGCATGGGTATGGGCACCTACATTGGGATTGATACGGAAAGCCACATTGGCCACCTTACCTTTAGCGGCAGCCAGCTCGTTGATAATCTCCAGCTCGGGGACAGACTCCACATTAAAGCAGAAAATGTCATAATCCAGCCCCAGATTGATTTCCCAATCAGCCTTGCCCACCCCTGCAAAAACAATCTTGCCAGTGGGAAAACCTGCCTTGATGGCTGCACGGATTTCACCGCCACTTACACAGTCGGCACCCAAGCCGTTCTCGCGGATAATGGCAAGCACCTTGGGATTGGCATTGGCCTTCACAGCATAATGCACCGAATAGTTGCCATATCGGGCAGCTTCCGTACGGATGCACGAAAGTGTGTCGCGCAAGACCTTTGTGTCGTAGTAATAGAAGGGAGTACGCAATTCGCGGAATTTATGGATAGGGAATGTTCCTTTCATATAATAATCGTAATCTTTGTTTAGTTTAAAAAAAGGAAGATGAAAGAGGTGTCTACAAATAATTTTTCAGACGCAGATGACGCAGATTACACAAATAGGAAGCAAAAAGAATCTGCGTCATCTGTGTAATCTGCGTCTGAAAAATATCAAGAGTTATTCCTCATTGAACAGCGCATCACTGAGTGACTGCAACGCTGCCTTCTTGTCGCACTCGCGGATGAGGAAAGAAATATTATAGTTGCTACCACCGAAAGAAATCATACGTACCGGTATGTCGCGCATGGCATCCAATGCCTTGGCTTCGAAACCGACGTTTTCCCATTCGAGGTCGCCCACCACGCAGATGATGCACATGTCCTTGTCCACCGTCACTGTGCCATACTTCTTCAAGTCATCCAGAATTTCATTGAGATGCTTCACATTATCGATAGATACGGACACACCCACTTCTGAAGTACAAATCATATCGATGGAAGTCTGGTAGCTCTCGAATATCTCGAAAACCTTACGCAAGAATCCGTGAGCAAGCAACATGCGGCTGGATTTTATCTTGATGGCCGTAATGTTGTCCTTGGCAGCCACCGCCTTAATCTTACCCTTCTCCGTATCATTGGAAATCAGCGTACCCGGAGCAGTGGGGTCCATCGTATTGAGCAGACGGACGGGGATATTGGCATACTTGGCAGGCTGGATGCAGGTAGGGTGCAGAATCTTGGCACCGAAGTATGCCAGCTCGGCGGCCTCTTCGAAATGCAGATGACGCACCGGCGCAGTCTTGTCCACAATACGGGGGTCGTTGTTGTGCATGCCGTCGATATCCGTCCAAATCTGGATTTCGGAAGCGTTGATGGCAGCACCAATCAGCGAAGCCGTATAGTCGCTTCCGCCACGCTGCAGATTGTCTATCTCGCCGTAGGCGTTGCGGCAGATGTACCCCTGAGTGATATAAATCTCAGCATCCGGATGCAGTTCCAGCTGAACCTGGAGCTTGTCCTTGATATAGACCGGATCGGGCTCGGCATTCTTGTCCGTACGCATGTATTCTAAAGCCGGAAGCAACACAGACTTCACGCCGCATTCCTGCAGATAGTAGTTCATCATGGCGGTGGAAATCAACTCACCCTGAGCCAACACCACTTTCTCCTCAAACAGAGTGAAGAGGTCTTTGGTATAAGAACGGATATAGTCAAAATGTGATTTGATGAGTTCCAGGCCTTTCTGTTTATACTCCGGAGTAGCAAAGAGTTCATCAATGTGCTGGCGATATTTACTTTCCAGCTTGTTGATAATCTCGTTGGCACCTTCCGGATTCTTCTTGTACAGATAGTCCGAAATCTCAACCAATGTGTTTGTGGTACCCGACATGGCAGAGAGAACCACAATCTTACGTTCACCATCGGTAATCAATTTGGCCACTTCCTTCATTCGCTGAGCCGAACCTACTGAAGTACCTCCAAACTTTAAAACTTTCATTTTCGTTCCTGTATTAATTAGTTTATAGTTACAAGCTACGAGCTACAAGTAGGCAGCTGCGGAGCTTTATCGTTAATTTCTGTTCTTTATAAGAATCAGTAGTTAGAGATAACTACTTAACTACTAATCATTGGTTATTGCAGGGGCGTATTCTGCTGTAACATCAGTCATCAGATGGTCTGCGCACCGGTACACCTTGCCGGGAAACTCTCGCAGCAGCTGCAGGTTGTGCGTGGTCATCACCACCAGTGCGCCGGCTTCACTGATGCCGTGCAGAAGTTCTGCAATGGCATGTCCGGTTTCCGAATCCAGGTTTCCGGTAGGCTCATCCGCAAGGATTATCTCCGGAGAGTTGAGCACTGCACGCGCAATCACAATACGCTGTTGCTCACCACCCGACAGTTCATTAGGCAGCTTATATCCTTTGTTGCTCATCCCCACCAGGTTCAACACCTCTTCTATTTTGTCCTTAATCTCCCCTTTGCTCTTCCAACCGGTAGCACGGAGAACAAATTCAAGATTATCGTACACCGTACGGTCTGTCAGCAACTGGAAGTCCTGGAATACGATTCCCAGCTTGCGGCGCAACTGCGGGATGTGCTTACGCTTAATATGGAGCATGTCATACCCCAATACTTCAGCCTCGCCCGATGCAATATCCAGTTCGCCATAGAAAGTCTTGAGCAGGCTCGTCTTGCCGGAGCCCACTTTACCTACCAGGTACACGAACTCCCCTTTGTGAAGTTCCAAATTCACATCGTTCAGTACGCACAACTCCTGCTGGTGTATCTCTACGTCCGTATATCTTATCAGCGCCTCGCCCACCCCCATTTTAATTATTAATTTTTAATTACTTAATGTTTCTTCCACGTCGCACTGTGACGTTCCTCCAATTCACGCGCAAGGTCTTCAATGCGGTATCCTTTGGATGTGAGCAGCACGATGAGGTGATACAACAAATCAGCTCCTTCATAAATCAGGCGTTCGTCCGTACCGTTGCAAGCCTCAATGACGGTTTCCACAGCCTCTTCGCCTACCTTCTGTGCCATTTTGTTGATACCGGACTGGAAAAGACTGGTCGTATAGGAACCTTCGGGCATTTCATCATAACGCTTACAGATGAAATCCTGAAGAAGCTTTAGAAACATAACCGGCTGTTCGTTCTTCTCACCCCAGCAAGTATCTGTACCGGTATGGCAAACCGGGCCTACGGGATGTACCTGCACCAGTAACGTATCCCGGTCACAGTCTTCCTTCATGGAAACCACATTCAGGAAGTTGCCACTCTCCTCGCCTTTCGTCCAAAGACGGTTCTTGGTACGGCTGAAGAAAGTCACCTTTCCTGTTTCCACCGTCTTGTCATAAGCCTCCTTGTTCATGAAACCAAGCATCAGCACCTTAGCGGTATCTGCATCTTGTATAATCGCCGGAACGAGTCCGTTCATCTTGTCAAAATCCATTCTATTTACGATTTAGCTATTTACTATTTACGATTGATATTACTTTAAGTGACTGGAGACTTATGATTTGCTTGAGTAATCCCAATCGTAAATCGTAAATCGTCCAATCGTAAACTCACCTTCATCTTCTCATCGCAATTCCTTGGGCACAAAGATACGATTTTAATTCGGGAATTTTGATTTCTCCGAAATGAAAAACACTGGCTGCCAAGGCAGCATCTGCTTTTCCCTGCAAAAAGACGTCACGAAAATGCTCTTTGGCACCTGCCCCTCCCGATGCAATGATGGGGATGGACAATCCGTCGGCAAGGCTGGAAAGCGCTTCATTGGCATAACCGGTCTTGACACCGTCGTGATTCATGCTGGTGAACAATATCTCGCCCGCGCCACGTTCCTGGGCTTCTTTTGTCCACGCAAACAGTTCCTTATCCGTTTCCACACGGCCACCGTTCAAGTAGCACCACCATCCCTTCTCTGTCTGTTTGGCATCAACGGCCAGTACGCAAACCTGAGAACCGAAGTTCTTCGCAATCTCGTCTATCAATCCGGGACGGCGGATAGCAGAGGAATTGATGGAGATTTTATCGGCACCTGCATGCAGTAGCCTATCCACGTCACCCAGTTCATGAATGCCTCCACCTACTGTAAAAGGAATGCTGATATTCGCAGCTATGCGTTTCACCAATTCAGTGAAAGTCTTACGGCCTTCAAAACTAGCTGTGATGTCGAGAAAAACCAGTTCGTCGGCACCCTGCTCACTATAAGCACGCGCCAGTTCTACCGGGTCGCCCGCCTGGCGGAGGTTCACGAAATTGGTACCTTTCACGGTCTGCCCATCTTTAATGTCGAGGCAAGGAATGATTCTTTTTGCTAACACGGCGGTTTGAGTTATAAGTGATAAGTGATTAATTTTCAACTTTCAACTAACAAAGTTTTCCAACTCTTTGAAGGTGATGCGGCCTTCGTACAGAGCCTTACCGAAAATAACGGCAGGTATGCCGACAACTTCCAAATGGCGTATATCATCGGCACAGCTTACGCCTCCACTGGCTATCAGATAGAGTTCAGGATGGTGCTCCAGTATCTCCTTATACAACGCTATCGATGGTCCTTGCAGCATTCCGTCACAACTGATATCAGTACAGATAACCTTACGGACCCCCTTCTCTACATAGTCTTTCAAGAACGGAAACAGTTCGCAGCCACTCTCATCCTTCCAACCATTGACGGCTATTTTATGCTCTTTCACATCAGCACCAAGAATAATCTTCTCGGAGCCATACATTTGAAGCCACTTACAGAACAATTCGGGATTCTTCACAGCAATGCTGCCGCCGGTCACCATCTGCGCACCGTTCTCAAAAGCTATCACCAAATCTTCATCACTCTTCACCCCACCTCCAAAATCAATAATAAGAGACGTACGCACAGCTATCTGTTCCAACGTGCGGTAGTTTACCACATGATGGGAAGCCGCACCGTCCAAATCGACCACATGAAGTCTACGGATACCATGAGCCTCCAGCTCCAGGGCCACTTCCACAGGATTTTCGTTGTACACCTTCTTGCTGTCATAATCGCCTTGGGAAAGGCGTACACATTTTCCGTCAATAATGTCAATAGCAGGAATCAGTTCTATCATTTTATTTACGATTTGACGATTTACAGTTCCAGGAAATTCCGCAAAATACGCTCTCCCACACTTCCACTCTTTTCCGGATGGAACTGTGTGGCGTAGTAATTGTCTTTATGCAAAGCGGCACTGAACGGATGAATGTAATCCGTCACGGCTGCCGTACAATCATTGACTGGCACATAGAAACTATGTACGAAATAGACAAACTCTTCTTTAGTAAAGCCTTTAAAAAGTCCGCTATTCGTCCGGGCAATGGTATTCCATCCCATATGAGGTACTTTATCCTCGTGCCTCTGCGAAATGAAACGTTTTACATCAGTATCAAAAATCCCCAGGCAATCCACGTCTCCCTCTTCAGAGTGGCGGCACATCAACTGCATGCCCAGGCAAATGCCCAGCACCGGCTGACGCAACTCTTTTATCAGCCGATCCATACCACCGGCACGCAAAAAGCTCATCGTAGTTTCCGCCTCTCCCACACCGGGAAAGATAACCTTATCGGCAGCACGCAGCACAGCCTCATCCGCCGTAATCACCGCCTCTATCCCCAAGCGCTTCAAAGCATAATCCACCGAACGGATATTGCCTGCATTATATTTGATAACTGCAACTTTCATTTTTTAATTGAGAATTGACAATTGAAAGGTGATAATTGAAAGGTAATGACAGGTTCCCCACCATCAACTATCAATTATCAACTATCAACTAATTAAATATTACCGTTTTATTCTTATATGCCAACACCTTGCGTTCAATATGTTTCTGAACGGCGCGGGAAAGCACAATCTTTTCCAAATCTTTGCCTTTGTTCACCAAATCCTGCACCGTGTCCTTGTGCGTAATGCGCACCACATCCTGCTCTATGATAGGACCGGCATCCAACTCCGTAGTAACATAGTGGCTGGTAGCTCCAATAATCTTCACTCCACGTTCAAACGCAGCATGATAGGGCTTCGCTCCCACAAATGCCGGAAGGAAAGAGTGATGAATGTTGATTATCCTATTGGGATAAGCGTTTATCATTTGCTCGGAAATGACCTGCATGTAGCGCGCCAGCACTATGAAAGTTATCTTATGCTTTGCCAGTAACTCCATTTCCTTCTTCTCTTGTTCCTCCTTTGTCTCTTTGGTAATGGGGAAAAGATGGAAAGGAATACCGAAACGCTCGGCCACGTGCTGCAAATCGGGATGATTGCTTATAATAAGAGGTATCTCCACATTCCACTCACCAGCGGTGTAACGCGCCAACAAGTCGAACAAGCAATGGGACATCTTTGAAACAAAGATAGCCATACGCGGTTTTGTATCGGAGAAATAGAGACGGAAATTCATCTCATATTTCTGTGCATACAAAGTGGCAAAATAATCCTCAATCTTTTCCTGAGGCACCAGAAAATCTTTCAATTCCCATTCAATACGCATAAAAAAGATATTCTCTACATGGTCTACATACTGATCCAGATAGATAATATTACCTTTATTCACCGTTATAAAGTCTGTTACTTCTGCCAATATGCCTGGTTTGTCAGGGCAGTGTAGCAACAGTTTGGCTGTTTTCATCATCCTAAAATGTTTTTTATCATTTTTCAAATTACAACATTCTCTTTTTGAGTTCGCAAAAATAACGATTTATTGCAAAACAACGAACTTTTCGAGCAAGAAGTTTAAAACAAGCTCCGAAATGTTTCGTTTTCTCCAGGAAAGGTTTTCATATCAAGAATAAAACAGTGCATAAACGTATTTCTAAACAGTTGTTAAATTTACTTTTCTCTTATTTTTCCAATCTTCTCAATATGAGGATATAAAGCAAATACAGCACAAAACGCTTGGAAAAAAGTTCGCCATAGCTATTGCAGATATCAAAGAAATGCCTACCTTTGCAACCGCAATCAAGAGAGATAGCAACGAAAGAATGAAATAATGGTGCGTTAGTTCAGTTGGTTAGAATACATGCCTGTCACGCATGGGGTCACGGGTTCGAGTCCCGTACGCACCGCGAAAGCAAATAGCAAATTAAAGCAAAGCTCTGAAATTCAAGGATTTCAGAGCTTTTTCTTTTTCTCGCTCCGGCAAAAATGGGGACCCGAAATATCCGGTGCATAAGCAATTTTCGAGTTTCAGCTTTCTCAGACTCACATCACAAGAATAAGAAACTGAGCAGCAATGAATGGGCAGACCGTCCTCCGGATAGGGACAAAACTGGAAGAAGGTATAGGCAGAATCCACGTATGTCCCATGCTTTTTATTATGAAGGTTCATGTAAACCCTCGTCCCACGCACGTGGGCTCAACGGTTCACGCAGGCAAACCGGCGAGCACACATGCGTGGGACGAAGTTTTGTAATAAGGTTTCGGGAATTATGCGCCAAGCTTCTCTGCATTACACACAGGACATGAAGGGAAAAAGTGCCCATATACGGGGAGCAAAAGCCATACTTCCGGCACTATAGACAACGGAGTTCGCCCCTTAATCACCATATTTGCACAAAGAAAACGGAAAATAAGCCCGAAATAGACATTAACAAATGTTATTTATTATAAACGAAAAACAGAAAAAAAACACGTGGTTAAATTCTTGCTGTCAGATAGTTAAAGCCGAATATGAGAAGAAAAAGTAGTGCTGGCAAAAATGATGATTTTTAAAATCGGGGTCTGACTTACGAACTACAACTGCATGTGTAAAATAGGATATTCTTTACCTTCTCCGTCCAAATCAGACCTTTTGTATACGTTAAAGCCTATATATTTATAAAAACCGACAGCTTGAATATTCTGCTCGTTCACATCGACTTTCGTTACCTGCAAATGATTTATGGCATAAGTAACCAGTTTTTTCCCAATTCCTGTGCCTCGATAATTATTTCCAATAAACAAACAGGCATATTAAAGATGAAAATA
>ULUT01049428.1_pt1 | contig 116026 bp, 84 predicted proteins | sample 1958691 | NCBI WGS metagenome assembly ULUT01 (sample SAMEA4835766, study PRJEB28245) | human gut metagenome | biome: gut microbiome; material: fecal sample | place: Denmark | collected 2008 | reverse complement strand
TTAAATGTTGTTCCGGGTCCCTTTTCAAGTGTTAGCTACAGGTGTGAAGGACTGGTATGATATCATAGGAGAAAAGACAATTGCCGATGCCATTTTAGACAGAATTGTTCATCAGGCTGTCAGGGTCGAACTCACAAGAGACTCTCTCAGAAAGAAGAATATTAAAAAAGAATCTGTATATTTGTAAGAAATCATTTATGTATAACTATCTATAATGAAGTGATTGGATATGAAGACTTACCATAGGTACATCACGATACTTATTAGGGAAAGCTAAAGGGGATTAATATGCGTGAGACACGGGGGAGCAGTTTGATGAGATTTTCCACTTCAGGAAGAATTGTTTTCTTCGTGCTGAATTGCTTGGTTTCTCCATCGACTGTGATACGTGCCATAATGGCCACTGTTCCGTCTTTCTTCGGTTCGTTCTTCTTTAAATAGAAGAGGATTCTAAATGTACTTTTCATACCGTAACGTTTTTAATTTGCAAAATTAGTTTTCTATGTTCGGAATGAAGCGGACTAACGAGTGACAATATGCGACATATCAATGACTTAGCGTTAAAATCGTTACGATTTTCTCCGTAACAAAATACCGTAACGATTATTAGTCTGAAATTGGCTTTTGAAGTTCTTTTTACTGTCCGTATGGGTTAAGAAAAAAGCTCCCTAAACCGTTAGTTTAGAGAGCTTTGTCATAGTTTGGCGGAGTATTGTCTTTTCTCCTAAGTGATCCGCCTGGGGTTCATTAATATCTTATAAATCTCTGATATTCAGTTGCGATTTTTAATCTTTCAAATCATCTCCACCGATTTCGCAGCGTGATACTTTCTGCATTTTGCTTGCCACTCTTTGGCTTTGGTTTAATGCAAAGGTAATATAATTTTTGAAAAAAATATGCTATTCCTACTCTAAAAATGTGATGCAGTATCAGTTTTTTCGATTAGCATTTAAAGCTTTCTCAACAAAAGAATTGTATTAGATATTTTGTTTTACCTTTATTGAACGAGAACTTTACATAAAGAGCGTTTACTTGACGCTTGTCTTTGACAAATCGCATTTAGACTTGTAGGGCTTTGTTGGCATTAAAAGCAGAGGACAAGTCCAATAGAACGAGAGTCTGGTCGAACGGCTATACAGATTTCTGTTTGGGGAGACAACCAAATCCATATTGACTTTAGTCCCAATACATATGTCCTGCGAATAAAGTAAAGTTATATCTGCATAGCCTTGTCGTAAATGTTGTGTGATGCAACTTATTTGTGATACGTCCCATTATGAGAAAGAGATGCCGTTTAAGGTGCCTGATGGGTGGGTGTAATAGATATTGCTTCTCTGGGAGGTTGGGAAACGCTATCTATGAATATAAAAGCGCCCAATTATCATCTCTATATAGAGATTTTACACCTTCTTTTCTTTTATAATGAAAGAATTTGGTAAATTTGCATTCAACGTTAATTATGGAGGCTCCTAAGAACCTAAATCGACTCAAGGCAGTTCTTGCTGATGCTAGCCAAACTAACAAGTGGCTTGCAGAACAACTTGACAAGGATCCTGTAACCGTCAGCAAGTGGTGCACGAATACTACTCAACCTGATTTACATACGCTTGCAAGAATTTCAGAGCTGCTAAAGGTAAATATTAGAGAGTTATTGGTTGACAGCAACAATTGGTAATATTATGACATACGATGAATATTTATCATGCGCCAAAAAGCATTTAAAAGGATGTAAATCCTTGATGGATTCCTATCAGTCAGGGAAACCAACAGATATGCATGTATGGTTAGAATTATACTATATATCTGGGTATATCCTCGAAGGATTGACAGTATATTCTGCTTATAAACTGTATAATTGGCCAGTAAATGAAGATATTAAGAGGAGGTATAATGTCCCTTTTACAAACGCCACTGGTATAGATTTCTACTATAATAGAATTATTAATGGAAATGAAATTTTTCCAGGAAGAAGCGTAAATTCCTTAAGTGTCCAAGGCCATAGATTTCAAGATATTATTAAAAGCAAACTGAGATCTAATCCTTCATTCAACGACTTACCATATATTGGTGATGGTGACATTGATCAAGATGTGGAATATCTCATCGATAACTGGTCACCAGATGTAAGGTATTGTTATTTAGGTCAAAATAATCCCATCCCAATACTTAATCAAGACGTTATTATAAGATTAATTGATACCTGTAATAAAATATACGTAAATCACATATAATATGATACGCATTTCCGATATAGCAAACAGATTGAAGGCTTTTCTTCAACAAAAAGGTGAAAAACAATTTAAGATTTTCATCAGAGTTAACTGCAATATTGATGTTTATGTATTGACATCAAATATGCCTTTGGCAAACCAATATGAAGCCGAATTCTACAATCAATTATGTTCTATTGAAGAAGAAAACGGTGAATTCTATAATAGGCACAAGGATACGTTAAGAATAGCATTTTATATTGTAAACAGAGAGGAATTAGAAGATGATCCTTACTATACAAATATGTTTTCAAACAACGAAGAATTAATTGATTGGGGGCCTAGATATCGATTTGATTCTTTGCTTAAACCAAAGAATGCTTTTTCAGCAAAAGGAAAAAGCAAAGCTCCTGTAATAACATTTTATAGTTACAAGGGAGGTATGGGACGTACAACAACCATGATAGCCTACGCAATGAGTCTCGCTGTAAATGATAACCCTTCAAAAAAGAAAAGGGTTGTCATAATAGATTGCGACCTTGAAGCTCCTGGGTATCTTAATTTTTTCGATTTGTCTGAACACAACGGGTTACGTAGTGGCCAGAAAAATGGATTGGTGGAATTTCTAAGTGACGCACAATTTACTGATCATCCAGAAAAATTAGATCTTAATGATTACATCATTAATGTCGGTGATGATAACAAAAATAATTTCGCTTATAACAATCTAAATAACATTTGGCTAATACCTGCAGGTAACCTCAATGAAAGTTATTCTGATTTGACTGGTGGAAATGACCGCAATGACTATCTTGAAGGATTGGCAAAAATTAATTTATCAAGTGTCAACTCTGTTGTTAAGTACTTTAACATCCTGCTCGATAGAATTAATGAAACTATTGAGCCGGATATTATCTTACTTGATTCGCGAACAGGTTTTAATGATATTTTTGGAACCGTTGCTTTATATCTTTCTTCAAGTGTTATAGGATTCTTTGGATTTAGCCGTCAAACTCAACCTGGTCTGATGAGTCTATTAAAAGAATATTATAAATCAAGCAACTCGTTCTCTTTACAACTTGTATTCTCAATTCTTCCAGAGAGAGTAGATGATGTATGGATAGAAAACCACAAAAAAGAAGTTCTTCAATATATAAACTATATAGGAAATGAAAGCAAGAATTATCCTTCATTTCTTTACCTTCACAGAAACTCTCTTCTTGAAAAAATTGGCACAGGTGACGAATTGTCTGATTCTGCTTTTGTTGAACTTGTCAAAAGTAAGAAGTTTGATGATTACAACTTATTGTTTGACAAAATAAACAGTCAATTCTTCAAAGAAGCTCCTGTTGCTGCTTATTCAAGTAACACACCTGCCATCCAACTGAGAAATGTTGTGCTTAAACATCTTAAGGAAGCATTGGTGAATGTTTCTAATTTTGCAGAAGATACCCAGATAAAGGAAGAACAATTCTTCTATCGAAATTGTATGAAGGAGTTGTTTGATCCTAAAAAATTCTTGATACAGGGCTATAAAGGCACAGGAAAGACCTATTTATATAAGGCACTTGCAGACAAAAAAATATCAGCAAATATTCAGAAATGGTCAGGTACTCAGAAACATGATGTTTTAGACCCCATTTTTGTAAATATCCTACCAACAAATGAAATGGCTCTAGTATTTGATAATATCAGATATGCAGCAATTGAGGAACCTGAGTATTATTTTAATACATTCTGGCAAATATACACTTGGAATGCTCTGCTACTATGCCCTGAATTTGAAGAAATAAGAAAAAAAAGTGAATTATCTGATTTTGTTAAACCACTGGATGGTGCAGGATTTGCAAAAGAAGCCTTGATTAGAATAGAAGAGTTAATATATCTTGGTGTTAAGGCATTGGTTGTGATAGAAAAGGATATTTTACATCTTAATGAATATTTACAACAACAGCAAAAACGCCTTTTTGTATTATATGATCGTTTGGATACTTGTATCAATCCTTTAAGATGGAATAAGGCTGTATCACCTCTTATTAACTATTGGAGAAATAACTGTGAATCATTCTCAAACATAACTCCTAAGATATTTGTTAGAACAGACTTGTTCAAGCAAATTGAAGGTACAAATACTGCAAGACTTGAAAATAGTATTATTCATATTGAATGGTCTATTGGTGAAGTTTTTGGTTTCTTCTTCAAGCTGATATTCTCAAATAAGAATGCAAGTGAGGCGTACTGGGCAATCGCTAAGAAGGTAGGTCTTGATTTAAACTACATAAAGAATACGCAAGTTTCATTTACAAAATTCCCTCAAAACCAGTTTAAGGATCTTAGTATTGCTCAGATGAAACTGATAATTGAGGTGTTCTTTGGAAAGATTGTAAAGGTCGGTGTAATTACACTGGGAAGCCCTTGGGAATATTTTGAAATAGAACTTTCAAATGCAGATAATACAGCAATTAGTTTGCGCCCTTTTATCAACACTTTAAATTCAAACGCAGTTGATAAAGCTTTGGCAAAAACTGAAAGATATGTTCAAAATGGTATTATCCCATCCGAAATTTATGCTTCAAAATCTGTTCGTGAAGCTACAACAGAGAAGTATTTCGCAGACTTAACTCAAGATGCATTTAGTAAAGATTTGTTGCGATTTAAAGAAGTTATACGTACTTCTGTTGGTGAAAAGTATAGATACAAAGCCCTTACAGAGTCACAGTTTGAAGATTTAATCTCAATTACTTTCGAGCGAATAGTAGAAAGTCCAGTAGTAAAAACACCGGATGATTTAAAACGCCTAATATTTGCGAACGGTATCATGGCTGAAAAGATTACGACAAAGGGACGTTATTATAGATTTGCACCTATTTATTGGTATTCGTGGGGGCTTGTTAATTCTGCCTTGGAAAAGGAAGAAAAAAAGAAAGCATCAAAAGTAGAAATGACAAAAGAACTTGAAGATGGACAAACATATATTGGACAAGTATTTGAAGTTAAGAATCGCTATGGACGTATGCAAAAAAAAGTAAAATGTGCGAACTACCATCGCCTGCTTGAAATACGTGATGATTTTCAAAGTGAATACGATGAGGGTGATACAGTATTGTTTACAGCCCAAAAAGAAGCAAACAAAAAAGACCCAAGTACGTCTTTCTGGTATGCTACAAACATTCAGATAAAAGAATCCTAATGCAACGTAAGAACCTTTTTGACGGCGAAAGCTATAAGGCTGAATTTGCTCTGATAACCTATCGGTGGCTTATGAGTCGCCGATGGATTACTTATGCTGATATAATGGCAGAACGGCTTGGCGTGTCAACGAAGGAACTACCGACTAATCTATCCAACTGTGATGGTTATGGAGAGTTGAAGAAAATTGTAGGCACATTAAAGAAAGCCATTCTAGAAAAGGTAGGAGAAAATTGTTTTGAAGAGGAAGGCAACAACCGTAATAAGCGTTTCCGCTATATAGGTAAGGATCATGATCCTCTTGCAGATATGCGCAACGCCAAGGTAATTAATAACCTTCGCCAATATTGGAAGTTTTGTCAAGATTCGGCAGGATTCTTTCCTAAGTCATGGTTGGAGTACTTCTTCAAGGATTGCCAGGACTTGCTCGACATAAAGAAAAAACGACAGAAGGGCGAGCAGGTGATTTGCACAAGTCTTGATCGTATATTGACCAATATAGAATACCTTCCTCTACTCTATGAAGCCATTACTAACAAGACGGTGATGGAGATTGAGTACAAGCCATTCGATGAAGGACAGGTGATATTGATGTTCCACCCACATTATCTGAAGGAGTACAACGGGCGATGGCATTTGTTTGGTCATGCAGAAGATAGAGAACCGAATTATGGTTATAACATCGCACTTGATAGAATACAAGCAAGACCTCGTGAGAGAAGTAAGGTAGAATATATATCCGCTCCTGAACATTTTTATGATGAGTTCTTTAATGATATTGTTGGTGTGAGTCACATGAAGGACTGCAAAAAAGAGCATATAATCATACGTGCGCACGAACATTATATATTTAAATTGATAGACACAAAGCCTCTGCATCTCTCTTACAAGGTTGTAAAACCATTCGGAGAATATGAAGATGGTAAGTATGCCGAGTTCTCTGTAAATGTAGAGTTGAACAATGAGTTTATTGGCCGTGTGCTACAGATGGGTGCAGGACTTGAGGTCATGTCGCCACTTGAGGTTCGCGAAGTCTTCACAGAAAGAGTTAAAAACTTGGCTTCACTCTACCTATAACCAAGATAAAAGCAATAGCGAATGGTTCCAAACAGGAAGGAACCAATAGAATCATAAGTTCTTGCTTCGTTTACAGAAATAGTTAGCAACTTTGCAGCGTCAAACTTCGAAACCACCACGAAGTTGACGCTGTAATTTGTTGGTGGAAACTAAAACCAGATCGCAAATGGAAACACAGCAATCACAAAAAACAGAAACTTCTATGACAGAGAAAGATAGATGGATGCTCGCAGCGGCAATCTGCTCGGCAATCAGTACTGCAATCACAGCTTACTTCGCAGGTAAGAAATAGTACCTTTTTGGTGACAATGGTTTCAAAACATTAGGAACCATACTTCCAAAAGAAAACTTGCAAAGTGGATGAAAAACACAGTAGCTTGTGTACCACACTTCCGAGAGGGTTGGTTTTGTTTATAATTTTATCTATCTAAACAGAGGTTAGCGGCCTATTCCGCTAAACAATCAAAATCATACGAACGATGAATACAGCACTCGCACTTGTTGTCGCAAAGGCACTTCCAGCTCTCTCGGGCAGTTCTCTCACCTACAATCCAGAGAAGAACGTGTACCTCACTCTCGGTTACACCAGCACGGCTGGCAACACCTATTACCGGGCAATCCGTTTCTCTGACCGCTTGGCGGTTTTCTACCACATCGGGGAAGGCTATGCTCACACTTTCCTCAATGGCATCACGTTGTTTGCATGGAACGGACAGAAGGCAAACATTATTGCTCAGAAGTTCTGGGGCGGTTGTAACTGGCGATGCTTCAACGAACGAAGTGCCAAGGAAGAAAGCATTCTCATGCTGAAGGATTTCCTTGCTGGTCAGGCAAAGGCAATGGGTCGCATAATAGCAGAGAGTCAACTCATAGACTTCTCACGAAGCATGATTGAAGCGACTCATCAGAAAAGCCTAGCTTAGCCATCATGCACACAAACAGAGAACAAAGTCAAAAACAAGAAAAAACACAAATCGATATGGCGACATTGACCAAAGCAATCAACAAAGATTTGTTCGACAGCATCCTGCCGACATTTGGTAATCCACGCGTTCACGTGCCTGTATGGGACGAAGGGCAGAAGATGTTCCTCTGTGAGGAATACGAGAGTGCAAACGGACACCGTTACTACAAAGGTGTAAGATTCTGCGACCGCATCGTAGTTGTTGAGAAGGTGGGACTCTACCACAGCTGGACATACATCGACGGCATCGAAATCTACGCCTTCAACGGCAAACGCCTTGAACTCGTACAGAAGAAGGACTACGAGAAGGAATTCCGTAACGAAGAGTTTATTCGTAAAGAATCGGAAATTATGGTGCGTAACTACATTGAAGGGGTGCTCAAGGCACAGAAGAGCAGTATGCCACAAGCAGAACTTGAAGAAAAGTCGAAGGCAATTATCGATGGTTGTTACAAGAGTTTTCTCGATAGTGACTTTAACACCCGTCTCACACAAATACTCCCACAAATCGAGCAGAAATAAGATATGCAGAACACACAGATAGACCCACAGAATCACGAACAGCAGCTTGCATACGAGCTCGTTGCCAACACAAACTCCAGCTTCTTCCTTACAGGACGTGCCGGAACTGGTAAGACAACCTTCCTTCACAACGTACAGAAGTTGGCAGGAAAGCAGTTCATTACTCTTGCCCTAACAGGTGTGGCAGCCATCCTTGCAGGTGGTGACACCATACACTCCTTCTTTGGTTTACCGATGGAAGTGTGTACACCAAGCACGTGTGGTAAGATGAACGAGACAAAGGTTCTGACGTTACTCCATGCAGACACCATCATCATTGATGAGGTATCAATGGTAAGATGCGATATAATGGATGCCATTGATTACACCATGCGCAAGATGCTCAGGAACAATATGCCATTCGGAGGTAAACAGATAATCTTCGTTGGTGATATGTTCCAGTTGCCTCCAGTAGTGAAGCAAGGTCCAGAGAAAGACATGCTGAAAGATTTGTATCAGACGGACGATTTCTTTTTCTACAAGTCGAATGCCATCAAGCGCATGCGTCTGGTGAAGATAGAGTTCCGCAAGGTGTACCGACAGGATGACGAGCATTTCCTGCACATACTGGAGAATGTGCGACTGAATAAGGTGACACCAGAAGACATTATGCATCTCAATGAAAGAGTATGCACTCCAACGGAAGATGACGGGGCTGTCATTACGCTGGCATCTATCAACAAGACGGCAGATAAGATCAACCTTCAGCGCCTTGAGGATATTGAAGCAGAAGAGTTTGTCTATGAAGGAACCGTTGACGGAAAATTCGAGGAAAAGAAATTCCCAGTTGATCTGGAACTTCGTCTGAAGGTTGGCGCGCAAGTGATGTTTACTCGAAATGACCAGCAAAAACGTTGGGCAAACGGAACACTTGGCAAGGTGACGAAACTCACAAAGGACGAGATAAGTGTTACACTCAATAACGGTGAGACCTATGTGGTTCCTTGCTGCTCTTGGGAGTCGTACAGCTACGACTACAATAAGGAGGAGCGCAAGATGAAGAAGGAGCTCACTGGAACATTCACCCAGTATCCTCTGAAACTGGCATGGGCAATCACTGTTCACAAGAGTCAGGGAATGACCTTTGACAAACTCTCGCTAGATCTCAGCCGTGGCATGTTTGCAGCAGGACAACTCTATGTAGCACTGAGCCGTGTTCGTTCGTTAGAAGGTCTTTTCTTGTCGAAGAACGTCATCCCTCAGTATGCCCACACCAGTCGTGAGGTACTCACTTATGCAAGTGAGTACAATAACGAGCAGCAGATAGGCAACGAAATAGAGAGTGGTAAGGCTGTATATGAAGCACTCCAGCACAATGACTACGATGAGGCTTCCAGACAGTATCTTATGCTCGTAGCGAAGAAGGCAGAGAATGGCGACATCAAGGAGGCTATGCAGCAAGCGAAGCGTTTTCTCGACATACTGGTATGTGACGAACATCTCTATGGAGTCATTGAGAACGTACCGGAGTACCTACTTCATGCAAGCCATTGGGCACCAAAGTTCCTTGTGGCTCTGCTCAACCTTTACGAGAAAAAGTATGATGATGCATTGGTTTACATTGAGGATGTGCTGGCAAAGCACCAATGCCCGGAAGCCATGTACATCAAGTCACGTGCTTTGGCTAAACTCAAGCGCTACAAAGAGGCGGATGAAACAAACTGTCAACTTGCAAATGTGTTTGAGATGGCGACACCTGACGCAAAAGTACTTTTTATGATTGCTATGCTCAATGAGATGTACATAGGCGATCCAGGACTTGACCTAATGCGAAAACTGATAGAAGCACGTCCAAAGTACGACCTTGGTATTCTCGCCTTGCGTACATTAATGCAATGCCGCAACTTGAAGTTGGACAAGCAGTCAGATAACAACTGCGAGTTGGTAGATCTATTCAACTCCGATACTACTGAGAAGGAATTCCTTGTACAACTGAGAGTGTGCCGTGAAAAAGCGCCAAAAGCAATTGCCTACCTGATTCGTCGAATCAAGAAGCAGGAGTTCAACGAAGAACGAATTGAAACAGAATGATAGACAGTTCTTCATAATCAAAAACAAAATATGTAAGACAACCGTTTCGGAATGGGATAGCCATTCCGAAACGAAAATTTTATATTCGGTATATACCTTAACCTATACTAATTTAGTTCTATTTTGATTTGATACTCTCCTGCATAATGCTGTCTGATACGACCTTCAACCTATTGTCATAACCATCAGCCTGTTCCTTAATCCATTTGATGGCTTCCTCGTTACGATTGTTGTCAAACACCTTGTTCAACCAAAGTACTTCGTTGGCAGAGCAACCACCCCAAGAGCGGATGGCGCGGAACTTCAATGCATCATCAGCATACTGCCTTTTGGACTGCCATTGCGCAACATTGCCCCATAATGATAAGGCGCATACCGCACCCAACCCCACAACGAAAGAAAAGACTTTGCTTGACTTGATGTCAAAGTTATGCCGATGGATATGCTCCTGCGGTTGCTGTTCTTGTCGTATGCCTTGTTCATCCTGCGACTTCTTGATTGCATCAAGGTGGTGCAGTGTCAGGGTGGAAAGCTGAGCGTAAGCCTTCCATTGCTTTGCCAACAAGTCCTTAATATCATCTGATTGAACTTTTATTGTTTCCACAATTGTATCTTTAATCGGAGAAAAATTCTGTTGGACATCTCCGTTTTTCGGCTGTTGATTTGCCACGTTGGGCAACTCTTCCAATTTGCCGTTTATACCTTTTAAGGCGGTCTTGATTTCCTCAAAGAGGATGAATACATTGTTGTCTGCCATGATTACCAGTTGATTTTACGTTGTTTTTTCTTTTTCTTGTTTTTCAAATACGGGTCGTATGGCTGTTGTTCCTCCGGCACATTGCTTGAAGAGAACAATCCTAATGAACCCTCAATAAGACTGCCACTACTATTAGAAATTAGGCTTATTTCTTCCTGATAAGTCTGTGGTTGCGGTTGCATCTGCCGTTCCCCGTAATTGTTACGGCTCAATGCCGAATCAATCTTGGAGTAACTGAATTGCCTGTCCACCTTGGAACCGTTGAAACGATAGCCGTTCATGGTAAAGACTATGCCTTGAATCTCATCCGTATGTCCCTTGTATTTGAACTGCACATCTACACTCTGCCGTTCCAATCTATCAAGCAGGGTATCCCACCCCTTGCATCTACCAACCTCCGTTTTTAAGATTTGGTATAGCCCATACCTTGTTTTGTCCGGTTCACGCAATCGGTCAATCTTCACCTGCTCCTTGCCATTAGAGAAGTGAAGCCCGTACTTCTTGGTAAGTTCCTTGCAAATACGCTCACTGCGGAAGCGGTCGTTCCTGTCGGATATGGTCTTGCCGTTATTGTCGATGCGGTTGAACGCAATATGCACATGCGGATGCTCCTTGTCAAAGTGTCGCCCGATGATGTACTGTGTGTCCTTGATAACCATCCGTTCCATATACTCACGGGCAATCTGTGCCATGACCGCATTGTTTAGTCGTGGCGCATCTTCCTTAGAAAAACTCAATGCGATATGTCCGACAGTCTTTGCCACTCTCGGATTTATTTGTGCCTGACCGATAAATCCTTGCGCTATCGTATCGTTATTTTCCAGAAATAAGCCGTCCGCATCAATGATTTGAGTACCTTTCTCATTGTTCAGTATGTAGTAAACCACACCCTTGAAGTCAGAGCCTTTCATGATTTTTGCTATCATAGGCGTATCCGGTTTACAAGATTGTCTATCTCTATCATCAGTGTACGGCAAGTGACAAATACGGAGGTGTAGCCCTCGGCATTCGCCTTTCGTGCCAGTTGATTCAGATTGTTCGCCATACCGCATAGTTTACGGATAAGGTCGCCATGCTCTTTAGATAGCCGTTCCTTTACACCACCCTCTGTAATACAACCGCGAATGAACTCGCTGGTAGAAACGCCAGCCGACTTTACTTTGGATTTTAACAGATAGTAGTCCTCTGTAGCCATTTTCACCGTGACACGGTATTTCAGTTTCTCGGTAACTCCCTTGACGGGCCGACCGCCTTTGTTAGTTCGTTCCCGTCCATTGTTCTTCCTTTTTTCCTTGTCCATAAATATCTGTTCTTTAGTTTAATCACTGATTGTAATAATTGTACATAAGATAGACCAACGAGATGTACCTTCCCTGCGAGGTTTGGAGCTGGGCAAGTGGTTTCGGTCTGCCCGAAACATAAACTTGCCCCTCCAAACTTCGTTACAAGTGATTTAGAGCAACTCTAAAAGCACCCTAAAAATATCTGGTTGGTCTTGTCTTAATTCCTACAATTTACGCCATTGTTCAATGTCATTCTCGTAGAAGAACAGGTGCTGACGGGCGAGGTTCTCGACCAGCCCCGATACACTCATGCCACGTCCACCGAGGCGGCGGACAATCTCGTCCAACCTGTCACGTACCTCCCCACTGACGAACACGGGCTTGCGGTCGGCTATCTTGGGCACTTGTAGATAGGCGGCACGGTATTCGTCCAATGACAGCCTGCGCTGTTTGCCGCTGGTACGTCTGGCGATTGTCCGTTCCACGGGAGTGTTGCCCGTATCTATGGCAGTTTCCACTACCTCGTCATCTGATTCCACACTTGTCTTCTGTTCCTGTATACGAGATTCCGATACAGCCGTCTGCACTATGGATGTGTCCGGCTCATCCAACACGGGAAAGAGACTGTCTCCTTCCTCAACAGGCTCTTGTTCTACTGCGGAAGAAACCTCTTCCGATTTGTGCTCGGGCATGGAAGGCATATAGTCTTCCAACTTGAAGTTCTTGAACGCTTCATCGTTCTCGATGTTTTTGAATTTCTTACTCATTTTCGTTTCTTGTTTAAGTGAATACTTGTTGGTCTGTATGCGCATAGTTGACCGTTTGTCGGGAGCAAAGTAATAAGCTTTAGTGCAGTTAGTCAAGGACTTGGATTCTGTTAGGCAATTTTGTATGGTTTTGCCTTATGCGGTATGAACAATGGTGCAGACTTCTCCGATTTGCCGGATATGAATAACGGAACGAGCAAAGGCATACTCATGGATGAAATAGAATTAAACCCTTATTTAGCTCTTGACATTCTTGCTAAAATCCCCAATTAAGGTAATAGCAATAAGTATTACCCCGGACAACCTATGCCATACCGGTGCCACATGCTTCCACTTTTAGAAAATCCATTGTCGGATAACGGATTATATATTCCTTTGCGGCAAAAGAAACAATAACATCAAAGAATAACGTATATGGAAATCGTATCTATCGAAAGAAAAACCTTTGAGGCGATGGTCGCCAAATTCGACCGCTTCGTTCACCGTATGGAAGCAATCTGCCAGCGGCACGGCGAAAAGAGAATAAGTGAGTGGATGGACAATCAGGACGTGTGCCGGATGCTGAACATCAGTCCCCGCACGTTGCAGACTCTGCGGGACAACGGTACGCTTGCCTACTCACAAATAAACCATAAGATGTATTACCGTCCCGAAGATGTGCAGCGTATCGTTTCCGTTGTGGAGGATAGACGAAAAGAAGCGAGATTCAAAGGACGGACGATATAATCTCAGTGCAATAAATAAAGTATAATAACAATACCCACTAAATCCAAAGTAACATGAACGAATTGATTAACAAAGACAACGAGTGGATAATTCACTTCATGGGCAGCCTTGACCGTCTGTTGGATAACTACGAGCATCTGACTGCCAACTACCGCCCGACATTGGGTGGAGAACGTTTCTTCACAGACAAAGAGGTATCGGCACGGTTGAAGGTGAGCCGAAGAACACTTCAAGATTACCGCAATGAAGGGCGGATAGCCTATATCCAATTGGGCGGTAAAATCCTTTACCGTGAATCGGACATCGAAAGGATGCTGAATGATGGCTACCGCTCCGCTTACCGACAAACGGCAGTCTGATTTTCTTAAAGGAGCGCAGTTTGCCGTCTGCCCTATAAATTGCAGAAGCAATGGACTTGTGGCAAAAAGAAGAAAAATGAACGGCTTACGGATGAAGCATCAAAATTCCGCTTCGTCTGTAAGCCGTTCATTTATATCTTCTGATTTCCCGTCAGTCGCTTGTTTCCGTTGTCGGATGCCTTTCGAGCGTATGGTCGGCAAGGCAAGGTTTTCGGGCTGAATACGCTCCGCAGGAGGAAGATTCTGCCCGAAACGGTTCTGACGCCCGACCTTGCCGCTGCCGTCAAAGCCATACACTACCTTTGCATCCGAGCATCGGGAACAGGTGGCTGGTGGGATATACTTCAACTGTACCATCGGTTATGACCTCTGCCACAAGAGAGAAATAATGTTATAGGAGTCGCTTTCTTGGTGACGTTGATTTCATTTATTACAAACCGTCTGAACAATGCACTTTCTTTACTGCATATTCTGAATGCAATGGCTATAATCATTTCAAGGTTATAAACATCATAACTGATGCCGTCCGATTGCTTGATATACTTCATCGTATCACATTCGTTCAACTCCTTATTCTTATATATAACATGAATCGCTTTACTGATGTTACAAGAAAATACTCCGAACAGGTCGGCTATCTCAAATTGTGTCATCCATACAGGTGCGGTCGGTATAGTGACTGCACCCGTTTCACTGATTGTTATTATTCCTCTGTTCATACTGCACTGAATTTTCGTTTCAAAACATTCATTTCTTCGGAAACCGTCTTATCCATCAGCTTCGCATAGATTTTTGTAGTTCTGAGGTCGGAGTGTCCTAACATCTTTGCGATAGATTCCATGGACACTTTGTTGGCTATGGCAATGCAGGCGAAAGTGTGCCTTGCGATATGTGTGCTCAAGGTCTTCTTAATGCCACATACATCCGCTATCTCTTTGAGGTAGCTGTTCATCCGTTGATTAGACGGAACAGGCAATACCACACCTTTTTTGATGCACTCGGGATGGTTCTTGTATTTCTCCGCAATCATCCGTGATATATCCAGCAATGGGATGTTGCACATATTGTTTGTCTTTTCGCGCGGCTTCCTTATCCAATAGTCCCCGTTACAGTCTAGTGTGATATGCTCCGGTGTCAGATGCTGCGCATCCGTGAACGCCAAGCCACTCAGCGCACAAAAGACAAAAATATCACGGACGGTTTCAAGGCGTTGTATATCAAACTTCTTATTGATGATGGCATTGAGTTCCTCTTCCGTCAAGAAGTCACGGTTACTCTGTGTCTGGTGAAAGCGGATTTCGGAAAACGGGTCATCGGCAATCCATTTGTTGACCAAAGCAAGCCGGGTGATTTTCTTCAAGTTTTTCAGGTACTTGACAGCCGCATTTTGGGCACAGTTCTTTTGCACTTTAACAAAGTGTTCAAAGTTCAGGACAAATTCATGGTTCAGTTCCTTCAACGGAATATCTTTCAGATTGTATTGGCTTTGAAGCATTTCTTCCAAATAGCGGACAGTCCTTTCATACCTTAAAACCGTGCCTTTCACATAATCACGGTCTATCAGTTCCCTATACTTCTTGTTATGTTCACGGAATACCTCCAAGAGCATCTTAGGAGATTCACCTTCACCATTGAACTTTTGTATAATGGTGAAGGCCGTGATAGGTTTGCCGTCTTGCAGCAGTTCACGGTGTATCTGATAAATCTTTGTTCTGACATATTCTAGATACTGGTTCAGTTCCAAGGCTTTCCGGTCTTTTCCTGTCACATATCCTTTGGATGCGTTCCAACGCTCTTCGGCAACGCTGCGCTTGATTTGCATTTCGGCACGTTGTCCGTTTACGGTGATTCGTAGCCCGATAGGTGCTTCACCGTTCTTCAACAGTCTTGTTCTTCTGATAAAGAAGAGAATCGAAAAATAGTTTCTTTGCATGGCTTGATACTTTTTGTTTGCAAAATTAAGTTTCAAAGCCAGAAATGCGACTATGCAAAATGCTGTGTATCAACGCAAAAAAATCTTATTCGGTGGACTTTTTCGGCTGGAATCTTACTCCACCGAATTGGCCTGTGAAAGTTGCTGTATTCTGTGTAAAAAGGGGAGGTGGAAAGAAACTAAAAATCCCCGATAACTGTTTATTATCAGGGATTTTCTTCGATTTTCATCTTTCTTTGGTGATCCGCCTGGGGCTCGAACCCAGGACCCCAACATTAAAAGTGTTGTGCTCTACCTGCTGAGCTAGCGAATCAGACCTTATTGCTGTTAAGCGGGTGCAAAGATAGGCACTTTTGTTTAAAAAACAAATGGATTAAGGGAAAAAGTTTTGAGAACGACTTCTGCTTTTACTCTTCTTGTTGATTATCAGTCTGTTCAAACTTGTGAATTTTTTCTCTGTTTATGATGAAACGTTGATAGTAGGAGAGCATAAGGGTAGTAAGCGGAAGTGCTATAATCATACCCAGCATACCCATCAATGAACCCCAAATTGATAAAGACAGTAGGATGATGGCAGGGTTCAGGCCCGTAATCTTCCCCATGACACGCGGTACGATGAATCCGTCTTGAATGACTTGTACTATTATGAATACAGCAAGGGCCGATGCAATGATAATCCAGAAGTTCCCTCCCGTATCCGCTGCTTTCAGTATGGCCAGCACGATGGTAGGTATAAAGCCGATAATCTGCAAATAAGGCACTAGGTTTAAAGCGCCGATGAACAAGCCGAGCCCAATGGCCAGTGGGAAGTCAATAATCAGAAAACCTATACTGAACAGAATACCTACACACAATGCCACGAATGCTTGTCCGCGGAAGTATCTGTTCATGCCGTCTTTTACATCGTTCATCACACTGACTACGAAAGGCCGGTATTTTTGCGGTACCAGGTGGGTCCATCCTTCGGCAATGCTTTCGTAATCCAGCAATATGAAAACTATATAGAGAAGAATGAGGAAGAAAGTGAAGAAGCTGAACAGCAGATTGACGGATTCTGACAACAAGGACCAGAGCCGGGGAACGGTTTCCTTGATGGCGTTCAGCATATTCTCTTCCTTGAACAATTGGGTGACGAACTGGGTGTCTATGTTCTCACGGAGGAATTCAGAGAGTGTTTTGGGCACATTGCCGTCGTGGGTTCCGTTGGAAAAGTAGTCTATTACCAAATCTTTTACCCTGACGAATTCGTCCATCATGGGCGGTACAAGCAGATAGAAGGCGGTTCCTCCTACAATCAGAATACTGAACAAGGCGCAGAAGATGGATATGACCCGGTTCTTGAGCCTTAATCTGTACTGGAAGAAGGTGACCAGGGGGTATATCAGATAGGCTATGAGCCATGCGATGAAGAATGGCAGCAATACGCCGCTCAGACGCTTGAAGAGCATAAGGATGCCGATAATGATGACACCGAGTATGACACCTCGGATAAAACTGTCGAATGTAATCTTCTTGCGTTCCATAATGCTCTATTTTTAGTTCTTTGTTTGATTCTGCAAGTTCTGTTTTTGGGGAGTTATCGGGAGTTAGAGGCCGATAGTCCTGCAGTCAGTCTTCTTTTGGGTCTGCCTGAATAGCTTGCTGATAGCACTCCCGGCATAGCGGCTCGTATTCTTCGGTTTCTCCCAGCAGCACTTGTTTGTCGTTCTTGACGGTGCGGTGGGAGAAAGAGGCGAGTTGTCCGCATTTCACACAGATGGCGTGCACTTTGGAAACTTCGTCTGCAATGGCGCACAGTCCCGGCATAGGGCCGAATGGAATACCACGGAAGTCCATATCCAGTCCGGCTACAATGACGCGTATACCGTTGTTAGCAAGTTGATTGCATACATCAATCAGGCCACTGTCAAAGAACTGGGCTTCGTCAATGCCCACTACATCTATCTCTGAAGTGAAGAGCAGAATGCTGGCAGACGAGTCGATGGGAGTGGAGGCTATGGAATGACTGTCATGCGATACGACATCGGCTTCGGAATAACGGGTGTCTATGGCAGGCTTGAATATCTCTACGCGTTGTTTGGCAAATTTTGCCCGTTTCAGTCTCCTTATTAGCTCTTCGGTTTTGCCGGAGAACATGGAACCGCAAATGACCTCAATTCTTCCCCTGCGTTTGGTTTCCTGTATATGATCTTCTGAAAATAATACCATGTTTCCGAGTGTTATATTTAAGCGCAAAAGTAACACTTTTGTTTGCTTTCCGATATTTTTTCATTATTTATTTCTACATTTGTAGCGTTAACACGGACTGTGTAAAGGATATGCAAACCCTATTAAACGACATAGAATTAGATATTCAGGAATTGAAATGTTTGATGCAGGCCATTTCAAGTGATGCCAATCCGACATTGAAGATTGTGGCAAAACGGAATATCCAGCAGATGAAGGCACGCTTGGAGGCGTTGCAAGAACTGCTTGAGGAGGCGCCAACGGCTGTTGTGCCGCCCCTGGAGGAACTCCCTGCTGTTACTACTCCTTTGACCGAACCGGTTTCTCCGGTCGAATCGGTTATTCCTGATACAGTGAAGATGGTATGTGAGGAACCGGAAACAGTTCCTATTTTGGCAGAACGCATCAAGCCTGCCAAGGATTTGAAACATGCCATCAGTCTGAACGATTCATTCCGTTTTGTCCGCGAACTGTTCGCAGGCGATGCTGCACGGATGAATGAAGTGGTACGACGTTTGGGTGAGGCTCCTTCTTTGGACAAGGCTATGGATATTTTTGCTTCGGAAGTGCACCCGGATGAAGAAAATGAAGCCGCCGTCGATTTTATGGAACTCCTCAAAAAATATTTCAGCTAAACGACCGATAAGTATGGGAAAACTTTATGTAGTGCCTACCCCGGTAGGAAATTTGGAAGATATGACATTCCGTGCTATCCGGATTCTGAAAGAAGTGGATTTGATACTTGCTGAGGATACACGTACCTCCGGCATATTGCTGAAACACTTCGAAATAAAGAATGCGATGCAATCTCACCATAAATTTAATGAACATAAAACGGTTGAAAGTGTTGTTAATAGAATAAAGGGGGGAGAAACTGTAGCTTTGATTTCGGATGCAGGTACGCCGGGTATATCCGACCCGGGCTTTCTGGTAGTCAGAGAGTGTGTGCGTAACGGCATCGAAGTGCAATGCCTGCCGGGAGCGACAGCTTTTGTACCGGCATTGGTGGCTTCCGGACTGCCGAATGAGAAGTTCTGTTTTGAAGGTTTCCTTCCACAGAAGAAAGGAAGGATGAGCCGCCTGAAGGCATTGGCCGAGGAGCGTCGTACCATGGTGTTCTATGAGTCTCCCCACAGATTGGTAAAAGCTTTGACGCAGTTTACCGAACATTTCGGTGCCGAACGTCAGGCTTCTGTTTCGCGGGAAATCTCAAAGATGCACGAAGAAACGGTGCGTGGAACGCTTACAGAATTGATTGAACATTTCACGGCGAACGAACCGCGCGGTGAAATTGTGATTGTAGTAGCAGGAATAGACGATTAAATAACTTCATTAACCAAACGTAAAACGAAAGCGTATGAAAAAGTTAGCAGTTTTAATTGTATGCGCGGCTGTAATGGCTTCGTGTGACAGCTTCTCTGGTGGCAGTAAGAACCAGCTGAAAGCTGAAAATGATTCTTTATTGATGGAACTGACTCAGCGTAATGCTGAATTGGACGAGATGATGGGCACTTTCAATGATATTTCAGAGGGATTCCGCCAGATTAATGCAGCAGAGAGCCGTGTGGATTTGCAGCGTGGTGCTGTGGCAGAAGGCTCTTTGAATGCCAAGCAGCAGATTGCGTCGGACATTGAATTTATCCGTAAACAGATGGAAGAGAACAAGGAACAGATTGCCAAACTGCAATCTATGTTGAAGAACAGTAAGAATAACTCTGCCCAGTTGAAGAGGGCTGTAGAATCTTTGACTCAGGAGTTGGTGGCAAAGACCCAGCGTATTGAAGAATTGCAGGCTGAGCTGGCTTCCAAGAATATCCGTATCCAGGAACTGGATGCTGCCGTAACCGGCTTGTCTAGTGAGAAGGAGGAATTGACTGCCGAAAATGAGGCGAAGGCCAAAACCGTTGCCGAGCAAGATAAGGCACTTAACACAGCTTGGTTTGTGTTTGGCACAAAGAAGGAGCTGAAAGACCAGAAGATATTGACAAATACCGGCCTTTTCAAAAAAGGCCAAGTGCTGAAAGATTCTGATATCAACAAGGACTACTTTACACAAGTGGATATCCGTACGACAAAAGAGATTAAACTATACTCTAAAGATGCTGATATCTTGACTACTCATCCCGCGGGCTCTTATGCGTTGGAGAAGGATGATAAAGGACAGTTGACTTTGAAGATTACAAATCCGAAAGACTTCTGGAGTGTGTCCAAGTATTTGGTAATCCAGGTAAAATAATACTGTTATAGACTGATACAGAACGGACGCAGGTTATTGGAATTGATAATCTGCGTCTATTTTTATATATCCCTTTCCTTTAAATTATGGCATCCCAATATAAGAACCTGTTTTTTGACCTGGACGATACGCTTTGGGCATTTTCCCTTAATGCACGCGATACATTCGAAGAGATGTATCAGAAGTATGATTATGACCGTTTCTTTCGGTCTTTCCAGCATTTCTATACACTTTATCAGTATCGCAATGTAGAGCTATGGGAAGAATACGGTAGGGGGCAGGTCAGTAAGGAAGAGTTGAACCGCCAGCGTTTCCTATATCCTCTGGAGGCAGTAGGGGCGAGGGATGCAGCTTTGGCCGAGGCTTTTTCTGATGATTTCTTTTCGGTCATTCCCACAAAAAGCAGGCTGATGCCGCATGCGTATGAGGTACTGGAATATTTGGCAGAGAAATACAACCTCTATATCCTTTCCAATGGTTTCCAAGAGCTGCAATGTCATAAGATGCGTTCGGCGGGTATCGACCGCTTTTTTAAGAAGATTGTTCTCTCTGATGACATCGGTGTCTTGAAGCCCTGGCCCGAAATCTTTCATTTTGCACTTTCTGCCACACAATCCGAAGTGCGTGATTCTTTGATGATAGGCGATAGTTGGGAGAATGATGTGGCAGGAGCCAAAGGAGTGGGCATGCACCAAGTGTTTTATAATGTAACGGGGAAGGAAGAACTGCCTTTCCAACCGACTTATCATATCAGTAATCTGAAAGAATTGATGCAGATTTTGTGACATTGAAATTTTTAGTTGTACTTTTGTCTGCAGAAACGTATATTATACAGCTATGGACACAATCTTACCTTTCGCTTTACTTTGTTTTACCTCCTTCTTTACGTTGACAAACCCTCTCGGCACCATGCCGGTGTTTTTGACCATGACGCATGGAATGACAGACCGTGAACGGCAGTCGGTAGTATCGCGCGCCACTTTGGTTGCCTTTATTACGATTATGGTTTTTACGTTTGCGGGACAGTTCCTCTTTAAGTTCTTCGGTATCTCTACCAATGGTTTCCGTATTGCCGGTGGAGTTATTATCTTTAAGATTGGCTTCGATATGCTGCAAGCCCGTTATACCCCAATGAAGCTGAAAGACGAGGAAATCAAGACTTATGCCGATGATATTTCCATTACTCCTCTTGGAATTCCGATGCTTTGTGGTCCTGGTGCCATAGCCAATGCCATTGTGCTGATGCAGGATGCCCATACCATTCAGATGAAAGGAGTTCTTATAGGAATGATTGCCTTTATTTATCTGATTACCTTTTTCATATTGCGTGCTTCCACGCGGTTGGTCAAAATCTTGGGTGAGACGGGAAACAATGTGATGATGCGCCTGATGGGACTTATCCTGATGGTTATTGCCGTTGAGTGTTTTGTCAGCGGAGTGAAACCGATATTGGTGGATATATTGAAAGAAGGAGGCATACCATCACTGGCACACCTCCTCTAAACACTTTATTTATAAAAACACATTGGGAGAATTCCCAAGTTTCTTTAGGCTACTATTGATTAATAGCCTGGATTTTGTTCTATGTTCGGATTGGCATTGATTTCACCGACGGGAATCAACGGGAGCGCTTTCTTGGAGTCGCGGTTGAATGTACGCGCTTCTTCGCTCAGTACGTCGTGCCATCCTCTGTCATTAACGTCCGTGTAGCGTGTAACGGTTTCACCTCGGCGCATAACATCGAAGTAGCGCTGTCCTTCACCTACAAGTTCCTTGCGGCGTTCGATGTATATGCGGTCTAATGTGATGTTTCCGCTGGTTACTTGTTTGCTTTCATCCGTTGTGCGGTTGGAGATGATATCGTTCAGCAAGTTGGCAGCCTTGTTCTTGTCTCCGGCTTGGAAAGCTGCTTCTGCTGCTGACAAGTAAACCTCTGACAAACGCAGCAATGGGACATTGGAGTAACGTACATCTCCGTTTACAGCAGGCATTTTGTTGATGTAAACTTTACGTTTGTCAAATCCTCCTGCTGCCGCTGCCAATAATATGTCGTTACGGATGTCTGCCGGGTCGGATGTAAGCATGTCAGAGAAGTCTTTTGTGACAATTACATCTCCATATCCGGGAGAAGCGCCAGCCTTGTCGGCATATAAGTAGGCAATACCTTCACGGTCTGTCCAGTCAGTATTGTTGTTGATGGAAATCTCGAACATGATTTCTTTTGAATGATTGGCATCACTTTTGCTCCATGCAGCAACATATTCTGACGGTTCCCAAAGTTTGTAAGACGAGTTTGATATGATGTCTTCAGCTACGGATAAAGCCTTGCTCCATTCGCCTTTTGTCATATATACACGTACCTGCAAGGCTTTGGCAGCCCAAAGGTTGACATAACCCACTTCATTAGTTTTGGGCAGTGCATTTGAGTTGATTGCATCTGTCAAATCCTTTTCAATAGCCTCATAACATTGGGCTACCGTGCTGCGGCTTGGCTTTTCTGTCGATTCCAGCGGGGAGGTAGCGATGGGCACACCGAGTGAGCTGCCTTGATTTACCGTATAAGGTTTACCGTAGATACGTGTAAGGTCAAACAGTGCCATGGCGCGCAGAACTTTTGCTTCTGCATCATATTGGTCAATAGTGGCTTTTGCCTCTGCCGCGTCGGTCAGGTTGCCACTTTCTGCTGCCTGAATCAGACGGTTGGCGCGTGCTATGACTACATAAGGCATCTGCCATACAGCTGTTGAGGTGGTGAAATTGTCGGCAGTTGTATATTCCATATAATAGTAGAAGTTTGCTCTTCCACTTCCACCGTTATATTCATATTGGATATCTTCCCCTCTCATGTCACCGTATACGAACATGAGGCGTCCATAATAATTAATCAGGCTACTGTTACCTTTAACGGCAGCATAAAGTCCCGTCCGCACATTGGCCAAATCATCGCTGTTCTTGATTGCGGTTTCAGCATCTATTCCGTCTGCGGGTGACTGATCCAGCCAACTGTTGAGGCATGATGAAGTGCTGACTGCCATAGCTGCGCAAAGCGTTGCTGTGTATAATGTCTTTAATATTTTCATTTTCGTATCTTTATTAGTTAGAAATTCAATTCTATTCCGAATGTATATGTTCTCAATGCCGGAGTCTCAAATGTGCATAGTCCGTCTACACGCATTTCCGGATCTACAAATAAGTCTTTAGACTTCCATGTAAGCAGGTTGGAACCAGAGAAGTAGATTCTGGCTTTGCTGAGCCCAAGCTTGCTGATATAGTTTTGCGGAATGCTTACACCTAATGTGAGGTTCTTCAGACGTAGATAATCAGTAGGCATCAGCCAGCGTGAAGACAGTGAAGCTGCGCTTCCATATTCAAATTTAGGCAATGTGGCATTCGTGTCGCCCGGGCCTGTCCACATCTTTGAGATGTCATAGTATGTCGGTACGGCACCACCGTATAGATATGAACCGCCATTGGAGTGCTGCCAAGTGGAGTAGTCAAAAGCATCACCACCCAATGAATAAGTGAAAGTGAAGCCCAAGTCGATAAACTTCCATTTGAGGTTGTTGGTAAGACCGCCTTCTATACTAGCCTGATGCTTGCCTACAATAGTTTTGTTGGCTTCAGAGATATTTGTAGTTGTCTTGCGGGCATTCTCTGTTCCGTCATTCAGATAGAACATTTCTTTACCGGTCTCGGCGTCGACTCCGGCGTATTCATAAACATAGTATGAATAGTAAGGTTCGCCTACACGGTGAATCAGCGGTCCTGATACGATTTCATTCTGCTGGCCATCCAATTTGGTCAGTTTGTTGCTGTTGTGTGCCATGTTCAGAGAAGTGGTCCACGTGAAATCCTTGTTTCTGAAATTGGTTGATGTAATGGTCAACTCAAAACCGGAGTTCTTCAGTGAACCGATGTTTTGCGGGGTGGTATACCCATAATTGCCATCATAATATCCGCCGACTTGTGATACGGGGAGGTCATATATAAGGTCGCTGGTTTTACGCTGATAGTAGTCGAATGTTACAGAGATACGGTCGATGAATGAAAGGTCGAGACCGATATTCCATGTTTTGTTCTTTTCCCATTTCAGGTCCGGGTTTGCAATTCCGACGATTGACATTCCTGACTGTCCATTGTATATGATTCCGTATTTATAAAGATTCATATAAGCGTAATAGTCTGATGGTTGCGTTCCGTTTACACCGTATGACACACGGAGCTTTCCATCTGTCAATACACTCTTGACAGGATTCAGGAAACTTTCGTCTATGAATCTCCATGCTCCGGAAACCGACCAGAAACTTCCCCAACGGTTTTCTCTTGCCAGACGTGAACTTCCGTCGGTACGATAGCTGAGACCGAGATAATATCTGTCTGCGTAGTTATAATTGGCACGTCCGAGGAACGAAGTCATGCGATAGCTCTGTCTGTTGGTTTCGGCACTTGTTGAACCGGCATTTGTCAATTCGTACAAATCACCCGGATAGTCTTGGCCTGCCATGTAGTTGAAAGCATATTCCGTATCTTGTGTTTCAAAACCAAGCAGGGCATCAATATTGTGCAGACCGAAAGAGTTGATGTAAGAGAGCTGGGTTTGTGTATTCAGCTGGTCATTACGATTGACAATACGCTGCATAACACCACCCGGAGCGCCGTTGTTTGAGTGTCTGTCCCAAAGGACATCATTGGTACCTTGTGCGTAATCATAAGCAATCTTTTCACTTAAATTCAACTTGTCCCAAATATTATAGGTCAACTTGATTGTATTGAATGCCTTCATCAGGGTATAAACGTCAGAGCTGTGTTCTCTTTCATACAAAGGATTGACTCCAAATACGCCGCAACCATTGTTTAATGTGCCGTCTTCATTATAAGGGGTTGATGAGGGGCTTTGGAAGAATGCGTAATTGGCCACAGGTCCATCATAGGAGGTAGCTTCATTAGTTTTGTTTTGTCTTACTTTTGAGAATTGGCTTGTAACCTGAACTTCAAAGTCTCCAAACTTATGAGTGAGGTTTGCATTACCAGTGAAACGTTCCAGACCTTGTTTGTAAATGATACCTTCCTGATTGGTATAAGCTACTGAGGTGTAGAACTTGGTACGGTCATTGCCACCAGATACGCTCAGCTGGTAGTTCTGATGAGAACCGTTACGGAAAAGCAGGTCTTTCCAATCCGTCCATCCGGTCGAGGGTTTTGAAGCAAAATCCTCGATGTTTTGGTCTGCAAAAGTTGCGGCATCTGCATCGGACATGTTTCCGGTGTATAACCCGTAATTCTTGAGACCGGTCCATAAGAGTTCGCGGCGCGAGTCACCGTCGAGCATAGGACGATAATCTATTGCCATGTTTGAGAAACCCCAGTCAGAGCGGAAACTTACATTTGTTTTGCCTTGTTTTCCGCTTTTCGTCGTAATGACCACAACACCATTGGCAGCACGTGAGCCGTAAAGAGAGGCTGCAGCCGCATCTTTGATAACTGTGATGGATTCGATATCATTGGTATTGAGTGAAGACAGAATATCAGTTCCTGCATCACTATAAGTGAACTCGGATAAGTTTCCACTTGTAACCGGTGTTCCGTCAATAACATAAAGCGGATTGTTTCCGGCATTGATGGAGCCCATACCACGTACACGGATACTGCTTACAGAACCCGGATTACTTGAACTTGAGCCAAAAGTAACACCAGCGACATTACCAGAAAGTTTGTCGGCAACAGAAAGAACAGGTACATCTTCCAAGGTGGAAGTGTTTACAGTAGAAGCAGCTCCAGTAAATGATGCTTTTTTAAATGTACCGTAACCGGTAACCACAACCTCTTCAAGCAGCTCAGAATCGGATTTCAAAATTACCTTTACATGAGGTTTAATCGTTACTTCTTGGGTTTGCATACCAACAAACGAAATCACCAAAGTTTTCGCGGAACTACAACTCTTTTATTTTATTGATAATCAAGCAATTATACCATGTAATAGAAATCACTATAGCGAAATTTCCTTTCTCACAAGGTATGTGTATAGGGGTACAATGCATAAAACCTTACTGCTGTGATACTATTTGTTGAATTAATGACTTGGTTATCATATGTATATCATAAAGTTAATACGTTGCTTAAAGATTTTAAATGATTATTTCTCTTATATGAAGAATATCTTTTGTCAACATCTATCATCCTAACTGCTTTCGATGAAGCATTTACTCTACATTGTCATTTTATTAGCGAAAGTACTAAAGTCTATGTAAAAGAATATTTCAATAGCTTCAAAAAACAGTAAACTCAAAACTTTGTGATTAGCCAAATAATCAAGACAACTGTTGTTTCTTCATAAGAGTTTTCATCATTTCTGCTTCCACACTTCCACCCACTCCTTGTATTCCTTTATTCATCGGTATTACAAGTGCTGTGGAAGCAACTCAAAAGTGTGGAAGCAAAATTTGCTTCCACACCTCCAACCAGCCTTAAATATTGATAACACACCAATGTCAATCTTCTATTAGCACTACACTATACCTGATTGATTCTCAGTAGTTTCTTACTGCAAAATTTTGCAAACCTATTGCAGCGATACTGCAAAGCTGTTGCAGTGGTACTGCAAACTAATATGCAGCGCGGCTGCAAGCAATATGCAGTGATACTGCAAACAATATGCAGTGGTACTGCAAAACGTATGCAGTAAGTTTGCAGCGAGCAAACTGAAACTGAATAGTGAATGAACAGACTTTAAAGGAGAAGTATATGACTAACGATATGAAAGTGTAGTATTGGCTATGCTAAGTTCGTGTTTTTTTAGGCAAAGGCATGAGTGCATGGTTCTTTTCTAAATCATGCACTATAGTCATATCCATTACATTTGTATACACTTGTGTGGTTTTAACACTTTTATGCCCCAATAATTTTTGCACCGTTGTGATGTTTACTCCATTATAAATCAATAGTGTTGCATTAGTATGGCGAGCAGTGTGAAATGAAATTTTTTTTGATAAACCAGCTAGGCGGGAAATCACAATTAAATCCTTGTTCACATTAGAGTTATCCCTTAAATGAAAGAAGCTTTGTAAGTCATCCCGATATTTGTCCAGAATAACAAGCCCTTTTCCTTCGAATAAGAGATAAAGAGGTAATCTGACTTCTGTACTCGTCTTTATGGATTTATAAATTAGCCAGGTTTCTTGACGAATCTCCACGATGTTATCGGGTGATAAACTGATAAAATCAGAATATCTCATTCCTGCATAGCAACAAAACAAGAATGCATCTAAAGTCTTTTGCAATTTAGTATATCTGCCAGCCAAGCTTAATTTCTCCAACTTCTCCAACTCTTCAGGAGATAAGTGCGTATGCTTGTTTTCTATAGTTTTAATCTTGTACTTTCGAAAAGCGTATTTTTGTATCTCCATATAATCCTTGTTGATGGCGACATTTATATGTCGCTTCAGATGCTTCATATGTTTGGCTATCGTATTTGTGTGATAACCTCTTGATTGCAAGAAATATTCAAAGGAGGATATGAATTCGAATGTTAAATCAGAAAAGGTTACATCCTTTTTGAACTGTTGTAATAATGAAAGAGTGGAGAGATGATTTCGTTTTGTGCTTTCTTTTAGAGTAGAGTTTGCTATCTCTTGCCTAAAAAAAGGAATAAAAGCGGTTTTGTTTTCGCTTGTGCTCAAAACATCCTTTAGTAACTCTAATGAAATACGCCTTCCTTGCTGCCACAATTCCAACTCTTTTTTTTCTATCATAGCCATGAACTCATATATCAATCTATTCAGCGCATCTGCATTAGGATGATTCTTCACAATAAGCTTTTTATTGTCCCACTGTTCTGGCTTTAAATAAACTTTGGTTGAAAAATACTTTTTCTTTCTGTCCAAATAGGCTTCTACTTGTACCAATGCCATTCCTTTTTTATTCAGGCTTCTTTTTCTGTTGTACACTAGATTGTAAATAATCTTACTCATTTTACTTGATTTTAATTAATACCAATAACAAATAAGACGATATTCTGTGCTCGATGGGATTAGAATAAGAATTAATATCTCTAAAAAGTGTCTTTTTGTGTTTAGCTATTAATCGGTATTTAGCCTCCGGGAACTCTCAATTTGTTTCAAAATCAGGTCCGTTCTCTGTTTTAGCGGCTTATTTATTAACCATTTTGTTTTAAAATATGTGTATTTCTTGGAAAAATCATCCTAAAAGAGAGAATCATAGTGATAGTAAACATAAGCCAGTTTAGGTTTTTTAAGTGTGAAAAATCTGTTATTAAGCATAAAGTGACATGTTTAATTAACAAATTGATAGATTTACAAGGTTTTTTCAATAAAATAGTTGTTCGTTTCAGTTTTATTAATATATTTGCACTTTGTTAGAGTAAAGAAACAATTAATGTAAAGTTAAACTTTAAGAGAGAATTTATGAAAAGAAAATTAATGCTGTTATTGGCCTGTCTTTTTGTCGGAATAGGCCTAGTAACTGCCCAAACCCAGAAGGTTACAGGTGTTGTAATTTCTGAAGAAGACGGGCAGCCAGTTATTGGAGCCTCTGTATTGGTAAAAGGTACACAAATTGGTGCTATTACCGGTGTAGATGGTGATTTTACATTACCAAACGTACCAAGTTCCGCGAAAACTCTGGTGATTTCGTACATCGGTATGAAGACTCAAGAAGTGGTAATCAAACCGAGCGTAAAAGTGGTTATGATGCCTGATACAGAGATACTTGATGAAGTAACAGTAGTGGCTTATGGCACTAAACGTAAACAAGATTTGGTGGGTTCTATCAGCAGTGTAAAGAATGAGATTATCAGTAATTCACAAGCTACATCCGTGTCCAATGCATTAGAAGGAGCTGTGGCTGGTTTGCAAGTTGTAAGTTCTTCCGGCCAGCCGGGACAAGATGCCAATATCGTATTACGCGGTATCGGTTCTATTTCGGCCAGCAACAATGCACTGATTGTAGTAGATGGTGTGCCCTTCAACGGCAAGTTGTCGGACATCAACCCTACAGACATTGCTTCAGTGAACGTGTCGAAAGATGCTGTATCCAACTCTTTGTATGGTTCCCGTGCAGCAGGTGGTGTGGTCATGATTACTACCAAGACCGGACGCAAAGACAAGGTGGCCATCAACTTTAACGGCTCCTGGGGTGTGGCACAGCGTGCGTACAAGGACTATGATATGGCTACTGATCCGGGAGAGTTCTACCGTTTGTCTTGGTATGGTCTTCGTAACACCTATTGGGCGGCTGGAAAATCCATTGAAGACTCTAATTTAGCAGCCAGTCAGGATTTGCTGGGCGAACTGGGTAATTACAATGCTTATATCATCCCGCAAGGAGAGTATCTGGTAACACCAGATGGAAAACTTAACCCCAATGCACGTCTGCGTTATAATGATTCGTTTGCCGATGCCTTGTTCGACAATGCCTTCCGTCAAGAGTATAATGTATCTGCATCGGGTGGTAATGACCGCACAGATTACTATGTATCTATGGGCTTTCTGGACAATGACTCTTATGTGCTAGGTTCTTCTTATGAGCGCTTTACGGCTCGTGCCAACGTTAACTCTCAGTTGAAATCCTGGTTGAAGGTAGGTACCAATGTAGGCTATTCCAAAGCAACTCAGAATGGTGTACAAGAGAATGCCGGAGCTGCCTCCAATCCTTTTGAGGTGGCACGTTCTTGGGCTCCCATCTTCCCGGTTCATGCCTATGATGCAGAAGGTAATATGAAATATTATGAGGACGGAAGTCCTATGTATGATGCCGGAAACGGTGAGACAGACGGTACATCTAAACGTCCTACGGCTACTAACCAGAATGTGATAGCCAATATGAAAGAGGATATTCGTGAAACTGTGTACAATAATCTGACTTCACGCTCGTATCTGGAAATCTCGTTCTTGAAGAATTTCAAGTTTACAGCAAACTACAGTTATGATTTCACGAACAGTAGCCAGACAGTATTCTACACTCCGCTCATCGGTGACGGACAGTCTTTCGGTGGTCGTGGTACAAAAGGAAGCTACAACACTACGACTACCAACTTCAACCAGATTCTGGCCTACAGCAATGTTTTTGGCGATAACCACCACTTGTCGGCCAAGATAGGTCACGAGTACTATAAGTATGAATATCAGTATTTAGCAGGACAGAAGACCAATTTCTTTAATCCGAACAATCCGGAACTGGACAACGGTGGACAAATGCAATACATTAACAGCTACACGGCAAACCATAACATCGAGGGGTATTTCGGTATGGCAGACTACGACTATAGCAACAAATATTATCTTTCTGCAGCCTTCCGTCGCGACGGTACTTCCCGCTTCTTGGACCGCTGGGGTAATTTCTGGTCGGTAGGTGCCGCTTGGCGTATTTCCAACGAAGCATTCATGGAGGGTACAAACTCTTGGTTGAACGACTTGAAACTGCGTGCGTCTTATGGTACCCAAGGTAATGAAAGCATCCTTTCGGAGTATGACTATGCCTATGTGTACACGCCTTATCAAGACCAATACACAGTTACTTGGAATGGTTCAGAGTTGGGTTATTCACCGGAATTCTACGGTAATCCGGACTTGACTTGGGAAAAGCAGAAGACTTTTGACGTGGGAGTAGATTTCCGTCTATTCGACAGAGTATACGGTTCATTCGAATATTTTTATCGTCGTACAGACGATATGCTCTTCAAGCGCCCTGTAGCTTACTCTACAGCCGGACGTCCGTATAATTGGGAAAACCTGGGTGCGATGAAAAACACTGGTATAGAGTTTGAAGTGAATGTGGATATTTTCAATCAGCCCGACCTAAAGTGGACGGTATCGCTCGTGGGATCTCACTACAAGAACCGCATCGTGACACTGCCCGAAGAAAACCGTGAAAATGGTATCACTTCCGGTCCGTTCAACCTGCGCGAAGGTAAGAGCCGCTTTGAATACTATACTTATATGTATGCCGGCATGGACGAAAAAGGAAATGCCATGTGGTACATGGATGAGACAAACGAGAAAGGGGAAGTGACAGGCCGTACTACCACCACCACTTATGCAGACGCAACCCGCTACTTCATTGGAAAATCTGCACTGCCCGATTTCAACGGTGGTTTGAGCACTACTTTCTCTTACAAGGGAATTGACCTTTCTATAGCAACGGCTTTCCAAATTGGTGGCTATGCTTATGACTATTCTTATCTGTCCGGCATGAGCTCCTCATTCTACGTAGGTCATAATAAGGATATGTGGAAAACATTCAACCCTGAGACCGGTCAAGGTTCACTTCCTATTTGGAATGCTGACAATGCTTCCAACTCTTTCACTCAGCAATCAGACCTCAATCTGATAAAGGCCAGCTACTTCAGCATCCGTAACATCACTTTGGGCTACACATTGCCGAAGAACCTGACGCAGAAATTGGGTGTTGAGAAACTGCGTATCTATGCTACGGCAGATAATCTCGGCTTGTGGTCCAAACGTCAGGGATTTGACCCTCGTGTGGCAATGGCTGGTTCTGATGATGAATATGGAGGCTATTCTCCGATGCGTGTGATTTCCGGAGGTATCAACCTTACATTCTAAACTAAAAAATAAAATTGTATATGAAGATAATGAAATATATGATGCAGGTGCTTCTTGCTGGGGGCCTGCTTACATCTTGCATTGAAGATGCTGATGTTACCGCTTATTTGACTGAAGACCAACTGGGCAATGTGGCTCAGGAAGATCCTGATAAGGCTTTTTCAGCTGCTGTGGCAGGTATGTATACTGATATGCAACAGTATGTTGACGTCAATATGAGTCACAACTATTTCGGTCAAAAGAGTTTTGATTACTTAACATCGCTGATGGGCAACGATATGATTATGACCGGACGTTTCGCCATGAGTATGTATCATTATTTGCTGGATTACTGGCAACAGAACTATACTCCGACCAACAACCGTTGGAAAGAGTACTATCGCGTCATAGCCAATGCCAACAATATCCTCAAGCTGATTGACCCCAGCAGTGAAGATCCCGCCAATTTGAAATATCGTGCCATTGCCCTTGGTTTCCGTGGCTATGCCTACTTACAACTGACTTACTTATATCAGCATTCCTACTATACCGGTGCGGATGGAACGAAATGGGGCCGTGGAGAGAAATATGACTTCTCCCAGTCTCCGTGTGTACCGCTTATTACAGAGGATACGGAAGGTGACCAGCCACGTGCTACTGTAGCCCAAATCTATGAACAAATCAAGAGTGACCTTACTACTGCTTTCGATTTGTTCAAGAATTTGGATATGACGCGTACTTCCTCACCCACTGATATGGATGGCTGCGTGGTAGCTATGCATTTGGCTCGTGCAAATATGGTTATCCATGAATGGGATGAGGCGATAAAGTATGCGCAAGTGGTGATTGATAATTTCCCCATATTGCAGAGTGAAGACCAGATACTCCAGGGATTCAGTAATATCAGCTTACCGGATGTAGTATTCGGATGTGATATTACAGCAGACAATAGTACGACTTATATGTCTTTCTTCTCGCAGATGGATACTTATGGTGATGGGTATGCCGGCATCGGTGTATGGCGCGCTGCCTTTAAGCCATTAGTAGACCGTATCGCGGATACTGATATCCGTCTGCAATGGTTCTGCTGCGACCGTTCTACAGGTGTAACAGATGCTTCCGGTAATCGTATAACATTGATTCGTGACACTCAGTCTCCAGTTGCCGTGGAATACCAAGCTGTAAAATTTATCGGTACAGGTCGTGATAACATCAAGGCCGGTGTGTTCAGCGGATGGGAACTGGGAGATTATATTTACCTGCGTTCAGAAGAAGCTTACATGATAAAAATGGAAGCTTTGGCTCACAAGAGTTCTGCAGAAGCAGTGACTGAACTGAATAGCTTTATGAAGACTCGCCAGCCCGATTATAATTACACTTTCACGAATAAGGCTGACCTGATAGAGGAAATCATTTATCAGAAACGTGTAGAGTTCTGGGGTGAAGGTTTGGAATATATTGATAATCGTCGTTTGAATATTCCTGTAGATCGTACAGATGAAACTTGGGGCGCAGAAAATAATAATCACTTCTCTGCCGGTAAGTTCCGTTATAACCAAGAAGACAGGCCGTTCCTTTACCAATTACCTCTCTCTGAAATAGAGAATAATTCTCAGCTTTCTCCGAGCGACCAGAATTAATACCTCAAAGGACATGTTATACGGAAAAATAACACAGAAGCGATATCTGTGCAGACTAATCAAGCTGCATTACCCCAACAATAATAATGCGACAACTATGATGATTCATCCGGTTGAACATACCGGAATTTCATAATAAAGTGTTTTTGAGAAGCCACTCATTGTGAAATGGGTGGCTTTTCTTCTCTTAATCCTACAAAAGACTTCAGGGGAAGTGTTATTTCAAGATTACATATCTTCCAAAAAAAGCCCTTTATAAGAAACAGAGCAGTTTTCCCATTCTTTGTTGATTGTGAGAAAATATTCTCCTTTTTTCTTCAATATTCCCCAATCTATCCGTTCATTATTGTGTTCAATTTTTACCAATTCGTAAAATGAAAAAATACAATGCCGGTCTTCCATCCGTTGGCTTCAATAAAAGTGAGGTCTTATCGATACGCCTAAAACCGTCATTTACGATTCTTCTTGAGACTGTTCTGCTATATTCTTTAAAACTGCCAATTCTTTTTTCGACTATAGAATTTCATAATACACCTTATCATTTTACATCAAGTCCACTATTATCGTAATGCACATTACGATAATACCAATTAGAGACGATAATTTGTATAAAATGAATTTCTCCTTGAACTTTTACACAAGAAACTATAAAGTAATTTATTAAGCTCCTTTAGAAATGATCTCATAAGTTCATTAGTTTTTTATACAGCAAACACAGATTTCCTATATTTGAAATAGGAATAAACTAATATTTATCTCTATCTGAAATGGGAATGGTTATTCTGTAATTTGAAATAGTATTTACATGAAATGCAATATTCTTATGGATGAAACAAGTAATACAAGTAAATATTCAACGAAAAATAAACAAATAATAGATATTGACATAATTACCCATTCTTTTAAAAAGAGGAATACTAATTTTACAACCGTAGTACATTAATTGATACTCAAACAGCTATTAATCAAAATATTACATTTATTAATGGTATCACATAAGTAAGGTTTTGTTTATTGTAGACCCATATAGGACAGCTTTGAAAAGAGTATTCCTTGTTTTAGCCAATTCTTTGACTTATTGTATATTCTTTATTATCAATATATTATACACATTGTAGTTCCGCGAAAACTCTGGTAATTTCGTACATCGGTATGCAGACTCAAGAGGTTACAATTAAGCCGCATGTACGGGTTGTCATGCAGAGTGATACTGAACTTTTGGATGAAGTTGTAGTTGTTGCCTATGGTACTGCTACAAAAAGATCCTTCACAGGTTCGGCTACTGAAATTAAAGGAGACCGTATTGCTAACAAAAATCCGTCCGAATTATCTAAAGCGCTAACCGGTGAAGTAGCAGGTGTACAAGTTATTTCAACTAGTGGACAACCCGGCTCAAATGCAAGCATCAGAATTCGCGGTTTAGGTTCTGTAAATTCAAGCCGTGCTCCGCTGTATGTAGTGGATGGAATCCCCTTTGGTTCAGATTTAAGTGGAATTGATCCTTCAGACATAGAGTCAACTACCGTATTGAAGGACGCAACAGCAACAGCTCTATATGGTTCAAGAGCTGCCAATGGAGTAATTTTGCTGACCACCAAAAGAGGTAAAAAAGGAAAAACGCAGGTTGAGGCAAATGTAAAATATGGTATCAACACCCGTATAATTCCTCTTTATGACACGATGGAAAATCCTGAAAGGTTTCTTGAACTGACATGGGAAGGTATTAAAAACAAATATATGTACCGCGCGAACAATCCTAAGGATGAAGCTACTGCCAAACAATATGCAAGCGAAGACCTTTTTGATGCAGATTACGGTATTGCCCCCGTATATAATATGTGGAAGGCTGAAGGTAAAAATCTGATAGATCCTGCTACTGGAAGAATGAAGGCAGGTGTAGTCCGCAAATTTACTCCGGAGAAATGGGAAGATTATATTTTCCGTACAGGAGAAAAAGTAGAAGCCAATGTTAAGATATCAGGAGGTAGCGACAAGTTATCACATTATACCTCTTTCGGTTACTTGAAAGATGAAGGATACTATATAGGTTCGGATTTTGAACGTTTTAATGCCCGTTCCAATCTGTCTCAAGACATCACTTCATGGTTGAAATCAAATGTTAATATGGCTTATAGCTATATGGAACTGAATAAGCCCGGTCAAGGTGACAACATGAACAATGGTTTCCAATTCATTAATTTTATGCCTTCCATATTTCCGGTATTCCAACGTGATGCAGATGGCAATAAAATAAAGGATAATGTGGTCGGAGGATATCTGTATGATTATGGTATGGCTGAAGGTTATGGACGTCCTTACGCTTCAGGCGTAAATCCAGCCGGAGCGATTCAATTGGACAAGAATGAGTACCAATCTCATTCATTCAACGGTAATGCCATGTTTGAAGCAACTTTTTTGAAAGACTTCAAAGGAACGGTAAACTTTGGATTGCAATATCTTGGTACAAAAAACAATGAATTGACAAATCCATATTATGGTGATGCAGAGGGGTTAGGACGTATTTTCAAGAACATGAGTACATTCTTCAGCTTCACGTCAAACCAGATATTGTCATGGAAGAAAAGTTTTGGTGTGCACAATCTCGATGCATTCGTTGCGCATGAATCTACATTCTACAAGTCATCTGACAACTATGGCCAGAAATCAAAGATTGTTCGTCCTAACAATACAGAATGGTCTAATGCTGTAATTATGGACTATATGGATTCTCAAACCTACGGGTTTGACATGGAAAGCTACTTCGGACAAATTAGATATGATTATAACGATAAATATTTCTTTCATGGAACATTAAGACGTGATGGTTCATCACGTTTTGCCAAAGGGCAGAAATGGGGAACATTCGGTTCTATCGGCGCCGCCTGGGCCATCACTAACGAAAATTTCATGAAAGACGTGAGCTGGTTGAAGAATTTGAAATACAAGTTAAGTTGGGGTGTGTTGGGTAACCAAGACTTTATCACCAATCCTACCATTGCAGGTTATTATCCTTACAATGATTTGTATACGATCGGTAACCTAAATGATGAAATCAGTTTTAGCTTTAAATATAAAGGTAATCCTGATTTGACATGGGAACGCAGCGAAACATGGAATACTGGTATCGAGTTTAATATAGCCGATATTTTGGAAGGTGAAGTGGAATACTACAATAAGACTACCAAAGATATGTTGTTCCTAAAGCAAGTATCTCCATCGCTGGGATATGCACAATACCCCGTCAATGACGGTAAAATGGTCAATAAGGGTCTCGAATTTTCTTTGGTGGCACATCTTGTGAAAACGAATGATATAAGTCTTGATTTACGTGTTAATGGTGGACATTATAAGAATAAAATGACCCAGATGCCTATGGATGATACCACAGGAAAAGAAAAGCCATTGGAGATACAAGGAGCTTACGGATGGTCGAAAGGACATTCTCTGTATGATTTCTATATAAGAGAGTATGCCGGTGTAGATCCAGAAACCGGTATGGCATTATACAACTCATACTATAATGTAAAAGCCGATGGAAGCAAGGACTTGATTACAGATATGGTAACTTACCAGCAGAACAATAAAATAGAGCGTTTGGAAGTAGAAAAGACCTCCGATTATAACAACGCAACTAAGAAATATGTCGGGAAATCAGGTATTCCGACTTTACAAGGGGGATTCGGTTTTGATTTAGCTGTTAAAGGTTTCGAATTAAATACGACTTTCTCCTATAGCTTAGGAGGATATGCTTACGACGGTGTATATGCTACATTAATGTCTAACAATACACCTGGTAGTGGAAACTGGCATAATGACATTGAAAATCGTTGGCAAAAGCCGGGTGATATAACAGACGTGCCACGTTTAACTTCCGGATATGATGAATATACAAATGCATCTTCTACCCGGTTCATTACCAGTCGTTCTTATTTGAATTTATCCAATGTAAGATTATCCTACACATTCCCTAAAAAATGGATGAATAGAATGAACATTGGTTCCTTGTCGGTTTATGTTTCCGGTGACAACCTGATGTTCATTTCGGCTCGTAAGGGATTTGTCTCAATGGCAGGAAATACCGTCAGTACAGATCCTAATGAGGATTCCGGAGGCTCTGACAGAAGTCAGTATGCTCCATTGAGTACTATTATGGGAGGTATTAAGATTCAGTTCTAACAATAAAATCATTTGAATATGAGAAATGTAATATATAAAATAGCAGCTTGTTCTGCATTAGTAGCCTTGGTGCTTTCTGGCTGTAAAGAATCTTTTCTGGAGGAAGATCCAAATGGATATATTTCATCTGACCAGATAAAAGAAAATGCAGTGTGGAATCCTAATATCATGTTAGGTCAGGCATTAGGTACGTATTCCACAACATTTGCCTGGCAGACAGGCGGTACGACGAATCACGACGATTTCGGACAAAAATCCATTGATATTGCCACAGATTTAATGAGTGGGGATCTGGCAATGAGCGGAGAAACCTACGGCTGGTTTAGCGATGCAGCTAGATTGCAGTGTAATACTACCACAAAAAATAGAACCTACATGCTGTGGAGGTATTATTACCGCATCATCAAGGCCTGCAATGAAATATTTGACACTGTAGGAGGAGATGAAAGTGTACCGGCTAATGAGGATAACCAAAATTATTATGCACAAGCAAAAGCTTTGAGGGCTCATTCGTATTTCAATTTGGTGAATTTATATGCAAAACCTTACGATATTGATAAAAATGCTAAGGCCATACCTCTTTACCGTTCTCAAACCACAGCAGAGACATTAGGACTCTCCACAGTGGAGGAAGTGTATGAACGGGTTATTATCGACTTGAAGGAATCAATAAATATTTTGGAAGAGTTGGAATCAGCAGGTATTGGTCGTCCCAACGGCACTAAGGACCAAATCGACCAATGGACAGCTAAAGGAATACTTGCCTATGTTTATTTGACCAAAGGTGAATATGAGAATGCTGCTGCATTAACTTCCGATATTATCAATAACTCAGGATATCCTTTGATGAGTGAAACTGAAATTATCGAATCTGGATTCCGGAGTATCAATATCGGTTCATGGATGTGGGCATTTGATATTACCAAAGATAACACCGGAGGTTTGCCCACATTCTGGGGACAGGTAGATTATTTCACTTATAGCTACTGTTCTGCAGGTGATTATAAAATGATAGACCATAATCTGTATAATGAAATACCTGAAACAGATACTCGTAAACAGTGGTTTCATCCGTCTGTATTGATTAGCTGGTATAAATTTTATGATGCCGGAAGAAAAGCAATGGGAGACCGTACATGGACAAATGATATTGTTTACATGCGAGTTGAAGAGATGTACTTGATAAATGCTGAAGCCAATGCACGGGCAAATCATCTGCCCGAGGCAAAAGCAGCATTGAAGGCTCTATTAGAACAGCGGGATCAGGCCACGGCTGCAGAAGTGGACAATATGAATGCTGATCAATTACTGGAAAACATATACTACAACTGGCGTGTAGAAATGTGGGCCGAAGGACGAGGTTTACTTACCTTGAAACGTTTCCACAAATCAATGGTACGTGGTGACAACAACTATGCATTGACTGGTGAAACGATCTCATACGATGACTCCAGATTGATCTTTGAAATTCCAGAGCGTGAAGTAACGAATAATCCCAATTTGCAGAAATGATAAAGTGCCACATTAGATTGTGCAAATCAGATGAATAAAAGAGGGAGAGTATCTAAATTTAGAATACTCTCCTTTTTTAATATAACGAAATCTGGTTCTTGTTGTATAAAGAGGGCAACACAAATCATTGCAGATGCACTGACATATCAATCTTATTTAGACTGCTTCAATAACCATATTTCAAAGAATTTATCGTAAACCTTGTATTCTCCAAGTTCACAAGTAACAAAATCCTTGTCCAACAATCCTTTTATAGCTCCTTGTGCTGAGCTGGCTGTCAATTTATAGGTTTTCAAGAATCTGGAAGAAGTTATTTCCCTTGCTTTTCCTTCTTTGCAAATGGCAAACAATACCTCCTTTTGTTTGGGAGGAAGTTGATAAAGAAGAGAGGAATAAGTAAAATTCAACTGAGACTAAATGTTTTCGATCGCTATGCTCACTTTGTCTGCCGTACAAATTTCACCTGTAGCTGTCATTGCATACAATGAGTTGGAGATGAATTGAATATACCATGTAATGCCCTCAAAACGTTCATATACGTTCTGAACAGTTTCTTCTGTAATGTCTTTATTGGCTATGAGAAAATGTTTCCTAATAAACTTTGTGTAAGTTCCTATGTCTATTGGATGTAATTCCATGATGGCTGTACTTTGATAGAAAGGGCGTGCTGGACTTGTGAATATTTCGCCCATCATATGCCGTTGGGAACCTGCATAAATAAATCTTGCATTTGCGCAATGCTGAATATGGGTACGCAATACAGCTTCAATATTTTTTTCCGGATATTTGGCAATAGCTTGAAATTCGTCAATAGCCACCAGGCAGGGCTTGTCGGCCTTCTCCAAATAATAAAAAATTTCATCCAAAGTAATAGAAAGAGTTTTTATATCTCCCATCTCCAAATTCCAACCGGGATTTCCTGCAAAATCAAATGAAATTCCCGCCCGAAGCGATGACAAGCAACTTAAAAACAAATCCCACGCTTTTCTACCTCGTGGTTTCAAACCATTCATAATTCCTTTGCCAAGCTCAAAAACAAACTCTTGAAGATTCTTAGTCGCATATATATATCAATCAAGAAAATATAATATTCCTTTTCGATATGTTTTTGATGAAAACAATGTTCTATTAAGCCTGTCTTCCCTAAACGACGAGAAGATATTAAAGCTACATTGTTACCATTTGTGATATAACGGGTTAATGTTCCGGTTTCAGCTACACGGTCACAAAAATATTCAGCGGATATATATCCATTGGTTATGAAAGGGTATTCTTCTCCATAAAGTGAATGCTTTATACAAAAGTAATTATAATCTTATTATAATGCAAATATCGCAATGCTTTTGTATCGATTCTCCAACTTTGTTTCATATAATCTATCAGAGGAAATCTGTTGATTTACTCTTCTCATATTGGAAATTAAATTATAGATTTACAATCTTTCTTTATCCTCTGCCAACAAAAAGTTTCGCAGTGAAATCTGTTTAATTCCTTTGTAATTTCCCCCGCTTTGCATTTCATCCATTGTTACCACATATTTGGGGTAATTGTCTGCTATTTCCAAAAGATTGCCAAATTCTCGCCTAACAGTTGCATCATCGGGAAGCATATATGCTACTTGGATATAGACTTTATGATCGTCCTTGGAAGCAATGAAATCAATTTCCTTATTGCCACTCTTTCCGACATATACTTCATATCCATATCTTAATAAATCAATGCATACAACATTTTCCATTAACTTGTTGATGTCTTTTCGAAAATCAAAATGCTGTATGGAATTATGTAATCCCAAATCTTCAAAATAATATTTCTCACCAATCTCAAAGATTTTCATCCCTCGGATTTCAGCTCGTTGAATTTTGTAAATAAAGAAACTATTGCACAGTGCCTTTAGATAGTTCAGAATTGTCTGCGTGGGAATGTTGACGTGTTGCGACTTTAAATATTTACTAATATTCTGGGCAGAAAAAAGAGAGCCGGTATTATCTATCAGATAAGCTACGAGATTCTCCAAAAAAGATACATTCCGGATTGATTCACGCGCAACCACATCTTTTAGTAGGATAGTAGAATAAACGTTTCTCAAATACTCGAATATGACATTCTTGTCCATTGTTAGATTATGAATGTATGGCATACCTCCAAATGTAAGATAGAGTTTTAAACTTTCGGTGGAATCTTGACATTGATTGAAAGTTAAGAATTCCCCGTAGCTAAGTGAATGAATGGGAAATTCTATATATCTTCCTGCCAATTGAGTAGCAAGTTCACTGGATAGCATTTTAGCATTACTTCCGGTGCAATAGATATCACATTTATTTTCATTCAATAAACTCCGCAGACACAATTGGAATTCTTCAATCTCTTGGATTTCATCTACAAAGAGATAGTTATGATTATGCCCAATAACCTTCTTTAAAACGTATTGATAAAGATCCATGTAGTTCCTAATTTCCGTGAAGGCAAGTTGCTCTTTATCTACAAAAATGATATTGGCTTCCGGTATGTTTTTCTTTATGATATCTGATATCTGTAAAAGAATGTAGCTTTTACCTATCCTACGTTGGCCGGTTATTACTTTTATTATACTTTTATCAATAAACGGTTCAATTCTCTTTATGTATAAAGGACGGGAGATATAATTTTTCATATTCAAACATGATTTAGTTTATATGCAAAGATATAAAATATTTCAATTATAATTGAATCTTTCTATGTATATTCCACATTCATACATTATAAATAATATATGTAAACTAAATATTTCTCAACAAAAAAGAATTTTGGGACTTTTATGGATAAAATCTATATTTCAAGATAAATTCCTCTATATAATTTATCGTTATTCTTGAATAAAAAACATTTGTTGGGTTAATTAGTACATCACAAATTAAAAGGGTAGAATGAAATTTAATAATAACGTGCTTATTATCAGCTTTTAATTATTCAAAACGGTATGAAATGGGTACTTCGAGATACTTACCTCCCTTTGCCATATACCTTTATAGATCATATACAATAGAATAAACTCTGTTCTACGGAAAACATAAACAGCTGTTTTTCAACAATATATACTTGTTGTAGTTCCGCGAAAACTTTGGTGATTTCGTATATTGGTATGCAGACGCAGGAAGTGGCGATTAAGCCGAGTGTAAAGGTGACAATGAGAAGCAATGCAGAAGCTTTGGATGAGGTTGTGGTAGTGGCATACGGTACTGCTAAAAAAGAATCGTTGACCGGTTCTATCTCGGTGGTTGACAATAAGAAAATAGAGAAGCGCATCACAACCAGCGTAACCGGTGCACTTGAAGGTGCCGCACCGGGTGTACAAGTGAACAATACATATGGTGAACCCGGTTCTGCCCCCAGCATCCGTATCCGTGGTTTTGGTACATTGGTTTCAGGTGCTTCAGATCCTCTGTATGTAGTGGACGGAGTCCCTTTCGATGGAAACATGGCCGAACTAAACTCTAATGATATTGAAAGCATGTCCATCTTGAAAGATGCTGCTTCGGCTGCATTATACGGTAACCGTGCTGCCAACGGTGTTGTCATCATTACAACCAAGAGCGGACGAAACACTCATAAACCGAGTATTACGCTGCAAATGAATCAAGGTATGTATAACAGAGGTATTCCCGAGTACGACCGTCTGGATGCAGACCGCTGGATGGAAGCTACCTGGATGGCCAAGAAGAATGCCATGATGAGCAATGCCGGCATGTCGGCAAGCGATGCTGCCGCATATGCCACGGGACACGTGGTTAGTGAATCTATCGGTCGTAATATCTACAATGCCGCTGGTGATAAGTTGTTTGACAATAACGGAAAACTGATTGCCACTCGCCTGGCTGGCTATGACGACTTGGACTGGCAGAATGCCATCGAACGCACGGGACACCGTCAGGAATACAATCTTTCCGCCGCCACTTCGGGAGAGAAATACAACGTGTATTCTTCCATAGGCTACTTGAATGAGAAAGGATATGTAAAAGCCACAGGTTACGAACGTTTCTCCGGGCGTATCAACACTACTTATACACCTAACAAGTGGTTCAAGGGTGGCGTGAACTTGACTGGCTCGTGGACCAAGCGTGACTATAACAGTAATGCCAGTGGCAACTATTACGCCAATCCGTTCTACATTACTCGTTATATGGCTCCGGTCTATCCGTTGTTTATGCACAATGCCGACGGTACATACCAACTGGATGCCGATGGTAACAAAATTTATGACACCACTTCATCTTATCTGAGTAACCGCAACATCGCTTACGAAATGTTGTATAATAAGCAGGAAAGTGTGCGCAACGTATTGGGCGGACAAGCTTTTGCCACCATCTCGTTGCCGTATGGACTTTCATTAACTGTAAAAGGTGACCTGAACAACAGCACTTCGAACAATAAGAAATATGACAATCCCGAAATTGGAGACGGTGCTACGAATGGCGGTCGTTTGACAAGTTATGCCTACCAATACAAGACTGTAACCTTGCAGGAAATTCTGAGCTGGAACTATCAATTTAATCAGGTACACAACGTGGAAGCTATGGTGGCTCACGAGAACTATAGTTGGGAGCGCAAGTACACTTCCGGAATGAACACCGGTATGGCTGTAGACGGAAACCTTACTATGGGTAATTTCCTTAACAACTCTTATTTTTCCGGAAGTGATGATGAGGACAAGACGGAGTCTTATCTGGCACGCGTAAAGTATAATTATGACAACCGTTATTTCGTAGAAGGTTCGTTCCGTCGTGACGGTTCCTCACGCTTCCACAAGGACAATCGCTGGGGTAACTTCTATTCTGTTGGTGCCAGCTGGAACATGAAACAAGAAGCTTTCTTGCAAGATGTAGATTGGGTGGATGCCTTGAAGTTGCGCGCGTCCTATGGTGAAGTCGGTAACAATATGGGCGTAAGCCTTTATGGTCACATGGCTCTTTATACCATTGACAAGAACGGTGGTGAAGCCGCTTTGGTAAAACAATCACTTTCAGCACCGGACATCAAGTGGGAAACTACACAGACGGTGGATGTTGCCGTAGAGGGGCGTCTGTTCAACCGTCTGAACTTCCAAATAGGCTATTTCGACAAACGTTCCAAAGACCTGCTGTTTGAGGTACGCCTACCGCTTTCTGCCGGTTCTTATCCTTGGGTTGCCGATACTGCCCCGATGAACCTGACGCAATACAAGAATATCGGTACCGTATCCAACCGTGGCTGGGAAATCTCTTTGAATGCCGATGTCATCAACAACAATGACTGGAAATGGAACATCGGCGCAGACGCTACTTTCCTGAAGAATAAAATCGTGAAACTGCCCGATGGAAAGGACATCTTGCATGGTATGCAAAACTACTCCGAAGGACACTCCATCTACGAATGGTACACTTACCACTTCGAAGGTGTGGACCAGATGACCGGTACTTCTCTCTATACACTGGATCCGGACAAGAAAGCCGCCGCCCAAGAAGCCGGTGCATTGACTACCATCAACGGTACGGACTATGCTACCGCGACTTCATACGCCAAACGTGACTGGGCCGGCAGTGCACTTCCTACGGTTTACGGTTCTATCAGCTCAGCTCTTTCTTGGAAAAACTGGGATTTGAACATGCTGTTTACTTATTCTTTAGGCGGTAAAACATACGATGGCAGTTATGCCAGCTTGATGGGTGTGTCTGAATCCGGTGCTGCCGGCAGCGCTTACCACAAGGACATCCTGACTTCTTGGAAAGAAGTTCCTGCGGGAATGACAGAAACTTCTGCCAATCGCATTGATCCGAACGGAACTCCGCGCGCCGACTTTTACAAATCGTCCGACCTGAATGCCACCAGCGACCGTTGGCTGACAAGCTCTTCTTACTTCGTATTCAAGAACCTGAACCTCTCCTACAGCTTGCCCAAGCGTTGGCTGAAAAGTGTAGGTATAGAAGGCCTTTCGCTGACTGCCGGTGTAGAGAACCTTTTTACATTGACTTCACGCAAAGGATTGAATCCGCAGTATTCCTTCAACGGAGGTTCGGACGATACGTATGTGACAGCCCGTGTTTATAACTTCGGACTGACTGTGAAATTCTAAAGGTATAACCATATAATTTGTATTAGAAATGAAAAAGATTATCAATAAATTGTTCGCAGGAAGCCTATTGGCAGGTATGATGCTGGTGTCTTCTTGCGCCGGTGACTATCTGGATACAGCACCTACAGACTCAACCGGAGCAACCGATGCCGTAGGTACCACGGCCAATGCCATGAAGGCATTGAACGGTATCGCCAAAATCATGACAACACAACACTCCTATTTTGGAGGTGGATTTGCTGGTGAGAACAACATAATGATTCAGTATGAAAGCTACCCGAGTGAAAATTACAATTACAACCTCTACGCATCCGGTTGGTCTCCTATCTTCAATCAAGAGTTCCACACACGTGCCAACTCCATTTACGATGCTTACGCATGGTATTACTATTATACCATAGCAGGTAATGCCAACACCATTCTTGCCAATATAGACAATGCCGAAGGTACGGAAGCGGAAAGGGATTTTGTCAAGGCATCTGCACTGACTTTTCGTGCATACGCTTTCGAAAAACTGGTACACTATTATTGCTGGCGCTGGCAAGATTCCAACAATGGTGCTTCGCAGGGGATAGTACTTCGTTTGGACGAATCTACCGGTGGACAAGGTTATGCCACATTAGCTGAAACATACGCACAGATTTATAAAGATTTGGATGAAGCCATCATGCTGTTTGAGCAAAGCGGTATGGACCGTAATGCCTCACAAGTATGGATGCCGAACATCAATGTGGCACATGCCATCTACGCCCGTGCCGCTCTTACCAAGCAAGATTATACCAAAGCATTGACAGAAGCCAAGCTGGCTCGTCAGAACTACCCACTTATGAGCAATGCGGAATATCATGCAGGGTTCTGTAATCCGACTAGTGAATGGATTTTCGGAAGTTTTGGTAGCTCACAAGAGAATAATTGGTATTGGAGTTATGGTACTCAATATGCATGTAACGGATATTATGCGAGCACTCAACAGACCGGTGCAGGCTCTATCGGTCGTGAACTGATTAATCGCATTCCCAACGACGATGCTCGTAAGGCACTGTTCCTAACCGAAGACAAATTCCCCGGCTATAACTTCAATGACGGTTCAGCCATGGATTTAGGCTACGGCATTCTTGGAATGGGAGATGATGAGAAAAAAGCAGATGCTCTTTGGGAAGAAGCAGCTGCCTATTGCCAGAAAATGGCGGTCAGTGGCCTGGAAGCTCCTTATCAGGCTGGTTATATGTATCTGGGGGGACAACTGAAGTTTTATGTATTCGACACTCCGGGCGTCAGCTACCTGCCTTTCATCCGTTCATCGGAAATGGTATTGGTAGAGGCAGAGGCTAATTATTTCTTGAATGACGAGACTGCTGCTCGTGCCGCACTGGTAGAACTGAATGCCACTTCCGGACGTAATCCTGAATACACTTGCGACAAGAGTGGCGAAGCTCTTTGGAATGAAATTATGGACTATCGCGAATTGGAACTCTGGGGTGAAGGTTTTGCATGGAGCGACTACAAGAGATGGAACCGCGACATAGTCCGTCACAGTTTTGCCGAAGGTGGTAATGCTCACATTTCCGTTGCAAAAACCATTCCTGCCTCCGGTGTCAACAAATGGACATGGGATGTACCTTTGAATGAAACTGATTACAACGATGAGTTGAATCTTGGAGGAAAATAATTCTACCGGAATTATTCTATAAATAAAGTGTTTTTTGAGAGAGGGGATGCTATAAAGCATTCCCTCTGTTATTAGAGGAGAACAATAAAAGCGTTTCCACACTATTCTCAGGATATTTGCCTGCCATTTGGTATTCATCAATGATCACTAGAGGGGAGGGCTATCTATATAGCGCAAGTGGGAAAGGCAAGTACTTTGCTCCACCTCAATTCGTAAAACGTACTTTGGTAAACAGATATTTCATCAAGAAGAAAATAAGGATAGATGATATGTGAGAAATGTGGAGTTCTCAAAAGAGTCCTGTACTTCTCATACCTGCGGAACAATCAACTTTTAAAAAACAATAACTATCAATTATCCATAATCTTATAAAAATGTCGTATGTTTGCAATTAGATAAATGCATGAATATGGATTCTAAAAAACAGCTCTACATCATTAGTGGTTGTAATGGTGCTGGTAAGACTACGGCATCTTACACTGTGCTACCGGATGTTCTGGAATGCAAGGAGTTTGTTAATGCAGATGAAATAGCTCGTGGATTATCTCCTTTCAATCCCGAAAGTATGGCTATTGAAGCCGGACGGTTGATGTTACAAAGGATTAATGAATTGCTGAGAAATCAACAAAACTTTTCTATAGAAACCACACTTGCCACAAGAACTTACACCCGCCTTGTCCATCGTGCGCAAGAGCAAGGATATAAAGTCAATTTAATATATTTCTGGTTGAGTTCGCCCGACTTGGCTATTCAGCGTGTAGCCCAACGTGTACGTAATGGTGGGCACGACATTCCCAAAGAGGTTGTGATTCGGCGTTATCAAGCAGGTATCAATAACTTTTTCAATATTTATATGCCCTGTGTGGACTATTGGCTATTGGCAGATAATAGCGAGACACCCCGTATTATTGTTGCTGAAGGCGGACGGGGGATGGAAATGCATATACATCATATTGAACGATTTAATAAAATACAAAGTTATGTCAGAGAATGAAAGAAAAGAACTGAGCGAAAAGTTACATTTCGGTTTGGCATTAGCCGAACGCCGTATGCTTGAAGAAAAAGCATTGCGCAATGAATGCATTATACAAGGCTTGCCCAATGGAGAAATTAAAAGTGTACCTGCACGTATCATGCTGCGTAAACTTTATGGAGAAGAACTGAAACAATAGGAGTATCCTTTCTTCAATAAGCAGCAAACCTGGATTGCCCGCACGATATGAGAGCTAGAGTGGGTCACAAAAGCATATTCCGCATTTCCTAATTATGATAAAAATATCTCCACCCAAGCGACGTAATTTCATGTAGACTATATTTTCTCATAATAGGTATTCCTCATCAGAAAAATATAATCCCAAACAAGAAACCAAAAACATTGTTTACTACATAAATCTTTGGGGAATTAAAGAACTAAACCTTGACTGAACAATCGTTTTTCCATCCGAAAAGGGCAGGTTTACATTTTTGACATACTTCCAATAGTAGTTTTTCGCAGTTACAGAGTTCTTTACTTCAATTACTTTTGTATTTGGAATAAACAAACGGATATCTCCATTTAAAATAAGGACAATTGCATAGTGTTCTATGCATAAAATGGATAAATGGGTAAGATGGTATCTATGTAACCTTTATAATTTCAATAATATTTTATATAATGCTTTACGTTTTCATGGATGTAACAAACAATACAAGTAAATAATTGACAAAAAACAACTAAACGATAGATGTTGACATAAGCATTCATTCTTAAAAAAAAAGAAATCCTAACGTTATGATTATAACATATTAGTACAGAATCAGACTATTATAAATCAGCACATTACTATTACAAATAGTATCATATAAGTAGATTGTCATGTATAGTGAACATGTATAGAGTATCTCCCAAAGGGGAACACTTCCTTTTGAAACTTTCTTGAATTATTGTACATCCTTTATTACCAACAAGATACACATATTGTAGTTCCGCGAAAACTCTGGTAATTTCTTATATTGGTATGCAGACCCAAGAAGTGGCAATAAAACCCAGCTTAAAAGTGGTGATGAAGTCTGATACTGAGATGCTTGATGAGGTAATGGTGGTTGCTTTCGGTACAGCAAAGAAGTCTGCATTTACGGGTTCGGCTAAGGTGGTTGGTACCGAAAAGCTGGAGCAGTCGCAAGTGACGAATGTTACTGATGCCTTGGCAGGTGCTGTGCCGGGTGTGACACTGACTTCCAATGACGGTGCTCCGGGTTCAAAGTCATCCATCAAGATTCGTGGTTTTAGCTCAATCAATGCAAAGAATGACCCTCTGATTATTGTGGACGGCGCTCCTTATAGCGGTGATATTAATAATATCAATCCTAACGACGTTGAGTCAATGACAGTATTGAAGGATGCGGCTTCCAATGCTCTTTACGGTGCTCGTGGTGCTAATGGTGTAATTATCATCACTACCAAAAGGGCCAATATGTCGGGAGAGGCTAAGGTGACTTTTGATGCTAAGTGGGGTGCTAACACTCGAGCGTTGCAGAAATATGAAGTGATTGACAATCCTGGCATGTACTACGAGATGCATTATCGTGCCATGAACAATTATTATAAGTCAACGGGAATGAATGACCAAGCTGCATGGCTTGAGGCAAACAAGAATCTGTTTGGCTCCAACGGTGGATTGGGATACAATGTATATACAGTTCCCGATGGGCAATTCCTCATCGGTCAGAACGGTAAACTTAATCCCAACGCCACATTGGGTAGAGTTGTGAATTATAAAGGACGTGACTATCTGCTGACTCCGGATGATTGGGAAGATGTGGGAATGCGTACCGGTCTGCGTCAGGAATACAACTTCTCGGTGAGTGCAGCCAATGAAAAGTCCTCTTTCTATGTTTCTTTAGGTTATCTTGGAAATGAGGGTATCACTGAAGGCTCTGACCTGAAACGTTTGACAGGTCGTTTGAAAGCCGACTATCAGGCAAAGAAGTGGTTGAAGATTGGTGGTAATATGGGATATGCACGTTTTGATTCTAACTCGTTGAGTAACAATGGTACCAGTTCGTCTACCGGTAATATATGGGCGTTTGTTACCCAAATGGCTCCCATCTATCCCGCCTACGTGCGCAATGCTGACGGCAGCATCATGGTGGATAATAATGGTATTGGAATGATGGACTACGGTAGTGGTATCAATGCAGGTATGCAGCGTCCTTTCATTGCTGATGCCAACCCTATTCTAGACAATAAACTAAATACCAGAAACTCTGAAGGAAATGCCATTAACGGCAACGCCTTTGTAGATATAACTCCTATAGAAGGCCTAAAGGTGACATTCAATGGTGCTTTCAACTTGGATGAGACACGTCATAGTTACGTTTACAATCCTTACTACGGGCAGTTCGACTCCACTGGCGGTACAGTGAGTAAGTATCATACACGTACTTACGATTACAACCTGCAACAACTTGTTTCTTATGCCCGTTCGTTTGGCGACAATAACTTCGATATTCTTTTAGGTCACGAATATTATGATTATCGCTACTATGAACTTGGGGCCAGCAAGTCGCAGATGTTCTCTCAAGGCAATAAGGAATTGGATGGTGCCATTATCGACGGACAAGGTGCTTCTTCCTATAAAGAGCGTCGTAACAATGAAGGTTTCTTCGGCCGTTTGCAATACAATTATGACGAACGCATCTTCGGCTCGGCTTCTTTGCGTCGTGATGCTTCCAGCCGTTTCCATCCGGACCATCGCTGGGGTACATTCTGGTCGGTAGGCGGTGCGTGGCTTATCAACAAAGAAAGCTGGTTTGATGCTTCATGGGTGCAGGAACTGAAGCTGAAGGCTTCTATTGGTTCACAAGGTAATGACAATATCGGTGACTTCCTCTATACGGATAGATTTAACATTATCAACTCTAACAACAGCCTTGGTACTTCATTTAAATCTAAGGGCACTAAAGACATCACTTGGGAAACCAACACTAACTTCAATATCGGTGCAGAGTTCCAGTTGTGGAACCGTGTAACCGGTAGCATCGAGTACTACAGACGTAAGACTTCGGATATGTTGTTCTCATTTACCGTGGCTCCATCATTGGGTTATGCTTCCTATATGGACAACGTTGGTAACATGGTCAATAGTGGTGTGGAAATGGACTTCAATGTGAATATCTTCGATACACGTAACTTTACGTGGGATGTGAATGTGAACATTTCAACCTTGAAGAACCGTATTACGATGCTTGATCCTGATAAGTTGATTACTACTGAGTATACAGCTGATGGAAAAGGATATAAGGGCTATTCTAACGGAAGCTTCTTCATTGGTGAGGATTTGTCTATGTTTACATGGCGCTTGAAGGAGTATGCCGGAGTGAATGAAAAGGGTGAGTCTTTGTTCTATAAGAATGTCAAGGACGAGGCCGGCAATATCACCGGACGTGAAACGACTACGAATCATGCTCAGGCTGACTATTACATCACAGAGGAAAGCTCAATACCTAAGGTGTATGGTGGTTTCGGTACCAAACTGAAAGTATATGGCGTGGACTTCGGCATAAACTTCACTTACCAGATTGGTGGTAAGCAATATGATGGTACGTATGCTTACTTTATGTCGTCACCTTATGGTACGGCTGGTTACAACTACCATAAGGATTTGCTGAACTCATGGACTCCTGAGAACACAAATACTAATATCCCTCGTTTCCAGATGAACGACCAATATTCAGGGGCAATGTCTACGCGCTTCTTGACAAATGCAAGCTTCTTGAATATCCAGAATATTAATGTGGGCTACACGTTACCTTCCAAGTGGACAAGAAAGTTGGCCATCAACTCATTGCGCGTGTATATGTCGGCAGAAAATGTTTTCTATTGGTCTAAACGTAAAGGGTTCGACCCACGTCAGTCATACGACGAGACAACCAATGCTACTTTCTATTCACCGATGCGTACCATCTCCGGTGGTGTGTCATTTGAGTTCTAAACCTAATATATAGATTACAATGATTATGAAGAAGAATATATTCAAACTATTTTCGGTTATGGTCGTATCGGCCACGGTATTGACCGGCTGTATAGAAGAGGTTTTTCCCGAAGATTCTACAGCGACCTCCGATCAGATTGGTGCATCGGCAACAGCGATTGAGGCTTCGCTTAATGGCTTGCCATCGCAAATGGTACAAGGCTATCTAGTGTACGGTAAGCAAACACATGAGACCGACCTTGCTTATCCCTCATTGATGTTGGCCCAGACAGAACTGCTGGGTGATGTCGTGGCTACGGATTACGGATATGACTGGTGGTGGCGCTTCAATGCCAATAATGGTATGAACGACACCGGCTATTATTCATATTTGCCTTACTTCACCCTATATAAGTTCGTTAAATCGGCCAATGACGTGATTGCGGCCGTTGATGTGACTGATCCCACAATTACCGATGAAATGCGTGGGCTTGGAAGTATAGCCCATGCTTTCCGTGCATTGGACTATTATACGCTGATGGTACTTTTCGAACCGGTAGAAAACATCTATACCGATTGTAGCAAGGTACTGGGGCTGACGGTGCCCATCGTGACTGAGGCAACAACTAACGACATTGCGAAGAGCAATCCGCGTGCAACCCACGAAGAATTGGTGAATTTCATTCTTGCCGACCTTGACAAGGCAGAGATAGGTCTGGAGTCTTATACACCTGTCAGTAAGAACTTCCCTGACTTGGCGGTCGTATATGGTCTGAAGGCCAAAGTATATATGTGGGATGGTCAGTTTGCTAAAGCTGCCGAGTATGCCCGCAAGGCTATTGATAAGTCGGGAGCAACACCTATGAGCGAATCACAGTGGCATAATCCCACTACCGGTTTCAATACGGCTACTTCTGCATGGATGTGGTACCTTCACCCCACGGCTTCCAATATGGGTAATCTTGCTAATTTCATTGGTCACATTTCCAATGAAGCGGATTGGGGATATGCTTCTTTGTCTAAGCTCCAGATGGCACGTTCACTTTATGACGCGATTCCTGCTACCGATTTCCGCAAATATTCTTACCTTGACCCGGACAGAAGTACTTACGCTTACCAGTCAGTGAGAGGCAATGCATGGCTGGATGAACAGCCGGATTATATGTCATTGAAGTTCCGCCCCGTGGGTGGTGACTATAACACTTATTCTGTGGGTGCGGCTGCAGATATTCCCGTGATGCGTGTGGAAGAGATGTATCTCATAGAGGCTGAAGCAGTAGGTGCCAGCCAGAATGTGGCAGCAGGCGTACAGTTGTTGAATAACTTTATGAAGCAGTACCGCCAGAGCAATTACAATTTCAGTACGGGTGATTTGCGTAATTTCCAACTTGAGGTGTTGAAACAGATGCGTATCGAGTTCTGGGGTGAGGGAATCGCATTCCCCACGGCTAAACGTCTGAAACCGGATGTCATTCAGAATTATGAGGGTACCAACTTTATAGAAGATATCTTCAAGATAAACTGTAAAGGTGTGAAGCCCAACTGGACATTGATGATTCCTAAGACCGAGGTCGATTCAAATACTGCCCTTCAGGGAATGAACAATCCGGACCCGTCCGGTGCTATTGCTAAACGTCCTACTCCGATAGGGGAGTTTGCACCGGGTAACAATTAACCAATGAACTAACTTTTAATAGAATTTGTATATGAATAAGATATTCAATAAATTGTTTTTGGGCTTGGCCGTATGCGGTTTGGCTATGACGGCTTGTTCAGACGGTGTGGAGTGGGAGCCTTCTCCGGTTCCTACCGAGGGTGTACAAGCTTATATTTATACTGATAACACTGATTTGACTTATTATCCGAATGATGAACAGGTTTTTGTGGTCAAAATCGGCCGTCAGAAAACAGATGCGGCTGCATCTATTCGCTTGACTACAGATGCGGAGAACGTAACAGTGCCGACAACGGTTGATTTTGCTGCCGGTGAAGCACTCAAAGAAGTAAAGATTGCGTTTGACATAGCTGTGGGTACTACTGCATCTTATACTATTACCATTCCTGAAGAAGATTCCTACGTTTATGGTTCACCTAAGGTGACGGTCAATATAAAGCGTGACTATACTTGGCTCAATATAGGTACAGGCTACTATGCATCTCAATTATTTGGCGAGGGTTGGGATCAACCTGTGCTGAAGGCTAAAGAGGCTAATATCTATAAACTGGAAGATTGCATTACGAAAGGATATCCCATCATGTTTACGCTAAGCGATGACAATCAAGAACTGATAGGTTGGGATCCTCAACCTACTGGTTATGACAAGACGGATTATGGTATGCTATACTTTGCAGCAGCAGGTATGGAGCGTAAAGGAAACGTGTTGTCTTTCCCGATGCAGGGCTTAGTAGTGCTTGACGGTGGTAAATGGGGAGTACTGTATCAGGGATTCACGGAAACGCTGGAGATGCCGGAAGGGTTTTGATTATCCTGGCAATTAGATAATATGTAATTTGAAATGGCATGTAAGATGAAGTTCGACTTCATTTTACATGCCATTTTTCTATTGTGTCTGTTTTTATTTTATTCCGCTTTTTAAGGCGCTTCCGCCAAAATTATTTATATTTGCTGCCCGAACCAACAATACATATATATAATAAGGTATAGAAACTATGAAAGAATTTGTAATTTCCGAAGTGCAGGCAGAAACAGCGGTATTGGTAGGTCTCATCACTAAAACGCAGGATGAGCGAAAGACGAACGAATACCTGGACGAGCTGGCATTCTTGGCTGAGACAGCCGGGGCGGAAGTAGTGAAGCGGTTTACCCAAAAGCTGGATGCAGCGCATTCCGTGACTTATGTCGGCAAGGGCAAGCTGGAAGAAATTAAAGAGTATATCCGGAATGAAGAAGAAGCCGAACGCGAAATCGGCATGGTGATTTTTGATGATGAACTCTCCGCCAAGCAGATACGCAATATAGAAGCTGAACTCAAAATCAAGATACTGGACCGTACGTCCCTGATTCTCGATATCTTTGCCATGCGTGCCCAGACTGCCAATGCAAAAACGCAGGTGGAGCTGGCGCAGTATAAGTACATGCTCCCCCGTCTGCAACGTTTGTGGACCCACTTGGAACGCCAGGGTGGTGGCTCCGGTGCCGGTGGAGGTAAAGGTTCCGTGGGACTTCGCGGTCCGGGTGAAACGCAGCTGGAAATGGACCGCCGTATCATCTTGAACCGTATGTCATTGTTGAAGGAGCGCTTGGCTGAGATTGACAAGCAGAAGTCTACCCAGCGGAAGAACCGCGGACGCTTGATTCGTGTGGCATTGGTGGGATATACCAATGTAGGAAAATCCACATTGATGACTTTGCTTTCGAAAAGTGAAGTCTTTGCAGAGAATAAGCTGTTTGCCACGTTGGATACTACGGTGCGTAAGGTGATTATTGAGAACCTGCCGTTCCTGCTATCCGATACGGTGGGCTTTATCCGTAAATTGCCGACGGATTTGGTAGACTCCTTCAAGTCTACTCTGGATGAGGTACGCGAGGCGGACTTGCTGTTGCATATCGTAGACATCTCTCATCCGGATTTTGAAGAACAGATAGAAGTTGTGAACAAGACGTTGGCAGATATCGGTGCCGCCGGTAAGCCCATGATTCTTGTATTCAATAAGATAGACGCTTATACTTATATAGAGAAAGCGGCTGACGACCTTACCCCCAGAACCAAGGAAAACTTGACACTCGAAGAATTGATGAAGACGTGGATGGCTAAGATGGAGGATAACTGCCTCTTTATTTCTGCCCGCGAAAAAATCAATATGGAGGAACTGAAGAGTGTAGTTTATCAGCGTGTGAAGGAATTGCACGTGCAGAAGTACCCCTATAATGACTTTCTTTATCAGACCTACGAAGAAGAAGTTTAATTTTAGTTATGAGTTATAAGTTATGAGTTATTTGCTGGCAGCGGTTTGAATCGGTAGTGCCGGCAAAGGCAATAACTTATAACTCATAACTCATAACTCGTTATAAGGATGAATTACAGAAGACTGACCGAAGATGAAATTCTCCGGTTGAAGAGCCAGTCATGTCTGGCTGATGATTGGGGGAAAGTAACCGTTGCAGAAGAGTTCTCAACGGAATTTGTGCATCATACCCGTTTTTCGGGTGAGGTGTGTTTGGGAGTGTTCCATTCAGAATTTATGTTGCCGGGAGGAATCAGGAAGCATTCCGGTTTGCGGCATGTGACGCTGCATAATGTAACGGTGGGAGATAACTGTTGCATTGAGAATATCCAGAACTACATTGCCAATTATGAAATAGGGCATGACACCTTCATTGAGAATGTGGATATTATTCTGGTAGACGGTGTGTCGAAGTTCGGTAACGGGGTAGAAGTGTCTGTCCTGAATGAGACGGGAGGCCGTGAGGTGCTGATTAATGATAAACTCTCCGCACACCAAGCCTATATTCTGGCGCTTTACCGCCATCGCCCGGAGCTGATTGCACGGATGAAGGAAATCACGGATTTTTATTCCAACAAACATGCTTCTGCTGTAGGAAGCATCGGGAACCATGTAATGATATTGAACACCGGTTCCATAAAGAATGTGCGCATCGGTGATTATTGCCGCATCTGTGGTACATGCCGTCTGTATAACGGAAGCATCAACAGCAACGAGGTGGCGCCGGTACACATCGGGCATGGGGTGATTTGTGATGATTTCATCATCTCTACCGGGTCTCATGTAGATGACGGAGCTATGCTGAGCCGCTGCTTCGTGGGGCAGGCATGCAAGTTGGGACACAACTACTCTGCCTCGGATTCTTTGTTTTTCAGCAACTGTCAGGGAGAGAACGGGGAGGCGTGCGCTATTTTTGCCGGACCTTATACGGTGACACACCATAAATCCACGTTGCTGATTGCCGGTATGTTTTCCTTTATGAATGCCGGTTCGGGGTCCAATCAGAGCAACCATATGTATAAGTTAGGGCCTATCCATCAAGGCACTTTGGAGCGTGGTGCCAAGACGACTTCCGATTCGTACATCTTGTGGCCTGCAAGGGTGGGAGCGTTCTCCTTGGTAATGGGGCGCCATGTCAACCATTCTGATACTTCGAACCTGCCGTTCTCTTACTTGATAGAGCAGAATAATACGACTTATCTCGTGCCCGGTGTCAACCTGCGTAGTGTGGGTACTATCCGCGATGCCCAGAAGTGGCCGAAACGTGACGGGCGTACCGACCCGAACAAACTGGATTACATCAACTATAATCTTCTCAGCCCCTACACGGTGCAGAAGATGTTCAAGGGGCAGGAGACGTTGCAGAATCTGCGTCATGCCAGTGGCGAGCTTTCGGATATCTATTCTTTCCATAGTGCGAAGATACGTAACTCGGCTTTGGTGAAAGGTATCCGCTTCTATGAAATAGCCATTCATAAGTTCCTCGGAAACTCTGTCATCAAGCGCTTGGAAGGCATTGACTTCCGGAGCAATGAAGAAATACGTGCCCGTTTGAAGCCCGATACTGCCATTGGCAGCGGCGAATGGGTGGATATTTCCGGATTGATAGCCCCAAAGAGTGAGATAGATGCGCTGATAGACGGTATTGAGTCCGGCAAAGTCAATCGCTTGAAGTCTATCAATGCCGAGTTTGAGAAGATGCACAGCAACTACTACACCTACGAATGGACCTGGGCGTATGAGAAGTTGGAGGAGTTCTATGGTATCAGGCCGGAAGGTATGACGGCGGAAGACGTCATACATATTGTCGAAAAATGGAAAGAAGCAGTAGTTGGCCTCGACCGCATGGTGTATGAGGATGCCAAGAAAGAATTTTCACTGGCTTCCATGACGGGCTTTGGAGCCGATGGCTCACGCTTGGAAAAGGAACTCGACTTTGAGCAGGTACGCGGCGATTTTGAAAGCAATCCGTTTGTAATGGCTGTACTGAAACACATTGAGGTGAAGACGGCGCTGGGCGATGAACTGATAGGGCGGATGCAGCGGGTGTCAGAAAATTAATTATGATTTGTTGCGTTTTTACTCTAATTAAAGAATTATTTCAATAATAGTTTTTACCTTTGCTCGGTAAAGGCGGTTTTGTGCTGCCTTTGCTACCCGAATCACTTTTAAACATTAAATATACGAGTAATTATGGCAACAACACCTCCGTTCAAGTATCAGCCCATGTTCGAGAAGGGGAAAGATACTACTGAGTATTATCTGCTTACAAAAGATTACGTGTCAGTAAGCGAGTTTGAAGGAAAACCTATCCTGAAGATTGAAAAAGAAGGTTTGACGGCAATGGCCAATGCGGCTTTCCGTGATGTATCGTTCATGTTGCGTCGTTCGCACAACGAGCAGGTTGCTAAGATTCTGAGTGACCCCGAAGCAAGCGACAACGATAAATACGTGGCACTCACCTTCCTGCGCAATGCCGAGGTAGCATCCAAGGGGGTACTTCCTTTCTGCCAGGATACGGGTACGGCAATCATCCATGGTGAGAAGGGACAGCAGGTATGGACCGGCTACTGTGACGAAGAAGCTCTCTCACTGGGTGTTTACAAGACTTATACCGAAGAGAACCTGCGCTATTCGCAGAATGCTCCCCTCACCATGTACGATGAGGTGAATACGAAGTGCAACCTCCCCGCACAGATTGACATTGAAGCTACGGAAGGTATGGAGTACGAGTTCCTCTGCGTAACCAAGGGTGGTGGCTCTGCCAACAAGACTTATCTCTACCAGGAGACAAAGGCTATCCTCAACCCCGAAACATTGGTTCCCTTCCTTATCTCAAAAATCAAGACTTTGGGTACGGCAGCTTGTCCTCCCTATCACATCGCATTCGTTATCGGCGGTACCTCTGCCGAAAAGAACTTGCTGACTGTGAAACTGGCTTCCACTCACTTCTACGATAACCTGCCTACTACCGGCAATGAGTTCGGCCGCGCTTTCCGCGATGTGGAACTGGAGAAGCTGGTACTGGAAGAAGCTCATAAGATTGGCCTCGGAGCTCAGTTCGGCGGCAAGTATCTGGCTCACGACATCCGCATCATCCGCCTGCCGCGTCACGGTGCGTCCTGCCCCGTGGGTCTAGGTGTTTCCTGCTCTGCCGACCGTAACATCAAGTGTAAAATCAATAAAGAAGGTATCTGGATTGAAAAGCTCGACAGCAATCCGGGTGAACTGATTCCCGAAGAACTCCGTAAGGCCGGTGAAGGCGACGTGGTGAAGATTGACTTGAACCAGCCGATGGCCGATATTCTGAAGGAACTGACCAAGTATCCGGTTTCCACCCGTTTGTCTCTGAATGGAACCATTATCGTAGGCCGTGACATCGCACACGCCAAGCTGAAAGAACGTCTGGACCGTGGCGAAGACCTACCGCAGTACATCAAAGACCATCCCATCTACTACGCCGGTCCTGCCAAGACTCCTCAAGGCATGGCTTGCGGCTCCATGGGCCCGACTACTGCCGGACGTATGGACCCGTATGTAGACCTCTTCCAAAGCCACGGCGGCAGCATGATTATGCTTGCCAAAGGTAACCGCAGCCAGCAAGTGACAGATGCCTGCCAAAAGTATGGCGGTTTCTACTTGGGCTCTATCGGTGGTCCTGCCGCTATCTTGGCACAGAACAACATCAAGAGCATTGAGTGCGTGGAATATCCCGAACTCGGTATGGAAGCTATCTGGAAGATTGAGGTGGAGAACTTCCCTGCATTCATCTTGGTGGACGATAAGGGCAACGACTTCTTCAAGCAACTGAAGCCCTGGAATTGCAGCAAGTAAAACAGAAGCCTTTTAGAAAGGCATAATATAAGGAAAGCCGTAACGGAGAAAATCTTGTTACGGCTTTTTTGTTTTGTAGAGGAAAACAAAGTGTTTCGCGGCATAGAACACTCTGTTTCATCAAGCAAAACAAACTGTTCCTTTATGTTGAAACAAATTGTTTCTTCCTATTGAAACAAACTGTTCTTTCATGTTGGAACAAAGTGTTCTTCCCTATTGGAACACTCTGTTCTGCCTTGATAAAACAGATTGTTCTCTATAGGAGAATAAAACTGAAACTCGTTTGTTGTCGTATTTTTGTTACATTCTCCTTTTCATTTCTCGGTTAACTTCTTTATCTTTAGCCCTCCAAACAACCAATTTAATAAAACATGGAACCAACTCTTACACGACAAACTCCGGCACAACACATCGTATGGCTGGATGTGGTACGCCTTGTTGCAATGTTTACAGTAGTTTGCTGCCATTGCACAGACCCTTTTAACTTCTATCCGGGCACATCGCCCGACATTGTTGACATCAAGTTCTGGGGAGCTGTCTACGGTGCGGCGCTCCGTCCTTGCGTACCGCTTTTTGTAATGATTACCGGTGCATTGCTGTTGCCGGTACGGGGTGACGCCTCGGCATTCTACAAGAAACGTATCCCCCGCGTATTCTTTCCTTTCCTCATCTGGTCTGTGATTTACAATCTGTTCCCCTGGATAACGGGACTGCTGGGAGTGGAGCCGAAAGTGATTCTGGATTTCTTCCCTTATTCGGGTGAGGAAGTGATGCGCCAGTCTCTGGCAGTGAGCCTGGGATATATTGCAGAAATGCCTTTTAATTTCTCTCTATTGGATGTACACATGTGGTATATCTATCTGCTGATAGGGCTTTATCTCTATCTTCCGATATTCTCGGCATGGGTGGAGAAGGCCTCGGAACGTGCCAAACTATGGTTTCTTGCAGCATGGGGAGTGACACTGCTGCTGCCTTATTATACCGAGTTTGCCGCTCCGTACCTTTGGGGGACTTGCTCGTGGAACTCGTTCGGTATGCTGTATTACTTTGCCGGTTTTAACGGCTACCTATTGTTGGGCCATTATCTGAGGAACCATAACTGGACGGGCCGGCAACTCTGTGGCATCGGCATTCCCATGTTTGCCATTGGCTATGCCGTAACATTCCTTGGTTTCCGTCGTATGACCTCCTTGCCGGATTTTACGGATGAGATGCTCGAACTCTTCTTCACCTACTGTTCGCTGAATGTAGTAATGATGACTATCCCCGTGTTTATGCTTTGCAAGCGGGCCAATTTCCGTTCGGAGCGCATCAAGAAAGCATTGGCAAACTTGACGCTCTGTGGTTTTGGAGTCTATATGATACACTATTTCTTTACCGGACCGAGCGTAGTCCTGATGCGTGCTATCCATGTTCCTATCTATCTTCAGATACCTTGTGCCGCAGTCGTCGCTTTCTGTACTTCCTGGTTTCTGGTGGCAATGGCATACCGTTGTTTCGGGAAACGGACCAAGTGGGTGCTGGGGTAGTTTGGATGAAAGATTGTTTATCTTTAAAGGAGGAGATTTAGGGCTTATTATTTCCTCCAGATTCTCCACATATAGTAAGCGCAGTGCGTGAATGCGAAAACAAACGAGATAATCAGCAGCACTTTGCTTTCTCCCCATCCCACAGTCTGTTGGTGCCACAGTCCGGTGATGACGCAAAGAACGGCAAGGATAAGTCCAATCATGTTCAAGGCAACCTGCCCGTGGCGGGTGTCGCCTCCATGCTCCAGCTTACTGTGCTTCATGCCGTAGCCCACGTAGATGTCCAGACCGATGAGCATCCACAGCACCAGGCGTATCCATGTATCGGCAGGAAGGAACAACATCATGCAAAGGCAAGTAAGAATACCCAGTATGGGGATAAGTGGAACAAGTGGGGTTTTAAAGGAACGGGGCACGTCAGGCATGGTTCTGCGTACTACCAGTACAGCGGCACAGACCAGCGTGAAGGCCATCAGCGTGCCGATGCTTGTCATCTCTCCGGCCAGCCGTGCGGGTACAAAAGCTGCCAGCAGGCCCACAAGTACCATGAAGAGCAGGTTGCTGCGTGCCGGAGTACGGAACTTTTCGTTGATATGCGAGAAGAAAGGAGGCAGCAGCCCGTCGTGGCTCATGCTCAGGAATACGCGGCTCTGTCCCAGCAGCGTCACCATGATGACGGAGCAATATCCGAACAGAATGGACAGCACGATGGCACGGTTCAGCCAGGGATAGTCCGGCTGGATGATACCTGCCGCATCAGCCTGCCCCATGTGCTCTATGGCTATGGCAACGGGAGCAATGCCTTGCTGTCCGCTGAAGGCGGTGTAGTGTGCCACTCCCGTCATGACGTGGGCAAAAACCATATAGAGCACGGTGCATACCAGCAGGGAGACCAGAATGCCGATAGGCATGTTCCGCTTCGGGTTCTTCGTCTCTTGGGCAGCTGTGCTCACGGCGTCGAACCCGAGGAAGGCGAAGAATACGATGGCCGCCCCTCGCAGGATGCCGGAGAAGCCATATTCGCCCAGCACGCCCGTATTGGCAGGGATGTAAGGTGTATAGTTGTCGGTATTGATGTATTTCCAGCCGAGTATGACAAAAATCAGTATGACGGAAACCTTCAGGAATACAATGAAGCCGTTGAAGATGGAGCTGCCTTCCGTACCCCGTATCAGGAAGAGGCTCATCAGCACGACGATAAGGAAGGCGGGGATATTTACGACTCCGCCATCCCAGGGACAGGCGGTGAGGGCTTGCGGTAGATGTATGTCCAGTCCCTCGAGAAAGACGACCAGATAGCGGCTCCAACTGATGCTTACCGTGGTTGCGGCTACGGTGTATTCCAGTACCAGGTCCCACCCGATAATCCAGGCGATGAGTTCGCCCATCGTGGCATACGAGTAGGTGTATGCGCTGCCGGCTACGGGTATCATGGACGCAAATTCCGCATAACACAGTCCGGCGAAGCAGCATCCCAGTGCGGCAATGGCAAAGGACAGTGTGATGGCCGGTCCCGTATAGCCTGCCGCCACCGTTCCGGTGATGGAGAATAGACCCGCTCCGATGATGACTCCCACGCCCAGGGCAACAAGGCTCCACGGACCAAGTACACGTTTCAATGTTTTCTTTCCGGAGGCATTAGCCTCCGCTTGCAGTGCCTCGAATGGCTTTCTGATGAATAATCCCATTATGCTTCAATTCTGATAAATCGGGCGCAAAGGTACGGATTATATTGCTTATTCCATATAGCGCGCTACTTTTCCACTGATTTGCAGTAGGGAGATTTCACATAATTTGGTATCATATTCTGCGGAGAGAATACGTTCTTCTGCATCCAGCAGACTCTTTTGGGCTTCGCGCATCTCGATTCCCGAGAGGTTGCCCAGCATATATCGTTCCATGGCAATCTCGTGGTTCTCCTTGGCAGCCACAAGGTTCTGGCGTTCCAGGTTCAGCATTTGCAGGTTGTTTTGGTAGGCCTGCCATAGGTTGCTGAGGTCGGCGCGCAGGGCTTGCTCCAGTTGCTCCCGTTCCAGGCGAGCGTTCTGCACGGCAATGCGGGCATTCTTGCGTTCGCGGCGCCGGTTGCCGTCGAACAGATTGAAGCCGACCGTGACGCCGAAGTTCAGACCGAGGTTGCTGCGGCGGCTGTTGGCAGAGATGTCATACTTGTTGAGGGTGTAGCCGTATCCGCCGTTCATCTTCACGTATGGGTAGTCGCGCGAGCAGACTTTCTTGTAGTCCAGACGGGCCAGGGTATTGTTCTGTTCGGCACGTAGCAGTGAGGCGTTGATGGTGAGGGTGGCGTTCCACAGCTCCTCGAAGTTCAGGGAGGCGGTCACGTTGATGAGGCTGTCTTGTATGATAAACGGCTGGTCTACATCTTTGTTTGCCATGAGTTCGTTCAGCTGGATACGTGAGGTGTGCAGCAGTTCCTGCTGTTTCATGTATTGGGCACTGTCGGCATTGAAGTCCACTTTGGCCTGCTGGTAGTCCAGGCGCGAGAAGTTACCGATGTGGTAACGCTCTTCCACAATGCGCAGGCGCTCTTTGGATAGCGATACGGCATAACGGAAGTTCTTCAAGCGGATTTTTTGCTGAACATAGTTATAGTATTCGGCGGCTATGTTGGCTATCAGGTCCTCGATGGCGATGCGCGTATTGGTCTCGCCTTGGCGTTCCAGCTCCTTGAGGCGTTGGTAGTTGGCGGTAATGTTGAAACCGTCGAAGATGGTCCAGTTCAGGTTGATGCCTGCATCGAGAGTTTGGTCAAATACTCCGTTGTCCTTGGTTGTCTCTCCGGTGGCTCGGGCTTTGGTCTCGGTATTGTCTATGGTTCCCTTGTAGCCGGCGGAGAGGTCCAGTGTGGGCAGGTAGCCCGCATTGCCCAATGTGGCGTTGTTCTTGCTGACCTGCTCTTCATTGCGGACAATGCGCAGGGAGTAGTTGTTCAGCAATCCCTGCTCCAGGCAGGACTTCAAGGTGTAGGTAGGCGCAGGCTGTGCATAAAGGCCCAGCGCTGTGCAGGCAGTGGCTATGAAAATTAAAACAATGCGTTTCATTCGGTCTTCAGTTTACTTCGGTTCGTTGATACATAACTATATATGGCAGGCACGATGTACATCGTCAGCAGTGTGGAGATGAGCATGCCGCCTACGACGGCAGTACCCATGGCGATGCGCTGGTTGCAGCCTTCGCCGGTGGCGTAGGCAAGCGGTATCAATCCCAGGATGGTGGAGGCACTCGTCATCAGGATGGGGCGCAGACGTTGCAGGGAGGCGTCCTTGATGGCTCGCATCTTGTCTTCACCCGCTTCCTGCTTCTGATTGGCGAACTCCACAATCAGGATACCGTTCTTTGCTACCAGACCAATCAGCATGATGATGCCAATCTGGCTGAATATATTCATCGTGATGTCTCCGAAATACATGAATACCAGCGCGCCGGCAATGGCGAGAGGCACCGTCAGCATGATAATCAGCGGGTCTTTGAAGCTCTCGAACTGGGCGGCCAGAATCAGGTAAATCAGCACGATGGCAAGGATGAAGGCGAACATCAGACTGGAGGAGCTTTCGCGATACTCCTTGGAGTCTCCGGTCAGTGCGGTACGGAAGGTCTCGTCCAGTGTCTCCTTGGCAATCTTGTCCATTTCGTCCAGTCCTTGCCCGATGGTCTTCCCGTCGGCAAGCCCCGCGGAGATGGTGGCGGACACGAAACGGTTGTAACGGTACAGTTTCGGAGGGGCGATACCGCCGGTCAGCTCTATCAGGTTGTCCAGCTGCACCATGTTCCCGTTGTCGCTTCGGATATAGATACCTTTCAGGTCGGCGGGCTTGTTGCGTTGCTGGCGGTTGATTTCGCCCAATATCTCGTATTGCTTTCCGTTCATGTAGAAGTAGCCCATACGCTGTCCGCTCAAGCCGTATTGCAGAGTTTGGGCAATGTTCTTGGTGCTTACGCCCATGATACTCGCCTTGTCACGGTTGATGTTGATGCGCGCTTCAGGCTTGCTGAACTTCAGGTTTACGTCTGCCATCTGGAATACCGGATTTTCGTAGACCTTCGTCATGAACTTGGGGAGCACCTCCTGCAATTTCTCGATATTAGTTGCCTGCAATACATACTGCACGGGCATACCGCCGCGCCGTCCTCCGAATGAGGAGGACTGCTGTACGAAAGAGCGTGCCATGGTCTTTTTCTGCACTGCCTTCGACAACTTTTCGGCAACCTCCATCTGGGTATAGTCACGGTCTTTCATGTCTTTCAGTGTGATACGTACGTTACCGCTACCACTGGATACACGCGCTGTTACCGCTTCTGCATCCGGGATAATGGAGTCCACCAGATGATTGATGTCTTCGGTATAGTCGCGGATATATTCGTAAGTCACTCCTTCGGCACCCATTGTATTGATACTGATTTGCGAACGGTCCTCCAATGGCGCCATTTCAGCCGGGATAGTATTCCAAAGGACTCCGATAAGCAGGATGGTGACGATGGTGAAGGGCAGGGCAATCCAGCGCCGTTTCAGGAAGGCGGCCAGTGACTGGCTGTATACCCGGTTCATCCCTTCGAAGAAAGGTTCGGTCTTGCGATAGAACCAGCTCTGCTGTTCCCTTTTGATTAAAAGTTTGGTGGCAAGCATCGGCGTAAAAGTCAATGCGGCGAAGGAGGAGATAATCACCGAACCGGAGACCACGATACTGAATTCGCGGAACAGTCGTCCTGTCGTACCGTCCATGAATACAATAGGGAAGAATACCGCCACCAGCGTAATGGTAGTGGAGATGACGGCAAAGAAAATCTCCTTGGCTCCTTCTATGCCGGCTTCTTTCGGTGGCATCCCTTTCTCGATGCGGACATAAATGTTCTCCGTCATCACGATGGCGTCGTCCACCACCAAGCCCACGGCAAGCACCACGGCAAGCATGGAGAGCACATTGATGGAGAAACCGGCCAGATACATGACGAAGAAAGCTCCAATCAGCGAAACGGGGATTACAATACATGGCACAAGCGTCACACGCCAATCGCGCAAGAAGAGGAAAATGATGATGATAACCAGTACAAAGGCCTCATACACCGTCTGCTTCACCTCGTCGATAGAAGCGCGGATAAACTTGGTATTGTCAAAACCGTAGTTGTAATGAACATCTTCGGGAAGGTCTTTCTTCATCTTCTCCATGCGGTCATATACGGCGTTGGCTATTTCAATGTGGTTGGCACCCGGCTGCGGAATTACTACGACACCTACCATGGGCACACCGTTCATTTTCATATAACTTTTGATGTCGGCTGGTCCCAGTTCGGCACGTCCAATGTCGCTGAAGCGGACAATACGGTTACCGTCTTCCTTCAGGATAAGATTGTTGAACTCTTCGGCTGTATGCATCAGACCCAACGTACGGATGGTGAGCTCGGTAGTGTTTCCTTCGATACTTCCGGAAGGGAGCTCTACGTTTTCGTTGTCCACCGCATTCTTTACATCCAGAGGAGTGATTCCATAGCCGGACATCTTGATGGGGTCCAGCCAAAGCCGCATGGAATAGCGCTTTTCTCCCCAGATACTTACACTACTTACATCTGAAATAGTCTGAAGCTGCTCCTTGACAGTCAGGTCGGCTATTTCACTGAGCTCCAGTAGGGAACGTTTGTCACTTTGGAGGGCAACCATCAGGATAGGGGTGGCGTCCGCATCGGCTTTTGATACGGTAGGAGGGTCACAGTCACGAGGCAGATAGCGCTGTGCACGCGACACTTTATCACGTACGTCGTTGGCGGCGGTTTCCAGGTCAACGGAAAGCTCAAACTCTACTGTAATGCGTGATGAGCCTTGCTGGCTGACACTGGAGAGGGAGCGTATGCCGGGAATACCGTTGATGTTCTGCTCCAGAGGCTCCGTTATCTGGTTCTCGATGACATCGGCGTTGGCACCCGGATAGGAGCAGGATACTGATATGATAGGATTGTCTACAGACGGGTACTCGCGTACACCCAGATAATTGTAGCCGATGAAGCCAAACAGCAGGATTATCAGGGTAAGTACTGTCGAGAGTACCGGTCGCCGTATACTTAATTCGGATATATTCATTCTTTACAATTGATAATTAACGGTTGATAATTGACAGTTGTCAATTGATATTGTCCAGTGTTACCGGTAGTCCGGTACGGAGTTGCAGGGTTCCCGAGGTGATGATGGTATCTCCTGCCTGCAAGCCTTGCAATACTTGTACTTCCGCTTCCGTACGGATTCCCGTAGTAATCTCTACCGGCTGGGCTTTTCCCGACTTATAGAGGAATATCTTGTCTTTTCCCATTTCCGGTACAATGGCTTCGGACGGTACGGCAAGGGCGTCCTGAATTTCATCCTTGTTCAGCTTGATGCTGGCATAGCGGCCCGGAAGCACAGCTCCGTTGGCATTGGGATAAAGTGCACGGATTGTCAGGGTATGGGTAGTAGGGTCTATCTTTGATTCGCGTGCATAAACCGTGGCGTGGAAGGTATTTAGCTTTCCTTCGAGAGTGAAGTCCAGTCCGGCGCCGGTCTTTACGTCATTGGCATACCGCTCGGGTACGGCAAATTCCACCTTCAACGGCGAAATCTTGGTGAGTTTGGCTACAATGGTTGTAGGGGAAGCGTAAGTACCCACACTGACTTGGCGCAGACCGATGACACCGTCGAAAGGAGCACGCAGCTCAGTTTGTGCGATGTTCGATTCTATCAGGTCAATGTCGGCATTCAGGGTGGCCAGCTCGGTCTTTACTTGTTCGTAGGCTTCTTTACTGACCGCATCCCTTTCCAGCAGGGCGTTCTGGCGAAACACGCGGTCTTCTGCCAACTTTAATTGGGAGACGAGGCGTTGCAATTGTGCTTGCAGCGGCCGGTCATTAACTTTGGCAAGTAATTGTCCTTTCTTGACGAAGCTGCCTTCTTCAAAATTTATCTCTATGATTTTGCCGGATGTCTCGAAAGAAAGGTCCACTTCCTCATCCGGCAGCAGGCTGCCGCTGATTTGTATTTCATCCTTCAGCAGTTGCGGTTTGATTATTTTTGCGTTTACGTTTAGAATTTTCTTACCGCTACGTTGACCGGTCATCACCTTGTCTGCAGCGGCTAATTCTTCATTCTCTTTAGGTAATTGGGAGTAGATTCCTCCTCCAATCAGTCCGGCACCAATCACGATAATGATGCCCCATTTAACTCTCTTATTCATGTTGTAGTATTAGTAGTAATAAAATCAGCCTTAGATTAGACTACGGGAAAAGAGAATAGTTTAAAAGATAAAGAGTTAAAAAGTGTAAGAATATGGATTGGAAAGGTGATAAAATGACAAATCAGTAAGCAGCCCGGTATTTTCCCTCCTCCTTGTCCTCCAGCATGTTCAGATAAGAAGCGTAACGGGATTCGCTGATATAGTGCTTCTCGACAGCCTCGCGTACAGCGCATCCGGGTTCGTGGCGGTGGGTACAGTTGCCGTAACGGCAGTCGGCAGATACCTTGAATATTTCCGGGAAGTAGTGGCCTATCTCTTCTTCTTCCATATCGAATGTTCCGAAACCTTTGATGCCCGGAGTGTCAATGATATATCCGTTGCCCGGAACCGGGAACATTTCTGAGAAGGTAGTGGTGTGCATACCTTTATTATGATAGGTGGATATCTCTCCGGTTTTAATCTCTATATCGGGCAGTATTGCCTTGATGAGTGTCGATTTCCCTACTCCGGAATGTCCGGAAAAGAGGGTTATGCGTCCTTTGAGTTCTTTCTCGATAGTGTCGATGCCTTCCCCTTTTCTGGCAGAAACCTTGAAACAAGGATAGCCGATGGTGGTGTAAAGGTTGATGAGACTGTCCAGATAGTGTAGTTCCTCTTCATTGTAGGCATCCACTTTGTTGAATATAATCTTGACGGGAACACGGTATGCCTCGGCAGAGGCGAGAAAACGGTCTATAAAGGTAGTGGAGGTCTCGGGATAGTTCACCGTCACTATGAGCATGCACTGGTCGAGGTTGGCAGCAAGAATGTGCGATTGCTTGGAAAGGTTGGAGGCGCGGCGGATGATATAATTCTTCCGGTCCTCTATCTCGCTGATAAAGGCCGTACCTTCTTGGTTCAGTATGATGTTCACATAATCGCCTACAGCCACGGGATTAGTGCTTCGTATGCCTTTCAGCCGGAAGTTCCCTTTGATTTTACATTCAATCTCCCTTCCGTCGTCAGTCCGTACCAAGTACCAACTTCCGGTGTTTTTTATAACGAGTCCCCTCAAAATAATTGAAAGTTGAAAGTTGAAAGTTGAAAATGGAAGGTTGAAAGGCTTCTATACTTGGTATATCGGTTTATTTTCAACTTTCCATTTTCCGTTTTCAACTTAATTAAACGGTCATGATTTCTTTATCCTTTGCAGCCAGCATATCATCAATCCGCTTGATGAACTTATCGTGAATCTTCTGCAGTTTTTCTTCGCCGCCTTTCTGGGCATCCTCTGCCAGTCCGTCTTTTACAGATTTCTTCAAGGCGTCGATGGCATCACGGCGTGCATTGCGTACACTTACTTTGGCTGTTTCTCCTTCTCCCTTGCATTGCTTGGCAAGCTGTTTACGACGTTCTTCCGTCAGTGGCGGGATGCCGATACGGATAATCTCGCCATTATTTTCGGGCATGATGCCGAGGCTGGAGTCAATGATGGCTTTTTCAATGACGCGGAACATGCTCTTGTCCCACGGCTTAATGGCAATGCTGCGTGCATCCGGAGTGGTTACGGCTGCTACATTATTAATCGGAACCATACTTCCGTAAGAATCTACGCGGATGCCATCCAGCAAACGGATATCGGCTTTACCGGCGCGGATATGAGCCAATGCTTCGTCCAGATACATGATGGCCATGTCCATACTTTCTTGCGCTTCGTCTAAGATGTCTTTTACGTCTCTCATATTATTTTCGTTTTGAAATAGCTTTGATTTGAAACTTTGCAAATATAATTATTAAATTGAAAATTGAGAATTAAGAATTAAATAACATTCATTTTTTATTCTCCATTTTCCATTCAATTGTGCACCAGTGTACCGATTTCTTCTCCTTGCATCACTTTTTTCAGATTACCCACTGTGTCCATGTCAAAAACGATGATGGGCAGGTTATTCTCTTTGCACATGCAGGTGGCAGTGAGGTCCATCACTTTCAGACCGCGCTTCAGCACTTCGTCGTAGGTGATGTCGTGGAACTTCGTGGCTGTCGGGTCCTTCTCCGGGTCGGCGGTGTAGATGCCGTCCACACGGGTACCTTTCAGCATGACATCCGCCTCAATCTCGATGCCGCGCAGACTGGAACCGGTATCGGTAGTGAAGAACGGATTGCCTGTACCGGCGGACATGATGACTACTTCGCCTGCTTCCATACATTCGATGGCACGCCATTTATTGTAGAATTCACCGATGGGTTCCATACGTACGGCAGTCAGCACGCGGGCCTTCACGCCGGCAGCTACCAGAGCCGAACTGAGTGCAAGGCTGTTGATGACGGTTGCCAGCATTCCCATCTGGTCGCCTTTCACACGGTCGAACCCTTTGTTGGCACCGCTCAATCCGCGGAAAATGTTTCCACCGCCTATCACGATGCCTATTTGTACTCCCAATTCGTGGATTTCTTTGATTTGAGCTGCGTACTCGGCAAGGCGTTTCTCGTCGATGCCGTATTGCTTTTCACCCATCAGGCTCTCGCCGCTGAGTTTCAATAAGATTCTTTTATAGGTTGCCATAATATATAGTTTTGTTACATTGCTTTGCAGCAAAGATAAAGAATTAAACTGAAAAGTGCAGCAGAATGTGGTAGGATAGTTGCCTAACGCACAGTCTTTAGGAACTCGTCCATGCTGTGATATAACGGAACGCCATAGCAGTTGCAAGTAATCCGCACATTGTCGTAGCGGTAGAAACCGGGTTCACAGATAACGTGCAGTTTGCCCGAACGCATGTGCAGTCCCATCTCCAGCAGGGTGATGGGGGACTTGCTGCTTGCCAGGATATTCATGATTATCAGGTCGGCTTTTTCCAGATGTTCCAGTTCCCAGTTCACTTGATGTTCAAAGTCGGACATTTCGCCGCTGAGTCCCTTGTCCCTTCGGGGATTGTATAGGATGTATTTACCTTGGGGGCGTGCGCGGAACCAGTCGCAGGTTGCCTTTTGCCAGTCTATGCTTTTGCCCATGTCGATGGTGCCTGCCAGGAAAATTCTGGTGTATTCGGCTTCGTTCACTTCGGCTTTGCCTTCATCCGGGTGGAGTACTATAACCTCGGACTGAGCCTGCAGCCCGATAGGAAACAACAGCAGTAAAAGCAGGTAGAGACTTTTCTTCATGGTTGGTGATGGTTTTATAGGATTAGTTTCTTTTCTTGCTTCTTATCGGGAGTCTTGGGAACAGTTTCCTGAAACGGACCAGTTGGCTTGTAATATTGCCTCCTGCGATGACGAACGTTACGGCTACGATAATCATCACCAGTCCGAAGCTTTCTCTGACTGTCAGGCTTTCTCCAAAGACGGCTATTCCGAAGAAGATGGCTGTCACGGGCTCCAATGCGCCGAGAATGGCGGTCGGGGTGGAGCCGATATATTGGATGGCACCGGTAGTGCAGAGGAAGGATATGGCGGTGGGGAAGACAGCCAATGCAAGCAGATTGGCCCACAGATACCACTGGTCCGGTGTGTTCAGTACGCCGGAATAGAGCAGGCGTGCCACAAAAAGCGATAGGCCGAAGAGAAGGACATAGAAGGTGACTTTAAGCGTAGCCACATTTTTCAACGATGTCTGGTTGATGCCCACGATGTATATGGCATAGGAAAGGGAAGACGCGAAAACCAGCAGTGTCCCTATCAGGCTCAGTGTGCTGCCGTCCTCGCTCTTGTAGAGCAGTCCGATACCTCCCAGTGCAAGCAGCATGCAGACGATGGTTTGCAGTGCCAGCTTCTCTTTGAAAACCATGGCCATAATAAGCGCCACCATGATGGGATAGACGAACAGCAGTGTAGACGCTATGCCGGCGGCCATGTAGTTATAGCTCAGGAAAAGCGTCAGTGAGGAGAGGGCCACGAGCAATCCCATGATGATGAGCGGAAATGTTTCTTTCCGCTGTATCTTGAATGACCGCCCTCTCGCCTTTATCATAATGCCCAGCAACGGGATGGCGAAGAGGTATCTGAAAAAAAGTACCGAGTCCGGGTCCATGCCGGCCTTGTACAACGGGAGGGCAAACAGTGGATTCATGCCGTAGGAGGCTGCGGCGATGGAACCTAAAATATATCCTTTGGCTTTTGCGTTCATATCTTTATCTGTAAATTAGCGCGCAAAGGTAGATATTTACTTTGATTTCCTCCTTCTTTTCTGTATGAAAACCGTATGAATTCTACACTTATGCCTTCAGTGTGTAGTCGCCGGCTTCTTTCGTCACTACTTTCTGCAGTTCTTCGAGCGTCTTTTCACCGTCCGAAAACTCTACGGTGGCTACCGGAGGGTTCAGGGTTACGGTGGCGTGTATGCCTTCCATACTGTTCAATGCTTTCTCTACATGCATGCGGCAATGGTTGCACATCATGCCTTCTACTTTGAATTCTTTCTTCATGATTGTTTCTGTTGGCGGTTCAACTTCTTTGTTTTCTTCTCCTTCATGTATTCTTTTCCGTTTCAGCAGCAGGCTGTTGCTCACCACACTGACACTGCTGAATGCCATGGCCGCACCGGCTATCATCGGGTTCAGCAGGAAGCCGTTGATGGGATAGAGTATTCCGGCCGCAATGGGTACACCTATTATATTATATATAAATGCCCAGAAGAGATTCTGCCGGATGGTCCGGACGGTAAGACGCGACAGACAGAGAGCTTCCGGTATCTTAGCCAGGTCGGAAGAGATGATGGTCATTTTGGCTACATCCATGGCGATGTCGCTGCCTCCACCCATGGCGATGCTTAAGTCGGCTTGGGCAAGGGCGGCGCTGTCGTTGATGCCGTCGCCCACCATGGCAACCTTCCGGCCTTCTGCCTGCAACCGGCTGACGAAGGCAGCCTTGTCCTGCGGCAATACACTGGCCTGGTAGTGGGCGATGCCTGCTTTGCGGGCAATCTCACGGGCGGTGGCCTCATTGTCTCCGGTCAGCATGTGGACTTCGATGCCGGCGGCGCGCAGCTCGCTGACAGCGCGGATGGAAGTTTCTTTTATCCGGTCTGTAATTCCGGCTATTGCCAGCACGTTTTCTTCATCGGCAAACCAGATGACGGTCTGTGCTTCCGATGTCAGTCGGGTTGCCTCTTCCTGCAGGGAGGGGGGGATGGCGATATGGTTTTCTTCCAGCAGTTTCCGGTTCCCGGCGAGGTAGGTCCGGCCTTGTGCCCGTCCTTTCACGCCTTTTCCGGTGATGCTTTCAAAGTATTGAATGTCTATGGGGGCCGACTCCTTGAGGTGGTTCACCACGGCTTCTGCCAACGGATGTTCCGAGAGCTTCTCCAGACTATAGAAAATGTCCGACAGCGCATTGCCTGCAGTGGCGCCAGTACCGGGCGTCATTGCCTGCGTATTCCATATCAGTTTGCTGACTACCGGTTTTCCTTCGGTCACCGTTCCGGTCTTGTCGAGTACGACGGTGTCTATCTTCTTGGCAATCTCCAGGCTTTCGGCATCTTTTATCAGAATGCCCCTTTCGGCGCCCTTGCCGATGCCTACCATGATGGCGGTAGGAGTAGCCAGTCCCAGTGCACACGGGCAGGCGATGATGACCACCGTGACAAATGCCAGCAATCCGTGGGTGAATCCGCCGGTTCCGTCCAGTAGCATCCATGCGATGAAGGCAAGCACTGCGATGCCTATAATGGTAGGCACGAATATCCCGGCTATCTTGTCCACCAGCTGCTGCACCGGTGCCTTGCTTCCTTGCGCGTCCTGCACCATGTGTATAATCTTCGCCAGCAGTGTATCCGTGCCGATTTTCTCTGCCCGGAAGCGGAAACTTCCCTTCTGGTTGATGGTACCTGCAAAGACCTTGGCGTCTTTGTGCTTGGATACTGCTACCGGTTCGCCGCTCAGCATACTTTCGTCTACGTAGGAGCTACCTTCCGTCACGATGCCATCCACGGCAATCCGTTCTCCGGGCTTCACCAGGACGATGTCTCCGGGGCGAATCTGCTCGATAGGGATAACGCGCTCAAAGGAAGAGTGAGGGACAGCGTGTCCTTCATCCACAATGATGGTCACAGTCTTGGGTTGGAGCCCCATCAGTTTCTTGATGGCGGTTGAGGTGTTTCCTTTCGCTTTTTCTTCCAGCAGGCGGCCCAGCAGGATAAAGGCTATGATGACACTTGCCGCCTCAAAATATACATGCGGATGGATGCCTCTGGATAGCCAGAAGTCCGGAAATAGCATGTTGAACAGGCTGAACAGATAGGCGGTCCCCGTACTGATGGCTACCAGTGTGTCCATATTGGCGCTGCCATGCTGCAATTGTTTCCAGGCGCTGGTGAAGAATCCCCGCCCCAGCCAGAATACGACGGGAGTGGACAACGCCCACATGATGGGATTGGCATGGGGCATATCCATGAAGAACATGCCTATGATGACAACGGGCATAGACAAGATGATGGCCCAGGTTGTGCGGAATTTCAATGCGCTGAATTTCTTGTTGTGGGCCTCTTCCGCCTCTTCGAGCGTGTTGCCGTCCTGGTTTATCAACAAGTCATATCCGGCCGCCTGCACAGCCTGCTGCAAAGTCTCGGAAGAACAGCTCGTAGGGTCATATTCCACGGTTGCCGTTGCCGAAGCGTAGTTTACGACCGCTTTCTTGACACCTGACTGATGGTTCAGCGTCTTTTCTACCCGTGCGGAGCATGAGGCGCAACTCATTCCCAATACGGGAAATGTCTCTTGAACTATATTCTTTTCTACCATAACAATTTTGTATAAGTCATTACTCTTGCTATGAGTGACTTGGTTCCAAATGCAAATACCGTCAGTTTCATGCCTTGAAACCGATGGTGCCAAAAGTTGAAACTTGTTTGGCACCGTATACTGGCTACCTGACGCCTTGTTCTGGAGGGTGGAATCCATATTTTATATCAGTCATAGCGATACAAAGATAATGCTTTTTCCCTTGAAATTGTTCATAGCCTACCCCTCACGCCAAGCAGGTTCCTTCTTGCTGGGAAATGCCCGTCGGATGACTTCCCGGCTCAAGCCTGTCTGCACCACTCCCCGCATCAGCAGGTAAGTGAGGAAAGCAAGCCATAGGGCATGGTTTGCCAGGACGGGACGCAGTCCATAATATAGGATAAAGAAGCTGACAGCTGCCGCTGCCATGGAGAGGAGCATTCCTCGCGTGGCGGTGGCACCGATAAAGATGCCGTCCCAGATGAAGGCGGCTATCCCGACGGCGGGCACGGCAAGCGCCCAATAAAAATAGGTGTCGGCAACAGCTATCACTTCTTTGTCATCCGTCAATAGTCCGAGGAAGGCATTGCCTCCCAGCGCATAAACCAATGTAAAGAGAACCGCTATCACCGCTCCCCATCCGAAGAGGTGCCGGACGGTGTCTGTAAAGGCTTCCCGGTTGCGTGCGCCTATGTATCTGCCGCTTAAGGCTTCGCCAGCGTAGGCAAGGCCGTCCATTACATACGAGAATAAGGTGAAGAGCTGCATCAGCAGCGTGTTGACCGCCAGAATAATCTCTCCCTGCGAAGCTCCCGCCGAAGTGAAGAACAACGTGACTGCCACCAGGCAAAGGGTACGCAGAAAAATGTCCCTATTCACTTGGAAGAACCGGAACATCGCCCCTTTCTCCCAGATACCTGCCCCTTCTCCCCCTTTAATTTTTAATTTATAATTTTTAATTTCCCAGAATCTTTTCAGCCTGCCGTAGTTGTGCATCCAAAGGACAATGCCCATCAGGAAGCCAGCATACTGGGCAATCAACGTCCCCAAAGCTACTCCTTTTACTTTCATCCCACACAGATAAACCAGTCCGAGGCTGGCAATGATATTGACCACATTCTGTGTGATGGCTATATACATGGGGATACGCGAATTCTGCATACCGATGAACCATCCCGTCAGTCCATATAGCCCCAGCATGGCAGGGGCACCCCAGATGCAGATATGGAAATAAAGCGTTGCCATCTCTCTGACTTCGTCCGTGGGATGGATGAGAAGAAAGGCTCCCTGCTTGATAGGCGTTTGCAGCAGGATGAGGCAGAATGCGACTGCCACGCCTATGCCCACAGAACGCAACAGCAGGCAGACTACCTCCGGCAAATTCCGCTTGCCGAATGCTTGCGAGGTCATTCCGCTGGTACCCATCCTCAGAAAGCCGAATATCCAGTAGATGATATTGAACAGCATGCCACCCACGGCAATAGCGCCTATGTAGGCGGGCGAACCCAGATGGCCGACGATGGCTACATCAATCAGGCCGAGCAGCGGCACGGTGATGTTCGATACGATGGAAGGTAAGGCTATTTGCAGTATTTGTCTGTCTCTGGGCTTCATTTATATTATTTAATTCATTAAGGTCGGCAAAGTTAACTATTTTTCTACTTTCAACTATTGATGGTTGCCGTAAAAATGCGTAGTTTTGTAGGTAGATTTCTATGAGACTGATTGGGCTGTTAAACTATATATATACACTAAAAATGAAAACCTTAACGTTGCTTTTCTCCTTGTTCTTGATGTGTCCGCTGTCTGTCTGGGGACAGTCGGCAGATGAGTTGCTTTCGAAAGTGTCCGATGCACTTTCCGAGGGTAAAGATGACTATGCGGTGAGTTTGTTTCGCCAGGCGGCAAATGCCGGTGAGGATAGGACGGAAATGTTCTACTGGACCAATGTGGACAAGAGCAGTGAGGTGGCTCCTCGTCTTGCGGATGTGCTGGCTGTGCACTACAAGGAAATGCGGAATTACGATAAAGCCTACCTCTTCTATAAGGAGTTCTTGCAGCGTCATCCCGAAGACGTACCTGCACTTGTCTCTTGTGCCGAAATGGAGATGATGCGGGGAAAGGAGAAAGATGCCTTAAAAACCTATGAAAAGGTATTGATGCTGGATGCCGACAATCTCCAAGCCAATATCTTCTTGGGGAATTATTATTATCTCCAAGCCGAGAAGGATAAGAAGAAGCTCGAAGAAGACTATAAAAAGATAACTTCCCCCACAAGGATGCAGTATGCACGCTATCGCAACGGATTGTCAGACGTGTTCACCAATAGCTACGGCAAGGCTAAGGCATACCTGCAACGCGTGCTTCAGGTATTCCCCTCCATGGAAGCAGGTAATACGCTGGAAAAGATAAAGAAGATGGAGCTGGAGCTGAAATAGCTGTCCGCATTCCGACTAATAGGAAGGGGCTGTTTGTCTCTTATTTCTCTCCGGTCTCTTTTAATCTCTTCAGATATTCCGAAGGTATGCAGCCGAATTCTTCCTTGAAGCATTGCCGGAAGTAGAACAGATTGTTTATACCTACCTTGAATGCTATTTCCGAAATGTTGTATTTGCCTTCCAGCAGGTATTGCTCGGCGTGTTTCATCCTTATCTTGCGGACATATTCGTTGGTGGAAAGTCCGGTAAGCGCTTTCATCTTGCGGTAGAGGGTGGAATTGCTCATGCACATTTTATCCGAAAGATAGCTGATGTCTATTTTGTCTGAAGAAAGCCGTTCCTCTATCAGCTGGTTTATCTTGTGGATAAACTCGTTGTCCAGCTTGTTGAGCGATTCTGTAATGACAGCCGCTTTATTGCTTATGGCGGCATTGGCGCTGAAATGGTTTGCCAGGTTGCGCCGCGACTGGAGCAGGTTTTCTATACGGCTATGCAGCAGGCTGGCGCTGAACGGTTTGGTGAGGTAGGAGTCGGCACCTACCTGGTAGCCTTCCTCTTTGTCGCGCAGCGAGTCTTTGGCTGTCAGCAGTATAATGGGTATGTGGCTGGTGCGCACGTCTTTTTTCAGCTCACGGCACATCTCGTTTCCGTCCATTACCGGCATCATAATGTCACTGACGATGATGTCAGGTATTTCTTTCAGGGCGCTTTCCTTGCCCAGCTTTCCGTTGGCGGCAGTCTTTACTTCAAAGTGGTCGGAGAAGGATTCGGCTATATAGTCGCAGATGTCCGGATTGTCTTCCACTACCAGCAATATGGGTTTGTCGCTGGATGAAACTTGATTTACTTGTGCCTCTTCTATATGCTGGACGTTGCTTTCCTTTTCCTGCGAATCGGCATGCAGTGCCTGCGGGTAACTGTTGTCGGTAAGCAGGCTGACGTAGAAGGTACTACCTTGATTGGGAGCACTCTCTACGCGGATTTCCCCTTCGTGTAGGGCTACGAGGTTTTTCACCAGAGAAAGTCCGATACCGGTACCCGAAGCCTGGTGTTTGCCGCCTTCCTGGTAATAACGGTCGAATATGTGGGGTAGTGCCTCCGGCTTGATACCGTATCCCGTGTCGCTGACCCGGATTTCCGTATAGTTCACTTCGGCACGTTCTACCTGTCGGATACCGATGCTGATGCTACCCTTTTCCGTGTACTTTAGGGCATTGGATATCAGATTGTCCAGGATGGTCTGGATAATTTCCTTGTCGAAGTATATAGGTATATGCTCTTTCTCCACCACCAGCCGGATATCGACGGCTGGCTTCCGGTTCAGTTCCTTGTACTTCAGGCCTATCTCGCGGATAAGGGGTACGAGGTTGTCCCGACTCACGCAGAGTTTCTTGTTCTGGGTCTCGGTCTTTCTGAACTCCAATATCTGGTTGATGAGGTTCAGTAGCCGGATGGCACTTTGGTGAATGACGGATATCTTCTGTGCGTCTTTGGTGGATAGTGTATCACTTTTCTGTATGTCTTCCAGCGGACCCAGTATCAGCGTAAGCGGGGTGCGCAGTTCATGGGTGATGTTGGTGTAGAAGCGCAGGCGTTCGTTGTTCAGTTCCTGCTCGTGTTCGTGGCTCTGCTTCTCCAGTTGGTACAGTGCTTCAGCATCCAGTCTTTTCTTGTAGGCATAGAGTATAGAGAAAAGGATGATAAGGGACAGCAGGATATAGAATGACTTTGCCCACCAAGTAAGCCAAAGGGGTGGGGCGATGCGGATGTTCAATGAGGTGGTTGCGTCCGACCATGCTTGGTTGCGCATGCGCGTTTTCACTTGGAACTGGTATTTCCCGGGAGGAAGATTACGAAAGGTGACATTATTGGGGTCTGTAAGCGTATACCAGGAGTTCTCGAGTCCTTTCAGCATATAGGCATATTCCACTTGGTTGACCAGGGCATAGTTCTGGATGTTGAACCGGATACTGAAACTATTCTGTGTATATTTCAGTTGCACGTTCTTCTGTCCGTTTAAGGCAATGGTGCTCTGTCCGTTTTCCGGTTTGTTCAGCGGGTCGGTAATTTCAATGTTGGTGATGAATGCGGGTGGTGATTTGCGTTCCTGCAATACAACTTCCGGGTTGAAGTAGCACAGACCGTTTATAGAGCCGAAGTAAAAGTTACCGTCTTGTCCGTAGGCTACACTGCCCCGACTGAAGCTTCCCATGGGGAGGTTGTCGTGATAGTCGTAGTTATAGAAAATGTCTTTACTGTCCACAAGACAGCTGATACCTTTGTTGGTGCTCACCCAAATATTTCCTGCCTTGTCCTCACCGATGGCTTGTATGTGGGTGTTAGCCAGTCCGCTTTCACGTTGGTATACTTTGTAGTTTCTGTCTGTCAGGGAGGGGAAGCATACCAAACCTTCACCCGTGGCCACCCACAACCGCTTTCTGCTGTCTTCGTAGAGAGCATTGATGGTATTGGAGGGGAATTTGGCCAGGACGTTGAAGAGCTGGATGCTTTGGAGTTGAGGGTCATAGAGGCCCAGGCCTCCTCCGAAGAATCCTACCCATACTTGGTCTTCGGAATCCTTCAGCACACAGCGGGCCAGATTGTTCTCCAGATTGTAGTGTGCCTTGATTGTCTTGCTGTCACAATCTATAAGATAGACGCCTTCGCTGGTTCCGACCCAAATGTTTCCCTGCTTGTCTTCATGAAAGGAACGTACGTCAGTGCGTGACTTGTCTTCGGAGAAAATCTGCCGGAAGCTTTGGCTCTTGGGGTTGTAGTAGGCTATTCCTCCATAAAAAAGCCCGAACCATAATCCTCCCTTTGAGTCGCACAAGGCTGCCTGCACCGTATTGCTTCTGAATTTCTTGTTGTCAGCATTGTATATGGCTATTCGTCTTCCCTTGTTGAATACGTTGATTCCTCCTCCATCGGTTCCTATCCAGAGGTTACCGGCTTTGTCCATACAGACACCGGAGGCTATTTTACTGTTCAGGCTGTTGTTGGTGGATGGAAAAGGAGAATATTTATAAGTGCTGAAGAGTGACGGCTCGCGTTTTATGAAGTTGATGCCGCCTCCCCAGGAACCTGCCCATACATTACCGAAGGAATCTTGGAGCAGGCAACGGATACTGGAGTTGGACAAGCCGTATTCATCGTCTCCCTCCCGGATAGAAAGCGCATGAATCTGGTCCGACGAACGGAAAAGCTGTTGGGACAAATCCACTACGGCAATGCCGCCGAATTCCATGGCTATCCAAAGTCTGTTGTCATCCAGTTGGTGTATATCATATACACGGTGCGATATGCAGTTGGTTTTGTCGTCGAAGGGGATGAAACTTTCCGCTTCCGGGTTAAACAGTACCACTCCTCTATCGGTTCCTATCCATATGTTTCCGCTTTTGTCTTTGTAGACACATGTCACTTCGTTGCCGGGCAGGCTGTTGGGGGATTGCGGCTCGTGTGTGAAGTTCTTGACTGTCTTGTCTTTTATGGAAAGTATACTGAATCCCCGGTCCACATGCCCGATATAGAGTAGTCCGTTACCACCGTCTATGGCAGACCAGATATGGTTGCTTGCAAAACCTGGTACGGTTTCGGTATTGTAATGGGTGAATTGCCCGGTTTGCTTGTCAAAATAGTCCACGCCTTTCCAATAGGTGCAAATCCATAGGTTACCGTCGGAGGCGGCAATGATTTTGGTAATGTCGTCCGTAACCAGGCTTTCAGGGTTGTTTTCGTTGTGTCTGTAAGTGATGAATGAATCGTTGGCATAATTGTATGCATTGATTCCGGCACGCTGGGTTCCTATCCATAAGATGGAGTCGATGGGATCGTCCAGCAGACAGTTCAGTTCGTTGCCGGTGATGCTTTGCTTGCCGGTTGTTTCTTCTTTATAATAGGTAAGGAAGCGTATTCCGTCGAATTTATTTAAACCCTCTTCTGTGGCAAACCATAGAGAGCCCCGTTTGTCTTGGGCTATGCTTACCACATGGTTGTTGGACAGCCCTTCACGGATACTCAGATGTTTTATGGTATATGGCTGCGCGGATAGCAGGAATGGCAGGCATAGGAAAATGGAAAGTAGAATCTTCTTCATAACGGGTCGTTTTTCATTGCATGAGTCAAAAGTACAAATAAAATCTTTAGATGATGTGCACAAATCGTGCATTGACAGATTTATATGCCTTCTCTGCAAGATTTATACAGCTGTTGAATCGAAAATTGGCATATGTTTGCATTGCCGATTATTATAAATCGGAACAAAATGTACTTTTTTGTTTAACTTTAATAATAATATTTATGAAGAAGCATTTCTTTAACGCCACTTTCTGGGCGTTATTATCGCTGGCTTTATGGACTACTGGATGTAGTGACGATGACGGATACTCTGATGTAGACGGGCAGATTCCGACAATGACATTGGTGACGGATCATATTGAATCCGGTGCCGGCCATCGTTTTACCATTGAAGGTTCGTTGGCTGACCAGGATGGAATTGTATCCGTCAATCTGCAATGTGCCGATCTTTATCTGAACAAGACCATTGATTTGGTCGAAATCTATGGAGCTCCCCAAACGGAGTATGAGTTGAGCTATTCTTATGACCTCAAGCGTGATGAAATCGGTGAACGCTTCACCGTGAAAGTGACCGTAACAGATGCGGGCGGGCGTGAAGTGTCGCAGGATGTGTTGATAACGATGGATGGGGACTTTGAGAATCCTACATTTACAATTGCCCCTGGTAAGGAGGTTACCGTACTGATAAAGGATGAAACAAAGTTCAACCTGAATTTCACGGTGAAAGATGACCGCATACTGGATTATGTACTCATTGAGATTCCTGGGGTAGAAGGTTTTGAAAGCCGCCGTATAGAGGCTGGCGGGCAATCTACTTTGAACTTTACGGAGAAGATTATTCTGCCTAATGAGGTGAAAAGTTACGATGTGACTTTGACGGCTGTGGATGCCAGAGGCAATCAGACAGTGACCAATAGTACCATCAGTGTATCTGAAATGCCTGACTTCCCCAAAATGTATCTGGCCGATGTGGCAACCGTAGAGGAATTGAACAGTGATATTTTCGGTGTACCGATGGTGATTAACCATACGGGCGAGTACCAATATCGTGCACGTTATTATAATAAAGCTGCCGGTACGGAAATTTTCTTCTTACCGCAAAAGACAGACTTTACTCCTATCTGTTTTGGCCTTGATCCGGAGGATAATACAAAACTGACGGATGACCCGGAAACGGCTAAACCTATTGTCTTGGATGAGGCTGGTGTTTATTATGAAATAGACATCAATGTGAAAGAGTCTACTTATAGTATGCGCACGTACTCGGTGACAGAGGCTACAAATCCGATGAAATATGAATATGGAAAGCCTTGTTTTGACCGTTGGGAGAATGGGGAATCGTTCATTGATTTCTATATCGGTTGGGGAGGTTCTCCTCAGGATGCGGGAAATCAGTTGTTTGCCCAGGATAAAAATAATCCTCATCTTTTCTATTATCCGGAAAATGGAACTTGGACGCTGGAAGCCGGTGAAGAAATGAACTTCATCATATCCAATTATCATCCCGACGGATGGTGGGATCATGTGGAATGGCGGTGTGACGACTCTCAGAATGTAGAGAAGTTTGGTTACTTCAGTAAGAAAGGGGATGTGAATCCTAATTGGGAAGGCACCAATCAGCGTTGGGAAGACGGCTCGATGGTAGGTGACAACTGGATGAAGCCTACGGTTACGGTGACCGGCAACTACCGCTTTGAGTTTGACGCGCATTTGGGTCGCGGCAAGATTGTGCCTGCTAATTAAAAAGTAACATTAGATTTAAGATATGAAAAAGCAAATTCTATTATTATGTCTTGCGCTGATAAGCCTTTGCGGTTATGCGCAGCAGATAACGGTTAAGGGTGTGGTGACTTCGGCCACCGACCAGCAGCCGTTGATTGGAACTACAGTTCAAGTGAAAGGTACCGGTACGGGTACAATTACCGGTATCGACGGTGATTATACATTACCCAATGTAGACAAGAATGCAGTGTTGGTATTCTCTTCTATTGGTTTTGAGTCTCAGGAAATAGCTGTAGGTGGACGTACTACGATTAACGTGGTACTGAAGGAGGCTGCGGAATTACTGGATGAAGTGGTGGTTATCGGTTATGGTGCTGTGAAAAAGAGCGATTTGACCAGTTCTATTGCTACAGTAAAAGGCGATGAAATCACTGAAACCGTGACCGGTAATGCTATGGATGCTTTGCAGGGTAAGGTAAATGGTGTACAAGTCACCAGTGGTGGTGGCCCTGGAGCTACTCCGAAGGTGCTGATTCGTGGTGTAACTACCGTAAACGGTACGAATCCGTTGTATGTAGTGGATGGTATGCCGGTAGGTGACAATATCAACTTTCTGAATAGTAACGATATTGCTTCCATGGAAGTATTGAAAGATGCTTCGGCTGCCGCTATCTATGGTACACGTGCATCAAACGGTGTCATCCTGATTACTACAAAGAAAGGTAAGACTGGTAAAGCCCGCATCAATTGGAATTCTTCTGTTGGTTTCCAGACCGTGGCCAAACCTAATATTGCCGGTGCGGCTGAATATAAAGAAGTGTTCAATACCCGTTATACGAATGATGGCCTTTCTTCTATCTGGAACGATACGGGTGCTACGACCAATCCCGGTGGTACAGACTGGTGGGATACTGTAGTCAATAAAACAGCTTTGGTGCAGAACCATTCACTTAGTGTTGCCGGTGGCTCAGAACAGTTTGTTTATAACTTTAGCGTGGGCTATTATCGTAACAACTCACAGTTTGATGTAGGTTATTGGGATAAGATAAATATCCGTCTGAATACTGAATATACATTTAATAAGTATGTAAAATTGGGAGTTGATATTGCTCCACGTGTCGAATCATGGGATGATACCCCAAACCAGTTCTCGGCAGCCATGGCTATGGACCCGACAACTCCGGTATTCCGTCCGCAGGACCAATGGGAGGATAATGAGTACAACAACTATCAACGCTCTTACAACAACCAGGAGTGGAATCCCGCCGGTTCAATTGCCCGTAGCAATGCTCATTCTCGCGAGTTGGGTGCCATTCTGAATACCTATCTGCAGGTAAACCCGATAGAAAAGCTGACGTTGCGCACCCAGTTCGGTGCCAATGCACACTATCGCCGTTCTGATTCATTCGTTCCGAAGTTCAATATGGATCCGTTGGAGAAACAAGACTTGAACGAAATCACCCGCCGCAATCAGGAGTGGTTTGACTGGAACTGGACGAATACAGCCACTTACATGGACACTTTCGCTGAAAAGCACAACTTGAATGTAATGGCTGGCTTTACTGCCGAACGTTTTGCATGGTACAATACTCAGGCACGGCGTGATAATGTTCCCAATAATCTGGACCAGATGCAGGAAGTGAATGCCGGACAGCAGGGTACGGACGAGGCCAACGGTGAAACCACTTACAATACACTGGTTTCTTTCCTGGGCCGTGTCATGTACAACTACGATAACCGTTACTACATTTCGGCATCTCTCCGTGCCGACGGTTCCTCCCGTTTCCCGAAGGGCAGCAAGTATGCCCTCTTCCCGTCTGTTTCCGCTTCCTGGCGTGTCATCAGTGAGGCATTTATGCAGGACCAGGACATCTTCAGTGACCTGAAGCTTCGTGGAGGCTGGGGCCGTGTAGGTAATCAGAATATCAACAATAATGCTACCCTTACTTTGTTGAGCGAAACCCAATACTATTATGGCAATACGTTGGCAAATGGTTACTTCGTGTCTACAGTAGGTAACAACCAGTTGAAGTGGGAGACTGTGGAAGATTGGAACGTAGGCGTGGATATGTCATTCCTTGATTCACGTTTGGGTGTAACATTCGAATATTTCCAGAAAAAGTCCATTGACATGCTCTACCAGAAACAGAACATCCTCTCTTTGGGATATGATAACTGGAACAGCCAGATTTGGATGAACATCGGTAGTATGCAGGCCCGCGGTTGGGAAGTGGGACTTACCTGGCGCGATGAAATCGGCAAGGATTTCTCTTACGATCTTGGTCTGAACCTTTCTGCCGTGCGCAACAAGGCCATCAAGTTCTCGGGCGACGGTCCTATCAATGTCGGTGGATTCAATAGCGACCAGATTATCCGTAACGAAGATGGTGGTTTTATCTCCCGTTTCTACGGTTACGTGGCCGATGGCTTGTTCCAGAATTGGGAAGAGGTGTATGCGCACACTGACGAACACGGAACACTGATTCAGCCCAATGCAAAACCGGGAGACATCCGCTTCAAGGACCGGGACCATAACGGAGTGCTCGATGCCAATGACAAAGATTATATCGGTAATCCTTATCCTGATTTAATGATGGGTCTGAATATTGGTATGCGTTATAAGAACATTGATTTTGCAGCCAATTTCTATGGTACGTTCGGTAATGATATTTACAATGTCACCAAAGGACGGTACTCCGGTTCAGGCGGACAGAATGTTTGGGCAGGTACACTGGAGAAAGCATGGCATGGAGAGGGTACCGGCAATGATATTCCCCGTTTGTCGAGCAATGACTTGAACCTGAACTATAACCGTGTTTCCAGTTTCTATGTGGAAGATGGTTCCTACTTGCGTTGCAAGCTGTTACAGATAGGCTATACGCTTCCTAAGAAATGGGTTGGAGGTGCTGACTTGCGTCTTTCCTTCTCTGCACAGAATCCGTTTACCATTACCGGTTATTCGGGAATGGACCCCGAACGCCCGATGGTTGACGGTACTACCGACAGCTCTGGCAGTGCCATCAATACCGGTATTGACAACGTGGCTTATCCTAATCCGAGAACATTCTTGTTTGGCATTGACTTCAAATTTTAATTCTTGATTATCCATGAAACGAATATTTACAATAGTAGTTCTGATTGCTTCGCTGGTGTTTACCTCTTGCGAGGACTTCCTGACGGAAGACGTACGTGGGCAATTGAACGTGGACACTTATTATAAGTCCATAGAAGAGTGTGAATCCGCAGTCACGAGCTGTTATCAGGCTATGACGTATGGAGGATGGTGGCAAATCAACACCGTGTGGTTACTTTCCGAAATGTGTGGAGATGATGCCTGGATGGGGAATACCTCTCAGTCTCAGAGTGATTATATCTCATTGGCGCATTATCAGGGAAACGGTGCCAGCAATGGCCCTATCTCCAATTTTTGGCAGTACCGTTACAAAGGTATTTTACGTTGTAACATAGCCATAGATCGCATTGCGGCTCTCGAAACCCAAGAGACAGAAACCAGAGACCGTCTGGTGGCAGAAGCCCGTTTCCTGCGTGGCTACTATTACTTCGAACTGGTGAGAAATTTTGGCGGGGTGCCCTTGATGACCAGTTTCCAAATGCCGGAAGAAGTGGAAGGAACAGAACGTGCTACGGCAGAAGCCGTGTACAAATTCATAGAGGATGACCTGATGGCAGCTGCCGAAATACTGCCGCAACGCAGTACTGCGCAAGTAGGGCATGCTACCCGTGGCGCCGCTTTAGGATTATTGGGTAAGGTGTACCTCTATCAGGAGAAATGGCAGGCTGCCCATGATGTGTTGAAGACTGTGATAGATGAAGGCGAATACCAATTGCTTCCCGATTTCGGGCAGGTATGGAATGTCGACTATGACAACAGTGCGGAGAGCCTTCTGGAAATCCAGTATGAATATCATCCCACTTTGGGCTTAGGAGGGGCGCTTGCTACGGTAACCGGTGCCCGTAATGGTCCTGGTGATGGTTGGAGCTGGTGTCAGCCTACGGCAAATTTGGAGCAAGCTTATATTGAGGCCGGTGATACGGAACGTTTGAAATGGACAATAATCAAGTCGGGCTGTACAGAAATTGCCGGCGAAGACCAATTCGAGGATTTCATTGACGCAAGCAAAGCGTTGAATAAGTATCAGGAATATCTTGATAAATATGGTTGGGATCCCAATTGCTATATTATCAATCCCGCTGACCATAAGTCGGCACGTATCATCCGCAAGTATTTCCTGCCGATGAAATACCGTGCCCAAGGCGATGCGACGGCTTACGCTACGGACAAGAGTCCTTTGAATCATCGTATTCTGCGTTATGCCGATGTACTTTTAATGTATGCTGAGGCTTGCAATGAACTGGGTGATGACGCTTCTGCCCGCGATGCTCTCAATCAGGTGCGCAGACGTGCCAAGTTGGATGACGTTACGGCAAGTGGAAAGGCATTGCAAAGTGCCATTCGCCAGGAACGCCGTTTGGAATTGGCTTTCGAGCAGAACCGTCTGTATGATATCCGCCGCTGGACTGATACAAATGGTAAAAAGATGATTAGCAATATCCTGGGACCGAACGGCTCCTTTGTGAAGTGGAACACAGAAGAGGCAACCCGTGACGCTCTTGAGTGGGAAAATCAAGGTGAAGCAAGTGACAAAGGCATCACTTTCAACGAGAACCGCGACATGGTGTTCCCCATTCCTTTGTACGAAATCACGATGTCCAACGGTTCCATTACCCAGAATCCGGGCTGGAATTAAACACATTCTGATGAAAACAGATTGTTGCAGGAACTGATTATTCAATAGGTCTTTATATTCTGTCGCGGATAGTTTGCAATGGATTATCCGCGGCAGTTTTTTTAATCCGAAACAATATCATGAATTTGAGACACATTTTTATTCTTCCGGCACTGCTTGCCGCAATGGCTTGCAGCGACGATTCTCCCGTTACGCCGGATACTCCAGACACTCCTGAGGGGCCGGACATTACGAACAGCGTAGAGAAACTGGTGAGCATCGATGCCGGACAGACTTTCCAGACAATAGCCGGCTTCGGCGCTTCGGACTGTTGGTCGCCTGCCTTTGTGGGCAAGTCATGGACTTCGCACCGTGCGGGGATTACGGAACTGCTTTTTTCTTCAGAGATTGTGGGCGGCAAGCCGAAAGGAATCGGCCTTTCCCAATGGCGGGTGAATCTTGGTGGCGGCAGTGCCGCGCAAGGTGAAGCCAGCGGCATCGAGGATAAATCCCGTCGTGCGGAATCCTATCTTACGGATGACTTGACGTACGACTGGACCCGTTGCGAGGGACAACGTTACTTCATGGACCGTGCCAAGGAGCTGGGATGTAACAATTTCGTTCTTTTCAGCAATACACCTCCCGTGCAGTACACCTATAATGGAAAAGGATTTTCCGCCAGAGGGGGACTTTCCAATCTGAAACCGGAACATTATGGTGACTTTGCAGGATATATGGCCGATGTAGCGGCCCGTTATACCGGTGAAGGCTATCACATAAGCCATATTTCGCCCGTCAACGAGCCGCAGTACAACTGGGACAGCGGTCAGGAGGGCAGTGGCTGGACCAATGACGAAGTGGCTGCACTGGCACGCGAGTTGGATATGTCGTTGGATGCCCGGGGGCTTTCCACAGACATTCTCTTGGGCGAATCCGGTGATTGGGAGTATCTGTATAAAGTGAAAGGCGATGCCAACCGCAGTAATGTATTCTCAGCTTTCTTTACACCCGGCTCTTCCGCCTACGTGGGTGACTTGGCACACGTGAAGAATCTCATTTGCGGACACAGCTATTGGACTGACGGCACATGGGACGGTATGCGCAACGTGCGCAAGCAAGTGGCCCAGGCTGCCGGTCAGTATAATCTGGATGTTTGGCAGAGTGAATGGAGTATGCTGGGCGATAATTACAGCAGTTCCGAATTCGTGGGCTATGAGCAGGCTTCTGAGATGGATATCGCTTTCTACATGTCGAAGGTCATCCACAATGACCTCACTGTGGCTGGGGTGTCTTCCTGGAGTTACTGGACATCGATGGATGTTTCCCGTTGGGGGCATAAGAACCGTTTTCTCTTGATTTCGCTGGTACCTGCCGGTGGCGAGGATGGTGATATCGTGCAGGAGGGAAACTATCAGGCTACTGCCACTCTTTGGGTACTGGGCAATTACAGCCGCTTTATCCGTCCGGGATACCGCCGTATTGCCCTCGACTTGAACGAATCGCGTACTTTTTTCGGTTCCGCCTGGCTTTCTCCCGAGGGGGATAAGGTAGTGGCCGTCTATACAAACATGTCTGATAAGGCGGTTCGCTTAGGTGAAACGCATGTGGGATGGAGCAATGAAGCGAAGTCAATAGCTACTTATACAACTACCGGTAGCAAGAATCTGGTGGAAGGAACGGTGGCGGCAGGCAAGCAGGTGATTCTGGAAGCCAAGAGTGTGACAACCGTGGTGTATAGCCTGAAGTAAGGAATTAGTTTAACTTCAAAGAAAATCTATATGAAAATGTATTTTAAGAATAACAGGACTGCTCTTATCTTTTTGCTGGCAATGCTGGTCGTTGCTCCGATAAAGGCGCAGGTGGCATTTGGCGATGCCGCAAAATTCAATGACGGATGGCTGTTCCGGCTGACGGACGACTCGGCTATTGTCCGGACTGACTATGACGACAGCGAATGGCGGAAGCTTTCTTTGCCACACGATTGGTCCATAGAGGGGCAATTGTCGCCCACACTGGCCAGTTGCACCGGGTACCTGCCGGGTGGGATAGGCTGGTATCGCAAACACTTCAAGGTTGAAGACAACGCAACACGTCATTATATCTATTTCGAAGGGGTATATAACCGGAGCGAGGTTTACCTGAACGGGCATCTGCTTGGCAAGCGCCCCAACGGCTATGTATCGTTTCTTTACGACATGACCCCTTACCTGAAGGAAGGTGACAATGTGCTGGCTGTCCGTGTAGACCATAGCCGTTATGCCGATTCGCGCTGGTATACGGGTTCGGGCATCTATCGCGATGTATGGCTGGTGGCTGCTCCCGATACACATATTGCGCAATGGGGGGTGGGCTGGCATGCCGCTTCGCTGACAGACAAGCAAGCCGTTGTTGCGGTCGATGTAGAGGTGGAGAAGCACAAGGCAACTTCCGACAAACTGGAACTGAGGGCTGCACTGTACGATGCTGCCGGAAAGCAGGTGGCACAATGCCGTGTGCGTGTTGCCGATGGAAAAGAGGGCATTGCCAAGCAAAGTCTTGACTTGAAAGTGTCCAAACCCCATCGTTGGAATCTGGATAATCCGTATCTGTATACATTGAAAACCGAATTGCTTGCCAATGGCAAACGCATTGACGGCAGTGAGACCAAAGTGGGACTGCGTACGCTGGAATTTGATGCCAACAAAGGTTTTGCCCTCAACGGCAACTGGATGAAGGTAAAAGGTGTATGCCTGCATCATGATGCAGGAGTGCTGGGTGCAGTAGTGCCGCCGGAGGTATGGGAACGCCGCCTGAATAACTTGAAAGGGATTGGCGTAAATGCCATCCGCATGAGCCATAACCCACAAGCCCCCGTTCTTTATGAACTGTGTGACCGCCTGGGATTTCTTGTAATGGATGAAGTCTCTGACGAATGGGAGTTTCCGAAACGCAAATGGGTACAAGGCTGGAATGTGGGTACTCCGAGTTATGACGGTACTTTCGACTTCTTCGAGGAGTGGATAGAACGGGACGTAACCGATATGGTACGTCGTGACCGCAATCATACCTGTATTTTCTTGTGGAGTATCGGCAATGAAGTGGATTATCCGAACGACCCTTATTCGCATCCCGTTCTTGATGGAGCTAAAATCAACCAGCCTATGTTCGGGGGCTATAAGCCGGATGCTCCCGATGCCATGCGCATCGGAACCATAGCAAAGCGTCTGGCTGCCTGTGTACGTGCCGTGGACACTTCCCGTCCCGTGACCGGAGCTTTGGCGGGTGTCGTGATGTCGAACGAGACGGAGTATCCCGATGCTGTGGATGTGGTGGGGTATAACTATACGGAAAACCGCTACGACCAAGACCATGCCACTTATCCGGACCGCATTATCTATGGAAGCGAGACGGGTTCGGGGCTTGATGCCTGGTATGCCGTCCGCGACAAGGATTTCATCTTCGGGCAGTTTATCTGGACCGGTACGGATTATCTGGGTGAATCGGGCAGATGGCCGTCCCGCGGTTTGTACACGGGTTTGCTCGATTTCGGAAGTTTCCCCAAGCCACGCGGACATTTCCGGGCTTCGTTGTGGTGCGAGAATCCGGTCACGTATGCAGGAACATATCCGGTATATGTCCATCCCAAGCATCCCGAGCATGTATTCCTTTCGCCTGATGCATGGGACATCTGGAACTATGACGAGGGGCAGAACATACGTGTGGTGTGTTATACCAATGCTCCGCAGGCGCGTTTGCTGCTCAACGGCAGGGTGGTAGGCGAGATGAAACCTTATGATGAAAAGACCGGCATCATCTACTGGGATATTCCTTTCCGGGCTGGTGAGCTTCGTGCTGAGGGCTGCGATAAGGAAGGAAATGCTTTGTCGAGCTATTCCATCCGGACATCCGGACGTCCTTATGCCATCCGTGCCACGGCGGATCGCACTATTTTGTCCGGCGACCGCGCCACTGCGCACATAACCGTAGAGGTGGTTGACGAAGAAGGTACTGTTGTGAAACTTGGCGACAATGAAATTACGTGTACAGTTGAAGGAGCGGCGCGTCTGCTTGGGCTCGAAGGCTCTGACAACAGTGACATGAGTGATTATACCGATAACCGTCACCGCGTATACCACGGGCGTTTGCTGGCCTATATACAGACTACCGGAGGAGAGGGACCGGTTAAAGTAAAGTTTGCTTCCCCCCTTCTGAAAGGAACTGAAGTAAAGTTTGAAGTAGGGCAGTAGTACACTACTATGGACTTATGTTTGTGCCATCGTATTGGCACAGTCGTGCCAGTACGATGGCAAGGCTGTGCCAGTATGGTGGCACAACTTTGCCAATGCGATGGCACGGGTTGTGCATTTCTTACAGAATGTATTGCACTTCCTTGAACAGATATTCCCGTTCACTTCCTCCTTCATCCTCCAGCACGAACCGTCCGTCTTGCTCTACACGCAGCAACCGGGCAAGGAACTTGCCGTTGGCATCTTCATAAGGGTGCAATCCCCGGCGACGGAAAAGGGAGCGGGCATACCGTGTGGATATCTCGTCGGAGTAGACGGCGAAGTCCTCCATTTGGAGGCTGTTGTAGTAGATTTGTACACGTCTTAGGATATGGGCAAGGATTTCATAACGGTCGTGCTCCTTTCCGGTGATTTGTTTCAGTGAGACGGGGTTGGGAGCATCACTGTTGAAGACTTCCTGGTTGATGTTGATACCGATTCCGGCAATGCTGCGCCTGATATGATGTCCGGAAAGGTCGTTCTCTATCAGTATGCCGCAGATTTTCTTGTCTTTCCAATAAATGTCGTTCGGCCATTTGATGGTGATTTCATCAGACCATCTGCTCAGCTCTTCCTTAATGGCGAGGGAAACGATTTGTGAAAGGATGAACTGCCGGCGGGCTTCCAGAAAAGAAGGGTAGAGTACAAAGCTGAAAAGCAGGTTCTTGCCTTCTTCAGCTTCCCAGGTATTGCCGCGCTGGCCTTTACCGGCAGTTTGGAACTCGGCAGTCACGGTTGTTAGTTCGGCAACGGATTCTTGCAACTGGTTGCAAAGCTGGCTGAGGTATTGGTTGGTCGATGCCGTTTCGTCCAATGCCACCAGCGGGAACGGGAATGTGTCAGGGCAGGGCTTCATATTCGGTACGCATTTTTTTGGTGAACTTCTTCAATACTTCTTCCACGGAGTGGTCTATCAGTTGCTTCAACAGTTTGTCGTCGACGTCACCGTCAAGGAACACCTGGTTCCAGTACTTTTTGTTGAAGTGATAGGCACCTTCGATGGCAACATAGTGCTCCCGCAGTTCGAGTGCATATTCGGGGTCGCATTTCAGACAAATCTTGTTGGCGCTTTCCAGGTCGATAAGTGCAAACATTTTATTCATGACTTTCATCACGAGCGAGTATTCGTCAAACGGAAAGCATTCCGTGACGGCTTTTTTGCTGAGGCAATATTCGCGGGCGGTTTCGATGTCCATGATGGTATTTACGGTTTTACGGTTTACAATTTACGATTGAAATAACTCTTGCTTGTCAATTTTCAACTCTCAGAACATCGGCGGATAGAAGGCTTCTTTGAGATGCTCTATCCTGAATGCACCCGGTTCGCCTACAGCCGTTATGATGTCGAAGCGGACGGGTGCATCCAAGCAGAAGTGCTTGATATAGGCATCGGCCGCTACGACAATACGTCGTATTTTCTGCCAGTTCACGGCATCCTGCGGCTCAATGTAATCCGTATTGCTACGGGTTTTCACTTCCACAATAATCAGTTCCTTATCTTTGTCGGCTACAATATCCAGCTCAAGGTGATTCTTCCGCCAGTTACGGTCACGTATGGTGTAACCGTTCTGTTCCAAGTATTTGGCAGCGGCGTCTTCACCGGCTTTTCCAAGAATATTGTGTGCACTCATTATTCTGCGTGTCTGGCAGGCATCAGCATGCCGTCGTGTCCAGGACGGAAGATAGCGGGCAACTTATAAGTTTTACCATCCAATGTATTGACCACTGCACTGCGCGTTTGGGGGGCTGGATTTGTACCGGTAATCAGTTCAATGGCCTTGGCATACAGAGGTTCTTCATTGTTTCCATAATCTTTATGAATATAGAATACACCTTGTTCGTTATAAGGATTGGTTTCGTCCATCAATATATCGGGTTCAAATCCTTTTTCATACTCCCCGAATCCTTTGGCGTTATAGCTTTGGAAGGTGATAGGAACAACACGATATGTGTTATTTCGGACAGTGTACTCCTCATATTCCATACCTACGTTCTTACCAGTGGTCTTTTCACCTATAAGTATTACGTCCAAATCTATTCCTTCTAAGGAATTAATGACGAGTTCACTGGCAGAGGCCGTTCCATTTCCGACAAGGCAGTAGACGCGGGGAAGATTGAGGCTTCCGGCTGATAAGGAAGTACCCAAGTTGGGGTAACTGGAGTATGCAAATAATTCATCTTCCCGTTTGTTATTGAGTTTTGCCATTCTTTCATCATTGTATCGTAAACTGCTGAATACTTTACCTTGAGAAGCAGTACCGGCAATACAAGTCGCTATCAGATTAGCTGACATGGTATGCCCACCACCATTGTACCGCAAGTCCAGAATCAAATCTGTGACGTTCTTGTTCTTAAAATCTTTGAAAACATTGAATAATTCTTGGTCAAAGCTTGCCTCGAACCCAGAATAAACGAGGTAACCGATTCTATGTCCTTCTATGTCTTCCTTGACATTACTGAAGATGACGGGGTTGTTGTATGTGGCTTTGGAAGTTATGGTGTATTCCTTTTGCCCGGTAATGGTGCCTCCTTCTACGACATCTTCTGTCAAAGTATAGTTGATAGTTGCATCCGGTAACAATATGTCGTAATAGAAGTTATTAATATTGTTATTATTTATCTTCTTTCCATTTATCAGGCTTATCATTGCTCCTCGTTTGAGTCCAGCTTCGGAGGCCGGTGAATCGGGATATACGCCTTGGAGACAGAAATAAATGGTATTTTCTGCTTGTGTGCCAATGCTTATGGGGGGTATACCGGTGATACCGAAACTATATGCCAGTTCCTTGTTTACAATTTTGGTGGTACGGGTTGAACTAATATTGGGCAATAGCTGGATATAAGAGAAAAGATTATAATATGTCTTGCCGTCGCTACCGACATATGTTTTCTTATCCAATGTATTTGTAGTCAGACTACCCAAGGCGTCATAAAAGAAAGCTTCATAATTTTTTGTGAAGTCAGGTTTTAATGTCTTGTATTCATCGTTCCAGAGATACATTTCCCTCAGATATTCATCAACTTTTGCATTAATTTCCATATCTTCAGTGGTTTGGGGAGCACTGGTCCCCTTTTGTGTAACTTCAAAACTTGCAGGAGAATAGCCGTCTATATTAATGGAAATTCTGGCTGTCCGGTCGGTGGTGGAACTTGTACTTACAGATAATTTCAAGGTGCTTTGTCCTTTTGTGCCCGAGGTCGTATTCAGTTTGCACCAATCCGCTCCTGAGGTGACGGAAGCTACCCATTTGGCTGCAGCATTGAAGCTTACAGACAACTCATTATCCTGGCTGATCTCCAGGGATTTTCCCTCTGTCCAACTCTGATTGGTTATGCCGGTATTAAGCTTATTATCGTCATCGTCACTACATGAGATAAAACTTATACTGAACAATGTGAGTAGAAAGAAACTGAGATAATTTACATGTTTCATACCTTTTAAATTTAGAACTCTCCAAAAATACGTTTTTAATTACTAAATTAAAATGTTTTTAAGAAATACTTTAAGTTTACCGGTCAAAAAAATATTTCAGTGCTATTTAAGTGTTTCCGATATAAAAATTACGTAGGTTCGTTTTGTTTTTACAGAAGTAAAAGTAATTTTGCAGGAAATATGAGAAAGAGAGATAAAACGTGTGCGAAAGCAACGCCCGAAGAACCGAAACGCGAGCAGCGCATGGTATGCCTGATGAGCGAGGAAGAGCAGCGGATTGTGGACCGTTATCTGGAGAAATACAAGATAACGAACAAGTCGCGTTGGCTGCGGGAGACTATTCTCATGTTTATCCATAAGAATATGGAAGAGGATTATCCTACTTTGTTCGGTGAGCACGACATGAGGAGGTGAAAATTAAAAATTAAAGGGGGTGGCGTTGGACGATAGCTATTATATGAAGCAGGCGCTTTTGGAAGCCCATAAGGCCGGTGAACGGGGAGAAGTTCCCGTAGGTGCAGTTGTGGTGTGCAAGGACCGTATCATAGCTCGTGCCCATAATCTGACGGAGACTTTGACGGATGTCACCGCCCATGCCGAGATGCAAGCCATTACCGCTGCCGCTGCAACTCTTGGCGGCAAATATCTGAATGAATGTACTCTCTATGTCACAGTGGAACCCTGCGTGATGTGTGCCGGTGCCATTGCCTGGGCACAGATGGGGCGTCTGGTGTTTGGCGCCGAAGATGAGAAAAGAGGGTATCAGCGCTATGCCTCGCAGGCATTGCATCCCAAAACACAAGTAGTAAAAGGAATTCTGGCAGATGAATGTGCCGCCCTGATGAAAGAGTTCTTTGCCGCCAAGCGCAAATAATCTCTAATCCTTTATCCCTAATCCCTACTCTTTGATTTCTTCAAAATCCACATACTCTCCCTCGTCTTTGGAGAACAGTTTCTTGTGGCGGGGACGTATTTCACCTTCTTCAGTTTGTGCCTCCTCAGACGATTGTCTATTATCATTGTAGGAATACCCTCCCGGCTGGTAATTACCATTTCCTTTTTGGTAGGGACCGGAGTTGGAGGAAGTACGGCGTCCGCCCAATCCGAATATGTTCCGGATGACAGTACCGATAATGCTGAGGCCAATGAGCAGAATGGCAATTATGATGATGAATAAAAATCCTAAAATATGAAACATGGGCTAATGTCTTTTTATGTGTTCGTTTTCTGCGAACTTCAATACAACAACCGTGCCAAAGATTTGTTTATTTACTTTTCCTTGTAATAAGCGAAAGCAGTATATACCAGACGATGATTGCAGAAAAGCTGCAGATTCCCAAGAAGATGAGGAACGGAATGCAGACAAGCAGGAAAATGAAGCTTGTTTTATTGTCTTTCCATGACAGATTCTTGAATTTGAGTGAGAACATTGGAATCTCCGATACAAGCAGCCATGAGAAAAGGCAGACCAGCAGCAACAGATAAACCGGATGGAAATTGCTGCTCACCAGCCAGTCGTGAGCGCCCGTCACCAATGAAGCCCAGAACAAGGCGTTTGCCGGGACGGGAAGTCCTACGAAAGAGCTCGTCTGGCGGGTGTCGTTGTTGAACTTGGCAAGCCGCAGTGCAGAGAATACGGACAAAAGAAATGCGAGATAGGGGAAAACGCCGGCCAAGCTTTCCATTGCGCCCGAATAGTCCATTTCCTTGAACAAGGAAAATACAATCAGGGAAGGGGCCACTCCGAAACTGACATCATCTGCCAGAGAATCCAAATCCTTGCCGATAATGGAGTGTGCGTCCAGTGCACGTGCCATCATGCCATCGAAGAAATCGAATACGGCACTGAAGATAATGAAAACGAGTGCCCATTCATATCTGGCTTCGAATGCCATGACACAAGCAATACACCCGGAGAATAGGTTCAGGCAGGTCAGAGTATTTGGAATATGGCGGGTAATGCAGTTTGCCATTGTTGTTCTTTTATTATTTAAGTTTGGCTATCACAGTCTGATTACCGGTAGTCAGTTGTCCTAGTTTAACGAATACTTCGGTGCCCAACGGTAGAAAGACATCCACGCGGGAGCCGAATTTGATGAAACCCATATGTTCGTCAATATAGCATTCCTCGCCCGGTTCGGCATAGGTCACGATGCGGCGCGCCATGGCTCCGGCTATCTGTCGTGCCATAATCTCCACGCCTTCCGGAGTTTCTATTACTACGGTGGAACGCTCGTTGTCGGTGCTGGCTTTGGGCAGCCAGGCTTTCATGAACTTCCCGTTTTTGTGCCATACCTTCTTTACCGTACCATCTACCGGATACCAGTTGGCGTGTACATTAACCAGACTCATGAATATAGATACCATGATACGGCGGTCGTGGAAGTATTCGTTTTCCTCCACTTCTTCCACCACTACGATTTTACCGTCGGCAGGAGCTACCACGACTTTCTCCGTTTCTTGTCCGAACAAACGGATGGGGCAGCGGAAGAAGTTCACGAGTATGCCATATACTATGAGGCTGATGACCGCTACTACGTAAAAAGGAACTTTGCATTCCAATCCGAAGTAAAGGGCAGTGTTGACAGCCAGAATCAGAACCAGGCTGCCTGCCAATGTATGTGTTCCTTCACGGTGTATGCGTATCTTTTTTAATCTTTTTAATCGACCCATGTATATCGTATTTGCTAATTTAGATAGAAATTATCTGCAAAAATAGGCTTATTTTGAAAATCTAACAAGGATTTGGAGAGAGAAATGTGCATGTTGATAACTTTTTGGGAAATATTTTTGTTAGCTGTGATAGAGGTTGTAATTTTAGGCTCTGAATAGAAAGGATATATATGCAAGATTTTGTTCATTTACATGTCCATACCCAATACTCTCTTCTGGATGGCCAGGCAAGTGTCAGCAGGCTGGTTGACAAGGCCATGAAGGATGGTATGAAAGGCATTGCCGTGACCGACCATGGAAATATGTTCGGTATCAAGGAGTTCACCAACTATGTCAACAAGAAGAACAGCGGGCCAAAGGGGGAGATAAAGGACCTCAAGAAAAGGATTGCCGGTATTGAAAGCGGTGAGATAGAGTGTGAAGACAAGGAAGCGGAGATTGCCGATTGTCGTGCCAAGATGGCAGAAGCGGAAAGCAAGCTGTTCAAGCCGATTGTAGGCTGTGAAATGTATGTGGCCCGCCGAACCATGGATAAGAAGGAGGGGAAGCCGGACCAGAGTGGCTATCACCTGATTGTGCTGGCAAAGAATGAGAAGGGGTATCACAATCTGATAAAACTTGTATCGCATGCCTGGACAAGGGGATACTATATGCGTCCGCGTACAGACCGCAGTGAACTGGAAAAGTATCATGAGGGGCTGATTGTCTGCTCGGCTTGTATCGGTGGCGAGGTTCCTAAGAAGATTATCAATGACCAGCTTGAAGAGGCAGAAGAAGCTGTACGCTGGTATAAGAATCTGTTTGGCGATGATTACTATCTGGAGCTTCAGCGCCATAAAGCCACTGTTCCCCGTGCCAACCACGAAGCCTATCCGCTTCAGCAGAAGGCGAATGCCAAGTTGCTGGAGCTTGCCCGGAAATATGACATTAAGGTTATCTGCTCCAATGACGTCCACTTTGTGGATGAAGAGAATGCAGAAGCGCACGACCGCCTGATTTGTCTGAGCACGGGTAAAGATCTGGATGACCCTACCCGAATGCTTTATACCAAGCAGGAATGGATGAAGACAAAGGCTGAGATGAACGCCTTGTTTGAGGATGTTCCCGAAGCCTTGTCCAATACCTTGGAGATTTTGGACAAGGTGGAATATTATTCCATCGACCACGCTCCTATTATGCCTACGTTTGCTATTCCGGAAGATTTCGGAACGGAAGAGGGCTATCGGCAGAAATATACCGAAAAGGACTTATTTGATGAGTTTACCCAGGATGAAAACGGCAAGGTGGTGCTGGATGAGGATGCCGCCAATGCCAAGATAAAGCGTCTGGGGGGCTACGACAAGCTGTACCGTATCAAGCTGGAAGCCGACTATCTGGCAAAATTGGCATTCGACGGTGCTAAAAAACTGTACGGTGATCCCTTGTCCGACGAGGTGAAGGAACGTCTGGTCTTTGAGCTGTACATCATGAAGACGATGGGTTTCCCGGGATACTTCTTGATTGTGCAGGACTTTATCAATGCCGCCCGCACACAGCTGGGCGTTTCGGTAGGACCGGGACGTGGTTCGGCTGCCGGCTCGGCGGTGGCCTATTGCTTGGGCATCACGAAAATAGACCCGATTCAATACGACCTTCTGTTCGAGCGTTTCTTGAATCCCGACCGTATCTCTTTGCCTGATATCGATGTGGACTTCGATGATGACGGGCGTGGAGAAGTGCTCCGCTGGGTGACGGAGAAGTACGGGCAAGAGAAGGTGGCGCACATCATTACATATGGCACGATGGCGACCAAGATGGCCATCAAGGACGTGGCGCGCGTGCAGAAACTGCCTTTGAGCGAATCGGACCGTCTGTGCAAGCTCGTGCCGGATAAGATTCCCGACAAGAAACTCAACCTGCCCAATGCCATTGCCTACGTGCCCGAATTGCAGGCTGCGGAGGCTTCGCCCGATCCCCTGGTGCGCGATACGATGAAATATGCCAAGATGCTGGAAGGTAATGTACGCGGTACGGGTGTGCATGCCTGCGGTACTATTATTTGCCGTGACGACATCACGGATTGGGTACCCGTCAGCACGGCGGATGATAAGGAGACGGGCGAGAAGATGCTCGTTACCCAATACGAAGGTTCCGTCATCGAAGATACGGGACTTATCAAGATGGACTTCCTCGGACTGAAAACCTTGTCCATCATTAAGGAAGCCGTTGCCAATGTACGTCTGCACCGCGGCTTGGAACTCGACATCGACAAGATATCCATTTCCGACCCTGCTACCTATAAACTCTATTGCGACGGCCGCACCATCGGTACGTTCCAGTTTGAATCGGCCGGTATGCAGAAATATCTGCGTGAGTTGCAACCGAGCACTTTCGAGGACTTGATTGCCATGAACGCCCTCTACCGTCCGGGACCTATGGATTATATCCCCGACTTCATCGACCGTAAGTGGGGACGCAAGCCCATCGAGTATGACATCCCCATCATGGAGAAGTATCTGAAGGATACCTACGGCATTACGGTCTACCAGGAGCAGGTCATGCTTCTGTCGCGTTTGCTGGCGGACTTCACCCGTGGTGAGTCCGATGCCTTACGTAAGGCGATGGGTAAGAAACTGCGTGACAAGCTGGACCACATGAAGCCGAAATTCATTTCGGGTGGACAAAAGAACGGCCACGACCCGAAAGTGCTTGAGAAAATCTGGGCCGACTGGGAAAAGTTTGCATCCTATGCCTTCAACAAGTCACATGCCACTTGCTATTCGTGGGTGGCCTATCAGACGGCTTTCCTCAAGGCCAACTATCCGGCCGAATACATGGCGGCGGTCATGAGCCGAAGTTTGGCGAATATTACCGATATAACCAAACTGATGGACGAATGCAAGGCAATGGGCATCAATACATTGGGGCCGGATGTGAATGAAAGTAACCTGAAGTTCACCGTGAACAAGGAAGGCAATATCCGTTTTGGTCTTGGCGCGGTGAAAGGGGTAGGCGAGGGTGCTGTGCAGAGCATCATGGAGGAACGCGAGAAGAATGGTCCTTTCAAGGGTATATTTGATTTTGTGCAGCGTGTCAATCTGACAGCCTGCAACAAGAAGAATCTGGAATGTCTTGCTTTGGCGGGCGGGTTCGACAGCTTCCCGGAGCTGAAGCGAGAGCAGTATTTTGCCGTAAATTCCAAGAACGAGGTCTTCCTCGAAACCTTGGTGCGGTATGGTAACCGTTACCAGGCCGACCAGGCTGCGGCTGCAAACTCCTTGTTCGGCGGTGAGAATGTGGTGGATATCGCCACTCCGGAAATACCGGTAGCGGAACGTTGGAGCGACCTCGACCGTTTGAACCGGGAGCGCGATTTGGTAGGTATCTATCTGTCCGCACACCCGTTGGATGAGTATTCCGTAGTTCTGGAGCATGTTTGCAACACTCACATGGCAGAGCTGGAAGATAAGACGGCACTTGTGGGACGCGAAATAACAATGGGTGGCATCGTGACCGCCGTGCGTCGCGGTATCAGTAAAAATGGAAATCCTTACGGCATAGCCAAGATTGAAGACTATTCCGGTTCGGCAGAGCTTCCTTTCTTCGGAAATGATTGGGTGACCTATCAGGGGTATCTGGGTGAACGTACCTTCTTGTTCATCAAAGCCCGTTGCCAGCCCAAGCAATGGCGGCAGGATGAGTTGGAGCTGAAGATAACCTCCATGGAACTGTTGCCTGACGTCAAGGAGAAACTGATTGAGAAGATAACCATTCTCATTCCGCTGAGTGTGCTGAACAAGGCTTTGATAACTGAACTGGCGGAACTGACCAAGGAACGTCCGGGCAGTACGGAGCTTTATTTCAAAGTCAGAGATGAGGATAGCAAGATGACGGTCGATTTGATTTCCCGTCCCGTGAAGCTTTCCGTGGGGCGTGAACTGATTACTTATTTACAAGAGCGTCCAGACCTTGAGTTCAGGATTAATTAGTTATCTTTGTTGGAAAACGAAGATAGGCTGCACCTCGGCATAAAAAATGAACAAGTTCATTTTGTTTTGCATTCGGTTTGCACTATCTTTGCTTCGAAAGCGAAGGTTGATAAAACGCAATTGACAGTAAATTAATAATTATAGTTGACATTTAATATTAAAAGAAATGGCTTTAGAAATTACAGACAGCAATTTTCAAGAAATCCTGGCAGAGGGAAAGCCGGTCGTTATGGATTTCTGGGCACCTTGGTGCGGCCCTTGTAAGATGGTGGGACCAATCATCGATGAATTGGCTACTGAATATGAAGGAAAGGTGATTATTGGCAAATGTGACGTGGATGAGAACGGTGATGTGGCTGCCGAATATGGCATACGCAACATCCCTACAGTCTTGTTCTTCAAGAATGGAGAGCTGGTGGACAAGCAGGTAGGTTCTGCTCCGAAATCTGCTTACGTGGCCAAGATAGAAGCGATATTATAAGGTACTATTTGACGATTTACTATTTACGATTTACCCTTTTGGCATCATGGCGCCGCCAAATAGTAAATAGTAAATCGTCAAATAGTCAATAACATTAACCCTTTAAGCAATAGTAAGTATGGGAATGGAAGACGATTTTTTGCAGAATGATGTCGATGATGAAAAGACCATCGAGTACATCAAGAATTATTTGCCGCAGGAGTTGAAAGAGAAGTTCTCTGACGACGAGTTCTATTATTTTCTCGATTTGATTGACGAGTACTATTCCGAGAGCGGCATCCTTGATGCACAGCCGGATGCGGATGGGTACATCGAGATTGATTTGGGGAAAATCGTGGACTATATTGTCAAGGAAGCCCATAAGGATGAGATGGGTGACTATGATCCGGAAGAAATCCTTTTCATCGTACAAGGTGAGATGGAATATACGGAATCTTTGGACGAAGAATAGTCTGTATCAAAAGTATAGGAAAATCGCGGATGGGCATGGCTTCATCCGCGATTTTTTGTTTTTATGTGACCGGTGGCGTATTCAGAAAAAAGAAGATGGACGTGCCGATGAGAATGACACCCAATACACCGTAGAACAGGCGGGCTTGTCGCCGCCCTACATTTTGTACGATAAACTGGGTGTTTCGGGCAGTAAAGAACCAGTTCCAGTCCAATATGGCTGCCAGCAAGGCGATGATGCCTGCGACGGCGAAAATCCCTTGAACGATGTATTGGCTCATCAGAAATAAGAATTAAGAATTAAAAATTAAAGCGGGGGAAAAGCATGCCTTATTCAAAGCTCTCTAACGTGACTTCCCGCTCTCCGTTCTCCACTTCTTCGATGGTGACCTTGATGGTGTTGCCCGGCAAGAGTTCCTCTACCAGCTCCGGCCATTCTATGAAGCAGAGGGCGCCGCTGTAGAAGTAATCTTCGTAACCCATGTCATACACTTCTTCCAGTTTCTTGATGCGGTAGAAGTCGAAATGGTAAATCAGTTCGCCGGCAGTGTCGGAACGGTATTCGTTGACAATGGCGAAGGTAGGGGAGGTGATGACGTCGGAAACGCCCAACTCCTCGCAAACGGCTTTGATGAAAGTTGTCTTGCCCGCCCCCATTTTTCCGTAAAGAGCGAAGACGGTATTATCACCCATTTCAGCGATGAACTGGCGGGCGGCTTCGTGAATCTGGTCTAATGACTGAATTTTGATTTCCATTGTGTCTTTTGATTTAGCGTTGCAAATATAGCCAAAAACTTTTTCCTGTCTTGCAAATGGCATAGATAATGATGGAAAAGAATATGATGGATGCACCCGAGGGGACATTCAAGTAGAAAGAAATCATCAGCCCGCCCAGGCAACTGAGGTAACCGATGCCGATGGAAAGCCAGATGATGCGGTGGAACCGGTGCGAGAACAAGTTGGCGGTCATCTGCGGAACGGTGAGCAGCGAAATGACCAGCACGATGCCCACCATGCGCAGGCATGCCACGATGGTCAGCGCAATGAACATCATCAGTACATATTCGAATACCTGCACCGGAATACCTTGCGAGCGGGCAAACTCCCGGTCGAAGGCTACGTAGATGATGGGATGGAGATACAGCGCGAAAAACAGTATCAGCAGCAGGGCAAGCCCTCCCAATAGAGCGATGTCGCTCCAGGTAATCGTGAGAATGTTGCCGAAGAGATAGGCGGACAAGTCGGGTGCGAATCCCGGCGAGAGGAAAGTGAACATGATGCCCAGTGCCATGCCCAATGTCCAGAATACGGCAATGGCGGAGTCTTCCCGCATGTCCTTCCGTTTGCTGAGCCACTCTACACCGAAAGCGGACAAGACTGCAAACAAGGCTGCCGACAGAATGGGGGAAATGCCGGTATACAATCCCAGGCCGATACCGCCAAAAGATGCATGCGTCAATCCGCCGCTGATGAACACTAGTCTCCGGGTAACGATGTACGTGCCTATCAGCCCGCAAGCAATGCTTGCCAGCAGACTGCCGATGAGGGCATGTTGGAAAAAAGTGTATTGCAGTAGCTCCATTTATTCAATTAAAAATTAAGAATTAAAAATTAAAAGTTGGATGTGGAGTGTTAGAAATGGGGGGTGAGACGGCGTTCGCCGATGATGAGGAACACTTCATCCTTGATGTTGTCCGGCAAGGCTATGCCACGCAGTTGCAGGCTGCGCACCCATCCGGCTACGTCCGTGTCTTGCATGGTGTAGAACACGTCGCGGAACTCGTCTTCCTGCTCGGGAGTATAGGCATCGGGAGCGGTGCCGATGTATTTGTCCAGTTCTTCGTCATCGTAATATTCTATTTGCTTGCTGACGGCTGCCAGCAGGCTGTCACGTTCGCAGATTTCATGCTGTCCGCAGCACTCGGCATCCACTTCCTGCACTTCGGGCATGGCGTCCAGTTCGCCGCGGTCTATCTTCTTCTGCAGTTTCCGGTTGCGTATAATTCCGGCTGTGGCTGCCACGAGGGCAAGGGCAATCAGGCTAATAATCAATATCCACATGGGCTTCCTTTTCTTGAAAACATGTTCCATTAATAGAACGGACAAAGATACATATTGTTTTTTGTACGACAAAATAATGATTCAGATTGCAGGTAGTAGATTACTTCTACCCGACGCAGGCATTACTTGCTTGGAACGCAGTATAAAACTACTTTGGATGCATCCTAATCTTAGAATGTATCCTTTATTCCTAAGAATAAAGGTTATATTCTTAAGAATAAAGGCTGTATTTCTTGGAATAAAAGCTTTATTCTAAGATTGCATTGCATCTTGGCGGACTTTAAATCCCGCCTTTTGCAAGTCTTCCCAGTAAGCAGGGTAAGATTTGGTAACGACCTGTGGTTCATCTATCTGTATTTGGGGCAGTACAAGGCAGGCGGGGGCAAATGCCATGGCCATGCGGTGGTCTTCGTAGGTGGCGATAACGGCTGCAGCGTCTGCCGGGCAGCGTTCGCCGTCCCACAACAAGATGCTGTCTTGCTCGGAGCGCACGACGTACCCCAGTTTACGCAGTTCCGTAATGAGGGCGGTGATACGGTCGGTCTCCTTTATTTTGAGGCTTTGCAGTCCGGTGAAGCGGAAAGGGATGTCCATCAGGCAGCAGGTGACGACAAAGGTCTGCGCCAGGTCCGGGATGTCCACCATGTCTTCGTCGAGACGGGTGGCGGGAGTACCCTTACGGGTCAGTTTTACTCCCCGGTCTGTATATTCGGTATGGACGCCGAGGCGGGCAAAGACTTCCGCGCCGTGGCTGTCGCCTTGATAGCTGTGGGCGAAGAGACCGAGCAGTTCGATTCCTTCAATTTTTAATTTATAATTTTTAATTCCCTCTATTGCCATCATCTGATACCAGTAAGAAGCGGCGCTCCAATCGCTTTCCACGGTGAAAGGGGTATCCGTGTATCCGCCGGGGCTGACGGTGATGCAATCTTCGGAGGTCCAGTCGGCTTGGGCACCGAAGTCGCGCATCAGTTGCAGGGTTAGGTTGATGTAGGGGCGGGAGATGATGCTGCCCGTCAAGTGCAGGCGCAGGCCTTGGGGAAGGACGGCGCCAATCATCAGCAGGGCGGATATGTATTGTGAGCTGACGTTACCGGCAAGGGATATGTCGCTGCCGGTCAGTTCCGTTCCGGTGATGCGCAAGGGGGGGAAACCTTCGTTTCCGACGTATTCTATCTGGGCGCCGAGCTTCCGCAGGGCGTCTACCAGTATGCGGATGGGGCGTTGCTGCATGCGTTGTGTACCGGTGATGATGCGGGTGCCCGGAGTTACGCTGAGGTAGGCGGTGAGGAAACGCATGGCGGTGCCGGCGGCAAGGATATCTATATGTCCGGGATTTCCGTCGAGGGCACGGGTCATCACCATGGTGTCGTCACAGTCGCTCAGATTGCAGGGCAGGATATTGCCATGGGCAAGGGAGTGGAGGATGAGGGCGCGGTTGCTGATGCTTTTGGATGCCGGGAGTTGTATGGCGGCATGCAGGGCGATAGGGGCAGAAATGGTATATCGCATGGTCGTATTTGTTAAGTTACGGTGGTAAGGAGTTTTTTATTGTCACTGCAAAAGTAGGATAAATCTTTGGGAAATGGAAAAAAGGAAACTTGTTTCTGTGGTTTCAATCTTTCGTTTATCTTTGCGGAGGTAAGTCCTGCTATCGGGACGGATAGATATAATTAAGCATCATTCTTATGGAAATAGATTTAACCACCCCCGCCTTGCTGTTTTCGGCCATATCGCTGATTATGCTGGCCTATACCAACCGTTTCTTGTCCTATGCCCAACTGGTGCGCACCTTGAAGGAACAGTACATGGAGAACCCGTCTTCGGTGAAGGCGGCGCAGATTGCCAACCTGAGGAAGCGGCTCTACCTGACGCGTGCCATGCAGGTGGCGGGCATCGGCAGCCTGCTGCTGTGTGTGGTCAGCATGTTCTTTATCTATATCCGGCTCCATCTGTTTTCGGTCTATATCTTCGGTTTGGCGCTGATATTGCTGATTGTTTCGCTGGCTATATCGGTGTACGAAATATATATATCGGTGAAGTCGTTGGAGATACATCTCAACGATATGCACGAGTAGAGGCACTACGGGATGATGTTCCGTACGGGGAGTTCCAGTTCTCCCCAGTCAATCATGGCATTGAACAGTCTGACGGTAGAGAATGAAGGCAAGTCTTCCGGTCTGATGTCTTTTTCCTGCAAGATTCCTTCTTCCAGCAAGGCTGCCCGTTTGGTCCCTTTCAGCAGGGGATGTGCCGGCGTGTACCAGTGGATACCGTCGGAAAGGGCGATGTTGGCGATGGAGGTGTCTGTCAGCAGGCCTTGTTTTACAATCAGAATGTCGTCGCATGCGCCACGCAGGGCAAAGAGGCGGTTCAGCGGTTCGCGTCCGGCGCTTTTGTAGGTGTAGTCGATGGTATCGGCCTGCATCAGTGCCAGCGAATGCACGTGCCGCACGGCGTAGGGGGAGTAGCTGACGTCTTCAATACCTTTTTCACCATACACTACGCGTGCCTTGACGATACCCGCCCCGGCTGTGGGGCAGGCATCGCCGGGGGATGACAGATAATCGGACAGTTGCAGCGGTGTGCTTTCCGGCCAGAAGTGGGCGCGGGTATCGTTCAGCCTCCGGTTGTGGCGGGAAAGGTTGCAGACTCTTCCGTGGTCGATGCGTATGGTTTCAATAAATAGGTACATATATTTTCTGTATTACTTCGTTGTATTCGTTTTCCCACCGGCTTTTGGCGGTGATGCCGCCTCCTGCTTTGAAGTGGAGCCGGCCGTTTTCTTGCTCGATGAAGCGTATCATGACGGCGCTGTCCAACTGTCCGTCGGCATAATGCCCCATGATGCCGGTGTAGAAGCCCCGGCGGTAGTCCTCGGCCTGGGCGATGATTTCTACGGTTTTGGGTTTCGGTGCGCCGGTGATGGAACCGGCAGGTAGCAGCCGGAAGATGATATCGCCCAGGTGTGCGGTGTAGTCTCCGGGCAGGGTGCCGCATATCTCGGAGCTGGTCTGGAGGATGGGGCCTTTGTTGGTCTGCAGGCGGTCTATGTATCGGTAGGAAGCGACCTCTACATGCGCCGACACCATGCTTAGGTCGTTGCGTATTAGGTCGACGATGGTGGCGTGCTCGGCGGCTTCCTTGGCATCGTTCAGCAGTATGCTTTCCGCATCGGGCAGGGTGGCGTCGATGGTGCCTTTCATGGGGAAGGACTTTATCTTGCCCTCCGCTATGCGGACAAAGATTTCGGGGGAGAAGCAGACGAAACGGTCTTTCAGCCACAGCTTGTAGAGGGCTTCGGAGCGAAGGAATATTTCTTCCATTGTTAGATTGGTGGTGACGGGTACCCGGCAGGTGAGGTTCGTCAAGTAGCTGTTGCCCGCCAGCAGGTTTTGTTTCACGAGGTCGAACGAGTGCCTGTATGCGGCGGGGGAGGGGGGAGTGATGTCCCACTGAATAGGGCCGGTGCATCGGGCGGCTGTGCTTCCGGAGGCAGTTGTGCCGGGTGCGATGGCGTTGTCCGCTGTGCTTCTGGCAAGAACTGTTGCAGCCGCCCCCGCGTTGCCTGCCTTCGGGAATTGGAAAAGGCAAGTGGCGGGATCTATCCGGTCGAGGGGCTCGATGTGCGACTGCTCTTGCGCGTAGTCTACGACGAAGAGGAAGGGCACATTGGCTCCGGCCAGTGCGTTCATGCGGGCGATGGCTTCTGTCCGGCTGTACGTCTTCATGCGTCAATAGACTGCGGAGGCTATCACCTGGATTACCAGAATGAGGAATACCATGGCAATGGGATATACCGTGGCATAGGCCACGCTCGGTATGTTGCTGTCTGTCATGGAGTCGGCGGCGGCAAGGCCGGGCGTACTGGTCATACCGCCGGTGATGGTGCCCAGCAGGTCGAGAATGTTTATCTTGAATACGAATAGCCCGACGATGACGGCCACCAGCATGGGTACCAGTGTGATGGCGGCACCTACGCCGAACAAGAGCCAGCCGCTCTCCTGGAAGGTAGCTACCAGATTCCGTCCTGCCGAGGTGCCTACTTCGGCCAGGAAGAGGAGCAATCCCAGCTGGCGCAGCAGTTGGTTGGCAGGGCCGGACATGGACCACAGAATGGGGCCGGTCTTTCCGATGGCGCTGAGCAGGAGGGCCACCATGAGGATGCCTCCCGTCAGTCCCGGCGAGAACGACAGACTGTCCGAGAAGGAGATGTTCAGCTTGCCGAAGAGCACGCCCAGCACGATGCCCAGGGCGATGGGAAAGAAGTCGGTGTCGGACAGCTGCTTGTTGTCATTGCCCAGCAGGCGTGCCACGCCTTTGATGCCGTCTTTCTCGCCCACCACCATCAGCTTGTCGCCGAACTTCAGCGCCAGGTCGGGCGAGGGGGAGAGGTCGATACCGCTTCGGCGGACGCGGGTGACGGTACAGCCGAAGTTCTTCATCAGGTTGAGGTCGCCCAGCTGTTTGTTTATCATATCCTTCTTGGTGAGCAGCAGGGATTCAATCTCCTGCATGTCTACGAGTGGCAGTTCGCCTTCTTCGCGCTGGCCCACGAGGACGGCAAGCTGGTTCAAGGCATCTTCGCTGCCCACGGCTTGTATGCAGTCTCCCTCGTGCAGGATGGTCTGGGCGGTGGGGATGGCTATCTGCTCATTGTGCTTATGGCGCGAGATGACGGCACCGGTCATGGCGCGCGCATTGATTTGCATCAGGCTGCGGCCGAAGACGGCGGGGTTGGTCACGCGGAACAGGCAGGTTGTCAGTTCCGGGAACTGGCTGCGGCGTTCCTTCTCCAACCGGCGCGCCTCCTTGTCGAGGTCGATGCGCATGATACGGGGCAGCAGCTTGACGAAGAGAATCACGCCGATAACGCCGAAAGGATAGGCAATACCGTAAGCGATGGATGCCAGTGGGGAATGGGTGCTGTCAATGGCTACGGCAAGTCCCGGTGTACTGGTCAGGGCGCCGGCTATGAGGCCCACCACGCTGGGGGTGTCTATGTCGAAGGCGTACTTCAATCCTACGGCTGTGAGGGCGGCGGAGCAGATGATGAGCAGGGTGATGATGATAAGCGTCTTGCCCTTGCTCCGGAAGGAGTCGAAAAATCCGGGACCGGCCTGGATGCCGATGGTGAAGATGAAGAGCACCAGTCCGAAGTTTCCTAACTCTTTGGGGATGATGACACCGAAGTGTCCGAACAGTAGGGCAATGAAGATGACGGCGGAGACGTCCAGCGAAAGCCCTTTAATCTTGATTCTTCCCAACATGAAGCCTAAAGCCACAATGAGAAAGAGCGCGAAATAGGAGGAGTTTAACAAGTCAGCAAACATAATCAGTTAAAGAGTTAGGAGTTTATGTCACAAAGATAGTGCAAAAAAGTGAGATAGAAAAAGTATTGCTTCCTTGTGGCATATAAAAAAAGATGATGTGCCATCAACCGTTTTGACACATCATCTTAATATATATATCGGCCTATATGACCGGTATTCCTGCGTGGGGCAGGGCGGTACTTATTTTTTGAGTTCCTTCAGCAGCTCCTCTACGGCAGCTTTCAGCTGTGTGTCTTCTCCCTTCACGATGGTCTCGGGCGAATTGGCTACTTTGATGTCCGGCTCCAGTTGCGAGTTCTCCAGATAGCTGCCGTCCGGCAGGCGATAACCGACGACGGGGATGCCGAACACGAGCGACGGGTCTTGCAGGCGCTCCCACGACACGCTGGTCATGGTTCCCGGCACGGGCATACCTACCAGCTTGCCGATGCCGCGGTGGCTGTATACCCACGGCGTGCCGTGCGCATTGGAGTAGTTGGCCTCGCACATCACCATGATGGATGGCTTGTTCCAACGGCGGCTGGGCATGTCGCACGCCTCGCGGCCGCGCACCACCTGGGTGAAGTATTTCTGTCCGCTGAAAAGTATCTCTATATCCTCGTGCAAGCGTCCGCCGCCATTGAAACGGGTGTCGATGACGATACCTTCGCGGTTGTTGTACTTGCCCAGGATGTCCGAGTAGACGGAACGGAAACTGTCGTCTCCCATAGACTCGATGTGCACGTAACCCAATCGGCCACCCGACCATCTGTCAACGTCTGCCGCACGCTGTTTCACCCAGCGGCTGTAGAGCAAATCACTGAACGCACCGTTCGTGATGGGGATAATGACCTCTTCCCAGCGCTCCTTGGTCTGCGGGTTGAAGAGAGAAACGAGTGTTTTCTTCCGTGCCTTGTTGTTGAGCAGCGTGTAGTAGTCTGCATCGGGGGTGATTTCCACGCCATCTATCTTTTCGATGACTGTGCCGGCTTTCACCCGGGTGTTGGCAGTGTCGAAGGGGCCTTTCTCCACCACTTCGGCAATGAGCATGCCCCGGCCCGTGTAGTTCCAGTCGAAGAACAGTCCCAGGCTGGCAGTAGGTTCGGATTGCCCTTTGGGATAGAAACGGCCGCCGGTGTGAGATACGTTCAGTTCGCCCAGCCATTCGCTCAGCAACTCGGCAAAGTCATAATTATTGTCGATATGGGGCAGGAAGCGGCGATAGGCGGCGGTCATCTTGTCCCAGTCCACTCCGTGCATATTGGTATTGTAGAATCGCTTCTGCTGCTGGCGGTACACGTGGTCGAACATGTATTCGCGCTCCGCAGCCAAATCCATCTTGGCATCTACTTGGAAGGTGATGGGGGTCAGCGCATCGGATGAAGTGTCCATTTTCTGCATCTTGCGGCTGCCCAGCAGGAAGAGGCTCTTGCCGTCCTTGTCCAGCTGCATGTCTGCCCATCCAGCGTCCATCTTGTGCAGCAGGCGGGTCTCTTTCTTGCGTAGGTCCATCTTCCAGAGGTCGTATCCGTCTTCGAAGGCAGCCAGGTAGTAGAGTGTCTCGCCATCCTTGGAGATGATGGTGCTGCCCATATCGGAAGAATTCGGGGTGAGGCGCACCACACGGTCTTCGATGCCTCGCAGCTCGACGACGATGTCTTTCGGCTGGTCATCTTTTTCGTCAGTATTGCTGTCTTTCTTGTCGTCTTTCTTCTTTTTATCCTTGTTTTTGTCTTGGGGGGTGTCTTTTCCGGCAGACTTCTTCTGTTCCTTCTCCAGCTCCTTGCGCAGTTCGTAGTCTTCCTTGCTCAGGCAGTATTTGTCGTAGGCGTCTTGGTTGAGGAAGACGAGCATGGCGTCGTTCAGCGAGCCCCATGAGGCGTGGGCACGCATGCCGTAGCGTTCGGTGGTGAAGAGGATGGCGTTGCCGTCCAGCGCAAAGCGGGGATAGCCGCTCATGTAGCCGCTATTGGTGAGGTTGATGATGTCTTTGCCTCCCTCTGCGCTGACCAGGCCGATGTCGGAGTAGGGGTCGTGCTTGTTGCCGGTGAACTCAAGTGTAAACCACTTGCCGTCCGGTGACCATGCGTAGTCAAATCCTCCGCCGGTGCTGTACCAGGTGGAGCCGTCCGTAATCTGGCGCACCTTCTTCGTCTCCAGATTGAGTACCATCAGCCGGATGCGGTCTTCGATGAAGGCGAGTTCCTTGCCGTCGGGCGAGAATTGCGGATAGGCACGTTCTACGGTGGTGGAGGGCAGCAGCACTTCTTCTTCAATCAGCGTGGCGTTCGGGAAGTTAGGGTCTTCCTTGCGGGCTATCTTGGCAAGGTAGAGCTGCCAGTTGCCGCCTCGCTCGCTGGCGTAGGCCAGGGTGCGGTTGTCCGGCGCAAAGGAGAGGCCCGCTTCGCGTGCCGGTGTGTGCGTCACCTGCTTGGTAGTGGCATAGTCTGCCGAAGTGACAAAGACTTCTCCGCGCAGCGTGAAGGCAATCTGTTTTCCGTCCGGGGACACAACGGCAGAGGTGGCTCCGTCGGAAGACTGCAGGTTGGCGAATTGCGGCCGGTCATCGTGCACCAGTTCTATGGCGACTTTCTTCGGGGTGGCATCCGGCTGCTGGGTATAGATTTCGCCGTCGTAACTGTAGCACAACGTCCCGCCGTCACTCATGGAGAGGAAGCGCACGGGATGTGTCTTGAAGCTGGTGATGGGCTTCACCTCTCGGGGCTGTGCCAGCGGGAAGGCATACACGTTGAATGAGCCGCCGTTTCTCTCACTCAAAAAGTAAACCGTTCTTCCATCGGGTGACAACACCGGGTTGCGGTCTTCGCCCGCGCGGTCGGTGAGGTTGGTATGAGTACCCGTCTTTGCATCATACAGCCAGATGTCGCGGGTGATGGAGGAGGTGTGGTGCTTTCTCCATTCATCTTCAAATCCCTTGCGGTCTTGGTAGAGGAACTGATGGCCCGCCTTGTCGAAGCAGACCGCTTCGGCAGGGGTGCCCAGCACTTGCTCCGTACGCCCTCCCGTTGCAGGTACTTTGTAAAGCTCGGTCATGGCCGAAGTGGGGAAAAGAGCGCTGCTTGCCGGGTCCTGGATGGATGCGGAAAACAAGATATACTTTCCGTCCGGAGTGAATGTGGAGGGTATCTCACCGGTGGAGTGGGTAGTGAGCCGTTGGGCGGTTCCGCCGTCTGCCGGCATCACGAATACGTCGAAGTTGCCGTATCTGTCGCTGGCAAAGGCAATCTGTTTGCCGTCCGGTGACCATATGGGGGTACATTCGTAGCTCTCTTGGGTAGTAAGCTGTGTGGCGGTTCCACCTTTGGCGGGCACCTTGTAGATGTCTCCTTTGTAGCAGAATGCGATTTCCGTACCGTCGGGAGAGATTTGCACATCGCGCATCCAGAGCGGCGTGGCGGCATGTCCGGCAATGGCAGTAAGGCCTAGTGCAAGGATTGCAAGGGTTTTCTTCATAAGTGTGTGGGTTGATGTTAATTATAGAATGTTTATAAACGTCATGATGCTGTCCACAAGGCAAGGAGCGAGGTACGTCATTTCATACCTCGTGCCTTGTATATCTGCTCCTTGGCATTGTTGATGCTTTGGAACTTCTCTTCTGCGGCTTTCTTGATGTCTTCGCCCAGTGTTGCCACCCGGTCGGGATGGTGTTTCAAGGCTAGGCGGCGGTAAGCGGCACGCACTTCGTCATTGGTGGCAGTGGGTTCAAGTTCAAGTACTTTGTAGGCCTCGTTCAGTGAGCTACCGCCCAGGTTGAGCATGGATTCCACTTCCTTGACGGATAGTCCCATGTACATGGCCACTTCTTTCAAGGCTTCTATCTCCTCGTTGCAGACGTGTCCGTCGCTTTTGGCAATTTCTACCAAGAATACCAGCAGTTGCAAGCGTTCCTCGTATGTCAGGTTGGCGGCAATCTGCGTTCCGCAGTCACGGATGGTGTTTTTAAATGCCAGTGGGTTTTGTCTGTCCATCTGCTTGCGCTGTTCGAAGAGGTTGAGTAATATCCGTTCTCCCTCGCCCACGGCAGCCTCACCGAATGTGCTTCTCAGAAAGCGGCGGACGAATTCCATTTCACTATGCATGATGCGCCCGTCTGCACGGATAATGTACGAAGCCATCACGAGCATGGAGAAGAGGAAACTGTTCCGTTGCCCGGTATAGGTAGTGCCGTGCGTTGGTGCTTCTCCATAATAACTGCCTGCGTCATTTGAATCGGTGTCGAACAATGAACCGAATACAAAACCTGCCAAGGCTCCCAGCGGTCCTCCGGCCATGAAGCCGATGATGCCGCCTATCCATTTAGCTGCTCCCATAATTTTTCTTGTTTAAAGTGCAAAAATAGAGATTTCTTACGAGAATTCCAGTAATTTGATGAGCTATTCCCGCTGAAGCGAATAGGCACCGTCTTCTTTTTGTACATATTCAGCATATTTATGGCAGCAAGTCTGTCATTAAGAAATACTATAAAAATTAAGGAGTTAAGTCTTAGACTTAACTCCTTAATGCTCAACAGTCGGGATGACAAGATTCGAACTTGCGACCACACGCCCCCCAGACTTCGCGAGAGATAAACTGATAACGGCTGATTATCAATTGTATATACTCTATTGCATCTCTTTCGGTTTACACTATGGTTTACCTATAGTATAATGCTGCTTGTTAATACTAAATCTTTATTTGGAATTATTGCTAATTAGTTAATTCCTATATGTCTAATTCTCATTTGCAAAAATAATACTTTTATTATTAATCTGTGCCTTCTATCGAGTAATTTTTATAGTCAGTTTTCCTTTTCAAATCCCCTCAAACTCTTATATATGATAAGATAGCTTGGAGCATTATTCAGCACTGCAATGAAGAGTGCGTACGGCTTCAAGTATTAATGATAAAAACAATTACCGGGTCACGCTTATTTTCAGACGATGGATAAGCATGGCGATTCGATGATGCGTAGCAATTCCAGTATGTGGACAAGACATAAAGTTCCCCACGAAAGAATGTATGCCGCATGATAGGCCAAGTAAATGCGAGGAGCTATTTACAACGGTTCAACTATCACAACCAGTCGAAAGATTGGTCTATTTTTTTCTTCTTCCCCTTCCTTGATTTCCCTTCAAAGCCTTATATATGAGAAATATGTATATAAGAGAAATAGAGAATAGAAATAATTACTAACAATTTAAAACTAAGAGACATGGGAAATTTAATTAAAGGATTGAAGGTCGCAG
>ULUT01036725.1_pt1 | contig 119150 bp, 87 predicted proteins | sample 1958691 | NCBI WGS metagenome assembly ULUT01 (sample SAMEA4835766, study PRJEB28245) | human gut metagenome | biome: gut microbiome; material: fecal sample | place: Denmark | collected 2008 | reverse complement strand
CCGCCTCTATCCTCGCTTTGGCGGTGTCGAGGTCGCCCTGCACTCCGGCGACTACCGAACTGATGGAGTCCGTCTTGATGCGCAATGCCGATATGGCACTCTCATTGGCACTTATCCGGGTGGCGTAGTTGGTGATGCTGCCCTCGGCGGCATCAAGCCTTATGCCGAGGTTGGTGACCGTGCCGTTGAGCTTGTCGTATTTGTCGGCATATATCCTTATCTGCTCCTCGGCTGCGTCAAGGTCAATACCGAGCTGCGTCACTGTGCCCTTTAGGTTGTTGATGTTGGTGCCGAGCAGACGGATATTGCCGGCGGTTTGGATTATCTGCGTTGATACCTCTTTTTTGAAGTCATCAAGGGGCTTGTCGGTCACGGATAATATCGACACGTACATATCGCCGGTGTACTGTAGCACAAAGTCACCCTTACCGTCCCATGTGCCCTGCCATTGAAGATCCTGCCATTCCATCGATGCGGTAACGGGCACTGCCGCCGGAACCGGGAGGGAACCGGGTTCCGAGGTCGCGCCGCTCATGCCGACGGTCAGGGTACCATCGGTTCGGGCAAGGAAACGGATGCCCATATACAGGGTGTCCTTGACATCGACCCATTGGTCGGTCATGTCGTTGTGCGTGGGCGGTACATACTCCTTGTGGGTGCCGGGCTTGCGGATCAATGCGTTCGCCTGACGGATTGAGCTCTTTTTCAGATGCAATACATTGCGACCGTCCAGATGCTCTATGCCGGCGATCCTTCCGTCGGCTATATAGGTGTTGCCGTTCATAAGCAACGCCTCGCCGTTGGAGGTTATGACCTTGCCGTCATCCTGCACGGTCCAGCCGTCCATGGTTTCGTCAAATGTGGCGTTACGCAGGTAGTTGTCATCCTCGGTAAGTTCATAACGCAGGTTGCTGTATCGCGTTGCGAACATCGCCTTGAGCATCTCTATCTTCGCGTCGATGCTCTCCCCAGTACGGCGCAACCGGAAGTCGCCCACGGCATACAGGTTGGTCAACAGTTCGCCGAAACCGTCAAGCCATCCGAAAAGGTGATGGTGTATACCTTTCAGGTTGCCGAGCCTACCCTTCAGATAGTTGTCGGGGTCGGTTTTCATGCCGTACACGATATCCATGTACGGGGTGGCGGTGCCTACCGTGATAATCTGGATCAGTCCCTTTCTGTCCGCATCGGTGGCATTGTCAACACGGGTGAATGTGTCGCCTTTGGATATGACATCGACTGCCGGTCTGCCGTCTGCCGATACAAAGTTTTTGAACTCCACCCAGTCAAGGCGGTTCTCTCCGTCCGACCGGCTTCCGCAGCCGGCATCGGTTATGATCAGCTCGTAATGCTTGGTGATATAATGGCCGTTCTCTTGCGAGGGCATGCCATTGTATTGTTGCACCATGATATAGTCGTCCGCACGGAAAGGGTTGTAAAACTTGCCGTCACGGGTATTGAGATAGACGCGCCCGGTAGCCGGGTCGTAATGGTCCACCTCCATCATGCCGGTAAAGATACGGTTGTCGTTCTCTCCCAACAGCTGTGATATCACCATGGTAAAAACACGGAGGGTGCCGCGTATCACTATGTCATCGAACTCGCCGGTATATTTCGTTTCGGGCACGCCGAGGACGTTCAGGACTTCGCGCTTGAATATCGCCCACCCCTTGCCTCCTATGAAGCCGGAGATGAAGTCCTCGCTTGACAGCTGCCCCCGGAATTCAGACGCACCGTTGACCTGCAACTGCGCAAGGGTGGCCTTGAGCCGGGTGAGCAGCTCACCGAACACAGCGTTGCCGTCGGCATCGACTTTCGCGCCGCTCAATCCCTCCTTGTAGGTGCCTACTTCGAGTCCGGCAAGGAACTTGATCAGACCCGCCGCCTCGTCGTCGTGAAGCCGTGACAGTGCCCGCTTGGCTATCTCCTTTATCGTGCGCAAAGCGCTCATGAGGTTGTTATCGGTCAAAGGCGTGCCGTCCCCGGTTTTGACTATATCCGGCAAATTGCCCCGTGACAGTTGCACGTAGGCCTTCACCTCGTCGATATTGCCCTTTATCTTGTCAAGAGCACCGGTGGAAAGCGCGTCGCTGATCTCGAGGTCCATCTGCGACGGAAGGTTGATCTTGCGGGTTATCTTCGTTATGCGGCTGTCCTTGTAACCGGTCTCCGGGAAATAATCGGAACTCTCAAGCCGGACACGCTGCCCCACATGAAGCTCGAGCTTGCGCCGCTCAATCTCTATATAGTCCGTCGGGGCCTTGAAACAGGATACATCGACACAGTGCCGGCGATTGTACTCATGCACGGCATCAAGGTATTCGGCCTCGGCAAGCGCGTAATACTCATCCGGCATACGCATGTTCCATGGTATGTAACGGTCCCCCGGCTTGGGAACAAGCACCCCGCCCGGCAAATGCCCGGAGTCCGTAAACTGGGTGGCTATCTCGAACTCCCGGGTATCACTGTCAAAATTGAATTCAAAATAATGGGTACCGTTGTCGTCGCTTCCCAGTCCGGCAAGTTCGCTGCCTTCTTGGAATGTCACGCGCTTTACCAATGTGCCGAGGTCATACAGGTTGGGGTCGAATGGCAGATTATTATCCTTGAAATAATAAACGGTATATTTGTCACCGTTATCATTGGTGCGCTCCTCGCTGCGTACGCTGCTTACCGTGCCGGTATAGCGCGGGAATATGCCTGCAAAGGCGTTCTCCTCGTAATGATGGATAATGCCGTACTTGTCGGTGTTGACATCCACATACTGCGCTCCTCCGGGCAACTGCAGCCGGCTGTGACCGTATTTCGCCGGATCTATGTTTTTCGACGATCCCGTGGGGAACAGGCGCGTATAGACCTTTGCGTTGTCCGCCACATCGGGCTGTATCTTCGTCAGACCGTTCCGGTAGCCGAGAGTGACGCGTTCCCCATGTTCACAACGGCACAGGTTGACGGTGGTGCCCTCTATCCAGTATTCGGTGCCGGCTGCATCAGCCACCGCCTTGAGCCCCTCGTCGCAATATTTGCCGTGGTAGTCCACAACGATATTGTCGCCGGCTTCAACGGTACCGACCTTCCAGTCATTGGTCCCGAAACCGGCATTGATGGATTTCACGATGAGCGCCACATGCTCCCGGGGCGGGGCTGTCAGCGTGAACACCGGCTCATTGACCCCGTCTGTGGTGTTGAGGACAAGGAACCGGGAGATCAGGTTCTCCAGCCCGTAGAGCTTCAACGAGTACTCCCACTCGACTGTGGATTTCTGTACCGGACGGTATTTCTCGGTCAGCCAGTAGCGCCGCCACATGAAGTCAGCATAATCGTTCACGCCAAGCGACACACGTTCCGGAAGGATGAAGAAAACATTCAGGACATTGCCCGCCTGTATCTCCTCCGCCTGTGTGCTGTTGTCCCTCGGTTCCACCGTGAGCTTCAGCCTGCCATCGCTTGAATATATTTTAAGTTCCATTAGAATATCGTTTTAATGCAGTCAGAATTCGGGGTTCGGCTCACGGAATTTGACCGTGAAACGCGCCGCCACCATGCCGCCGCCTATATCTTCCAGATGCTCGTAGTCCGAGCAGTCCTTGTAATAGACACGGTAGGTACGGCCAAGTTCCGGGACTCTCATGTCAAGCCAGCCGTCGGTGCCTTCTTTCAGGAATGACACGAATGCGTCCCGCCTTGCGATGAAGGACGCCTTGTCGGCAGCCGCGACCGCAAACTTCAACGCTATGTCGCGGGGTTCCCATTTCTGCACGAGCTTTTCGGGCAGCTTCTCGCCGTCCTGCTCCCGGAAGCTGACCGCGACATGGCTTTTCGTCGCCGGCGGTTTCTGGAGGGCGGAGTAATTCTTGGTGTCGCCCTCCTTCTCCTCCGTGAGCCATGCGCCGAAGTCACTCCAGACATCGCGCCCGTTTATATAAAGCAGCCCGTTCATTATATCGGTCATAGTGATCTCAGTTTTATTCCGTTCGTACGCAGTTCATGTATATCTTCGGCCATCTCCGGCAACGACTCGACATTTTCCAGAATTTTGCCTATGGTGTCGCACAACTGCCCGAACGTGTCCATGAAACCGTCAAGGGTCTCATCGATGGAAGCTGCGTGCATCTGGACGCTCGTGAACAGGCCCTCAAGCTTGGTGCCCTGCTCCTGACTCATCGCGGTATATACGCCGGCCCGGGCGCTCTGGGAGCCTCCCGCGGTGTCACCGTCGTTTTTCCATAGGTCAAAGCCCATGGCGGCCGCTTTCTCCTTCCATGCCTCCATCCATGCCTGTGCGGCATCCACGTTCTTGCCGATATTGTCATAGAAGCTGTCGATTACGCCCATGGCATCGTTGGCTATGGCCTCCTCGCTTTTGCCGCTGCCGTAGACGCTTTTCAGTTTTTCCTGAAGATCCGCGAACTTGTCGGCAAAGAACAGCGAATAGGCTATCTGCTCCCCGAGGTTCTCGAGGACTCCGGCGGCATTGGCCGCAAAGTTTTCCAGAGCCGTGCCGCTACCTTGCAACGCCGAGGTGACAGCGTCCATGATCCCGGAGCCCAGACTGCCGAACGTTTCGGTCAGGTAGTTTTCAAGCGACTCCTCGGCCTCGTCCATCGCGTCTTTAAGCTCTATGAGGTTCTCAAGGTAACTGCGGGTCTCATCGCTCATTTTCCGGGTGTCGAGTATCACGCGAAGCATCTCGGTGTCAAGCTCGCCGTTGGCCTTGATAAGTTCGGGGTATACGCTCAGTATGGAACTGTACAGGTCCTTGCCTTTACCCCACCCGAACAGGCCGGTCTTTTTATGCCCGGTGACAATCTGGGCGTTGTAAAGGGCTCCGAACCCCGCGTTGTATGCGTCAAGACGCTTGCGGTATGTACCCCCGGCATCATTTGTCAGGCGCTCCCAGAAGTTCTGCTTCGGAGCATCACCCTGCAGTTCCTCCTTGAACTGTGCCAATGCCTGACGGTAAACCTCTATGGCATTGGCCGCCTTGGCCACCTGCTTCTCACCGAAAATACTCTCGGCATCCTTCATCAACAGGTTCTGCTGCAGAAGCAGGAGATTATACTGGCGTTGGAAATCGAGCTTGGCACGCTCTATCTCTTTCAGGGCTTCTCTGTGGCGGGCTTCCGCAGCAAACGCCGAGGTCAGGAACTTAATCCCCTCCCCTACGGCTGCGCCTATGCCTCCGACAATGCCACCCTGCGCAAATCCCTGCCCTATGTTTGATACGGCACCCATCACCTGCTGAACGCCATTCACGGCATCGGAAATCTCACTTTCGCCGAGTTGCTCGAGCATGGCGCCCAGTTCCGCTCCGGCTTCCTGCGCCGCACCGGCTATGGTACCGATCGACCCGGCTATCTCTTTGGCTCCTCCGGCTCCACGCAATCCGGATATACCGGTTTTGAATGTCTGGAATATCCGCTCCCATTTGTTGGTGGCGCCCTTGCCACCTCCGAGCAGTTTGTCAAGCGCCTTTTTAAGTTTGTCAAGTTCTGCCGGGCTTGCTTCAATATTCTTGAGCTGCTCATCGCTAATGAAGGTAAGCCCATCCGCTGTGCCTTTCCCGTTCAGATAGGCACGGAGCTTGCGGGCCTGTGCGATCAGGTCCTGCAATGCGTCAAGGCTCATGCTTGAGTAATCACCGAAGAGATTGCGCAAAAAATCATTGTCCTGCGCCATACTCCGGGCTTCCTCGTCATTTATCGCCTGAATGCCCTGACGCACTTTTTCCCGGGCGACATCTATTGCCCGGTCTATCTCATCGCCGTTCTCTGCGGTACGTGCCGCCTCAAGAGCCGCTATGTCGGCATCGCCCTGACGCTTGATAGCCGAGCGTTGCGCCTCGTAGTCCTGATATTTGCCTAACAGTGCCTGCAGCTCATCCTCGCGCTTCTTCTGTCTGTCGGCAGCATCCTTGTTTTCCCGGGCTGTAATTTCTGCCGTGGTGGCGTCATATATCTGCGCCGCAAGAGTGCGTTGGGTGGCGGCCTGCGCATGGATATTGGCAAGCTGCTCGGGTGTCACCTTCTCGCCGGCTTCCTTGAGTTTCCGGTATAGTTCCACCCTTTGCTGCTCCTCGGTGGTGATACGTTCTTTTTCCCGCTCGAAATTCAAAAGAGCCTCGGCGCGTTCTTTCTCGTAGCCTTCCCGTATAATGTCTATGCGGCGGTCCTCAATCCTACGGGCTGCCTCGAGCTCCATTTCGGCAAGGGTGTTCTTTGGTTTGGCGTTTTCCGTGGAACCGCCGGGTCCCTCGGGGGCCACGAACCCGCCGATATGCGATTTTTTACGTAATTCTTCCATCTGACGCTGCAGTTCCTCCGCCTCGGCAAGGCTCGCGCGCCTTTTGTCCGTGGCTTCCTTTAGGGCCTTGTTATATGCCAGTTCTGCCGGGTCGCTGCCGTAATGCCCTTTTTTACCGCCTCCGAAAAACATATAGGCCTTGCCGCCCGCGCCCCAGAAAGGGCGGTAATGTTCCACTCCGTTAGCCTCTATGCCGGCTACCTCTTCATCGGCTTTCACCGCCTTGTCGACCAACGCCTGCGCCTTGGCCTGCAGGAAAAGCATCTGCACATAGTCCTCCCCTTTCCGGATCAGGACATCGTACCATTCGGCGATGGTGTTGTAATAACCGAAACTCTCGCCGTATTTGCGGTTAAGCTCTTCTACCTTCACACGCTCCTGCTCCTTGGTGCCGGTAAATTCCTTCAGTGTCCGGGCGGTACTGTCAATCTCAAACCGGGTCTTGACCATCCGGGCACGGCCGGAACTTTCTATCTCCACAAGTTCACGGGCCTTCTCCGCCGCTTTCTCCTGCGCGTCGGAGTATTTGTTCCACGCTACGACAAGACCGGTCACGACAAGCGACAAGCCCAATGTAAGCGTTGCCATAAGTGCGGTGGCTGCCGCATTCGATATGCCGAGGGACACCGCGAGCCTTGTATTGGCCGCGGTCAAAAGGTCCTTGGCTTTCCGTACAGTGACAAGCCGGAAAGCGGAGTCCTTGTTGAGCGTGTTGAACACCTGCTGCAGCCCCATGGTGATTGCCATGACGCTCTGCACCCGCGTCTGTATCTTTATCAGGTCCTCGTTCTCGGAGGCGAAGGTCCCCATTATGCCGGTGACTACGGTAAACAGCCCGGAAAGGCCGTTGACACCGCTCATCACGCCTTGCAGCCCGGCATCGTCATGCGCAAGGATATTGGTCTGTGTACGGAGGTCCCCGATTGTGTCAGACAAGGTGGCCGCCTTGGAAGCCATCTCCTGATACTCACGGGTGTTCTGCTTGCCCTCGAGACGCATCCGTGCCATGGCGTCCAGAAGCTCGCGAAGTTCCATGGAAAGGCGCTTGGTGGAGGCGGCCGTTTTTTGATGTTCCTCTTCCAATGAGGCAAGGATCAGCTTGTCCTCGGCAAGGGCCTTCGTGCAGGCCTCTATCTCGGCGCGCATCTCCATCTGGGCCTTGCCGGGGCCCAGCCGGTCATACTGTTTCTTAAGTTCCTTGAGACAGTTTTCCACATACCGGATCTGCTCCTTCTGGGCGGCGATGCGCTCGGTGATGCCCTCGGCAACCTTTTCCGCCTTGTCGCCCAAGGACTCGGCCGACTGCCCGGCCTTGTCAAGTCCGGGGGTCAGCTTGTCACGCATGAGGAATTCTATCTCGACCGGTTTCATCTGTCCTTACTGGTTCTGTTGTAATCTTGTTTGAAAAAATCCTGCGGTGCTTTTAGGTTTCCCGCCCTTGCCCTGCGCACCGTTTTTGCCTTTGCGCCGGCTCTCATAATGCGGGGCGTCGGCAAGCATCATACGCAGGGTCTGGTAATTCACTTTCCACATGATGTGGTCACGGCTCCAGCCGGTGGCGGCGGCTATCTGCCAGACAATACCGAAGGGGCTATGGCTCCCGACATACTCGGTGGTTAACTCCCCTTCCTTTTTTGGCTCGTCCTCGGTGCCAGAGGGTTCACCCGCTCGACCGATCCGATAATGTTCATAAAAGACTTGGTGCCAAGCAGGGTGATGAAACGCATGTTCGCGCCCTGTACCCACAGGTCATCCACCAGCCACCGCAGCATCCATGCCACCAAGGGGGTGAGAAGCCGTCCCGTCAGTTTCCCCCGGCATATCGTGAGCGCCACCATCTTGCTGACACGCACTCCGTGAAGCGCCATGTAGGCAAGCTCCTCGTGCTTGTTGAAACGCGCCATCTCCTCATGGGTGACACCGGTCTCAAGGTAAAGTCTGGCGATGCGTATCTGGTTGCCGAGGCACGGCCGTTTCATGGTGAGCCGGATTTGAAAGGGGCTGCGCCGGAACGGTATCTTTACCCGGAGCAGGGGCAGCGACACCCCGACATCAAGCAGGGCGTCGGCCGCCTCTATTTCAATCTCCTTCCGCATGGCTTAGACGTTGCCGGCTTGGGACAGGGTGACCGTGACTTTTTTTGCCGGATCGGAGGCGAGGTTGAATTCAACACTGCCGTTACGGGCCGCACCGGTGTTGGCCGAGGCTGTCACCGTGATGCGTCCGTTGACTATCTCCATGGAAAAGCCTGCCGGAAGCACTCCGGCGGTGAATGGGCCGGAAGCGTCTATCTCAATCACCTTGCTCTCGCCCGCCTTGCTGAAAGAGAGCTGCGTCGGAACGGCAGTGATGAAGGGCACTGTCGGGTACATGGCGAAGGGGGAACCGCCGTCCGTCGGCTTGAGCATCTCCAATTCGCACTCTATGCCGAGGGCGCTGTCGCCACCGATCTTGCCGCGCACAAGTCCGTCAAGGGTCATGTTCTTTATCTCGATAGTCTGCCCGGTACCGGCAATGATCTTTAACGGGCCCGAAAGGCTCACCGAGTCCGCCGGAGCGTCCCAGCGCTCGCCGGTGACAGCGCCCCCCATGACATCCTTGCAGTTCTGGGGCAGAAGCTCGATAAGGGTGAATTTAAGGATGTTGGTGCCGTCCTTCTTCTTGATCTTCTTCACCGGGGCGTTGCGTACCTGCGCGCCCCACAGCTTGATATATTCCGCGGAGTCGCCTCCCCAGTCTATGCCGTCATCCGAAATGACACCGATTTTCTTGTTGTTGAACACCAGCGCGTCAAGCAGCATGATGTAACCGTCGTTTGCATATACCATAACTTATATTTTTAGAAATGTTGTTATTACGTTTTTAAGTTTTCTTGCCGGCGAAGCGCACAACAGCCCGGCCGCAAATCCCGCAAGCGCCCACCAGTGGCGGGTTTCGGGAGGCTTCTCACGCGCTTTTGTCGACTCCTCGCGCAGCGATTCCAGTTCGGAAGCCTGCGCGCTGTGCCGGTTCTTGAGCCATGACAGCTCCCACTGCAGGCTGTCGACCTCACGGCGCTGCTCCATGCTCATGTCACGGTAATACCGATAGAGCCGGTTGATGGAGTCACAGCGTCCGGTGACTTCGATACGGTCACCGATCTTGCGAATCTCGACTCCGGCGCGTCCCTCCTTGGCTGTATATCCGGCACCGTCCGGAAGGTCACGGAGGCTCTGTATCGGCACATCCAGCCTCGCCGACTCCGCCGCTATCCCCTCCGCCGTGACGACATGGGTCGTCCGGTGTTCCGTCAGGTCTGTGGTCGTCGTTGTCGCAATTCCCGACTGTCCGCTCTCCAGCGTGTCGAGGTATTCGTAGCCGGTTGTCGTTGACGCCTCCCGGGACACGCTTCTCTCCGCGCGCCTCATGGTTCCGCACCCCGCGGTGATAAGCGCCACGGCCGCCATTATTGTCAGGGTCACCCCTCTGATTGGATGTTTCATTGTTTTTCTTCGTCAGTTTTGCTATTTCGCCGCGAAGGAGATCCACCTCCCTCAGAAGGGCGCGCTGCTTCTGCAGTATCTCCTCCTGATTGGCTTGCAGACCGGCATTCTCTTTCCTGAGCTGCACGTTCTCGGCAAGGATCTTGCGGTTCTCCTCGGACAGCATGTTGATGGAAGCCTGCAACTTGGAGAGCATGTCGTTGTTATGCTCCCTGCGGCCGACAAGCCATGTGAACACGCTGCCGAGAAAACCGCCCGGGAGGGAATACATCAGAAAGTTTAGCAGGATATCCATTGCTTCGTTGATTGATTATTGATTGATACCTATTGATTTCAGCCACTTCCGCACGTCAAAACTCGGGCAGGCCTTGGCTGCGACCTCGTTATGCCCTATGATGCGCACCGACGGGAAACGCTTGTGAAAATCCTTGACATAGTTTTCCATCGCCCTGAGTTGTGCCGTTGTGCGGGTGTCCTTCGGTTTGGACATGTCCTTTGTCATGCCGCCGGCATAGACCACATGGCGGCTTACCGAATTATAGCCCTTGGCTCCATTGGTGATCTCCCACGGGTCCACATTCGCGTCCTCGTTGTTGTCGACCAGACGCTCAACCGTGCCGTCAAGGTGGATAATGTCGGTATAGCCGACCTGTTTCCATCCCCTGCCGCCCTGCGACACCGGGCTGAGGTGCATGCGCCTTATGTCGGCGCCTGTCACCTCGCGCCCTTCCGGGGTCGCGGTGCAATGGAGTACGAGGTATTTAAGCCTGCCCGCCATCGCCCTCCGGAATTTCGTCATCCGACAAGTCCGTCACATTCTCCAACCCGAACACTCCTTTTTCCGAAGCACCCTCCGGCACACCGGCCGGATTTTTGAATGCCGGGTCCTCGCGGCCGTCAAACACCACAATCTCCTCGCCGAAACCGATATTGGTGTCGGCCTTCATCAATAACTTGAAGAAGTAGAGCTCGCTCGCATTTGACAATTTGTCAATCTGGATCACACTCTCGTCATCCTGAAGGTTCACAGCGGCAAAAAGATTGCCGTCCACATCGGGTGAGCAAAGTGTGGCCATGAGCACATCGGAAGGCCAAGAGGCGACAGTTTCTATTTTTATACCCTTGAACGACTTTTCGTTTATTTTCGTCTCGTCGGAGTTCTTGTGTTCACGCGCTGTGAGCTCCTTATCGTATTTCTGAAAATCCTTCTTCGACATCAGGATACGGAGATTGGGGTGCTCCAGTATAGCCTCGGGTATAGAGTCCAGCACGGCATAGAGACGGTCTATTATGCTCTTTGACTCGCACTCGACGATGATACAATCCTCATCTTTGGCGGCTTGGGTGAGAATGCCGTTCATAAGGTTGTCATCCCCCTCCTTAGCATAGACGCCGTTTATATAGTGCCAGCCAAGTTCGAACTGGAGCTGCTTCGACATGGACTCGAGCAGTTTGTTCTGCACTTCGGGGGGAAGCTCGGAGAACACAAGGTTCCCTTTAGGCTGGAAGGGACGCCAGATATTTTCAAATGTCCTCGGATTGAACACTGTAAAGGCCATGAAGTCCTCGGGGTCGAGCTTCTTTTCGGAATACTCGAAATCTCCCTTGGCATCTGCCTTCTGCGGGTCCTCCTTGCGCTTCTGGAGCATCTTTCCAGCTCTGAGGCGGGGTACGCTGATTTCCTTTTCCACACCTGGGATTACCATGATCAGCCCCTTGGAAACAAGTTCATTGCCGGTCGTGGCGACAGTGAGGATGTTTTCCAAAACCTCGCCGCTGTAATTGGTGTTTCTTACTACTATTGCCATAGTGTTTTTGTTTTATTAGTGAGTTACTTATTGAGATTGTCATTTATCTCTTTCATGCGGCGTGCCCAAGGGCCCTCGTTGCCGGTTGGGCGGTTTATATCCTCCATGACCTTGCGTTTGGGGGTGAGAGCCGCAAGAGCCGCCTTACCTTCTGCCATGTCACGTTTGAGGATGTTCTCGAATGTGGGGCGGGTCTGGGCGTTGATGCGTCCGTCCTGCTCGGCCGCGTCAAGCAATGAAGCGCGCTCGGTGGCTTCGTCGGCAGCTGCTTTCTCCTCAAATCCTTTAACCTTCTCTTTCAGCTCCCTGTTCTCGTTTTCCAGTCCGGGGACTTTGCCTGCCGCCTTCTCAAGGGAGTCAATCTCCCTGAGAACCGCGGTGTCATCCGCGCAATCCTTGAAACGCGGACGCTTTTTAAGTTCTTCTAAATTCATTTGGTTGTCGTTTGATGGCTTTTCAAGCCGGTTATTGAATATGCTGTATATCTGCTCCGGGGTACTGTCGTCCGGTACAGGGTCGGCATCATAGATACCGTCCACAAGTCCGAGCGATAATGCCTCCCCGGCGGTCAGCCAATGGTCGTTGTCATCAAAATAGGAGGATTTTATTTGCGCCTTGTCCGTTTTCAGCTTTGAGGCGAGCATATCGGCAAGGCTGTCCTCGAGTGCCTGTATCTCATCTATGCACCGGCGCAGCTCGGTCTTGTTGCCGTAACACCCTCCGCTAACACTGTGGAGCATAAGCCGGGCATATTTGCTCATGGTGACAGGCTTCCCGCACAAGGCAAGCACGGCAGCCATGCTTGCCGCCACACCGTCTATATATATATGTATGTCGGCCCGGCTCCCTTTCAAGGCGTTGTACAAGGCTATTCCGCTGTAGACGTCGCCCCCTATGGAGTTGATGCGCACATCGATCCGGGCACCGGAATTCTCGGCGGCTTTCAGCTCCGACACGACATTGCCGCTTTTGACATCGCCGTAATCCCCGATTTCCCCGTAGAGAAAAATCGTCACGGTGCCGTCAGGGGCTGTATGTATATTTAAATATTTGTTCATTATCATTGGATTTGATGCGGTCCTCCCGCGGTTTATGGTGCAAAATTGCTATAAAACAACGGGGTATGAAAACAGTGGTTTTATCATACAGCTTTATGGCCGCATGATAACGCCGTAAAGTTGTATCATGCGGAGCCTCTTTCGCCAACTCCCTTTTTTATAGCAATTTTGCATCATAAAAATCAGGATTATGGCAGATTTAACGAACGCCCAGAAAAAGGAATGGGCAAAAACATTATACCTCCGTGAGAACCTCACCCAGCAGGAGATTGCCGACCGTGTAGGATGCTCCCGCGTCACTGTGTCAAACTGGGTACGAGCCGGCAAATGGGAGGAACAGAAGGTGGGTATCACCTTGACAAGGCAGGAACAGGTAGGAAACCTCTACCGACAGGTGGCGGAAATTAACCGCTCCATCGCCGACCGTCCCGAGGGTGAGCGGTTCGCGACATCGAAGGAGGCCGACATCCTCGGTAAACTGGCGGCGGCCATCTCGAAAATGGAACAAGAGATAGGCATAGCCGACACCATAAGCGTGCTGACATCATTTATCGAATGGCTGCGCCCGCTTGACCTCGAGAAGGCGAAGGAGATTACACGGTTTGCGGACGCTTACATAAAGGACAAGCTATGAAACAGGTTGACAAAATAGCTCTTCAGGACTGGGAGAAATTCAAGGAGGACATAGCGCACTCGACTCCGGTTGACAAGACCATGACACATGCCGAACGAGAGAAACACCGCATATACCTCGAGGCCCACCCCATTGAATGGATAAAGTTCTTCTGCGCCCCCTATGTGAAAAGCGAGTTCGCCGGGTTCCATAAACGGGCCATCAGGCGCATCATAGCCAACGACGAGTGGTTCGAGGTGCTGTCATGGAGCCGTGAGCTCGCCAAATCGACCATCACCATGTGCATTATTCTGTATCTGGTACTGACCGGGCGCAAGCATAACGTCATCCTGACCTCCAACTCCAAGGATAACGCCGCAAGGCTGCTCGCGCCATACCGGGCCATGCTCGAGGCCAACGGACGCATTATCGCGTATTACGGCGCGCAAATGACTCCGGGGGCATGGACGGAGGACGAGTTCCTGACCAAAGGGGGCGTGGCCTTCCGCGCCCTTGGAGCCGGGCAGTCGCCACGTGGCTCCCGAAATGAGGCGATAAGGCCGGATGTGCTGCTCGTGGATGATTTCGACACCGACGAGGACTGCAAGAACCCGGACATCATACAGAAACGGTGGGAATGGTGGGAAAAGGCCCTCTACCCTACCCGCTCCATTTCCACGCCCACATTGATTGTCTTCTGTGGAAATATAATCGCAAAGGACTGCTGCGTAGTACGCGCCGGTGCCATGGCCGACCACTGGGACATCGTGAACATACGCGACAAGGATGGAAACTCCACTTGGCCGGAGAAAAACTCGGAAGAGTCTATCGACCGAGCCCTCTCTAAAATAACCACCAGAGCAGCCCAAGGGGAGTATTTCAATAATCCGATATCTGCCGGGGAAGTGTTCGAGACGGTCACTTATGGCAAGGTGCCGTCCCTTAAAAAATTCAAGTTCCTTGTTGCATACGGGGACCCGTCCCCCGGCGAAAGCAAGGCGAAGAAGGGCAAGTCATTCAAGGCGGTGATGCTGCTCGGGAAACTCGACGGCAGACTGTATGTGATAAAGTCGCGCCTCGCAAAATCACTCAATGCCGAGTTCATAGACTGGTACGTGCAGCTCCTCGAGCATGTCGGCGATGCCGCCCCGGTCTATTGCTACATGGAGAACAACAAGCTGCAGGACCCGTTTTTCCAGCAGGTGTTCCGGCCCCTTGTAGCCAAGGTCCGCAAAGAGAGGGGGATACAACTGTATATCAGACCGGACGAGCGCAAAAAGACGGACAAGGCCACCCGTATCGAGGCGAACCTTGAGCCTATGAACCGGGAAGGGAACCTGATACTGAACGAGGCCGAACGCGACAACCCGCACATGAAGGAACTCGAGGACCAGTTCCGGCTTTTCACCCTGACATTGCGCTATCCCGCCGACGGGCCCGATGCCGTGGAGGGCGGCAACCGCATACTGGACGAGACCATGCGCAAGGTGGAAACGCCCGTCACCCGCTCCCGGTCGGAAATAAGCCGACGCAACAAACGAAGATTATAACATATAAATTCCATATATGAGCCAATTTGTTCAACTTTCAGATTATGACGCATCCATACACCGTGAGATACTCGACGCGCTGACGCGTGACGATGATACGGTAGTGGAGATATGCGAGGACAGGGCGATAGCCGAGATGCGCTGCTACCTGTCGAAACGCTATGACTGCGACCGCATCTTCTCCGCCACCGGCGACGGCCGCCACCAGCTGGTACTGATGATGGTGCTTGATATTGCCGTGTACCATATATTCTGCATACACAACCCCCAGAAGCTGTCGCAGATACGAAAAGACCGCTACGAGCGTGCGGTGGAATGGATGAAGGCGGTGGCGCGCGAGGACATCTCGATAGAGGGAGCGCCCCTCCTGCCCGAGGAGGAACGGAGCTCCGGCGCGTCATTCCGCATACGCAGCAACCCTAAACGAGTCAGTCACATGTAACCACCACCATTATGAGCAAACGAAAAAAGAACCCGGAAAAACGCCCGGGAATAATCACCTCCGGAGGCAATATCCCGCGTCCGGGACAGTCACGCCCGAACGTCATCATGCTTACCCAGCCGAGACGGTTCGGCATAGACATAGCGGACTACACGGCGGCAATCAGGACTGCCGAGAATGTGGACTTCCCACGCCGTTACAAACTGTATGACATGTACGCCGACATACTCATGGACTCGCACCTGTCCTGTGTCATAGAGAAACGGCGCAATGCCGTGCTGTGCTCCGACATCGAGTTCCGGCGGGACGGCAAGCCGGACGACAAGGTTAACGAGCAGATACGCTCACCTTGGTTCTCAAGGCTCGTGAGCGACATTATCGACTCCCGGTTCTGGGGCTTCACGCTCTGCCAGTTCTTCAAGGACGGCGAATGGATCGACTATAACCTGATCCCGCGCAAACATGCGGACCCGGTGCGCCGCATCATACTGCGCCACCAGACCGACATCACCGGCATCGCATGGGACGAATATCCCGACCTGCTTTTCGTCGGGCGTCCCGACGACCTCGGGCTGCTTGCCAAAGCCGCCCCGTGGGTGATATACAAGCGCAACACCACCGGGGACTGGTCCCAGTTCTCGGAGATATTCGGCATGCCCATTCAGGAGTACACATACGACACGGACGACGAAGGGAGCCGGGAGCGCGCCATTTCCGACGCCGCAAACGTGGGAAGCCTCGCCACGTTCGTACACGGCAAGGACACCTCGCTCAACCTCATAGAGGCGGGCAACAAGACCGGCTCCGCCGATGTGTACGAGCGGTTGTGCGAGAGATGCAACAACGAGATCTCAAAGCTGTTCCTCGGCAACACACTTACCACCGAGTCGTCCGATACCGGCACTCAGGCGCTCGGAACCGTGCATAAGAAAGGCGAGGACAAGATAACCCAGTCCGACCGCCTGTATGTCCTCGACGTGCTGAACTATGAGGCCGCAGAGATATTGGCCCGGATGGGGATCGATACTGCAGGGGGTGAGTTCTGTTTCCCGGAGAAAAAGGATCTCGACCCGACATCCAAAATCAACATACTCACACAGCTCCGCACAGGCTTCAACCTGCCCGTCGATGATGATTACCTGTATGAGGAGTTCGGTATCAGCAAGCCGGCCGACTACGAGCAGATAAAACGCGACGAGGAGGAACGACGCGCCCGGGAAGCGGAAGAGGCAAAGCGGGCTGCAGAACAAATACCTCAGAAAGACGGTGGCACGGACGATGATCCGGCCGATCCGGAAGAGGAACAGCCGGGTGACGGCAAGGACCTGCCGGAACCTGACGAAAAACAAAAAAAGACTTTCAAGAACTGGCTGAAAAGTTTTTTCGCCAAAGCCCCGTGGAACACCGGGGCGGCTTTAGAATGGTAGTTGACAGCCTGTATTACGGCAAGGACTCCGATGTGTCGTCCTCATTCGATTTTTCCGACGAGGCGCTGCGCCGTGCCCTGCTGAATATTTATTCAAAGGACTTCCATCCGGCATACGACATCGAGGTCTCGCTTTTTAATGAGATTTGGGCGACCATGGATAAGGCGGTTAAAAACGCTTTCGGAAATGTACCGCCTTCTGATCCTGACGCTGACTTCATAGAGGCTCTACGTCGGAATAACGCCGTGTTCTCAGCCTTCAAGGTGCACCGGGCGCAAAATGACATGGCACGGCTCTTATTGGATTCAAACGGCAATCTAAAGCCGTTTGAACAGTGGGTGTCCGAAGTCATGCCTATCGCAAGCCACCAGTGCCGGACATGGCTCAAGACCGAATATGACACGGCGGTAATACGTGCCCACCAAGCTGCGGACTGGCACCAGTTCATACGCGAGAAGGACATATTACCCAATTTGAAATGGGGGCCTTCCACCTCGATAACACCCGGAGAGGATCACCGCATATTCTGGGGGGTTGTGCGTCCCGTCGATGATGATTTCTGGAGCCATCACAGACCGGGCGACCGTTGGAACTGCAAATGCACCCTGTCATCAACCAACGAGCCTGCGACCAGGGTTCCTGGCGAAGTTCCACCCTCATCCACGCCACAGAAAGGCCTGGAAAATAATCCAGGCAAGGATGCAAAACTTTTTTCCGACTCCCACCCGTATAAGACGGAGGCGCATACCGGGGCTAAAAAAGCGGTTGACAAGCTACTGAAACGTCTGGAGGAAATGATGAAGGAAATGCCCGAGTATTTCACCAATGAGGAAAAGACCGCCATCGCCCGCGACAACCTCGAGCTTGAAAAGGCTCTCGGAATAGCAAAGGGCAAACCTATGAGTGTAGAGGATGCCGACAAGCAGTCAGCAAACCCGAACTATGTGCCCGAATACATACTTGATCCAAAAGGGGTGTATAAGGACAATGCAGGAAACCGCTTCAGCAAAAATCCCAATTATAAGGCCGGAGAACACAAACGCTTCAGCATAAACTGCCAGACATGCGCGCCTGCCTATGTGCTAAGACTGAGAGGATTCAAAGTCACCGCTAAAGGAAAAATACCGAATACAAAAATGGAGTATCTTTCACGGCAGCACTCATTCGAGGCATGGAAGAACACTGACGGTACTCCGTGCAAACCGGTGCTCACCTCAGACTGGATGGAAGCAAAAGGCTACAAGCAAATGTCGGCCAAACGCTACGAGGAGTATTTTAAGGAGACGTGCAAAGAACCGGGCGTGTATATTCTGACTATCGGATGGAGAAACGGAGGCGGACATGCGACCATATTGCAAAAATTCAGTGACGGGTCACTGCACTACATCGAGCCGCAGGTCTATGACAAAAAATTAGGAGCGAAACGGCCTATTGAGGAATTATGCAAAAGCGGGGCGACAAAACCTATCGCAACAAGAGGTATATTGAGGGTTGATAACAAACTGTTCAACTCAGACTTCATCGACATCTTCGAAAAATGAGTCCAGTATCTCCAACGCAAAAGGACCGCTTATTTCAGTCAGTTCCCCACCCTTCAGGAGATAAACAGACGGGAAACCGGCATCGACATCATCCGGATAATGGTAATAATACGCCTGGGCACCCTGGAATTCTCCAATATACTCCACATGCTCGCCATACATGGCCCTAAGCTCGGAGGCTGCATTCATTACCTGTGACGGGATGTTCATAGCTATAAGCAGTTTATGATTTGCAAAAGTAACATTATTTTTCTATTGCAACAACATTATGGATATAAAAGATTTCGCAAGACTGGTCAAGGCCAAACGGGCTGAGCTCGACACCCTCATGCGCCGGAATATGCCGGTGATCGCCGGACGTATGGCCAAAGACCATTTTCAGGACAATTTCCGCAAGGGAGGTTTCGTGAACGGCGGCCTCCACCCGTGGAAGCCGGCCAAAAGGCTGTCATCCGGCATCCCGGGAGCGGCCGCCAATTATGGCACGCTGCTGTCGGGACGCAACCACCTCTTCAGCTCCATCAAATACATGCCGTCAGATTTCCGGGTACGTGTCGCCAACGATGTGCGCTATGCCCCGTTGCACAACTGGGGCGGTGTGGCCAACCCGACCGTCACAGACCGCATGAGACGCTTCGCCTGGGCGATGTTCTATAAATCCTCAGGGAAGACAAAAAAAAAACGGCACAGGGCAAAAAAACGCCAAAAACACGGTATCGGGACACAGCCTGAGAACGAGCAGGCGCAATTCTGGAAGCGGCTTGCGTTAACACGGAAAACCAAGCTGAAGGTGAAGATACCGCAGCGCCAGTTCCTGGGCGAAAGCATCGAACTGTCGGACAACATAACAACCAGGACTGAAAATGAAATTCGTAAAATTTTAAACTCATAAAATCATGGAAGAAATTTTTATCAACATCATGGAGCGCATCGCCGGACGTATGCCGGAACTGTCACTCATTGACGAGGACTATGGACAACTCGAAATGTCAGCGGAAGAGGACCACTATCCTGTCACCTTCCCCTGCGTCCTTATAGGCAATATCGATGCGGACTGGAGGGACCAGGGACTCGGGAGCCAGAAAGGTGCCGCACTCATAACGGTACGCCTGGCGATGAACTGTTATGACGACACCTCGTTTGCATCGGGGACTTATGATCGGGTTAGGGAACGCCGGCAAATGGATCTTAAGTTGTACAAGGTTCTCAACCGTTTCAAGAGCGCCCAATGCGCCACCCCTCTTGTACGGGTGAAAAGCCGCGACTTCGCCCTGCCGGGTTACATCAAGGTGTTTGAAACGACATACGCCTTCACTATAAACGACAATACGGGACAATGCTTATAATTCCGGGAAGAGGGAGAGCTGGTCGTTGGTCAGGCGCGGCTTCTTGACTTTCGGGGGTGCCTGAATACGTTCAGCCTCCCCGGTGCGGATCTTATGCCGTATAATGGCCATTATACGTTCCTCGGAGATAAAGAACTCACGCTCCGAGAGGATTTTCAGCGCGTCATCAAAGCGCAGCCGCTGCCTCTCGGTCCAGTAATAGTAACGACGGCACAATGCCTCGTCACGTAGTTTTATCAGTTCTTTATCCCGTCCCTTTGCCATATTCCTATTCCAACTACAAAAATAATTGATTCCCATTTATTTTCAGTAAAAAAGCACCGAAATCATTATAACTCCGGTGCTCTCTGTTTACAGTGTTTACAAATATCGGTTACAAACGGCAAAAACTCGGTTCTATCCGTATCCATACGCCGTTATCTAGATTACGCCGGTGGAAGTAATAATTGGTTGCATTGCGCTGCACCACATTGGCTTCCTTGAAAAGGCGCATGATGTCTGCATATTCCTCGTCAAACTTATCTTCCAGTTCATACAGTTTACTGATGCTCTTATAATCCAAATCACCCATCTTGTTACGTTCAAGCAGGGTCATCGCCATTTGATACATGGGGTCATCGGAACCTTTCTCGCTATTCTGCATATAACGCTTCAGGTAGTCAATCAGACGCTCGGCTGCCATGTCGGCTCGTTCATCGAAGCCCTTCACCTTGTTGCTTTTCACCTCCAGGCGGAAGTCACCGTCCGTGATGGTGTAGCTGCGCTGTTCGTCGCTTTTCACCTGGCCGTATTCCTTCATCACCTTGGTAAAGGCATCGGCTTCTTTTTCCAGCCATCCGCGGAACCCAGTCACGGCATTCACCATCTCAAGGACGTTGGTCTTTACTTCGTGCATAAACTCACCGCGTAATGCCTCGTAAGTTTCACGACGGGCGATGCGGTCTTCTTTCTCTTCTTGCTGCAGCTGGGCCATGAGGGCTGCTCGCTGTTCTTTACTCAGGGACTTAATGTCCACACTTTGGTTGTTCTTTTCCATTTTAAATCATTTTAGTTGTTAATCAGCTATTACTTTGTCATCCTTCAGCAGCAAAGCGAATGTCCTGTCTCTTTCTGCTTTGGTTTCAAACTTCTTGTATGTCTTCCAGCCACCGTTTATGCCGGTACACATCTTTATCCTCGGGCCTGGATAATCATCCTTTCGTATTATACAGAACCCCGCTTTTATCAGCTTGTCTTGGTCATCTATCCTCATAATCATCCTGCTTTTCCGGTTCATCGTCTATCAGCATGGCCTCCCCATTGGCATACGCCCAGTCGGCCAGTTCGTTGAAAAACTCCGCTGCATCCTGGTTCTCCATATCGGATGTCGTAAGGGTCACGTCTTTTCTTATGCGCTCAAGTGCTTCATGTGCTTTTTTATCCATATTGTTCTATTTATCGGTTAAACCTCCTTTTCGTTGGATAGCCCGCAATTTGATGGCCAGTTGTTCCAGCTCCGCTGTACTAATCTGAGCAAAGGGCTTGCCGGCTATCCGGGGGTTGTTACAGAATTCGTTCACTCGGTTCCAGTCGGTGGTGTCTATACCCAACTGTTGCATCAGCTTCAGACATACGCTGCGTTCCCGCCGCAGTTCCTCGCGAAGTTTCTGCCGCCATTCATCCTGCCCGGTTAGTTTCTCCAAGGCACAGCAGCAGGCTTCATATTCCTTGGATGTCATTTCACGGAGGCTTTCCGTACGGTCCCACGTGTACTGCAGAACGATTTGCTTCTTTAGCCCTTCCCGGTCTCCTGTACAGGGCAGCTTGTTGAACAATGCGTAGAACCGGGCGAAATTGGTTACTTCCTGTGCCATAACTATTCGTCTATAAAATTAAACTCTCCATAAAGCAACATTACCGGTTCGTTAACCCCCATGACCCAAACACCTCTTGTACTACTTTTTCCGGCTGGAGCATCTATCACGTTGTGAATACTGTTTGGTGTCAGATCCTTAAATTGGGCACCAACAGCAGTACACCTTATCACTCTAATCTTTCCTTTTTTGACAAGTTTGGGACATGAATTGGCTTTATGTGCAAACTTCTCAGGAATATCAATTATCCCTAAATGGTAAGAACGCCCCTCAATACCGCATTGACTACACTTGTATATGTCATAGTTTCCTTTACGACCTGAAATTGTAACGAGATTCTGCTTCTCCCATTTATGCCCACCTTCTGATAAACTTTGGTGTATCATAGCCTTTAACTTTATTCAAACAACACTTTAATACCACACGAACTGGCCACATCAAGTTCCAGCTTCGCGCCTTTGCTCAGTTCCCAGCCTTGCAGCATATAGATATAATCGCATCCCAGCAACAGGGCGATGTCTGCCCTCATGTGTTCCCTCCAATGGGCTTCGTCCGGAAGCCCGTTCTTGAACGGGTTCACCGGTTCATAGCCTTTCAAACTCAAATAACGCTCCGCATTAGCAAAAGCGCCTTTGCGTTCGTCAATGTTGTAGTGGGCTATCGCCCCACTGACATACACCCTCTTTTTCCTTTTTTCTTCCATCATTTCAAATCTTTAATGTTTATTTTACAGGATGGATGCCACACCTGAATGTTCCGGGCAAACATCACATCCTTTGTTTCTATCACCACGTGTCCCTTGGTCTTGGCTTTCCGCAACCTCACATCGCTTTCGATATTCCGTTCTGCCCAATCTTCCACAACCGAAACCGCTTCATCTTTGGGCAAAAGCAACTGGAACAACTTATTCTCCCATTCCATCCCAATAGCCCCCCACTTTGTCATCCTTTAACGTCTTGGAAGCCCCTTCTTCCCATATCACATAAGGCTCGCCTGGACACTCCATGAAACGGCTCTTGCACCACGCCTTGAAGCAGCTCACCATGATTTTCACGTCGGCATCGTACTCCACCTTCCGGGCAGTCCTTCCAGCCGGGTGCATGCCTTCAGCATGGCTGATGAATATAAACAGCTTTTTCGGGTGCCGTTCTTTGAATTCCTTGTATGCCGGATAGCTCAATCCGCTGTACTGGAAACTGTCTATGATGATGATGCCGGGGCTTCCCCTGCGTTTCAACCGCTCCTCCAACTGTTCCATCGACTCGCGGTCAAGGATAATCAATTTCTTGCGTACCTCCTCCATCTTGTGCCGCCTTAGCGACATCTGGAAGGATAGCCCGGTGCTCTCCTCAAGACTATTGTATATCACACGGCCGAAACCGCACAGGTACTTGGCCAACTGCATCACAAAGCTGCTCTTTCCGTTGCCGCTCGCACCCCAGATAATCCATACACCGCTTTTGGCAGGGTTGCCTATTGAGGCTTGCCAGTCCCCGGAAAACTCAAACCGGGGAATCTTCATGTTCAGCACCTCACCGGGACTGTAAGCTCTCTTCAGTTTCATGATGACCTCCTTTTAATTCTGCAATAAGTGCATCTGCAAAAACAACTGCTGCCCGGCTTATATTACACGGTATTCCTCTTCTTCCATCTAATTGTGCGCCCTCATATAATACCTGAGCATAAAATTCATCATTAGACATTATCGCAACAAGAGATTCTTTCGCAATCTCATACCTGCGCTGCTCCCAATCTATCGCATTCGCTTTTCTCATCTCGCGATGAATACCGATAACAGCATCCATCGCTTGTGTTTCTATCTTGCTCATCATGCCTGCACCCTCCTTAACTTTTCGATTTCGGTATAAACGCGACGCAAGCCGCCTCCGGTAGCGTGAACAATCCGGGCAATATCACTTCCAGCAGGGGCGTTGACCTTGGCCACGATAGCGGCCTGCGCCTTCAGGAATTTCTCGCGTTCCTGAGCATCGTCCGGTGTCACCTTGCTGTAGGAATCTCCGTAACGGCTCAGCATTTCGGTATAGCCAACCTTTTTGCCTTCGATGGCGCGGTTAATTTTTTCTTTCAGTCCATCGGCACCCATCATATACCAGGCGCAGCAGCGCTCGGTAGCATTCCACAGAGCCTTCAGTTCCAAAAAGGCTTCATACTGCAGGTCGCCGGCTTCGTCCAGGATAACCAGGGGCGTATCAATCGTGCGCAGGTACGCAACCAAGTCCTCATACACGTCGCTGTAGCGTCCGTTGCTGGTCACACCGAATTCCTTGGCAATATAGCGTATCAGCTTCAACTTGGTCTTTACCTGGCTGCAGTCCACATATACGGCGTGTTTGTGCTGCTTCACGTAAGCTTTAGCGGTAAAGGTCTTGCCGATATTGGGCATATCGCATAGGATGGCGCTCAGCCCGCTTCCCTGACATACTTCCAGCTGCTTGCTCACAAACACGTAGGTCGGGGTCTGGGCTGCCAGCCAGGGCATTTCTGTACGCAGTTGCACGCCCAGTCTTCGGGCTATGCCTACCCAGTTGGCATCACTGACCTGCTTTTCATAATTGCCCCGCTTGATGGTATTGTAAACGCTGGGGGCTATACCCAGTGCCGTTGCATGGCGGTTATCACTGGGATAATTTTCACGATCGGCGGCTATCGCTGCCACAATCCGCCCTTTTACTTCATTTGTTATTTCCATTTGAATGCTATTTTAAGTTCGTTCTAACGTCGTTAATTATATCTTGGCTACTGCATCATGCTCAAAGGCACCGATGTCCATATAGGCTGAGTAATCTTCTTCCTCGGCTTGGGTAGGAAGGGGAACGGCTTCCGCTTGTACCTCTGTTATCAGCTTTGCTTCCTCCTTGGCAAGGATGCCCACACGCTTGATTTTGCCGTCTTTCATCATCTTGTCGAACTTAGCTACATACTTGGCTTGTTCGGTATAGGCTGCCTTGTCTGTTTCGGTCTGCTCGGCTGTATTCTCATTGTAGCGGGCTACGGCCTTGCAGGTGGCGATGTATCGTCCGTTCTGGTAGATATATACCTCATTGATGGTTCCATCGGCATCGGGCAGATAATAGGCATCTACCTTGTAGTTTCTCGGCTCCAGCTTTTCGATGATTTCCGGGCTGGGTAGTCCGTATTGGTTGTACATCACCGTGCAGTAGGTGTTCTGCCGGATAGTCGTTTCGGTATGCTGCCCGATGAACCGGTAAAGAACGGCCTTGTCCCAAGGGGCAAGGTTCGGGTTCTGATGGGCGCAAAGCACATCCCATCGGCTCATGCCCGGATAGCGTTTCTGGTTGGGGTGAGGCTGCGCGTTGAAGGTCTTGATGGCGCGTATATCATCGGCCACCAGTTCCTCATAGCTGTAGGACTTCACCTTGTAGGTGTTGTTCTTTTCGTCATACACCTTCTCTTCCTTCGGGCGGTTGGCTTCCAGTTTGGCATACCATCGGCCGATACCTACCTGCATGCGTTTCTCCACACCGTACTTCTTTTCGCGGTTCTTGTGCTCGGCGCGTTTTTCCCGGGAGTTTCCGGGATTACACCAGCGGATCAAGGGGAATACAGTACCGGCTTGCATCAGTCCGTCGGCAAAGTCGCTTACCAGATGGTGTTCCACTTCCAGCTCAGCTGGGATATACATTCCGTTCCGGTCCAGAGTCTGGAACATGTTGCGCATGCAGTCCAAAAACAACTCGGTGGTCTTGTACCGGTTGTAGGCATATCCCACTACAGCACCGCTCACCACATCGTAGGCATAATAGGCTTTTACACGGTTGCCATCCTTCATCGGGCGCGGCAGGTCGCGGTCGTCAAGCGAGACCTTACTCAAGGCATATTCACCGATGCTGCGCAGATGATAAGGACGGTAGGCGTTGTTGAAGTCCCACTGGCTCATGTGCAGCTTACCGCGAAGAGCCTTGTTCTTGGGGTTGTTCAGATAGTTGGCTACCGTGGCCGGACTCAACACCAGCGGATTTCCATCCTTGTCGGTAAAGTCTGCCGGATTCAACACCTCGCCGGTCTCGGGGTCATATAGCTCCAGTTCACCCTGCACAAATAGATTGTACTGCTCCCATACGGTGGTATTAAAGGGCTGCTCCGGTTGGGCATCGATGCTCAGCAATAAGCGTTCAATGTCGTAGGTCACTTTCCGGCGGTTCTGGTTCATGAACTTGCGGCTGATAAGGCTTTCATAGCCGTTAGCCTTAAAGTCATTCACACGCTTCTTGAAGCGGTTTGAACTCACGGGCAAGGTATGCCCGAACTCCACCTGATAGTAGCTGATAGCCCCGGCCAGCTCGCCCCAGTTCACCGGGCCTGCCTTCATGGCCTTTCGCATAAAGGTTGCATCCTCCATGGCTCGCATCACAGCCTCGATCACCGAAGCGTTCACCGTATATTCCTGGATGTGTTCCGGTGGCAAAGCATCACCGTTTTCAAAGCGGAACCTGGTGTAATATTCACGGGCTTTCGCATCAATATGGTAATGGCTGCCGAGCCAGTTCTTTATAACATCTTCTTTCATGTCTCCGTATTTTAATTTTATCCTTTCTTGAAACCGAAGTGGCATGGTTGCTATCTCCACCAGTGCATAACTTCCAAGCCCCTTGCCGGGTCGCACTACGTTGATTTCTTTCTTGGCCGCTAATTTCTTGTAATTGGGTACCGACAGGATAGGAGCAAGTTCTTCTTCGGAAAGAGTGGAAGGATGAACGCCTTTCAGCGTGCGGCTTCTGCTGTAGTCTGCCTTCCCGTTCACCATCAACGGTCGGTCATCGTAAGTCAGGTCATTGTAGGATATGCACAATATCTTTCCATAATACTCCATTTCATTTCTATTTATAAGGCGGCTGCCATCTGTTGGGTCTCGTGCTGTAGCTGCATGAAATCCGATACAAATTCACATTGGTAGGTTTCAGTCCGTTTTCCATCCACGTACACATCCACATCATTGGTCTTTCTGTGAGCCACGAGTTTTACACGGGAGCTGAAAGTGCAGGTAATGGTCTTCTCGCACTCCTCGAAGGTGGTTTCGCAGTTCGGAATGAATCCACCGTCAGTCAGCTTGCCGCCTCGCTTCAAGGCGAGGGTGCGTATCTGTCGGGCCTGGTCACTGTCCCGAACAAAATTCAATGCCTGCCACACAGCCTGACGGCTGCAACCGAAAGCCTTCATTAGGAAGGTCTTTGTTTCATTATCTGTCAAAATCTGCTTTCTCATATCATCTACTTTTTAATCGTTATCGTTCATTCAAAAGTCTTCAATGGCATTCCGTTATATTTCCAAATCACCTGTCAGTATTTCATGAAGGCGTGTCCCTTTCTGTAGTTCCTCGACCAGCACCTGCATTGCTTCCTCACACACACAGCTCACATTCTCTATCACCCGGTAGGTATCCGAGTTGCTTATCTCATCCTCCGTCATAAACTGTCCGGCCAGCTCCATCGCCTGGTCGGCAATATTCTGCGTATGTGCCGCACTGCCTATCATCGTGCGCAGCTTCTGTTTGAACAGACTCTCTGCCGTTCTCGGATTGAAATTCTTTGCCATAACTCTAAATTTTAAAAGTTAATATCGTGGGCGGTAGCGGACTCGAACCGCTGACCATGGCTTCTATGGATAAGTTTCGCTTGTTCTACCTGCTGAACTAACCGCCCCTGCCCGTCTTTCCGGGCTGCCAGTTATCCGGCAATCTATTTGCCTTGTTCTTCTATCATCGAAAGGACAACCTTCCTGTCTTCATCCCAAAGCGGAAGCCCTAATTCGATGGTCCGTTTCACCACTTCCACCTCACCGGCCAGCCTTACCGCTTCTTTGCGGAAATCAGTATCGTCATACGCATGCGCCTTGCCAATCAGGAAGTCGGTCAGATTGTTGATAACTTCCTTTTGACGTTCACATTTCATTTCATAGTTCAACACTCGTACATGAACATCATTGATAATCCGGCTGTCCCCATGTTTCTTGAAGTCTTTGCAGAACTCGTCCTTGTTCATCGAGGTGTTCAGATAAACCGCATGGATGTAGTCAAAATCCTCTGCTGTAGGGGTTATTCCCGTCCGTTCCATAAATTCTTGCTGTGTCATAATCTCACTTATTTAAATTCGTTTATAATCGGTTTCAAACTCACGCCGTAGCAACTCATCAAGCGGCGGATAAGGTTCTTCACATAAAAATCGGGTGCGGAAAACACAATCCCGGTCTCTTCTGTGTATCTGAAGCTGATACCGTCCATCATCAATATGTAAGCGACTTTGTGCTTCACGCTCTGCGTCTGCCACTCTTTTATTTCTTCGTTCATTAACTTTAATCCTTAAAATTCGCTAATCATACGCCTTTTTTGTATATTTGGCGCGCTGTTTACATCTTAAACACGCAGCAAAGATAATACGCTTTTGCGAACAAACAAAGCAAATGCGAATATTTTATTCTCATTTGAGTATAAAAATAAGATCATGACTATAAACGAACGTTTTGAAATAATTATAAAAGTCCTATTCGGGGGCAATAAACGCGCTTTTGCCTTACATATAGGTGTTAGCCCAACAGTTGTTGAAAATGTAGTTGGAACAAGAAAGGGAAAACCATCTTTTGACTTCCTTGAAAAGGTGTGCGCAAATGCGAATATCTCCGCAGAATGGCTTTTAATGGGAAAAGGAGAAATGTTTATGGATATGTTTGAATTCAGAAAGTCCATGACATGCCACTCGGATCCGACTTTTTACGAAGATAAACTGAAAGAAATTCCTACCGATAAAACCGAGCCAATAGCTCACTTAACAACATCACCAAATGAAGGAATACCTGTTATCCCACTTAGTGCCATGGCCGGTGCCTTTACCGATGAAACATCCGTCATGGAGTACGAGTGTGAGCGATATGTCATACCGGCATTCAAGGGAGCAGACTTCCTCATCCAAATCAAAGGGGATTCCATGCAGCCTACCTACTACTCAGGAGACCTCGTGGCGTGCCAACGCATGCCGCTTAACGACATCTTCTTTCAATGGAATAAAGCTTATGTCCTCGATACCGTCCAAGGACCGCTTATTAAGCGCATCATGCCTGGATCCGACGCCGACCATGTGTTGATCGTATCCGACAATACTAATTACCCGCCATTCGAGTTGCATAAGAATCAACTCAATGGCGTGGCCCTGGTTCGTGGACTTGTACGCTTGGAATAAACAACAGCGCTTCCCACAGGCACAAAAAGACGCACGCACACACTTTTCGAGGCGTTTTCAGGGTATTAGGTTACAAAAACAACTGCAAATCAAAGGCTTCGTGCTATATATTAAGGTATATCAATAAAATAAATGTCGTTTTTCCTATCTGAAAACATAGAAAAACGGCACTTATTTACATTTGATACATTCTTTCCTATTTCGGACGAACCCTCAAAAAACCGAAAAAGTAACCCTAAAAGTAACCCTAAACTCATTAAGGTAGTAACCCTAAACAGTAACCGTAATAGTAACCCTAAACACAAAATTACCATCCGTACGGGCATAAAAAAGGGGAGCCATAAACTCCCCAATCAGCATTCAAAGAAATAACGCCCACAAGCCTTTCCAACGGCGTTATTATGTTGTTCTAACATTGCCCTTGCTACCGCCCGAAATGAGCGTAGATTGCTTAATTATAGCCTTTTTCGTGCATATTGTGCCATTACCAGACAGTCCGGCATGAAGCAGGTAGTTCCTGGTCGCTCCCACCTGATCTGCCGTCAGAACCGTATAAACAGCCGATATACTGCTGAAATACCAGTCTTTCTGCTTCGTTCCATCTATTTTATGCAGCAAATGCACATGAATCACTTTTGCCATACTCGTTTCTATTATGCTGCAAATATACCAAATAATACTTATTTGGAAGAAATTTAAGGCATCATATTTGAAAACAGGAACAAAAAAAACGGCCACACAGCCGTTCTCACCATCATATAACCAAATCCATCAACCCAACCAACGGGTACACGGCCGGCAATAAAGCCCTTCCAGGCCGTTTTTGCCCCATCTGCAAGCCCGATGTAAAGCAATCCCCCGAATATCCGAAGAAAAGCCCCTCAAACGTAAAGCAGATGTAAGCCCATGTAAAGAGAAAAACCGCTTCGAAATATTCAGCCCATTTTCCCGACCATATCTAAACCCTTTGGTTCTCAAAGCCTTTCGCCCATTTTTTCCGACCATTGAACAAACCGCTTCGTTCTATGCCCCATAGTTGCCCAGATGCGCTACCTCACAGGACAAGTGCCCATGTTTCCATTATGGACATATGGATTCTGGCAAAGCCGTGAACGCTACAAAAGCCAAAAAGAGATTGTTGGCGTAGTGCAAAAATACCGCGAACTGGGTGTGCCCCTCGATGGAATTATCCAGGATTGGAGATACTGGGGAAGCAACTACCTGTGGAACGCAATGGATTTTTTGAACGAAGAATTCTCCGACCCCAAAAAAATGATGGAAGACATACACGGAATGAATGCCCACATTATCATCTCCATTTGGTCAGCTTTCGGACCACATACCAAACCCTATCACGAGTTGGATAAAGGGAACATGCTCTTCAACTTCCGCACATGGCCCGAATCCGGTTCCGAGAAGTGGCCTCCCAATATGGACTATCCATCCGGTGCCCGCGTGTACGATGCCTACCATCCGCAAGCACGCGACATCTATTGGAAGTACCTGAACGAGAACCTACGTTCTGTGGGTATAGACGGCTGGTGGATGGACTCTACCGAACCCGACCATTTTCACCCCATTCCTGAAGATTTTGACACACCCACCTATTTGGGGTCATTCCGTAAAGTACGCAATGCCTACCCTTTAATGAGTGTAGGTGGAGTGTACGACCACCAGCGTGCCGTAACTTCGGATAAACGCGTATTTATCCTTACCCGCTCAGCCTTTGCCGGCCAGCAACGTTATGGTGCCAATACATGGACAGGAGATATCACAGCATCATGGGAAGTTTTGGAGAAGCAAATACCTGCGGGATTAAACTTCTCACTATGCGGCATTCCCCATTGGAACAGCGATATCGGCGGATTCTTCCTATGGCAATATCCCTTGATGCTGGATGACCCGGATTATCGCGAGCTTTATGCCCGTTGGATACAGTTCGGTACATTCTGTCCCATGATGCGATCACATGGGGAAGGTGCTCCCAGAGAAATCTATCAATTCGGCAAAAAAGGCGAGCCAATATACGATGCGATTGAGAAATACATTCGGTTACGCTACAGTTTGTTACCATACATCTACACAACTGCCTGGGAGGTAACTGCCAATCAGTCCAGCTTCATGCGTGCCTTGGCAATGGATTTTGCCCACGATCGCAACGTGTGGAACATCCACAATCAGTATATGTTTGGCAAATCCCTATTGGTATGCCCTGTAACCCAACCCATGTATACCCAAACAGTTTCGGACACCATCCGTGTAGAAGATTTCAGTACCGTTAAGTCTATGCGAATATATCTGCCTAAAAATACGGAATGGTATGATTTTTGGACCAATCAGAAACACTCCGGCGGACAATATATCGTGAAAGATACCCCTATTGACATTTTACCACTTTATGTGAAAGCAGGTTCCATCCTGCCAATAGGTCCCGAAGTGCAGTATAGCACCGAAAAATCATGGGACAACTTGGAGATAAAAGTGTATCCCGGTTGTAACGGCGAATTCACACTTTACGAAGACGAGAATGACAACTACAATTATGAAAAAGGAATGTACAGCACCATTACGATGAAATGGAATGACCGTACTCGCATGCTCACTATTGAAAATCGGAAAGGAGAGTTTTCCGGTATGTTGAAAGAACGGAAATTCAACATAGTAACTGCTGATGGCGCAAAAAAGGCAGTGGCTTATAATGGGAAAAAAGTAACGGTTAAAATGTAATGGTTTCTAAAAACAGCTATTAATTTGCATTATGGAAATAAATACTCGTATGAAAAAATATCATCATTATCTTACCCTTTTAAGTTTATTTATGCTGCTCGGCATCCTGAAATTGCAAGCAGCGATACAACTCCCTGCCATATTTTCCAACCATATGGTGCTACAACGTAACTCAGAACTTACTTTCTGGGGATGGGGTATTCCGGGAGAAACAATTTCCATCGCCCCCGAATGGATGAAAGGAGAAATAATCAAAACCCAAGTCAATAATACGGGGAAATGGTCAGCCCGTGTACCTTCCGGCGAAGCCGGCGGACCTTATGAGATTCGTTTCAGCGGCTCGTCAGAAGTAACCTTGACCGATGTCATGCTAGGCGAAGTTTGGCTGTGCAGCGGACAATCCAATATGGAATGGAGCGCCAACCACGGCATAAAGAACGGAGACGAGGAAACGGCAAATGCCCATTGTCCCAATCTCCGAATTTTTCACGTGGCCAGAATAGCCGCCCCGTTCCCTCAAGAAAACTGTTTCTCGCAATGGACACAGTGCACGCCCGAAACGATGCGCAGCACGAGTGCCCTGGCCTACTTCTTCGGCCGCAACATCCAGGAAGAGCTGGACGTGCCGGTAGGAATCATCGTAGCCGCATGGGGCGGAACCACCGCCGAGACATGGACGCCCCGCGAATGCGTAATGAGCGACCCGGTCTTGTGCGACTATCCGTATGAATCCAATCCTTGGTTTCCGGCTGAAACAGGCACGTTGTACAACAGCATGATTTATCCCGTGATGCCCTACGGCATTGCCGGATGCATCTGGTATCAGGGAGAAGCCAACCAAGGCCGTGCCAGCTCCTACGCCCGGGTGATGCAGCGGCTGATAGGCTCGTGGCGTACCGGATTTAACAAGGAATTCCCATTCTATCTGGTCCAGATAGCCCCCTTCCAATACCACTCCAAAGACAACGGACCGGCACTGCTACGCGAGCAGCAGGCCATGTTGCCCGAAATGCTGGACAAGGTCAAGATGATTACCGTGTCAGATTTGGTGGACAATGTGCAGGACATCCATCCACGTGACAAAAGAAGCGTAGGCAAACGTCTCGCCAATCTTGCACTGGACGATACATACCATATATATGCAGGCCCCTATAAAAGCCCGGTCTTTGAAAGCGCCTGCCGCAAAGGCAACCATGTGACAATCTCTTTCAAAGACATAAAGAACGGACTGGCCGTACACGGGAAAAGGATAGAGGGGCTGATGATGGCCGCAGCCGGCCAGGAATGGCAAGAGGCCCGGGCCAGGATAGACGGGGGAAAGCTGATTGTCCCGGTAAAAGGAATCGAAAGCCCGGTTTCCATTCGCTACTGCTTCAGTGACGCTGCTCAAGGCAACCTTTTTTCAACGGAAGGCATCCCCTTAGCCCCCTTCCGGGCAGACAGCATTGCCTCTTCTGAAAACATTCCGGTTTCTACAGACAGCGCTTTGGAAGAATCTTTTGAATTCTCGCCCAAGTTCTCTACCGGCAATGCCAATCCCCTTCTCGACTTCCAATACATGGCCGACCCCACAGCAGTGGTGCACGACGGCCGCATTTATGTGTACGGTACTAACGACCACCAGCAATATGATGTAGTGGGCCGTAACGGGAAAAACACCTATCAGCACATCCATTCGCTGACGATGGTCTCTTCTGACGACATGGTGAACTGGACTTATCACGGAGTAATCAATGTAAAGGCTCTGGCTCCCTGGGGAATGGCTTCGTGGGCACCTTCCATCGCTTCGCGCAAGGAGGCCGACGGCAAAACCCACTTCTATCTGTACTACTCCAACAGCGGTTCCGGTGTAGGTATGCTGACCGCCACTTCCCCCGTGGGGCCCTGGACAGACCCATTGGGCAAATGCGTGGTAGACGGCAATACTCCAGGACTCGGCAAGTGTAAAGCTCCCTTCGATCCGGGAGTAGTCATCGACGACAAGGGCATCGGCTGGCTCTCCTTTGGCGGGGGCGACAGCGACGACTACATTCCCGGAGACGCACGCATCGTGCGGCTGGCAAATGACATGAAGACGCTGGACAGCGAAATAGTTGAAATAAAAGCGCCATACCACTTTGAAGCAAACGAACTGAACTATCTGAACGGCACTTGGATTTACACCTACAACACCAACTGGAAGAACCGGGATGCATGGCCCCACAAGGATATAGACAAGCCGAGCCGGTGCTGCATGAGCTACATGACGAGTCGCACGCCACTTGAGACAGACAGCTGGACCTATCGGGACAACTACTTCAAAAATCCCGGCGACTATGGCATGTCCGACAGCAACAACCATACACATCTGGTAAAATTTCAAGGGAAGTACTATCTCTTCTACCACTCACTGGGCTTGCAGGACAGCCGCGACCTCAAAGTGGGTGTCCGCAGTATCTGCGTGGAAGAAATAGAGGTGGACGAAAAGGACCTCACTATCCACATGGGCACAGCCACAGCCAAGGGCGTTTCACAAATCAAGCCTCTCGACCCGTTTGCGCAGCAACAGGCCGAGACCACAGCCGCCACACGCGGCGTTGCCTTTGAACCGACCGGACAGACAGGCAACATGTCTGCCGTAGGAAACAAGAGCGGACAGGCCATCTGTGTCCGCGGTGCGGAATTCCCGCAATCACCTCAAGCCATACAGATGAAGATAAAAGGGAAAGGCTCCATCGAAATACACATGGACAGTCCAGACGGTCCGCTCCTATCCACCTTGACCTTTGATACCGATACGTGGCAAACATTGACAAAGCCGTTGGACAAACAGATAAAAGGCAAACACGACATTTACTTCGTATTCGGGAACGGAAAGTTCTTATTTGACGAATGGAAATTCACAAAATAATGAATCCGTCGGCAGAATCTGCCCAGTATCTCTTCACCCTTGTGATGATATCGCTGCACAATTCGAGCCAACACACAACAAGCTAGCAAGTTACTTTGCCAGCGTTTTGCCACCATATTGGCAAAGTTTTGCCATGCCTTTGGCAAAGCTTTGCCAATGTGGTGGCAAAACCTTGCCAACTTGTCGGCAAGAAAGACAAAAGCAACATCGCTGTCCGCAAAGAGGCGGAAGCACGTCCTCAATATAATTCCGCTAACGGGAAAGAGACAGATTGGTTCCATTAACGGGCAGAAGTTTTAAAAAATGGGAAGGATTTGGCACAATAGTTCCGCGCAAATTCTCATTTATCGAACAAAAATTGTATTTTTGCCTGCGACTGAAAAATCAGTAATATCATAGAATAGACAATTCCCGAACAAATATGAGCGAAGATTTTGAAGCACCGAAAGATGATTTGGACAAGGAACTCCCGGCCGGGAGCGAAGAACACTCGGATTACAAACCTGCGGACGCAAAGGATGCCAATATAAAGCACCAACTGAGCGGCATGTACCAGAATTGGTTTCTGGACTACGCCTCATACGTTATATTGGAACGTGCCGTACCCCATATCATGGATGGTCTGAAACCCGTACAGCGGCGTATCCTCCACTCCATGCGCCGCATGGAAGACGGGCGCTACAACAAGGTGGCGAACATCGTAGGACATACCATGCAGTTCCATCCGCACGGTGATGCTTCTATCGGCGATGCTCTGGTACAGCTGGGACAAAAGGACTTGCTCGTGGATTGCCAGGGAAACTGGGGTAACATTCTGACGGGTGACAGCGCCGCTGCCCCCCGTTATATCGAAGCACGTCTCTCCAAGTTTGCACTGGACGTGGTATTCAACCCCAAGACCACCGAATGGAAACTCTCTTATGACGGGCGAAACAAAGAACCGGTTACACTACCGGTAAAATTCCCACTGCTGCTTGCACAAGGTGTGGAAGGTATTGCCGTAGGCCTGTCATCCAAAATATTACCACATAACTTCAATGAGCTGTGCGATGCTTCCATCAGCTATCTGCACAACGAAGAATTCAAGCTGTACCCCGACTTCCAGACGGGAGGCAGTATCGATGTATCCAAATACAACGACGGTGAACGTGGCGGTGCGATACGCGTGCGCTCCAAAATAGAAAAGATAGACAACAAGACACTTGCCATTAAGGAAATTCCTTACGGGAAAACGGTGGCCAGTGTATGCGACTCCATCGTAAAGGCCAGCGAAAAAGGAAAAATCAAGATACGTAAGGTAGAGGACCTAACATCCGGCAGTGTGGAAATATTAGTGCATCTAGCCCCGGGTGTATCATCCGACAAGACCATCGATGCCCTCTATGCCTTCACCGACTGTGAAGTGAGCATCTCTCCCAACTGCTGTGTCATCGACGACCAAAAGCCCCACTTCCTCACCGTGAGTGATGTATTGCGCAAATCAGTCGACAACACATTGGCACTGCTACGCCAGGAACTGGAAATCCGTAAGGGAGAGATACTGGAAAGCCTGCATTTCGCTTCACTCGAAAAGATATTCATTGAAGAACGTATTTACAAGGATAAGGAGTTTGAACAAGCCAAAAACATGGATGCCGCCTGCGAACATATCGATGAGCGCCTGACTCCCTACTACCCGACTTTTATCCGCGAAGTGACCAAGGAAGACATCCTCCGGCTGATGGAGATAAAGATGGCACGTATCCTCAAATTCAACTCCGACAAGGCAGAGGAACTGATAGCACGCATGCGAAAGGACATAGAGGAGATAGACTGCCATCTGGCAAACATCGTGGAATATACCGTCGACTGGTTCCGTATGTTGAAGGACAAGTACGGCAAAGCCTTCCCCCGCCGCACGGAACTGCGTAACTTCGACACCATCGAAGCAACCAAAGTCATCGAAGCCAACGAAAAGCTGTACATCAACCGCGAAGAGGGGTTCATCGGAACTGGATTGAAGAAAGACGAATTCATAGGCAACTGCTCGCCCATAGATGACGTGATTATCTTCTTCCGCGATGGAAAATATATCATCACACCGGTGGCCGACAAGAAGTTCGTGGGCAAGAATATACTTTATGCCAACATTTTTAAGAAGAACGACAAACGTACCATCTACAATGTCTGCTACCGTGACGGCAAGGAGGGGACAAGCTATATCAAGCGTTTTGCCGTCACTTCCGTGGTGCGTGACCGCGAATACGATGTGACGCAAGGTACTCCCGACTCCCGTATCACCTACTTCACCGCCAATCCCAATGGAGAAGCTGAAATCATCAAGGTAACCCTGAAACCCAATCCCCGTGTACGCCGTATTATCTTCGAGGAGGATTTCAGCAACATCAATATCAAGGGACGGCAGGCCATGGGAAATATACTCACGAAACTCCCCGTACACAAGATAGCCTTGAAACAACGTGGAGGCTCCACGCTGGGTGGACGGAAAGTCTGGTTCGACCGTGATGTGCTACGTCTCAACTACGACGGGCGCGGAGAATATCTCGGAGAATTCCAGAGCGAAGACACCATCCTTGTCGTACAGAACAGCGGAGAGTTCTATGCCACCAACTTCGACTTGAACAATCACTATGACGATGGCATACGCGTATTGGAGAAATACGATCCGAACAAAGTATGGACCGCCGTACTCTACGATGCCGACCAGCAGAACTATCCTTACATCAAGCGTTTCTGCTTCGAGGCAACCGCCCGCAAGCAAAACTACTTGGGAGAAAACAAGAACAGCAGCCTCATTCTGCTGACAGACGAGTGCTACCCGCGTTTAGAGGTGGTGTTTGGCGGCCACGACAATTTCCGAGAGCCGATGGTGGTGGAAGCCGACGAATTCATCGCCGTGAAAGGCTTCAAAGCAAAAGGTAAGCGCCTGACCACCTATACTATAGAAACCATCAACGAGCTGGAGCCTACCCGTCAACCGGAACCCTCGCAGAAAACCGAAGAGCAGGAAACGGATGAAGAACCGGAAATTCTGGACCCCGACCACGGTAAAAGCGAAGGGGACATACTGGACGAGATGACAGGACAGATGAAACTCTTTTGATGAAGGACGGAAATGAAGTATTAGTGGCTAACGATTACTAATTTGTAATTGATAATTTAATATGTACATATACAAGATAATAATCCTATGCGGACTGCTCTTGGGAAGTGTCGGACTGAAAGCACAAGAAGCACAATGCAGCATCGACCGGAAGCTACGGGCTGACTCCACCAACCGTAACCGTATTATCACCCGTGCCACCATGTATGGTGTCGGCTTCACCAACGTGTTCGACACTTATCTTTCACCTCAGGAGTATAAGGGAATCGATTTCCGTATCTCCCGCGAAAGCATGCGGATGACACGGTTGATGGACGGCAACGTGTCTCTGCAAACTTTCTTCCAGGCAGACTTGGGATATACACACAACAAAGTAGACAATAACAATACATTCTCCGGACTGGCCAACTGGAACTACGGCCTGCATTATAATTTTCCAATCACGGGCAATTTCAAACTGCTTGCCGGAGGAGTCGGCGACTTCAACGGTGGCTTTGTCTATAATCTGCGCAACGGAAACAACCCCGCCCAAGCACGTGCCTATATCAACCTTGCCGCATCGGGAATGGCTATTTGGGACTTGCGCATCAAGAACCGTCCCATCACACTACGCTATCAGGTAAATCTTCCCTTGGCAGGTATCATGTTCATGCCCAACTATGGACAGTCCTACTACGAGATATTTACGTTAGGACATTGGGACGGAGTAGTGAACTTCACCTCCCTGCACAACCAGCCCTCTCTGAGACAAATGCTGACCGCAGACTTTCCGGTGGGACGTGCCCGGATGCGTTTCGCTTACATATGGGACGCACAACAGTCCAAAGTAAATGAAATAAAGACACATACTTACTCGCATGTATTCATGGTGGGGTTCGTAAAGGAACTCTATCTGTTTCCTAACAAGAGAAAGTAAAAAGTGACAAGGTGATAAACGATAAGATGATAAGGATAATGTGCATGAAAAGAAGATATATTTTAATAATTTGGAGTATCCTACTCACGTTATTGCCCCTATTGAACGGATGTATTCGTGAGGAAGAGTTCGACAATACCCCACAAGGCAATTTCGAAGCCTTGTGGGAAATAATAGACGAACAGTACTGCTTCCTGGACTACAAGCAAATAGACTGGGATGCCATCCATGACAAGTACCAGCCACTCATTACCCCGGGAATGAGCAACGACGGTCTATTTGAAATATTAGGTAACATGCTTGCCGAGTTAAAAGACGGACATGTCAACTTGTACTCTTCTTCCAACATGGCGCGCTACTGGGACTGGTATCTGGATTATCCTCGTAACTTCAACGAAAGTATCATTGAAAAGTACCTGGGAAGAGACTACCGCATTGCTGGAGGCGCCAAATATACCATATTGGAGGACAACATAGGATATATCTATTACGGTGATTTCTCCAGCGGCATCGGAAACGGCAACCTGGATGAGATTCTGTTATACCTTTCCGCTTGTAACGGCCTGATTATCGACGTGCGCAACAATGGTGGCGGCAACCTGACAAACGCCACCCGAATGGCACAACGCTTCACGAATGAAAAAGTACTGACGGGATATATTCAGCACAAGACCGGCAAAGGCCATAGCGATTTTTCAGATCCGACTCCCATTTATGTGGAACCTTCCAACAGTATCCGCTGGCAAAAAAAGGTAATTGTCCTGACCAACCGTCATTCCTATAGTGCAACCAATGATTTTGTCAACTCCATGCGCTGTTTTCCCAATGTCACCCTGGTTGGTGACAAAACCGGCGGCGGGTCGGGCCTGCCATTCTCTTCGGAACTGCCCAACGGATGGGGGGTACGCTTTTCTGCCAGCCCGCACCTCGATGCCCAAAAACAGCATATCGAGTTCGGCATCGACCCGGACAAGAAAGTGGATATGAGCAAAGAAGATGAGAACAATGACTTGGACACCATCATTGAGGAAGCAAGAAAAATACTGAAAGTGACTTTCTAAAACGACTTTATCTACAAAACAATTTGCCAAAACGAAAATTCTTTCTATCTTTGCTCCCGCTAATCGGAATTATTCCGCGGATGTGGCGTAATTGGCAGCCGCGCCAGACTTAGGATCTGGTGCCGTGAGGCGTGTAGGTTCGAGTCCTATCATCCGCACAATCCCTATAATAAATTTCAAAAGACAAACAACTAAGAGGGGAGGATATTCATTAAGAAGCATCCTCCCTAACCGCTTCAAGTACCTTTTTTATCTCATCAAAACACAATATTTAGAATACTTATTGTATCTTTGCTTCCAAGAAACACTTCGATTAACCTGAAAAAATGAAACAAAATACGATAAGACCGATGCTTTTCAAGTATTGGGTAGTGTGCCTTCTATTGTTCATCCTCTTCATCCAGGCCAGGGCTTCTTCCTTCATGCCCGCCGTCACCAACTATCTTGCCAAAGACTATGAAGCCGGTTATCAGAACTGGGCATGTGCGCAAGGCAGCAACGGCGAAATGTATTTCGGCAACAGCCAGGGGCTCCTGGTATATGACGGTTATCGCTGGACTCTCCACAAAGTGCCGGGGAACCATATTGTCCGTTCGGTGTATGTGAAAGAAGACCGTATCTATGTGGGGGCATTCGAGGAATTCGGCTATTTCAAGTATTCGGAGGCAGGCACTCTCCGGTACCATTCTTTGAGCAAATTCCTGAAAAATTTCCCCATGGAGAACAACGAGATATGGAACATTGTAGAGATGGACGGTCGCATCTACTTCCAGTCGTTCAGCGCCTGGTTCTCCTACGACGGGAAGATGGTACACGCTTTCCGCAACAGACAGCAACAGCCGCTCTACTTCTACACCCAAAACGGACATATCTACACACAGATGATTGATGAGGACTTCTATGAATTCGACGGCAAGGATTTCCTTCATCTCTTCCCCCGCAGCCAAGTGAACGATGACAATGTAGTGGCATTACTGCCCGACGGGGACGACAGCTTCCTGATGGTCACAGAGAATAACGGATTGTTCCGCTACAACGGTGACATCACCCCCTGGAAAACAGACATTGATGCAGAGCTGAAGAAACAGCGGGTGAACCGCGCCGTCATGACCAATGATTCCATATTCATGATAGGTACAGTCTTGAATGGCATATACGCCATCGACCGCAAAGGACATTGCCTCTGGCACTTCAATCTGGATAACCGTCTGGACAACAACACAGTCCTGGGCTTGTTCTGTGACAAAGACAACAACGTATGGGCAGCATTGGACGACGGCATCGCATACATCCACCACAACTCACCCGTCATGCTGCTGACTCCTGCCAACCATGAAACCAAACTGGGCATGGTGTACGACATAGCCCACCGGGGCGACTGTTTCTATCTGGCCACCAACCAGGGCTTGTACGAATACCACCAGGTTACCGAGAATCTGCGCCTGCTTCCCCATACTGAAGGACAGAACTGGTATGTGAAGGACATTGACGGGCAACTCTTTGCAGGCAACAATGCCCATACCTTATTAATAGGCGAAAAAGGGAATGTTTCCGTCATAAGCAATACCAACAGCAGTACGTGTCTGATAAAGTGCACCCTCTATGGCGAAGAGATACTGTTGGAATCATCCTACGCCAATTTGCGTATCTATAAAAAGAAGAACGGGCAATGGACCTTTTCGCATGTCATAGACGGCTTCATTGCACCGGTCATGCACTTGGAGGTGGACCAAAGCGGTGTCATCTGGGCTTCACACATGTATCAGGGAGTCTATAAAATAGTCTTGAGCGATGACTTGTCGGCTGTAAAAAGCGTACGGCACATCTCCCATTTAGGCTCGGAATATATCATCGGCCCTATCCAAGTAATGAAAATGCGAGGACGTATCGTCTTTTCCAGTCCCAACGGCTTCTATACCTATGACGACATCACCCGGCAGATTATCCCCTTCCAAAAGCTGAATGCCATTCTGCCCTATATCAGGAATGCTCATTCTGTGGTATCCGTCACGAACGACCGCTTCTGGCTGTCCGGTTCACATGAGTACGTACTGGTAGAGTACGCAGAAGGAGAGTACATCGTGAAGCAGCGCATCCTCATCGAACTGTTTGATTCTCCATGCATAGAGAACTACAACAATGTGTTCGTCGACAATGACGTTGTCTATTTTAATCTGAACAACGGAATCGCCAGTTACAGCAAAAACACAGACAGCCTCAGTCCTACTCTGGAGTCCGCCCTCTCACTGAGCTCGGTCACTGCTTCCTCTTCCGATAAAAAGGAGAAACGCCTGCCTCTGTCTGGAAATGTCGAACTGGAAAGCAATTACCGGGATTTGCTGTTCTCAGTAAGCCTGCCGCATTACAATAAATTGTCCGTACATTTCCATTATGTCCTGCAAGGAGGACAAGGCATGGCGCTGACATCGGACCTGAAAGAGCCCGAAATCCGCTACGGTAGCCTGGATTACGGAGAATACACATTCCAGGCAGAAGCCTATAATGATTTGGGACAGAAAATCGGTGAGGTGGAATATCATTTTGCCATAGCCCGCCCTTTCTACCTCTCCTATTATGCCTTTGCGCTCTATCTCATAGTTCTCACAGCGCTTGTCTACTTTTTCTCCAAGTGGCGCGCCAACCGTGCCATGGAAAAGAAACGGAAGGAGTATGAGGCAGAGCAGGTGCAGCAGAACATCAAGATGCGCGAGCAGGAGCATCTGATAACTCTGCAGCAACAGCAATTGCTGGAAGCCGAGTTGTCGGCAAAGAGTAAAGACCTTGCCAGCATGGCACTGGGTGTATTTGCCAAGAACGAGGTCCTGGAGAAACTTCGTACTGTCGTACAAGAGTCCCTGGTGAAAGGGCAATATGGACGCAAGAACCTCGAATCTCTGCTGAAGCTCATCAACGAAAACATCGAGACACAGGAATTTTGGGATGTATTCCAGAACAATTTCGACCTGATTCATGAGAAATTCTTCCGTAATTTGCGCGAACGTTATCCCAGTCTTACCGCTACCGACCTCCGTTTTTGTGCGCTGCTGCGCCTGAATCTTTCTACGAAAGACATTGCGCAAATGACCAACCTCACTATCCGGGGAGTAGAGGCAGCACGCTACCGTTTGCGCAAGAAACTGGATATCCCCGACGGAACGGGATTAGTGGATTTTCTCATCGACTTGAAATAAAGCGGCTACAAATCATTCAATCATAACAAACTGATTATTAGAAACAAGTAACACGAAAACGTAGTAAAACGGTACCCATTTTTACCCTAAACGTATTATCGTGGTAGTGTTTTTTTTTGCCTTACTTACCGTAATTACTTCCTTTGCCGGCAGAATTATTAACTCTTAAATTTAGTTTATGAGAAGGCAAACTTTATTTCTTCTATTCATGATTTTGTTCTCATTGCCACTGACAGTTTTGGCACAAGGAACAAAGACAGTTAAAGGAACTGTTGTTGATCAGAACAACGAACCGATTATTGGAGCCACGGTTGTAGTAAAAGGCTCTACTATTGGAGCAGCTACCGACCTCGACGGTAACTATGTACTGAACGGCGTCCCCGAAGACGCAACTCTCGTATTCAACTATTTGGGCATGTTGCCGCAGGAAATAAGCGCTGCGGGACAATCCGTCATTAATGTAAAGCTACGTGAAGATGCACAACTACTGGAAGAAGTTGTTGTTATCGGTTACGGTTCGGCCAAGGCGAAAGACCTGACGGCCCCGATTGACGTTGTCAAAGAGAAAGAACTTATCAATGTTCCTACCTCCTCCCCGATGGCAGCATTGCAGGGAAAGGTACCGGGTGTTAACATCATCAATTCGGGAACGCCGGGCGAAGGTCCTAAAGTGACCATCCGTGGTATGGGTTCCTTCGGTGACACTTCTCCTCTCTATGTAGTGGACGGAATGTTCTACGACAACATCAACTTCCTGAACAATTCCGACATTCAGGACATGACCATCTTGAAAGACGCATCCGCATCTGCCATCTACGGTGTACGCGCCGCCAACGGTGTTGTAATCATCACCACCAAGAAAGGAAGCCGCAACCAGGATGCCAAGATTACCTATAACGGTTATGTAGGTATTCAGAAAGCCACCAACCTGCTGGAGATGTGTAACTCTCACGAGTATGCCACCATGATGTTGGAAGCCAACCCGGAAGCTTACCGGTCGATTTTCGAAAAGTCAGTAGCCGAATTCGGAGGCAATATGGAAAACCTGCAATTCAATGCCGATACCAACTGGTATGACGAACTGTTGCGCACAGCCATGATGACCAATCACAGCTTGAATATCTCCGGTGGTACGGAAAAAGCGACCTACTCTGCCGGCATGAGCTATCTGGCACAAGACGGTATCATGGACGTGGAAAACTACTACCGCCGCTTGAACTTCCGTGCCGCCCTTGACTACGAAGCCCGCAAATGGCTGAAAGTAGGCTTCAACGGCGTATTCAGCAACTCGCAGCAGCAGCTTCCCAAGAATGCCGCATGGCAACAGGCATACAACACACCGTCTATCATCCCGGTGTATGATGACCGCCGCGACGATGCCGTGTTCCCTAAGAAGTACACATCGCCCGAGCAGGTGGGCCTGACCAACAACTTCAACAATCCGGTAGCCACTGCCAACTATTACGACAACCGGAACGAGACCTACCAAGTGCTGACCAACTTCTATGCACAGCTCAACCTCATCCCCGACAAGCTGAATATACGCAGTAGCTACAGCTACGACTACTCAATGATTCGCGGTTCTGAGTTCACTCCTACCTACTATGTAGGCACCAACCAGAAGAAAGAGGTTACCGAACTCACTAAAAAGAACACTAACTACTACAAATATATATGGGACAACGTGGCCACTTATACTGACAAGTGGGGCAAACACTCCTTTACCGGTATGCTGGGTGCATCCATGCGTCAAGAGCAATACCGCCTGCTCGAAGGTACCGCCACCAACGTGCCCGAAGGTGAGGACGTGTGGAAATACATCGCACTGGGCAACAAGGAAGGCGCTACGGTGAAAGACGACGGCTGGAAATACCGCGGTCTCTCCTATTTCACCCGACTGAATTACAACTACAACGACAAGTACATGTTGATGTTCACCTTCCGTGCCGACGGCTCGTCCAAGTACAACGACAAATGGGGCTACTTCCCCTCCATCGGTGCCGCATGGGTCATCTCCCAAGAACCGTTTATGAAGAACCAGAATATCTTCGACTACATGAAGCTGCGTGCCAGCTGGGGTAAGCTGGGTAACGACAAGATTGCTGCCAGTGCAGGCTTCGCAAGCATACAGAACGTACAGTCCGTATTCGGTCCCAATACCGCCATCGACGGATTCATCAACACCACCAACTTCAGCTGGCTGGGTTGGGAAGTAGTGAACGAAACCAACGTGGGCGTCAACTTCAGTACACTGAAGAACCGCTTGAACGCCGACATCGACTGGTACTACCGTCTGACTGACAACGCCGTGATTTCACCCAAGCTCCCGATGAGTGGCGAGCTGCTGGCCGGCAACAACGGACAGATTCTGAATACCGGTATCGACCTCTCCTTGAACTGGAACGACAAGATTGGCCAGGACTTCAATTACAACATCGGCGTCAATCTCTCTTATCTGCATAACGAAGTGAAAAGCCTAAAAGGAAACATGAAAATCATCAAAGGCGGAAAGACCGTGAATATGGTGGGCGAGACGATGAACTCATTCTATGGCTACAAGGTCATCGGCATCTACCAGACTCCTGAACAATGTGCTGCCGACCCCATCGCCGTGGCCAACGGACTGGAACCCGGCGACTTCATCTACGAGGACGTGAACGGCGACCATGTGATAGACGGAAACGACAAGCAGGTGTTGGGCTCATACGTGCCCAGCTTTACTTATGGCTTCAATGCCGGATTCTCTTATAAGAACTTCGACTTCAGCCTCACTACCTACGGACAAGCAGGCGGCGAACTGTGGAACCGTAAGCGTGCCCTGCGCTATGCAGCCGACTACTATAACTTTGACCGCGCACAGTATGAGAACCGCTGGACGGGTGCAGGCTCTACCAACGAACATCCGTCGGCCAAGGCTCTTCTCAAAACCTGGAACAAATCAGACAGTAACAACGCTTCCTATTTCGTAGAAAGCTCCGATTACTTCCGCATCCAGAACATCACGCTGGGCTACTCGTTCAAGAACTTGAAGATAGGCAGCTACGTGATGCCGGGACTCCGCCTCTCATTGACGGCCGACCGCCCCTTCACTACCTTCAAGGCCAACAGCTTCACACCTGAAGTGTCGGATGCCGAAGGTTGGGATACCGAAGTATACCCTCTGACTTCAACCTATACTTTCGGAGTGCAAATAGATTTCTAAACCCTAAAACGTAAAACAATGAAATTCTTAAAGAAAACATTCGCATATATACTTCCGGCCATGATGGTACTGGGAGGAGCTACCGCTTGCACCGATTTCATAGAAATCGATCCGGAGAACAAAGTTCCCGAACAAGGCGTGGACTTTACCAACAAGAACAATATGTACCAACCCGTAGTGGGTGCCTACTCCAAAGTACGCACACAGGGCATGCACTGGTGCAACGCACTATTGATGTTCACCCGCGACGGTGACGTGTGGTCGGGCCGTACCGATGACCAGGGCGATGCCGTGGCCTTCGGACGCAAGTTCAACTACAACAACTCATTCTGGGCACTGAACCAGGTATGGATGAACTTCTACGACATCATCCGCATCACCAATGCCGCCCTGCAAAGCCTCGACGGTTATGCCGAATATCTTGCTGCAGGAAGCGAAGATTACAAAACCTACGAATCCTATTGCGGCGAAGTACGTACCATCCGTGCATGGGCTTACTATTGTCTGGTGACCAATTTCGGTCCCACCGTCATCTACCGTGACAACCTGCAGACCGATTTTCGCCGTTCTACCGTAGAGGCCGTATATAATTATATGCTGGAAGATTTGAACTACGCCATCGACAAACTGCCCCGCATGCGTCCCAACCAGATGGAACACAAGGGAGCCGTGACAGCCTTCACCGCCCAAGCATTGGCCGCCCGCATCTATCTGCTGAAAGGAGACTATGCACAAGTGGAGACACTGACCGATGACATCATCAAGAACGGTGGATTCCGTCTCTACGACGACTTCTACCAGCTGTTCAAAATTCCCGGAAAGTTGTGTGACGAATCTTTGTTCGAATGCCAGGTAACAGACTACGGCAATGGTTCCGGCGATTACCTGGGCGTAGACCAATGGTTCAATTTCCAGGGTCCGAACATGGCAGAGAGGTATGATGAAGTAGTGAACGCAGACGGTACCATCAGCTACAAGCAAGCCGAAGGCACCAAGTCCATAGGCGGCTGGAATTTCATAGGCTATGAACCCGAGTTCGTGGCATGGGCCGAAGCCCGTGGCGAAGGTGTGCGTGCCGAAACTTCTTTCCTGAAAGCCCTGAGCAAGACGCGCGAGGGTTGGCAGGTAGGTCCCACATCGGCCACCAAGACCGACTGTTGGAACGGCAAAGGTTACCTTCCCTACAATCAGATGACTCTTCCACGTACAACCTACGGAGCCAACAACAATGTGCGTATCATCCGCTATGCCGAAGTACTGCTGATGAACTCCGAAGCCAAAGTCAGACTGGGCAAGGATGGAGACGCAGGCTACAACGAAGTGCGCCGGCGTGCAGGCATGAGCACCAAAACCGGTGTTACCCTGAAAGACGTGATGGACGAACGCCGGATGGAACTTTGCGGCGAATGGTGTGCCCGTTATGTGGACTTGGTGCGTACCGGCGATGCCGCCACCGTACTCGGTCCCAAAGGATGGACAGCAGAAAAGACTTATTGGCCCATACCGGCCAACCAGTTGGACGACCTTCCTGATTTGAAGCTGGAACCCATTGACGGAATTGCCGAATAAATCCGTTCCAATATGGTAAAAAGATTCCTAATCAGTTGTGGAATAGCCTTTGCCGCTCTGGCGGCAAAGGCAACCCCTGACGATTCCATCAAAGTGGTGAAGGGGCAAGTCAGTGACTATTACATCACTGTAACCCAAGACCGTATCGTAAAAGGACACGTACTGGACACCAACCGCCAGCCACTCGCAGGCGCCACAGTCATGTTCTTCGCAAGTCCCATGCACAATACCACTGCCCACGACGGCAGCTTTGCCATCAAAGGAGCGAAGAACGACGTGCACCTGTATGTCTACTATCCCGGGAAAAAGATAGTGAACAGAATCCTGGCACTGGATGAAACCGATATTGAGGTAGTGATGGAAAAAGAGGTACACAAGGCAACCGCAATCTGCCGCCCCGCCCAGGCGACCCGGTGGTATGACCCACAGGCGCCTCTGTCGCGCACCTTCTGCAATCCGATGAACATCAGTTACAATTTCGAGCCTTTCAACAACAATGTGCGTCCCAACGGTTCGTTCCGTTCCTCTGCCGACCCGATGGCGGTGGAATACAAGGGAGAATACTTTCTGTTCTCCACCAACCAGGGCGGTTTTCACTATTCCAAGAACCTGGTGGATTGGGATTTCGTTCCTGCCGGCTTCCAACGCAAGCCTACGGACGACGACCAGTGCGCACCGGCAGCCTATGTAAGCGGTGACACGCTGTTCTATACCGGCTCCACCTACGAAGGCCTTGCCGTGTGGTACAGCACACACCCCAAAACGGGACGTTTCAAACGTGCCATCGAAAAGAATGTGCTTCCCACATGGGACCCCTGCATGTTTCTGGACGATGACGGCAGACTGTATATGTATTATGGCTCCAGCAATGAATATCCGCTAAAGGCGGTGGAACTGGACCGGAATGATTTCTATCCCATCAGCAAGATTCACGACGTGATGATGCTCCGCCCCGAAGAACACGGCTGGGAACGTTTCGGCATGAACAATGACGATGAAGTGACACTCCGCCCATTCACAGAGGGCGCTTACATGACCAAACACAATGGCAAATATTATTTCCAATATGGTGCTCCGGGCACTGAATTCAAAGTCTATGCCGATGGCGTATATGTTTCGGATTCCCCGCTGGGCCCGTTTGTCTACCAGAAGCATAACCCGATGTGCTACAAGCCGGGCGGTTATGTGCAAGGTGCCGGTCATGGAGGCACGTTTCGCGACGTGAAAGGCAATTACTGGCACGTTGCCACCTGCATGCTCTCCCTGAAGTACAAGTTCGAACGCCGCATCGGTCTTTATCCGGTGGCTTTCGACAAGGATGGTGTCATGTATTCGTCCACTGCCTTCGGCGATTATCCCAACTGGGCAGCACCGATGGACGTAAAGAACCCTGCAGAGCGTTTCACGGGATGGATGCTTCTGTCCTACGGCAAACCGGTGGAGGTATCATCTACGGATAGCATCCATGCAGCTTCCAACCTGACGGACGAAAGTATGCGCACCTACTGGGCAGCCCGTTCCGGCAACCCCGGCGAATGGGCCGGGATAGACCTGGGCAGTACAAAGAATGTACGTGCCGTGCAGTTGAACTTCTACGACCATAAAGCGGTTCAATACAACCGTGCCATGGATATTTATCACCAATACCGTATTTTTGCTTCCGAAGACGGAAAAGAATGGACATTGGTCATAGACAAGAGCGACAGTGACAAGGATTGTCCGCACGACTACATCGAGCTCAACGAGCCGTTGCGTGCCCGTTATCTGAAATACGAGAATGTGCACATGCCTACGGGAAATGTCGCCTTGTCCGGCTTCCGCGTCTTCGGGAACGGTGACGGCGATGTCCCGCAAGCCGTGAAAGGACTGACTGTGAAACGTGACAGGAAAGACCGCCGGAATGCCCTTATCTCCTGGCAACCCGAAGCAAGCGCCTATGGCTACAACATCTACTACGGCACCGCCGAAGGCAAGATGTACAATGCCATCACGGTACTGGGACAGACGGAATATGACTTCCGCGGACTGGATGCGGACACGGACTATTACTTCACTATCGAGGCGCTGAACGAAAACGGCCGCTCGCCATTGTGCAAGACGACAAAAAATTAAACACAAGAAATAAAGATATGAAAAAACCAATAATGATACATGTGCTGGCTTTGTTCCTGATTTCCACATTGGCGGGCTGTGCATCCTGCTCTTCCGACTTGAAGGAAAACGGGAAAGAGAACGGAAAAGAGGAAAAGCCCGACACAGAGGAAGTACGTCCCGAATCATTCGCTTCGGATGACGAAATGCTTGATTACATCCAGAAGGTACATTTGAACTACATGTGGGACGGTGCGGAACCGACCTCCGGACTGGCACGCGAACGCATCCACCTGGATGGGGATTATCCCGAAAAGGACCAGAATGTTGTCACCACCGGCGGCAGCGGATTTGGTATAGCCGGACTGCTGGTAGGCATCGAACGCGGCTTCATCCCCAGGGAAGAAGGCGTGAAGCGCCTGACCAAGATTGCCGATTACCTGAAACGCGCCGACCGCTTCCACGGCGTATGGCCCCATTGGTTGTACGGCCCTACCGGCAAGGTGAAACCTTTCGGACAAAAAGATAACGGCGGAGACTTGGTGGAAAGCTGCTTCCTGATGCAAAGCTTGCTTTGCGTACGCCAATACTTCCGCGACGGCAACGAGCAGGAAAAGGCGCTGGCAGAGAAGATTGACCAATTGTGGAAAGAGATGGAGTTCAGCTGGTATCAGAATGGCAAGGATGTCATCTACTGGCACTGGTCTCCCGAATACAACTGGGAAATGAACTTCCCGCTGGAAGGCTACAACGAAGCATTGATTGTGTATGTGCTCGCAGCCTCCTCCCCCACTTATCCCGTTCCGGCTTCAGCCTACCACAACGGCTGGGCACGCGGCGGCGGCATCAAGTCCGACTCTGCCCCCTACGGCCTGCCTTTGGAATTGAAACACAACGGAGCCGAGAAACTGGGCGGTCCCTTGTTCTGGGCACAATACTCGCACATCGGTCTGGACCCGCGCAACCTGAGCGACCGCTATGCCAACTACTGGAACGTGGTGCGCAACCATGCCCTCTCCAACTACCGCTACTGCGTGGAGAATCCCAAACAATACAAAGGTTACGGCGAGGACTGCTGGGGACTGACCGCCAGCTACTCTACCAAAGGCTATGCAGCCCACTGCCCGGGCGACAACGACCATGGTGTCATCACACCGACAGCAGCCTTGTCCAGTTTTCCCTACACACCGGAGGAATCCATGCGTGCACTGAAGTATTTCTATTCCAAAGGCGACTGGATTTGGGGCAAGTACGGATTCTACGATGCCTTCTCCGAGGGAAGTGACTGGACGGTGCCCCACTATCTTGCCATCGACCAATGCACCATTGCCCCGATGATTGAGAACTATCGTTCCGGCTTGTTGTGGAAACTCTTCATGAGCTGTCCCGAGGTTCAGGAAGGATTGCAGAAGCTGGGATTTAAGGCTTAGGGATTTACGATTGAAGTTAGTATGCGACATGATGGAGCAGCTAAGCTTAAGTTGAATTTCTATATCACTATTCCCCTCCCCCTTCAGGGGGCCGGAGGGGATAATCAAAATTATATCATATGAAGAAATACACATTATTAGCAGCCTTGGCTTTCTCTGCCCTCACCGTGACGGCAACGCCCAAAGAAAACACATCCCAAGGCAATCCGCAGGAGATGGATAAATTCATTACGGAGCTGATGGGCAAAATGACGCTGCACGAGAAAATCGGTCAGCTCAACCTGCCGGTAACGGGAAACATCGTCACCGGACAAGCCAAGAGCAGCGACGTTGCCGGTAAAATCCGCAACGGTGAAGTCGGAGGTCTGTTCAACCTGAAAGGCGTGAAGAACATCCGCGAAGTGCAGAAACTTGCCGTAGAGAACAGCCGCCTGGGCATCCCCTTGCTGTTCGGTATGGACGTGATTCACGGTTACGAAACGGTATTCCCCATCCCCTTGGCACTCTCGTGCAGTTGGGACATGGAGGCTATAGAGAAATCGGCCCGTATCGCCGCCATTGAGTCGAGTGCAGACGGTATCTGCTGGACGTTCAGCCCGATGGTGGACATCTGCCGCGATGCCCGTTGGGGACGTGTATCAGAAGGCAACGGTGAAGACCCCTTCCTGGGTTCAGCCATTGCACAAGCCATGATTCGCGGTTATCAGGGCAAGGATATGAGTGCCAACAACGAGATAATGGCTTGCGTAAAGCACTTCGCACTGTATGGCGCCGGAGAAGCCGGCCGCGACTACAACACGGTGGATATGAGCCGCAACCGTATGTTCAACGAATACTTCCCTCCCTACAAGGCTGCCGTAGAAGCCGGTGTGGGTAGCGCAATGACCTCCTTCAATGAAATTGACGGAGTACCCGCCACTGCCAACCACTGGCTGCTGACCGACGTACTACGCAACCAATGGGGCTTCGACGGCTTCGTGGTGACAGACTATACAGCCATCTCCGAAATGATAGACCACGGAATCGGCGACCTGCAGGAAGTATCCGCACGTGCCCTGACCGCCGGAACAGACATGGACATGGTAGCCGACGGATTTATCGGCACACTGGAAAAGTCTCTGAAAGAAGGCAAAGTGACCGAAGCCGACATTGACAAAGCCTGTCGACGCATCCTGGAGGCCAAATACAAGCTGGGATTGTTTGCCAATCCGTACAAATACTGTGACGTGAAGCGTGCCGAAAAAGAAGTGTTCACTCCCGAGCACCGCTCCATTGCCCGCCAGATTGCCACAGAGACATTCGTGCTGCTGAAGAACCAGGACAACCTGCTGCCCTTGCAGCGCAAAGGCAACATCGCCTTGATTGGCCCGCTTGCCAACACCCGCGCCAACATGCCGGGTACTTGGAGTGTGGCAGCCACGGCAGACAGATACAGCACCCTATTGGAAGGTTTCAAGAATGCTGTCGGCTCCAAGGCCAACATTCTCTATGCACAAGGCAGCAACTTGATGTACGATGCCGACTACCAGACACGCGCCACGATGTTCGGCCGTGAACTGCCCCGCGGCAATGACCAAGAACTGCTGGACGAGGCCCTGAAAGTAGCCGCACAAGCCGATGTCATCGTAGCCGCTCTCGGCGAGTCTTCCGAGATGAGTGGTGAGAGCAGCAGCCGTTCCGAACTGGAAATGCCGGACGCACAGCGACACCTGCTGGAAGCATTGCTGAAAACGGGCAAGCCCGTAGTATTGGTATTGTTCTCCGGACGTCCCGTAGTGCTGACTTGGGAGGATAAGCATGTCCCCGCCATCCTGAATGTATGGTTCGGAGGTAGCGAAGCTGCCGATGCCATTGCCGATGTAGTGTTCGGAGACGTTTGCCCCAGCGGTAAGCTGACCACCACCTTCCCGCAGAATGTAGGCCAGTTGCCTATGGCATACAACCACAAGAATACCGGACGTCCTTTGAAAGAAGGCAAATGGTTCGAGAAGTTCCGCAGCAACTACCTGGATGTGAGCAACGACCCACTATATCCCTTCGGCTATGGCTTGAGCTACACCACCTTCCGGTACAGTGACATCACGCTCAGTTCCAAGCAACTGAATGCAGACGGCAAACTGACTGCTTCCGTAACCGTGACCAATACGGGCAACTACGATGCGGATGAAATCGTGCAGCTCTATATCCGCGACCTGGTGGGCAGCATTACCCGCCCCGTGAAAGAGCTGAAAGGCTTCGAGCGCATCCACCTGAAGAAAGGCGAAAGCAAGCAGGTGACCTTCACCATTACCCCCGAATTGCTGAAGTTCTACAACTACGACATACAGTATGTATACGAACCCGGCGAGTTCCACGTAATGATTGGACCCAACAGCCGCGATGTAAAGACTACGAGTTTTGAGTTGAAATAGGTATAGTTTTGCTTTTAGGTAAGAGGGCAGTCCGCAAGAACCGGGCTGCCCTTTTTTAACACCGTCACCAAATCTTTTTTGCATTTTGATTGTTCAGAGGAGAAACTGAATGATTTATCCACTAAAAAATCAATGTAATGAAGAAGAACCTAAACCTTCCCAAGAAGAAAACCGGAAGACTGAGAAACCTGTTTCTGACGGTGTGCCTGCTGGCAAGTACCGCCGCATCGGCGCAGGAGAAAACAGTAACCGGTACCGTGACCGATGCCCTGGGTGACCCGCTGATTGGTGCCACCGTATTGGTGCAGGGAACCTCCAATGGCGTGATTACCGACATAGACGGCCGGTACTCCATCCAGGCCACCCCGGAGAACACATTGGATTTTTCCTATGTAGGCATGGTGAAGCAAGCTGTCAAGGTAGGCAGCCAGTCGGTAATCAACGTCCAGATGAAAGACGACTCGCAGATGCTGGCCGAAACCGTTGTCATCGGTTATGGCAGCGCCAAGAAGCGAGACCTTACGGGCTCCATCACCAACATTAAAGGCGACGAAATCGCCAACAAGCCGGTGGTCAACCCCGTATCCGCACTGCAAGGAAAGATTGCCGGCGTGCAGGTGATAAACTCCGGCAAGGCAGGCTCCGACCCGGAAATCCGTGTACGCGGAACAAACTCCATCAACGGCTACAAGCCACTCTATGTGGTGGACGGACTGTTCAACGACAACATCAACTTCCTGAATCCGCAGGACATCGAATCCATGGAGATACTGAAAGACCCGTCGTCGCTCGCCATCTTCGGTGTGCGCGGTGCCAACGGCGTGATTATCATCACCACCAAGAAGGCGAAAGAGGGACAGACACGCGTCAATATCAACGGCTCGTTCGGTTTCAAGTCCGTCACCGACAAAATTGCACTGACGGATGCCGAAGGCTTCAAACTGCTGTACAACGAACAGTTGAGGAATGAAGGCAACCCGGAATACAACTTCTCGGACTGGACGGGAAACACCAACTGGCAGGATGAAATCTTCCAGACTGGGTTCATCACCAACAACAACATCAGCATCACGGGTGCCTCGGACAAGAACAGCTTCTATCTCGGTGCGGGCTATGCTTACGAGCAAGGCAACATCAAGCACGAGAAGTACAGCAAAATCACGCTGAACATCAGCAACGACTATAAAGTGACGGACAACCTCAAGGTAGGTTTCCAATTCAACGGGGCACGCATGCTGCCCGCCGACACGAAGAGTGTGGCTACAGCCCTGCGCGCAGCTCCGGTGGCGCATGTATTCAACTCCGAGTACGGCCTCTACACCTCACTGCCCGGATTCCAGAAGGCACAGATGAACAACCCGATGGTGGACGTAGACCTGAAGGCGAATACCACGAAAGCCGAGAACTACCGTGGCTCGGGCAACGTGTACGGGCAATGGGATTTCCTGAAACACTTCCAGTTCAAGGCCATGTTCTCCCTGGACTATGCCTCGAACAGCACACGGACATACACCCCGGTTATCCAGGTATATGACGCAAGCGTCGAAGGAGACATAGCCACGCTGGGCAACGGAAAGACCGGAGTGTCCCAAGCCAAAGAGACGGAAATGAAGGTACAGAGCGACTATCTGCTGACCTACACCAACTCCTGGGGAGACCACAGCGTGACGGCCACAGCCGGTTTCACCACCTACTACAACAAGCTCGAGAATCTGAACGGCGCCCGTACCCAGGGAGTAGGTCTGGTCATCCCGGACAATCCCGACAAATGGTACATCAGCATCGGCGACGCAGCCACCGCCACCAACGGCAGCACGCAGTGGGAACGTTCCACCGTGTCCGTACTGGCACGTATCCTCTACAACTACAAGGGCAAGTACCTGTTCAACGGCTCCTACCGCCGGGACGGCTCTTCCGCCTTTTCCTACACCGGCAACCAATGGCAGAACTTCTACTCCGTCGGCCTGGGCTGGCTGATGAGCGAGGAGGCATGGATGAAGGACATCACCTGGCTGGACATGCTGAAACTGAAAGGCTCATGGGGCACACTGGGTAACCAAAACCTGGACCGCGCCTATCCCGCCGAACCGTTACTGACGAATGCCTACTCTGCCGTATTCGGCACCCCGTCCGCCATCTATCCGGGCTACCAGCTTGCCTACCTGCCCAACCCCAAACTGCGCTGGGAGAAGGTGGAAGCCTGGGAAGCCGGTGCAGAAGCCAACTTCCTCCGCAACCGCCTGCACTTTGAAGGCGTGTACTACAAGAAGAAAACCAAAGACCTGCTGGCCGAAGTGCCGGGCATCTCCGGAACCGTACCGGGTATCGGAAACCTCGGCTCCATCGAGAATTCGGGCGTAGAGCTGGCCCTAAGCTGGCGCGACCGGATAGGCGACTGGAACTACAACGTGGGGATGAACCTTGCCACCATCAAGAACAAGGTACTGAGCCTCGTGCAGGAAGGCTATTCCATCATAGCCGGAGACAAGCAGCAGAGCTACACAATGGCCGGATACCCCATCGGCTACTTCTACGGCTACAAGGTGGAAGGTGTCTACCAGACCCAGGAGGAGATTGAGCACTCTCCCAAGAACACGCTGGCAACCGTCACCCCGGGCGACCTGAAGTTCCGCGACGTGAACGGTGACGGTGAAATCACCACGGCAGACCGTACGATGATTGGTAATCCTACACCCGATGTCACCTACGGCTTCACGCTCGGCCTGGGCTACAAGAACTGGGAGCTGGCAGTAGACATGATGGGACAAGGCGGCAATCAGATTTACCGTACCTGGGACAACTACAACTGGAGCCAGTTCAACTTTATGGAGCAACGCATGGACCGCTGGCACGGTGAAGGGACCAGCAACACCCAGCCGCTGCTGAACACCAAGCATACCATCAACAACCTGAACTCCGAGTATTACATAGAGGACGGCTCGTTCTTCCGCATCCGTAACGTGTCGCTGGCATACAACTTCGACAAGGCGCTGATTTCGAAGATAGGCATGCAGGCGCTGAAGCTCTACGTGAACATACAGAACCTGAAGACGTGGAAGCACAACACCGGATATACCCCGGAACTGGGCGGAAGCGCCATCGCCTTCGGGGTGGACGACGGCAGTTATCCGATGCCGGCGATTTATACGTTCGGATTTAATCTGACGTTCTAAAAGCCTCTCCCCTAAAAAAGAGTAACTTCAAACCTCCCCCGACTCCTTCAAAGGGAACGGGGAATGAAAAATATAAATTTATGAAACTGATAAAATACATATTTACATTGCTGGTGGGTGCAACAGCCCTCTCACTGACATCCTGCAACGACTTCCTGGACCGCGATCCGCTGGGGCAGTTCACGGAAGATGACTCTCCCAACGCCCTTGTCGGCGGAAAGATATTCAACGTCTACTACCTGATGCGCTCGTACGACATCACTGCCGGTATTCCAGCTTTTATGGTGCACATGGTGCGCAGCGAAGACTCCGAGAAAGGCAGTGACGCCGGCGACGGCAGCAACGAGGCCGCCATGTGGGACGACTTCGAATACACTGCCTCCAACGGCCCTCTGAGTGCCTATTGGGGACAGAACTACAAAATCATCTACCAGTGCAACGAAATCCTGGACGACATTGAGAAGAGCGGACACAAGGACGACACCGAAGCCATCCGCAACCGCGGCGAAGCGCTCTTCTTCCGTGCCTGGTGCTACTTCAACCTGGTACGCGCCTTTGGCGAAGTGCCGCTGGTCACCATCAAGGTAGTGGAAGCCTCCGATGCCAACGTGCCCAAGACCACGGCGGAAAAGATATACGAACAGATTGACAAAGACCTGACCGAAGCCGAAGAATGCCTGCCCCTGCGGTGGGACAGCGACTACACGGGACGGCTGACCTGGGGCGCCGCACGCTCCCTGCACGCACGCACCTATATGATGCGAAACGATTGGGACAATATGTACACAGCCTCCACCGAAGTGATAAAATCGGGCATCTACAACCTGAATACACCGGTCGACAAAGTCTTCACCGTAGAAGGGGAGAATTGCGGTGAGAGCATCTTCGAACTGCAATGCGAAGCCACCGATGCCATGAAAGAGGACGCCAGCATCGGCAGCCAGTTCTGCCAGGTGCAAGGGGTGCGCGGAGCCGGCGAGTGGGACCTGGGATGGGGCTGGCACATGGCCACCAAACTGATGGGAGAAGCTTTTGAACCGGGCGACCCGCGCCGGAACGCCACATTGCTCTACTTCCGCCGCAGCACGGACGAGCCCATCACACCGGAGAATACCAACCAGCCTTATGGCGAGTCACCCGTATCCACCGCCATGGGTGCCTACTTCAACAAGAAGGCCTACACGGACCCGACACTGCGCCGCAAGTACACCCGCATGGGTTTCTGGGTAAACATCCGCCTCATCCGCTACCCGGACGTGTTACTGATGGCTGCCGAAGCCGCCAACGAGAAAGGGCTAACGGGCGAAGCCGCCGGGTATCTGGAACAAGTACGCGCCCATGCCCGCGGCACACTGGCAGACGTGCTTCCGAAGGTAGAATCTGCCAGCCAGTCTGTGCTGCGTGACGCCATTCGCCACGAACGCCGCGTAGAGCTGGCACTGGAACCCGACCGCTTCTACGACCTCGTGCGCTGGGGCATTGCCAAAGAAGTGCTGCAAGCTGCCGGAAAGAATTACCAGGACAAGAATGCGCTGCTGCCTCTGCCCCAGACAGAGATAGACAAATCGAACGGAGTACTGGTGCAGAACCCCGACTATTGATACCCGGCCAAAGGAAACAGCCGACCCAATCAATGGCAAAAGGTCTATTTCATAACTTGCTTTCAATCAAAGCATTGCTACTGCAAAGAGCTGCAAACTTTTTGCAGTGGCACTGCAAAAGTGTTGCAGTAGCGCTGCAAATCGTTTGCAGTATCACTGCAGAGAAATTGCAGCACCGTTGCAAAGAAGTCATAGCACTACTGCAATAGAGTGACGGCAATCTAAAAACAATGAAGGGAACATACTTACAAACAATTAATTCAATATGAATATGAAGAAAATTTTCAAGAGAACAAGTCTGCTGCTCGCGACCGCTTTAATAGGCGTCACCGCCACCGTGCAGGCGCAGAAGTCTCCGCAGGACATGGACCGCTTCATCGACGCACTGATGCGCCGGATGACTGTGGAAGAGAAAATCGGCCAGCTCAACCTGCCCGTGACCGGAGAGATCACCACCGGTCAGGCAAAGAGCAGCGACGTGGCCAAGAAGATTGAGCAGGGGCTCGTGGGAGGGCTTTTCAATCTGAAAGGAGTGGCCAAGATACGCGACGTACAGAAACTGGCCGTAGAGAACTCCCGCCTGGGCATCCCCCTGCTGTTCGGCATGGATGTGATACATGGCTATGAGACCATCTTCCCCATCCCTCTCGGCCTCTCCTGCACGTGGGACATGGCAGCCATCGGGCAGTCTGCCCGCATCGCCGCCATCGAAGCCAGTGCCGACGGCATCTCATGGACCTTCAGCCCGATGGTGGACATCAGCCGTGACCCGCGCTGGGGACGTGTATCCGAAGGGTCGGGCGAAGACCCGTTCCTCGGAGGCGCCATCGCCCGCGCCATGGTGTTGGGGTATCAGGGAAAAGACCTGAACGACCAACTGACACGGAACGACGAAATCATGGCATGCGTCAAGCACTTCGCACTGTACGGTGCCGGAGAAGCCGGACGCGACTACAACACCGTAGACATGAGCCGCAACCGCATGTTCAACGAATACATGTACCCCTATGAAGCAGCCGTCCATGCCGGAGTGGGCAGTGTAATGGCCTCCTTCAACGAAGTGGACGGCGTGCCCGCCACCGCCAACCACTGGCTGATGACAAACGTGCTGCGCAAACAATGGGGCTTCAACGGTTTTGTGGTGACCGACTTTACCGGTATCTCCGAAATGGTGGAACACGGAATCGGCAACCTGCAGACCGTTTCCGCTCGTGCGCTCAACGCCGGTGTGGACATGGATATGGTGAGCGAAGGTTTCGTGGGCACGTTGAAAAAGTCGTTCACCGAAGGCAAAATAACCATGAAGACGCTGGATGCAGCCTGCCGCCGCATCCTTGAAGCGAAATACAAGTTAGGGCTGTTTGATGACCCTTACAAATACTGCGACCTCAGCCGTCCCGCACGCGACATCTTCACGCGCGAGCACCGCGACGCCGCACGCCGGATTGCCGCCGAAAGCTTTGTGCTGCTGAAAAACGAACCTTTTGAGGGACAAGGCAAGAAGTCTTCTCGTCCTGTCCTTCCCTTAGAGAAGCAAGGCACCGTCGCCGTCATCGGCCCTCTGGGCAATACCCGCAGCAACATGCCCGGTACCTGGAGTGTTGCCGCACGCCTGGATGACTATCCCTCTCTGTACGAAGGACTGAAGGAGATGACAGCCGGCCGGGTGAACATCACCTACGCCAAAGGCAGCAACCTCATCGGTGATGTAGCCTACGAGGAACGCGCCACCCTATTCGGCCGATCGCTGGGCCGGGACAACCGTACGGATAAGGAACTGCTGGACGAAGCTTTGAAGGTGGCCTCCGGTGCCGACGTGATTGTAGCCGCCCTGGGCGAGTCTTCCGAAATGAGCGGTGAAAGCTCGAGCCGTACCGACCTCGATATCCCCGACGTGCAACACACCCTGCTGGAAGCCTTGCTGAAGACCGGAAAGCCCGTTGTACTGACCCTCTTCACCGGCCGACCGCTGACGCTCACCTGGGAGCAGGAACATGTGCCCGCTATCTTGAACGTATGGTTCGGTGGCAGTGAAGCGGCATACGCCATCGGCGACGTACTGTTCGGTGACGTGAACCCAAGCGGTAAGCTGACCATGACTTTCCCGAAGAACGTAGGGCAGATACCTTTATTCTACAACCACAAGAATACCGGTCGCCCGCTGGCTGCCGGCAATTGGTTCGAGAAGTTCCGCAGCAACTATCTGGATGTGGACAATGAACCGCTGTATCCCTTCGGATACGGACTCTCATACACCACTTTCCAGTACAGCGACATCGCCCTCAGTACCCCGGTCATGGGACAAAATGGCTCCACCACTGCCGTAGTCACCGTGACCAATACCGGCAAGCGTGACGGCGCAGAAGTCGTGCAGCTCTATATCCGCGACCTCGTAGGCAGCATTACCCGCCCCGTACGCGAGCTGAAAGGCTTTGAAAAGGTGTTCCTGAAAGCGGGCGAAAGCAAGACCGTATCCTTCAAGATTACCCCTGAGCTGCTCCGCTTCTACGACTACGACCTCAACCACGTGGCCGAGCCGGGAGATTTCGATGTGATGATAGGTGGCAGCAGCCAGGCAGAAAAGACAGCCCGACTGACACTGAAATAAAATAAAATATTTAATATTGCACTCTAAAAACAAGAAAACATGAGATATACTACTTTACTCCTTTGTTTTTGCAGCATTCTGCTCCTTGGCAGCTGCAAGAGCCAGCCCTCCGCACAGAACGGACAGCCGCTGGAAGTGATGACGTTCAATGTCCGCCTGGATATTCCTTCGGACAGTGTAAACAACTGGAATTACCGCAAGGGTGACGCCTGCCGTATGATAGCCTACTACAGCCCCGACTTGCTGGGCATGCAGGAAGTGCTTCACAACCAAATGGAAGACCTAAAACGCGGGCTGCCGCAATACACAGCACTCGGTGTGGGGCGCGACGACGGCAAGGAAGCAGGCGAATACTGCCCGATATTCTTCCGGACCGACCGATTTACACTGGTGGAATACGGTAATTTCTCCCTCAGCGAGCAACCCGAAACTATCGGCATCAAGGGCTGGGACGCTTCCTACAACCGTGTCACCACCTGGGCGATACTGCAGGAAAAGAACAACGGACAAAAGTTTGTATATTTCAACACCCATCTGGACAACGACGGAAAGACAGCCCGCAAAGAGGGCGTGCAACTCATTCTCGACAAAATCAAGGAGATAGCACCGGACATGCCCGCCATCATCACTGGTGACTTTAACTGTACGCCCGGTGAAGAACCTCTGCAAACGCTGGAAAAGGGAGGAATGGAAAATGCCGCAAAGACAGCTGCCGTCACCTACGGTCCGTCCTGGTCTTTCCATGACTTCGGCCGTCTGCCGGTGGAGGAACGCGTACTGCTGGACTATGTCTTCGTGACTAAAAGCGCAAAGATAGACCGCTACCGCGTTATCCAAGACAAACCGGAGAACAGCTACCTTTCCGACCACTGTCCTATACTTGTTGAATTGACCGTGCAATGAATATAGATAAGTAAATGATAAAAAAACAAGTAAGCATTGGTACAATGAAAATACAATACTGTTTATTATTGTTCCTGCTGTTGCTCGGTTTCACGCAATGCAAAAGCCCCGCCGCCAAAGAAGACCGGCTGAGCGACGATGCCCTGATGGACACCGTACAGCGCCGTACCTTCAACTACTTCTGGGAAGGTGCCGAGCCCAACAGCGGACTGGCACGCGAACGCATCCACATGGACGGTGTCTATCCGGAGAACGACCAGAACGTAATCACGTCCGGTGGAAGCGGCTTCGGCATCATGGCTATACTTGCCGGTATAGACCGCGGCTATGTCACCCGCCAGGAAGGGCTGGAACGAATGGAGAAAATCGTCTCCTTCCTCGAAACCGCTGACCGTTTCCACGGTGCCTACCCACACTGGTGGTATGGCGATACGGGCAAGGTGAAACCCTTCGGGCAGAAAGACAATGGCGGCGACCTGGTAGAAACAGCCTTCATCATGCAGGCGCTGCTCTCCGTCCACCAGTACTACATCGACGGTTCGCCCGCCGAGCAAGCCCTCGCCGCCCGCATCGACAAGCTGTGGCGCGAAGTGGACTGGAACTTCTACCGCCAGAACGGCCAGAACGTGCTCTATTGGCACTGGAGTCCGGAATACGGTTGGGAAATGAACTTTCCCGTACACGGTTACAACGAATGCCTCATCATGTATATCCTTGCCGCCGCCTCGCCTACCCACGGCGTGCCTGCAGCAGTCTATCACGAGGGCTGGGCGCAGAACGGGGCCATTGTAGACCCTCATAAAGTGGAGAATATCGAGTTGCATCTGCGCTATCAAGGCACAGAAGCCGGACCGCTCTTCTGGGCACAATACTCGTTCCTCGGCCTCGACCCCATCGGGCTGAAGGATGAATACTGCGCCAACTACTTCGACGAGATGCGTAACCTGACGCTTGTGAACCGTGCCTACTGTGTCCGCAACCCCAAGCACTACAAAGGTTTCGGGCCCGACTGCTGGGGACTGACAGCCAGCTACTCCGTCAACGGATATGCCGCCCACGCTCCCAACGAACGCGACGACCAGGGAGTCATCTCTCCAACTGCCGCCTTGTCATCCATCGTCTATACCCCGGAACAGTCGCTGCAGGTGATGCGGCATCTCTACGAGATGGGCGATAAAGTCTTCGGACCCTATGGCTTCTATGATGCCTTCAGCCAGACGGACAACTGGTATCCCCGACGCTACCTCGCCATCGACCAGGGCCCGATAGCCGTGATGATTGAGAATTACCGGTCGGGGCTGCTGTGGAAGCTCTTCATGAGTCATCCGGATGTGCAGAAAGGACTGGAGAAACTGGGATTCTCAACGATTCCCAAATGACATCTTATGCTAAAAACGGGTGTATTGGAACAGACTATACACCATTTTTCAGACGCAGATGATGCAGATTTATTTTTCAGACAGAAGAACAAAAAGACAAAAGAGAGGAAATAAATATGTTCTTTTGTTCTTCTGTCTGAAAAATATTGCCCATTTCCACTCTCCCGAAACCCGCACTTCTCTATTCAGCAGAGAGTGCAAGCTTCAAAAAGGGATTTTTGGGCAATTCAATACCCTAAAGTTCATCTATTTGCGTCTTGATCCTCTCCACCCGGACAATCAAACTATCAAGTCTCTGTCTGTTCCTCCGGATAATTCGGGGACGAAAAACAAACCAGTTCAAACCAACCCACAGAAGGAAAACCGAATAGGCAACGACCCTGAACTGTAGTGAACTCTCCTGAATATGCTCGTACATATAAAGTCCTATTCCTACAGACAACGAGATGAAATAAAAGTTCATCAGCTTGGTTTGCATAAAGTTCTCCTTACGCCTCACGGCAAGTAACTCATTCAGATACTCCCGGTTGGATTGCTCCTCATCCACAATCCTATACAAGGGAATCATCTTATGAGTGAACACAGCAACAGTGCCCATAGCCACGATTGTCAAAAGAATCCCTATCTTCGTAACCAACAATTGCGGCTTAAAGTATATCCAGACAAACGCAACAAAGCAGATGGTCATCCATAAAACCGCATTAAGCACTATCAGTTCAAGAACCTTCTTTCTCTTGAAGTGATTTACCTCCTTGAATAATCCGGAACAGTCGGCAAATGGGACAGCCTGTTTCCGCCACAATTCTTTTATATCTATGTCACTCTTCATACGCTCTTATTTTCTTTGTCAACAATGCTTTGATTCGATGAATCCTCACCCGGACATTACCTTCAGACAGACCAGTGATTCGGGCAATCTCTGCCTGCCTGACATCTTCCAATTCGAGTGAAATGAGGATGCGGTCCATCTCCGGAAGTTCGGCAATGAGTTTGTACAACAGACGAAGCCGCAGACCGATACCCGTCCTTTCTTCTTCGGGCAGGTCGGTCGAGAGAGTAACCGGAACCATGCGGCTCTGCCGTTCCAACTGACGAAGACAGCGATTGGTGGCAATACGAAAAATCCAAGTACCGACTGCTGCCTCATTTCTGAATGACGACAGTTTCTGCCAAACGGCAACAAATGTCTCCTGAGCCATATCCTGGGCCAGACCATAATCATTCACATATCCCATACACAGACGGAACACCTTACTCCAATATTCCCTATATATAGCCTCAAACTCCACTCGTCACTCTTTTATAAAACCGGTTAGCTCATTCATAAACCACTCCTTATCATCAAACATCATGAAATGCAGTCCCTGCTCGGCATACCTTAACCGCACTCCGTGCAGATTCCTATACTGTTCATTTACAATAGATGCTATATTCTTGAAATGCGGTTCCAGCAAGACCAGGACCGGAACGGCAATACTTCTGATTCGCTCCCTCAAATCCGTGTTCGCAAAGTCACAATACATCGCGGCATACGTCTTTCTGTCAGAGGCTGCACCCCATTCCACGATTTCGTCAAACTTCAAAGAGTCCGTTGTCAAACTAGCCACACTCATTCGCTGCATCCGGACAAACTGCTCGTGGTTCATGGCAGTTATCCGGGTAATCATATCAGAACAGTCTTTATCCGCTACGGGGTTAAAGTCTGGGTGGGTCAAAGCCATCAAACAAGGCAAAGCATCCACTATGACAATCTTTCCAACGAGTGTGGGAAAGTCTGCTGCAACAGCAAGTGCCAGTCCGCCTCCCATACTGTGCCCTACGAGTATGGGGCTGTCAATCCTTTCTTCCTTAATGAATGTCGCAATCTCGTTTTTCCAGCCCTCGAAGGATGGATTTTTTTCCGGCGGTACACCGGCAAAACCAGCCATAGTCAACACGTAGCAGGTATAATGTGTTCCCAATTCCGCCACTGCCTCCTTCCAGACGTCTCCCGAACTCGCAAAGCCGGGAATAAAAATGACAGACTTCTTTCCTATACCCGATTTTATCACCGAAAAAGAGTAATCTTCTGCAAAAGAACAGACAGAAAACCAAAACAATACTAAAGTCAGAAATAACTTTTCCATCACTGTACACTTTTTAATTCACTCTTTAGATACAAAGAACTTGAAAATGTTACAATGCCGGTTACTATATTTTCCGTTCATTCCTTATCAACAAAAATACAATATTCCCCTGAGAACCAATACATATTATTTATTAATAAAAGAATTATCACTATCTTTGGGCAAATTCAAACCAATCATCATCATGAAACGTATCTTATTGGCCATCTGCATGATGGCAATGTCCGCACTATCTTACGGACAAAGTAACCGCGTCTCGTTCACTTTCGCCTGGCTCAGTGACGTACACCTCAATTCCTTCGCTTATGCCGAAGACGACCTGCGGCAATCCATTGAAGACATCAATGCCAATCCTGCCGTGGACTTCACGATTCTCAGTGGAGATGTCACCGAATTCGGTGATACAAAAGAGTTCCTGCTGCTGCAGGAAATACTGGAAGGCTTCAGGAAACCTTATCTGCTGCTGCCGGGAAACCACGACGTGAACTGGAGCGAAAACGGCTGCACCATGTTCAACAAGATTTTCCAAGCATCCCACTTCTGCTACGATTGGCAAGGAGTACGCTTCATCGGTTGTGGTGCCGGACCAAGCCTGCGCATGGGGCCTCCCCACATTCCACGTGAGGAAATACTCTGGTTGGACTCCATTGTACGGGCCACCCCTAAAGAACTGCCGGTCATTTTCGTCAACCATTTCCCACTGAACCAGGATTTAAGTAACTGGTACGAAGTGACGGATATTCTCAAAACACGCAATGTACTGGTGACTCTTGCCGGACACCTGCACACCAACCGCGCTTATGACGCCGAAGGCATTCCGGCAGTCATCGGGCGCTCCTCCCTGCGGAGGGAAGACCCGATAGGTGGCTATAATCTCGTCACAGTCAACGAAGATTCCATCACCTTCTGCGAACGCATCATCCAAACGGAAACCCGTCCCGCATGGAATGTTGTCCGCCTGAATGCAACAGCTATTGCTTCATCGAACATTCCGGGTGAAAAGAAAGATACCGTCTACTACCGCCCTGATTTCAGCATCAACAGCACCTATCCTGCCGTTCGTGAGGTGTGGAAGCAGAAAGACGTAACCGACGTTGCCTCACAAGGAAGCATTGACGGAGAACTGTATATCTATACCAATACGGCAGGAATGGTTCATGCCCTGAATGCCCGCAACGGAGAAACGGTATGGACTTATGCCACAGGAAATAAGATTTTCTCGGCTCCCTTCATCACTTCCCAACTGGTGGTTGTCACTTCCTGCGACGGGTTTATTCATGCACTGGACAAAAAACAAGGTTCCGCCCGTTGGAAATTCAACACGGATTACCCCATTGTAGCCTGCCCTACAGTAGCAAACGGCAATGTCTATACAGGCAGCAGCAACGGAAAATTCTACTCCATCCGCCTGGCAAACGGCACGCTCAATTGGGTTACCGACGGACTGAACGGCTACATCGAGTCCCGCCCGGCTATAGACCACGAACGCATCTATATCGGAACCTGGGGAGCCATGTTCTATGCCATCGACCGGAAAACCGGGAAAAAAGTATGGGAATTCGACACCGAACGCGGAAGATACTTCTCTCCGGGAGCCTGCTGGCCCACAGTGCTGCCCTACCGGAAGAATGGAAAAGCATCAGAACAGGTCATAGTGCTCAGTTCCGACTACTTTGTACGCGCCTTCAACCCGGAAGACGGAAAAATCCTCTGGGCATCGGATGAAGCGAAAGGACGCGAATCAATCGGTTTCTCTCCGGATGGAAAGACCATGTACATAAAAGGAATCAAGAACAACATTACGGCAGCAGATGTCTCAAAAGGAAACTACACTCCACTTTGGAATACATTGATGCCGTATGAAGGTAATTTCATCCCCACCCGCATGGAAACCACGGAAGAGTATGTGTTCATCCCTACCGAATTCGGAGTGGTCCATGCCGTGCGGACAGACGGAAGCGGGATAGCCTGGAGCCATAAAGTATCCCATTCGGCGGTCACCTCACTGAAGAAGGCAGGTGACCACCGTCTCATCGTCATGACAATGGACGGAACAGTCACCTGCCTGATATATCCGTAAATGAATTCGTAGTAGTCTATTCACCGCCGCCACCGGAACCGCTACCGCCACTCTTCACATCGTCATTGCTGATGGTGCGTGCAGCCTTCTTCACGCTTGCCTTCAGCTCGCCGATGCGGTAGCTGACGCTTATGCCGAAACGTTGGCGGCTATACTTATAGCTGCTTTCGCGTATAAAGCCGGCACCTTCGGTAGTAGAGCTCTGGTCCATATACTTCTTGAAGAAGTTGCTGGCAAAAGCGGACAAAGTGAGACGCTTGTTTAGGAATGACTTGTTGACACTCAAGCCATAATCGAAGAAGCTGCTACCCTTACCTTGCAGCATAATCCACGGCGTCTGTCCGAAGACATTCAGACTGATGCGCCAATCGTGGGGCAGCGTCTGCTGTGCACCACCGTAGGCAAAGAGGCTCCAGCCGTCGTTACGCATGCCCTCACTGCCCTCCATGTAAGAATAATCACCGCTCATGTTCATGTAGATACGTGTACGGGGAGTAGCGTTCCAGTTGACGTAAGCACTCACACTGGCACGGCGGGTCTTACCGATGTTGGCGTAGGTAGAATAGAGCACATCCTTTCCCGTGGGGTTCTTCAATCCCTCAATCTCCGTATCGGGCATGAGCTTCGTTACATTCTCAATACTGTTGTTGGTGAATGAATAGCGTGCTGAAAGGTTAATATTGAACTTCTGCGTGAAATTACTATAACTCAAATTGAATGCATGGCTCTTCTCACTGTCCAGTTCCGAATTACCCTGACTGATGTAGGAGGGGTCGGTATCATTCAGATACGGATTCAGGTACCAGATTCCCGGACGATAGATACGCATGTTGTAGCCCAAGCGCAGATTGGACATATCCGTCAGCTTGTAGCCGATGGAGGCGGAAGGCACTACGTCGTCAAAGTTCTTTGTGAAGTCCTCGCCACGCCCCACCAGATACTTCACATCCTGGATGGTATGCTCGTAGCGCACTCCCAAACGGCCGGACAGCCTTTTCACTTTCAGCCCATATCCCAGATAGGCGGCAATAATATCATTCAGATGCTTGTAGTGCGAGCTCTGCTCCTTGTTGTATTCATACTTTCCGGTATCGTCTGCATCAAAACGGTCGTCCTCCGAAGAGTTGTTGCGCAGGATGTACTTGGCACCAGCCTCCAGCGTATGCAGCTTGCCGATAGGCGTGGTATAGTCGGCCTGGAAAGTATGCTCGGTGGTGTTCTGCTCGCCGTCGTTATGCAAATTTCTCAGACGTTTCAGATAATCAGCCCAATCGGGATTATAGCCTTTGTCTATTTCATATTCCGTGTAGGAATCCGACGTTTGCGGACGGGTGTTTATCTTGTAGGAGAATGTCAGCATGCGGTCCTTCACCTTGAACAGACGCTGGTAGTCGACACCTCCATCGATGGAATACCAGGAAGACTTGCTGCGGTTGAAAGCCGAATAGCTATAAATGGGAGCGGCGTTTATGTTCTCCGGAAAGGTGGCGATGTAGTCCGTAGAGCCGTTGCTCTTGTTTCCGCCACCCCAAAGTCCGAAAGACATAGTGACCAAGCGCAGTGTATCTATTTCGTAGCTGGCCTCCATGCTGCCCGACTGGAAGGAACCGTGGCCCTTGTTACTGCCGTCATAGTCCAGATTGGAAGAATTCTCCGTAACAGCTTCCGACGTCACATGCTGGCTGCCGCTGCTGTAGTTGCGGGGCTGGTCATTATAATTGTAGTTGTAGCGGGCGCTGACAGTCAGCTTGCCGCTCTTTATCGTACCGAATGCTCCACCGCCTGCACCGCGGTTGCTGACGTTGGCACTGAACGTAGCCGTATAGCCTTCGAGTCCGCTACCCACGGTGACAATGTTCAGAATACCGCCCACACCTTCAGCATCATACTTGGGGCCGGGATTGGTAATCACCTCGATATGCTTAATGCTGTTGGCAGGCATACTCTTCAGTACCTCGGTCGGGTTATTGCTCATCATGTTGTTGGGCTTTCCGTTGACGTACACCTTGAAGCTGCTGCTCCCGTTCACCTGAATATTGTCCTCGCCGTCCACCGTCACCAACGGTACCTTGCGGAGCATCTCCAGCACAGAGTTCGACTGGGCATCAGGGTCATCCTGCACATTATATTCTATCTTGTCGATGTCCGCCTTTACCAAAGGCTTTTGAGCTACAATTTCCACTTGTCCCAGCTCATTGGAAGCATCCACGATGTAGAGTGTGCCGAAGTCCACCAGGTTCTCTCCAGCCTTCACAGAGAAATCCTTCACGATAGGGGTACGCCCCACGGAAGTGATGGTCATTACGAAGTTGCCCGTACCGGGAACTTTTTCCTGAAACTGGCCTTTCATATCCGTTACCAGCATTTTCAGCGCCTTTGCAGGGGCCTCTTTCTTCACGATTTTAATGGTAGCATAAGGTTCACCCTCCTGGGTGAGTGAGTCGAGCAAAATTCCTTTAACCTGGAAAGAAGTGTTTGCCGTGTTTTGCGCTGCAAGCAGTCCCGAAATCATCAGCATCCATAGCAGCACAGTCCATTTTGTTCTCATTGCGTTTTTATATTTAGTGACTATTCATGTTTATTGTCTTGGTATTAGACGTTTCCCGTTCGAGTTTTGTCACAATGAATTCGGCAAAAATAGCCCCTTTTTCATGCATTTACGAGACTTTCGGAGTTAAAAAAGCAAAAAGAAAGCAATTTAGAGAAAATAGAAGAAAAGTAACAGACAGATATTTGCGGCAATAACAGAGCCGAATCCCCCCAATATCCACGGCCGCAAAGGGCTTTTTCCACCGGCAAAGAATAACGCGTAGCACATGTTTACCGCTATATTGCTGACAATAGCCTGCATGCTGCAAGCCGTAATTACCAGCACCGCCACGCTGCCCGTCCCTTGAAGCAGGTTCAGGATGAAAGGAGTGATGTCACTGAAGCCCGAAATGAAAGAGAGCAGGTTCAGCCCACCCGTACCGGCATACACCAGCGTATAGTGTGTCAAGATAGTGAACACGACAAACAGCATGGCAAAAATCAGCGCCACTTTAAACTCCAACGGATTACTGCTGTCCTCGTCCTCCGTGGTCTGCGTGCCGTCGTCCACCCGTTTCCGCTTGGAATGCAGATACCATGCCACGGCTGCCGTCACCACCGACATTATCAGCAGGTAGGGATAAATGGCCAGTAGCGTCTCCCGGCTGAAAATACCTATCAATATCAAGAAACGGAGGAACATCATACTGACCGCCAACAACATGGCCGCCACATATTCGGGAGCATCCTGCACAGAAGCCTTACGGCTCTTTCGCGCCAGTACGGAAATGGTAGCCGTGCTGCTGTACAAGCCTCCCACGATGCCCGAAACCAGAATGCCCGACTCATGGAAAACGTAACGCTTCAACAGATAAGAAAGGTAGGAAATGCCCGATACAACCACCGTGGCCAGCCAAATACTGTATGGCGTCAGGTTGATGCCGGGAATAAGATTCTCATTGGGCAGCATCGGCAGGATAATGCCGCTGATGGCAAGGAACTTGGCAAGCGTAATCATCTCGTCGTTCTTCATGCGCTGGGCCAGTTCCGTGAAGGTGTGTTTCAGCTCGGTGAAGAGCAGGACGGTCACTATGACCATGACGTAGAACCACGACGGCTGCGTGGCCACAATGGGAGCAATGCAGTAGGTGATGAGTGCAATAATGATGGTGGTTACTCCGAACACATGGTACTGTGACTGCTTCACATAATAGTTCAGTCCGAGCAGCAGTCCCAGAATGGCTCCTCCTCCCATGAACAGACGATAGCCCGTAGGGTCGAGGATATAGAGCAGATAGCCCAGAATGCCTATAAAAGTGAAGGTGCGGTCGGTACCGAAAAGCGTAGTTTCCCCTTCGCGCTTCAAGCTGATTTTACGCTGTGAAAGCCCGATGAGTAAAGAGAATACAGTGACCAAAAGGAAGGTGACCAGTTCTCTTGGCAGGTAGTCGTAAAGTTTCTCCATGACGATTAAACAAGTACGGCATACAATTGGTTTGCTACCATGTGGTGAAAGGGTGTTTCATCAGTTGCGAGTTATAGTAGCGGACATCTCCCGTCACCTCCCGTCCGATGAATGCAGGTTTCACGAAAGGCTCGTCTTCCGAGGAGAGTTCCACCTCGGCCACAGTCAGTCCCTCATTCTCGCCATAGAATTCATCCACCTCAAAGACGTGCTGTCCGCTGCGCACCAGGTAACGGGTCTTGTCGATGATACCCGGTTCGCACAGCTTCAGCAATTCCCGCGCTTCGCACAGCGGAATTTCCTTTTCCCACTCGTAGCGGCTGGTTCCCGATTCATTGGATGCACCCTTGATGGTGAGAAATCCCCGTCCATCGCGGATGCGCACCCGTACTGTCCGTCCACGTACACTGCTGATGTATCCTTGTACGATACGGCTGTGTGCATACGCTTGTGGCTTGTATTCTCCCGTCACGAGGAATTTCCGTTCTATCTCCTGCGGCATGTCGTTTCCAGTGATTTTATCAGCCCCAGTAAGAGTAAGCCACAAACATGGCGATGACCAATACAATGGCTATTACTCCCATCGTCATCATCACTTTCTTGGCTTGTTGCTCTTCCTTCTGGCTGTGCATTGCTTTCTTTTTACTTTTTCCCATGGTGTGTTTTATAGTTTAAAGTTCAACGATGAACAAAGTAAGAAGAAATTCGGGAAGAATGCAAATGAAAGGGAGAAAATTTATTCGCCACTTCCTGCAAACTCCATCAGGTAAGCTTTGATAAAGCCGTCTATCTTTCCATCCATCACACCATTCACATCACTGGTCTGGAAGTTGGTACGGTGGTCCTTCACGCGGCGGTCGTCGAAGACGTAGCTACGAATCTGGCTACCCCATTCGATTTTCTTCTTACCGGCTTCCACCTTTGCCTGCTCGGCCATGCGGTGTTGGAGTTCCTTGTCGTAAAGCATGGAACGGAGAAGGCGGAGAGCGTTCTCGCGGTTCTTGGGCTGGTCTCGTGTCTCGGTATTTTCAATCAGGATTTCTTCCTCTTCGCCCGTATATGGATCCTTATACTGATAGCGCAGACGGACACCGGACTCTACCTTATTGACGTTCTGTCCACCGGCGCCACCACTTCGGAAGGTATCCCATGACATGCGGGCAGGTTCGATGTTCACCTCGATGGTATCATCTACCAAGGGAGTGACAAACACGGATGCAAAAGAAGTCATACGCTTGCCCTGGGCATTGTAGGGCGAAACACGCACCAAGCGGTGTACACCGTTCTCACCTTTCAGGTAGCCGTAGGCATAATCGCCGGAAATCTCGATGGTACAAGTCTTGATACCTGCCTCGTCTCCTTCCTGCAGGTTGGCGATGGTGGCCTTATAGCCGTGAGTCTCGGCATAGCGCAGATACATACGCATCAGCATACTTGCCCAGTCCTGGCTCTCCGTACCACCGGCACCAGAGTTAATTTTCAGCACACAGTCCATCTGATCGGCTTCCTCGCGAAGCATATTCTTGAGTTCGAGGGCCTCGACAGCAGTGATTGCCTTGGCATAGGCATCGTCCACTTCCTCTTCAGTCACCAGTTCGTCTTTGTAAAAGTCGAAAGCCAGTTGTACCTCGTCAGTCAAGGTCTTTACCTCATTGTAGCCGGAAATCCATTGCTGCAAGCCTTTCACTTTCTTCATCTGAGCCTCGGCAGCCTTCTGGTCGTCCCAGAAACCGGGAGCCTGGGTGCGGAGCTGCTCTTCTTCCACCTGTATCTTCTTTCCTTCAATGTCCAGATAGCGGTTCAACGCCTCGGTACGTTCTTTGATATCTTTCAGTTGTTCTGCGGTAATCATATATGCATTTACAATTTAGGAAGTGCAAAGGTATAAAAAAACACATAATTCCGCAATTGTCAATCCAATAAGTAATGCTAACGGCAAATGATTCCACCAGAACACCCTAAAGATTTATTCAAAAGACAAGGTGCCGAAAAAGGCCGGACAGTGGAACATGGGGCGTTCCAGCCCGATAGGACTCCAAGAAAGGAAGTGGGGAGTCTGGAGTTTGTCACCACACTTGTAGAAATTCCCTTTCATTGTTTTTCCGTCCAGAGAACCGACGGAATGCTGGAAGAAAGCGGAAACGGGAATAACCATGGCCAGTTCCCAGCTGCACTCGCCCAAACGTTCCTCGAAAGGTTCGCCGGCCAACGAGCTCCAACGTTTCACCATGCCCAGCACCTCCTGACTCGCCGTAGGACGGCGCTCATTGACTGCACCTCCCTGAATCAGCAGCCTGCCGGCGCAGTTACATTCGAAATTGTAATAGCGGTCGTCACCTTCGGGAGATACGAAGAATTCCACACAAGCATCTTCCCATACCCGGCCATTGTCTCCGGAGGCCACTGCACGCACACTGGCTTCCTTCACTTTGTAATGGAGCAGGATTTCGCGCCCCGTATGGGCTATGCGGAAACTCACTTCCGGCTTGTAGGGATAATCTTTCCAGTTGACCACATCAAGGGGCTGAAACTCTATCCCGTTCTCGTCCAGCAAGGACGGCACAGCCTCACCTTCCGGTGAAGCCGTACACATTACTTTCTTTACGGACAAGCTCTTTCCACTCTGGGCATTGCAACAAACCATGCCTACCATTGAAAACACCAAGAGCAGAAGGAGTTTGCTCCCGTAATCTCTCACTATCATAAAACGTCCTTTCATTTCTTATTAGTAGAAGCCTTGTCTGCTACTGCTACATCCCAACCGGAAACAACGTCGCCGTAAAGATAGAATGTCACGTCAAAAGTAGTCTTGCTATTCTCATCCACCACTTGGTAGCAGCGTGTCGCGTCATAGGAATCCACCTCCTTGTACTCGCCCAATGCCAGCGGAGCCGGCTCTTCCTTGCCGGCAGCCTTGGCTATGATTTGCTGCATGCGTTCCTGCATCAGCTTCATAATGCCTTCATGCTTGAAGGGGTCGGGATCCGCCACTTCGGGATGGGTAGCCTTTATCACCCCGCCATTGGCGGCACGCACGACTCTGACACTGTCCGTATAAGCCTTGAACTGCCTCTTCACCTCCGGAGAACGCAGTCCATGAATGGTAAATACGGCAATTCCCTGGGCGCCGTTGTTGAGAGCGGCATCCATGCATTCGAACATCATCGGGCCGTCGGTGGCGGTCATGCCGCAGTACAGTGTAGTCATATCGTTCTTGTCGCGTACATTCTCAACCGTACAGTCGGAAATGAAGCTGGCATCGCCCGTATAGAAGGTATGGTAAACCATCGGGAACACGATGTCGAGATTCCATTTGCCCCAGTCCTGGCGCACCATGCGTGAAGCCATCTTCGGGGTGGGGAACGGGGAGGCAGCCATTGTCTTGCCGTAGGAGTGCACCACTTCGGCAATCATATTGGCCACTTCGGTTATCTGGTCGCAACGGAACTGGCGCCACTTCACATCGAGGGAAGGGTCTTCCTGCTCGCGGGGGTCATAACCGTACTGCTCCTTGAACAACCTGAGCATTTCCGGATGGTAACCGTAATCCCACGCAGCGTATTCACGGTCCTGCACAATGCCATAATGGGGCCACAAGGTGGTGGGAAGCACCACATCCACAAAACGATGATAGTCGATGGCAATGCCATTCAAGCCTTCCACTTCGCAGTAGGCCTTGATTTTTTCCTTGATGAACTCGCGGACTTCGGGCAATGCCGGGCAGAGAAACTTGTAATAGCCTACATAGGCGGTAGTGTCTGCCAGGCTCTTGCCGTTACGATTCACGCTGAACCATTCGGGATGCTCCTTCAATATCTTGTCACGGTCGTGTTCCAGATTCATGGTCCATAACCAGGCATACACTTCGATTCCGTGTTTATGGGCAACCGGTATGGCAGCCCGGTAATCGTCGGGAGTCGGCGCATTCAGCATAATTCCATCCATGCCGATGTCGTTCATCACTTGGCAGATGGAGTCGAAGTTCATGCCGGGACGATAGTCCAGCCACGTCCAGAACATGGGATATTCCTTGGTTGTTTCCTTAGCTCCCTGCTGGCACGAGAACATGCCCAGCGCAAGGAACAGCAGCAAGAATGCAGGTAAAAAGCTCTTTTTCATTCTATCTAAATTTTAAGTTTAACATGCAGTTTTTCCATCACCCACGTAACGCCGATTACCACAAAGGCAAAACAAAGGCAGTTGACCAGCCCCATGAATCCATGTGTGAACCAGTCCGGCAGGACAACACCGGTCACATCAGCAAAGCCATAGAAGACATAAGGCACCAGATAAGTGGTCAGCGTAGCCGTTCCGGCAGGGCGTATCAGGTTGAACCAACCTGTGACCTGATGGCTGACCAGATAGCCGAGCAGTGTGTAGAGCCCCACGGAAATGGCAGTCACATAGAACACCCAGGGAGGAGTACCACCCATCTTGGCCACAATCCAGAAATGGTGTGTCCCAATTCCGACCAGCAGAAGCAGAACGGCAACCGTCAGCCCATTGCGGAGTTTCCAGCCGTCACCCTTGCCGGCATAGCGGGCGCTGAGAATGGAAAGGATGACACCTCCCATTGTAAATGCGGGCAAAGCCCCGTTGCCGATATGCAGGATGGACAACATGCCCTGATAGAAGTTGCGTTCGGGAAAGGCAAGGATAGCCTCACCACCAAAGCCCTCGCGCAAAGGCGTACCCAGCAGGCATATCAGGATAAAGGCACCCCAGGCAGGCAGCAGATACTGCAACCGGTCACGGCTGAAGATATAGATTACGGCACATACCAGATAGGTCCAGCCGATGGAGCCCAATATTCCCCAATAGGCACCGAATACACCTCCCTGCGGATTGCGGAACGTGAAGGCAAGGTAAAGGAGAACCAATACTCCGATTATTTTAAAAGCACGGAAAAGGTTCTTCTGAGTGCCGGAAGCCGGTTTCGGATATTGGTTCCACACACCGATAAAGCCTATGGCCATCAGGAACCAGTATACTCCTATCGGATAGGGAGCTTCCGGTGAAAGCCGGAACTCCGAGTTCGTTATAAACGCCCCCATCACCAGCAAGGCAAAGGTGCGGGAAAGGATATGCCCCAAGGTGGACTCTGCCGAGAAGCCCTTGGCATATCTGCGCTCAATGGCGTAAGGTATGGACATTCCCACTGCAAACAAAAAGCAGGGGAATACAATATCCGCCAGTCCCATAAAATCCTCACCATAGACGGCATGTTCCAGCCAATGGGGTACGTCATGCACTTTCCAGAAGTCATTGACGAAAATCATGATGAACATGGTCAATGCCCTCAGCATGTCGATGGCCAGGTTGCGCCGTGAATAAACAGTCTTGTCACTCATATCATCTTGCTTTAGAATTCAGAAACCAACATCAGCCATCTGGCTGCCGAAGAGCCCCACACCTCTTTATAAGTAGCCGTATTGAACTGTGGCCAATAGGGCGCGTCCTCATTGAAATAGGACTGCATGCCTACGGGTATCTCTCCCACCGTTTCTCCGGGCAATGCCGTGTAGAGCTGCGGATAGTTGCTGCCTTCCCCATAAATCATGGACTGCCCGAAAGGATTCCGGCCTACAACCCAGAAGAGCTGCTGTTCTGCAATGTCTTTCAGTTCCTTGTCCTTCAGTACCCTGGCACAGATAGCGGCAGCTTTACCGGTAGACAAATGTACGGCAATATTTCCCTTAAACGAGAACCAGACGGGGAATATGCGCAAATAATGCTCTTTATCCAGACGGATACCGTTTTCGAGCTGTTCCTCAAAATCCTTATCGGCACCGCTGCGAATCCCTACCTGAACGGCATAGAAGTTGGCGGAATCCTTCACTTCATCTTTGTGATAGATGCCACTGGGCACCATTCCATAAGGATATACATACTTCATGATATTCTTCAGATAACCGCCATAGAGTTTCATGGCACGAATCCACTGCTCATACTCGGCATGGCCGGACTGTGTCTCGCAAAGGGCGGCAAGGGCTTCCATATAGGCATAGTCGCGAGACTGGTGGGTATAGTGTACAATGGACTTCCTGGCCAAATCACGGTAGAAGAAGCCGCAGGTCTTGTCTTTGTCTTTCAGCGGTTCGGTGCGCTGGCACTGCAAGGTGTAGCGGATAGCCTTCACGGCCTCATCGGCATACTGCTGTTCGCCGGTCAGCTTGTAGAGCATGCTGGCTGCCCATGAAATATTGGCGTGATACTGGCTTTCGGATGCCATGGCGGCATGTCCCCCACCCTTCTTTATCAGTTCGGCAAAGCCCAACTCATTAAAGCGTTTCATGGCATAACCGAAGTCTTCCTTTGCAATCTTTTTCAGATTGCTCCTGAGGGCTTCATCCTTCTCAACCATCATGGAGGCATACGCTTCAATTCCTGCAAGCAGGAAATTCTCCAAAGCTCCGTTATGGACAAGCAGTTCGCGGCGACCGGCATCATCGTCGGTGCCCACCTTACCGTCGGTCCATAGGTTGGTGCCCCATGTCTGTGCACGGTAGCCATCGCCCAGACGGGTCTTCATCACATAGTCCATTCCCCACAAAGCCTCTTCCATCAGGCGGTTGTACAAGTCTACATTGCCTTTTTCTTTGGCACGTTCGGCCATCAAGAGCAAGGAATAGGCTATCTCTCCCGTCTGTAAGGTCTGTTGGGACATATCGGCGGCATCGTGCCATCCTCCGTTTATAGGAATGATATGTCCGTTGTAAGTGGCATGCAGGTCATTATGACAAGCCCCGTGCTTTCCGGGAACGGGATAACCGCAACGCTCGCAGAACAGGAAGTTCACCATACGCCAGGCAGAATCATCCCACACATCCTGATGGATATAGAAAGGCAAGGTGGTGACATCCCCTACCTGAATGACGTAACGGCCTTGTGTCTTGAAGTCCGAGAAGTCTATCGTCTCGAACTCTCCCAGGCCGGTCTTTTCCTTACGAACGGGACCGGTATAAACAATGGCCTGCGTAGCGGCATCCTTCAACTGGAACTGTCCGCCGTGCTTTTCCACATTGACAATGGCGCTCTTGGGGCTCTCTATACTATAACCGGTAGTAGAGAAGATGATGCGGTTCTGTGCAGGCATCCAGCCTTTCACGGTTTCCGGGTTCTCCACCTTCTGAAGTTCCACGGCATCTACATCGAAGCGAAGAGAGTCACCCATAGTACGTTCTTTGCCGAACACTTCGATGGCAAATGAAATCTTGGTTACCTTGTCGCGCGCCAGTCCGGACATCTCGACGAAGCATTCGTTCCATTGGTTATTCTTCAGATTGATTTCGTGGTAGCCTTCCCGACCGTAAATGTCGGGTACTTTTATTTCTCCGTCATTCTCCACATAAAGGTTGAGGTAGATGCTGCGTGCTCCTTCGCACGTGGGATAGATATAGAACTTCAGACGGTTGTAACCTTCCCAGTCCGCGCCTCCTATATCATAAGAGGCCATGCAAGTGCCGCGTCCCAACCCCCAGCCGAGAATCTTCTCCGGATGGGCGGGAGCTTCCAGACGCAGACTGTACTTGCCGGACTTACTCCGTTCGTCAGTCAAACCAATCTTACCGATGCCCTTGTGCGACCATTTGGAGAAATCCTCCATATCACACAGCATCACGGTTTCCAACACTTTCTTTTTCAAGCCGAATGTTTCGAAAGCCTTTGTCTCGTCGAGCGGTAACGGACTGTGCACGTAGCCCGTACTGACGATGTCGGCTTTCAACTTTTCATCTACCTGGGCATGAAGCAAAACGGCCGGGGCACAAAGCAGACCGGTCAACAAGCAGAGAGGTTTAATGAGTTTCTTCATGATATATTTTAAGATTAAATCAGACTATTGAGAAAATTAAAATCAACTGTTAACTATATTGAGCAAAAAATATTTTTATAATCAAAGACCAACAAAAAAACACAAATCCTAATGTTAATGTATTGCTTATTAGTTAATAATCTTCAAAGAGATTATTTAAGGCCCAAACATCATCTTCGATTTCCATAAGACATTTTATTATTCAACACGTGTTAATCTAGTAATTTGATCTATATACTCCCTTTTCAAGGAATACTTTTCTCCATAAATAGTCGTAACACGAACAGAGACACCAGAAGTATATGGGCTTCCAAAAACAATATCCGCTGAATCATCATTAACACGGACAATCCACCCACCAGACGTATTCCAATTTTCATAACCAACAATCGGATGACTGCCTCGAACGCTCAACCTATGTACATCAACTCCCCAATGCTTCACTTCTTGAGGATAACCCACAAAATCTGCAGTAAAAGTAGATGGATACAAATATTCAATAGCTTTCTTGTCTCCCTCACTAAACCCAGACCATTGATATTCGGCAGTTCCTCCATTCATCACAGAATAGGAATCAGAATCAGGCGTTCCATAAATGTCATAAGCGTTAGATTCATTCCTTGATTTCCAATTTGTATGTCTTAAACCAAAGCAATGTCCCAACTCATGCACCATATTGTATATCTTCTGAAGTCTTGGAATGGTTTTGTTATAATCATAATCCAAATTTATCCAAATAGAGGGACCTGGTTTTCCGTTCATAGGCCAAGAGCCTGCCGCAATAGCATTGTTCGGTAAAGGAGTGCTGGCATCACTACGGATAAGTATATCCGGATTAGCAGCTGTAGTATAAGTCATTTTAAGGTTACTCAGAGGATTCCACAGATTGATGGCTTCCTGTATTTCATCTCGCCAATCATCTACACCTGATGCAGGTATCGAGCTATCAACACCAACGGTAATCGCTCTTTGTTTGGGGTGACCAATTAAACCGGTAGTATGATAAGCTTGTCTTGTTTGTGGCTGACCATAAGCAACAAGTTTACTTTTTTCTATATATATATCACCTTGAATCAGATATCCTGATTTTAGTTTTACTACATCTAAAGTATCAAATCCAAGTGATTGGATTATGCACATATCATCTCCGATAGAGGCGGGTCGTTGTGGCTTTTGTTTTTCAAAGCTAACTGCTTCTAATCCATTATCACAAGCACTTGTTAATGCTAAAAACATTGAATAGCACAATATGAATAAACTGTTCCGAATATATTTTGCATTCATAAAAATCAAGTATAATATCAAATATTGTATAAGGAGAAGTATGAGAAACATATCTCAGACTTCTCCCTATTTTCATTTATCAAAGATTATTTTTTCCAGAACTCTTTTATCTATGATACGATTAGCCTAGAAGTTCGGTTTATCTATATCCCAAAATACACGAGTACCCGCATTATCAGGACCACCCAATTTGGAAACCGCATCCGCATAGTCGGGATTAGTAGTTTTCTCAGCCAATGTGAAAGGCAGACGACGAGGTCCCAAATCCGTGTCAATCTCTCCTTGACTATAGTTAACGTCGTTCTTGAAAAGCTTAGGATAACCTGTACGACGATAATCGGCCCAACCGTTGATACCTTCGGGGAAGATAGCAATCCAGCGCTGTGTGGCAATCTTGGCAAACTTCTCTTCGTTGCTCAAAGCATCGTTCCACTTGGCTGTCACCTTGCTGACAGCTTTTGTAGAAGCTGTCGGCAACAAATTATCGTTATGGTCAGTTGCAGGAGTTTCACCTTCAAGGTAGTTTCCAATAACTGCTCCCCATTGTTCGAACGAAGTCTGTACCCCTCTTTCATAAAGGCTTTTTGCGGTTCCTTTGCCGTTAACGTTCCAACCACGCAAAGCAGCCTCGGCCTCCAGTAAAAGCGTTTCACTGGCAGTAACCAAAGGAATCGTTTCATCAATTTTTGTAGCAGGCGAACTTACCTTGCCAAAAGCCACGTCTTTAAAACCACCCGGAATATCAACACCTGTTCTAAAACCAACGACTTTACCATCTATTTCATTGGCCATCAGCTTCAAACGAGCATCGTTCATACCGCCCAAGATAGAAGTCATATTCGCATTCAAACTGCAATCGCCCCATGCAACCAAAGTTGTCAACGGATTAGTATAGCCTTTACCAGAGAATTTGAGGTTGCCATCGTTGGTTTCAATCAGACCATTAGAATCGCTCATGGCAGCTTCAGCTTCTGTCTGCGCCCAAACGGCATCAAACTTCACTACACGCATAGCTAAACGAAGACGCAAAGAGTTGCACAGCTTGGCCCACTTGGCAAGGTCTCCACCATAGGCAAGGTCGAAGGCACCAAAACCTACCACTGATTTCGTCAGAGCGTCACGCAATACATCTGCAGCCTCTTTCAATTCCTTAAAGAAAGCCTTATAGACCACATCACCAGCATCGTATTTACCTCCGGTGGCCGACTTGCCATATTCAGAATAGATGATGCAACCGTATTGGTCAGCCGTACGCGACATGGCAAGCACGCGGATAATGGTACTGATGGCATTGAAGTGAGCATAGGTATCCGGGTCTTCCGCACATTTTTTCTGTGCCTTCAGGCATTCCGACATGACCGTATTATAAGCATAATCCCAGCAGTAATCGTTCCAACCGGCATTCATGGAATAAGTCATATTATTGACATTGCCATTAAAGGGATTGATACTTGACATATAGCCGGAAAACATGTCGGCGTGCAAGTTCTGCGTCAACTGGAATTCCCAGTTTCCACCGCTGGTATTGTAATAAACCGACTTCATCATAGGTACAAAATGAGCACCTATATAATTACCGTCCTGTTTCAGTTCTTCGTCTGTAACCCCTTTGGGATCTGTATTCATATCTTCAAAAGCTCCCGTACAAGCAGTAAGGAAAGAGGCTGCTAAAAAAGCAATACCTGTATATTTTATAAATTTCTTCATATTTGCTAAATCATTTAAAAGTTAACCTTCAAGTTGAAACCAAACGAGCGATTAGTCGGCATACCGAATACATCGACACCTTGCAAACGATTGCTGGTAGACATCAGACCGTCCGGGTCGTAAGGAGCATTATTCTTGAAGAAGAACAGATTGCGCCCTATCAAAGAAATTTGTAGCCCTTTGATGAAGCCGGTTTTGGCAAGCAGTGCTTGCGGCAATGAGTAAGAGAGTGACAATTCGCGCAGACGGATGTTGGTAGCATCATACATATAGTGTTCTGTCACACCGGCACGTCCGCCCACCACATTGTAGAATTCCTGAATATTCCGGTTGTTTTTTCCACCGTCGATGCGGGTTCCTTCCAACATAATGTACCCACGGTCACGGGCATCACCCGATGTCTTGCTTACACCTTGTTGATCCAAGTCAGCTTCTGTCAATGACATCACATCACCGCCAAACCGTCCATCAATCAAGAAGTAAAGAGAAAAGTCCTTCCAAGTGATGGTGTTGCTCCATCCCAAATTGAAGTCAGGACTGGAATTGCCCAGCTTCACGGGATCCTTATTGACCATTGGAATAGTCATGGTCTCTTTCGTTCCGTCAATTTCCACTTCTTTCTTCTCATACTGAATCTTGCCATTGTCATCGCGTACAAACGTAGTACCATAAATATCACCGAACGAGCCGCCCACTTCCAGATAGCTCCATACATTATTACTTTCACCACCGTTGAACATAAAACGGTCAAGTTCATCCACCAGTTTGATTGCTTCATTCTTGTTGGTGGCAAAGTTCACACCTGTTTTCCAACGGAAATCCTTAGTCATCACCGGAGTGGCATTCAGCACAATTTCCACACCCTTGTTTTGGATTTCACCGGCATTGACATAATAACGCGCATAAGAAGAACCGGTAGGAGCCGGCAGATTGAAAAGCTGATCCTTGGTACTTGTCTTATAATAGGTAAAGTCAAACTCCAAACGGCTATTGAAGAAGCGCCATTCCGTACCGAATTCTATAGAAGTAGTTCTTTCCGGTTTCAGTTCGTCAAACGGGGCAGTAGTATTAAAGTTTACATTACCATTTTTGCTAATAGAATTGAGTGGATGAGAAATATAAGAACTCAATCCGTTACCCACTTGCGACCATGCACCACGAATTTTACCCAAGTCAATCCATTCGGGTAGTTTCAGCGTTTCGTTGAGCAACCAAGTCACACCTACCGACGGATAGAAGAAACCTTTGTTCTTGTATTTAGTGAATGCAAGTGTGGAAGTCCAATCATTACGAGCAGTGACATCTAGGTAAAGTTGGTCCATAAAGCCTACCTGTCCGGTGAAGAATACTGATTGCGACTGCGTGTGAGTCTTCCAATCGCTCGGAAGACCTCCGTTCACATCCACATTACCTATTACAAATACATTCGGAATGGAAAGCGTACCCGGATAGGAGTCAAATCCCGTACCTCTGCCGGTATAGTCATTTATACTGGCGCCGACTGATGCGTTCACACTAAACTTCTCGAATTGTTGCTGATAAGTAAACAGAATATCACCATAAGTGGTCAGTTCACTGCTTTCGCCATAGATATAACGGCCATTGGAACCCGTCTGCTGGGCGTTCAGACCCGCCAAGATAGAGCTGGTACCGGCATACATGTGTGTCTCATTCTTGTCGTTGATAAAGTCTGCACTACCACGGGCTTGCAGGCTAAAGAGTTTGTTAAACTGATACTTTACACTCAAATTAAACATGGCACGATAACGGGTATCCTCGTTAGGAGCTTTGTTAATCAACCAATAGGGATTCTGCTCAAAGTCGCCTGCACCTACACTGGCGTTCTGATACCAAGCTTGATCCATCATATTACGAGACGGATTAAGTACCTGATAGTTCTCTTTATAGTAGTAGAAGTCTTTGCCCCCTTCTACTCCACCACGTGGGAAGTGATAAAGACCTACCAGAGGATTCATATAGTAACCGCCGGAAGTTACACGGTTGTTACCACGCTGGTACATACCATTAATATTAGCATCAATAGTCAACTTGTTATTCAAGAAATTGGCAGTTTCGCGGAAGTTGAAGTTATGCTTCATCAGACGATTGTTTTCTACCACACCCTTTCCTACGGTATTGGCATACGAGAAATAAGTCTGCATAGCCTGCGAACCCATGCTCAAAGAAAGGGAGTTGATGGTAGTTACACCGGTTCTGAAGAACTCGTCGGCATAATCGGGACTACCGTTGATTTCACTACCCCAACTTTGGCCGGTACCTGTATAATGGTTTTGAAACTCGGGAATGCCATAAGCCGCATTATCAATCGTCGTACTTGAATTGAAAGTAATACTGGCGCGTCCTTCCTTGCCCTTCTTAGTGGTAATAATCACCACACCATTGGCAGCCGAACTACCGTAAAGTGCAGCAGCGGCAGGGCCTTTCAATATGTTCATGCTCTCAATATCATCGGGATTCAGATTGGAAATACCGTCGCCACGGTCGTAGTTACCACTGTCGTTGTCTCCGCCGATAGTAGTTGAGGTATTTTCGTTGGCAGATGAACCGAACGGTACACCGTCTATCACATACAACGGCTGGTTACTTCCGCTTACAGAACGGTTACCACGGATAATCACTTTAGAAGAACCTCCCAAACCGGAAGAACTCTTATTAATCTGCACACCTGCCGTCTTACCGGCCAATGCGTTCATCATATTGGGGTCTTTCACGCGTGCCAGTTCATCACCGTTTACCACCTGGGTAGAGTAAGTCAGTGATTTTTCTTTCTTTGCGATACCCAATGCCGTTACCACCACTTCATCCAGCAGCTTGGCATCATTCTTTAATGTGACTCTTATCGTCCCCGGAGTGATGGGAACTTCTTGTGTTATCATACCTACGAAAGACACTTGCAGGATTTTCGCACCTGCGGGCGCATCTGTAATAGTGAATTTGCCGTCTAAATCTGTTACGGCTCCGGTAGTGCTTCCTTTTACCAATACGGAAGCTCCGATAATCGGTTCATTGTCCTCAGCTGAAATAACGATACCGGTAATGGGGGAATTCTGGGCTGCTACCCAACCGATGGCTGCCAGCAGGCAAACCAAGGTCAGCATAATTCTTTTTTTCATAAGCTGTTTTTCGGAAAATAAATATTAGATTAAATGTGTTAAGTTAATAAACAGATTCTGATGGGGTCTGTCTTTCCGATTGACAAGCAGGGTTGAATGTCAATCTCATTTGTTTCTTTTTGTATGCTACATAGGCTATTAGAATGTTACGGTTAATACTCGAGCTTATTAAAATGTCTCTTATTCTGCAGATTTCTTTTTAAGCTTCGTATATAAAACCGGGTAGAGAACCGCAACCCTATCGAGAAACAGAAGTTTCTTTGCTAATAAAAGTTAATCGGGTTCGGAAGAAGAAGGAAAAACTAATACGATTTTCTTAATGTTGCCCTCACCGCCCTCACTCACTTCCCGAACCGCCCTGTTCATCGGCATTACATGGGTGAGTGAGGGCAAATAAAAAGGGTGAGGGCAAATTTTGCCCTCACCGGTGTTCGGTCTGTCCCGTTCCCTTGCTTTCTCTTGTCTCGTCCCCTTCTTTCTCTTGTTGTGTCCGCTTCTTTGTCTTATAGAGGCTTTGAGTTTCTGAGCGGCTCACTATAGTGGTCTGACTCGTTCACTATAGTGAACGGAGTTGTTCACCATAGTGAGCTGATTTGTTCACCCGAGTGAGCCGACAATGAACAAAGGCTGTTTCGGGGACAGACACCAAGCGTTTGAGGGATAAAGCAACGGGGAAAGACGGACTGAACAAGGGGAGCGTTCCGGACTACGTGCTTGAATCCCGTGACAGATGACAGACGGTTCTTCCCCTTTATCTTTGAAGAAGCTGTTTTGAAATGATAAATCCCCATTTATCTACCAGGCTGTTTTTTTAAGCCTAACTAACGTGCACATACTCGAGAGTCCTATCTGCCAAGGGCAAGTCCATACATAAAACAAACCGTCCGGCCCGGAATGAAAATAATTCACTCCAAGTCGGACGGTTCAAAAACAAACAAATGGAAATCTATTCCTCGTACATCTTGTCAATCAGCCCCTTGTAGTTCTTTGCCACTACAGAGCGTTTCAGCTTCAGCGTGTTCGTCAGCTCGCCACGCTCCATGCTGAACGGTTCGGTCAGGAGCGTGAAGCGCTTCACTTGCTCGTAATGGGCGAACTGTTGCTGCAAGGTATCGATACGGGCACGGAACAACGCTTGTATCTTGGAATGTTGCAGTAACTCATCCATATTGTTGTATGCAATGCCTTTCTCCTTGGCATAATCCTTCACAAAGCCATAAACGGGAACTATCAAAGCGGAAACAAACTTACGCTCATCGGCAATGACAGCAATCTGGTCAATGTAACGGTCAATAGCCAGCTTCGTTTCCAATGCCTGCGGCGAAATGTATTTTCCGTTGGAGGTCTTGAACAAGTCTTTGATACGCTCCGTCAGATACAGATGGCTATCCTTCAAATAACCGGCATCACCCGTGTGGAACCAACCGTTACGGTCGATGGCAGCAGCCGTTGCCTCCGGTTTCTTGTAATAGCCGGTAGTGATAGTCTTACCACGAAGAAGTATCTCGTTGTTCTCGCCAATCTTCACCTCCACATCAGGCATCACCGTACCTACGGAACCAATCTCATAGCCTTCGTTGAGGAAGCAGGAAACGGTAGCCGTAGATTCCGTCAGACCATAGCCCACCACCATGTTTATACCTACAGAATGCACAAACTCGCAGATTTCATCGGGCACAGCAGCACCTGCCGTAGGGAAGAAATTACCGTTCTCAATACCTATCGTCTTCTTCAGCAGAGCATAAATGGTCTTTTCGTAGAACTTGTATTTCAGATGAAGCATCATCGGAGGAGTCTTTCCTTGGCGCAAATAATCAATGTTATGCGTCCTGCCCACCTTGATGGCATCCAACATCATCGCTTTACGCAGACCGGTTTCCTGGGAAATCTTCTCCTGCACACCGGCATAGACTTTCTCCCAAAAACGGGGTACACTGCACATCAGTGTAGGGCGTATCTCTTTAATAGTAGTTTGGATATCTTGTGGACGGAGATTGATGCAGACCTGCACCCCCCGGTGTATACAAAGGTAGGTCCATGCCTTTTCGAATACATGGGTCAGCGGAAGGAAGTTCATGGAAACATCCCGGTCTGTCATGAAAGGCAATCGGATATCATGAATGCGGAAAGCCTCTCTATAATTGAAATGATGGAGCATGACACCTTTCGGCTCACCGGTAGTACCGGAAGTATAAAGGATATTGGCGAGGTCATCATCTGAGGCAGCTGCTGTACGTTCTTCTACAATGGCATTGTGCTGCAACTCTTCATCCATTGCCATAAATTCATCAAAATAGATGGAAGTCATGTCGCGCGGATCTTTCACCACAGCACGGTCGAAGATGATGAGCTGCTGCAGAGACTGGCAAAATCCGAACACGCTGAAAGCGGCATCGTACTGGAACTGCTCGCCTACAAACAGATAACGTATCTGTGCATCGTTGATGATATACTGTGCCTGGGCCGGTGAGCTGGTAGCATATAAAGGTATAGTCACCGCCCGGTTGGCGAATGCACCGAAATCAGTAAAGAGACATTCGGGTTTATTCTGCGAGAAGATACCGATATTCTCTTGTGGCTCTATTCCCAAAGCCACCATTGCATTGGCAGTCCGGCGTACAGTCTGTGAGAACTCTTTCCAAGAGATGGGTATCCATTGTGCAGTTTCATAGTCCCTGTATTTCAGGGCTATTTTGTCTCCATACTTCTCTGCCTGGCGATGCACCAGGACAGATAAATGATGATAAGTCATAACTTTTGATATTGGTAAATACGGTACAAAGGTAGTGGTTTCATTTGAAACTAATTCGATATTAGCGGGTAATTATTCAAACTTTACCTTTAAAGTATCCGACCATCCGTTAGCAAATTATCCACAAAAGATACTTTCTTTACCATTAAAACAATAGAAATATATTAAATATATATATATTTGTGGTGATATACAAACTAAATCAAATTCAATGAACATGAAAAAAGTATTGCTTTTAATGGCTATGCTGACCATAGGTTTAGCAAGCATCAATGCTCAAGACAACCTCAGATGGGGAGCAACAGTCGGCATGAACTCCAGTAACTTCTCCATTACCGGTTTCGACAGTAAAATAGGCTTTCATGCTGGGGTAAAGGCTGAAGTAGGATTGCCTCAAATTTCAGAAGGAGTCTACCTCGATATGGGTGCATTACTTACGCTGAAAGGAGCCAAAATAGACGGAGGCTCTGCTGCTTCTATCAAGTTCAATCCCTACTACCTGGAAATTCCTGTACACATTGGCTATAAATATGCAGTGAATGAGAACTTTGCCATATTCGGCAATGCCGGTCCTTATTTAGCCATCGGTCTTTTTGGCAAAGCCAAGGCAGAAGGAGATATTCTTGACGAATATGAGTTTGATGATAACTCCACCAATGTATTCGGGGATGATGCCATGAAGCGTTTTGATTTCGGTCTCGGATTAAAAGCCGGAGTCGAATTCAGTCAGAAATATCAGATTTCCATCGGTTATGACTGGGGACTGGTAGAGAACATTAAAGATTCAGGCAACAAAAACCGCAACTTGATGATATCACTCAGTTGCTTCTTCTAAACAATATTGAAAAAACAGAAAGGACGTCGGTTTGGCGTCCTTTTCATTTTTTATCCGTAAGTTTGCGGCCAGATTATTTATTTACCGAATATGATTTACGATATACCGACTTTAACTTCCGAAGCAATCGGATTGCTCAAATCACTGATAGCCATTCCTTCCTTGAGCCGCGACGAGGAGAAGGCGGCAGATTATCTGCAGAACTATATCGAAATGCAAGGCATGGCAACAGGACGTAAAGGCAACAATGTATGGTGCCTCAGCCCGATGTTCGACTTAAAGAAACCGACCTTGCTGCTGAATTCCCATATCGACACCGTAAAACCCGTCAACGGGTGGCGGAAAGATCCTTTCAAACCAACGCTGGAAAGTAATGGAAAGCTCTACGGGCTGGGCAGCAACGATGCCGGAGCCAGTGTAGTCAGCCTGCTGCAAGTATTCCTGACATTGTGCCGCACCACTCAGGCCTACAATCTGATATATCTTGCCTCGTGTGAGGAGGAAGTATCAGGCAAGGGGGGAATAGAATGCGTATTGCCGGAACTCCCTCCCATACAGTTTGCCATTGTAGGCGAGCCGACAGAGATGCAACCTGCCATTGCAGAAAAAGGATTGATGGTGCTGGACGTAACTGCTACCGGAAAATCGGGACATGCTGCCCGAAACGAGGGAGATAATGCTATATATAAGGTATTGGATGATATTGCCTGGTTTCGTGATTACCGTTTCCCAAAAGAATCTTCCCTGCTGGGTCCCGTGAAGATGAGCGTAACCATGGTAAACGCCGGTACACAGCATAACGTCATTCCCGACCGTTGTACTTTTGTCGTAGACATTCGCAGCAACGAGTGTTATAGCAATCAGGAGCTATTCGATGAAATACAGAAACACATCACGTGTGAAGCCAAAGCCCGCTCCTTCCGGCTAAGCTCTTCACACGTAGCTCCGGAGCATCCGGTAGTGCAAAAGGCTATTGCCATGAAACGTACTCCTTTCGGCTCACCGACCTTGTCCGACCAGGCACTGATGCCATTCCCTTCTCTGAAGATGGGACCGGGGAAAAGTGCCCGTTCACACACTGCCGATGAATTTATCTTTGTCAAGGAGATAGAGGAGGCGATAGGGATGTATCTGGAGCTGCTGGAAGGAGTAAAAATTTAAATTATCATTATCTGTTCAGCCACGGCTCCGGATTCAGTTTTTCCTTCTCTTTCCTCAATTGGAAGTGTAGCACCGTACGACCATTGTCGGCCCCATCCGAGAAGATTTGTCCGAGAGTCTGTTTGGTGGCAACATCATCGCCCTGCTTCACCGAGGCCGATGACAAGTTGCAATAGACTGATATATAATTCCCGTGACGGACAAGGATATTGAACAGTCCGTTCAGTTTAAAGACAGCCGCCACTTTACCATTGAAGATGGCACGGGCTTGGGCACCCGGTTTCCCTTGTATATCAATGCCCTTATTGTCCAGCTTGACATTGCGCAAACCTTCCACAGAATACTGGCCGTAATGGCTGGTAATGATATACGCTCCGGTGATGGGCATCGGCAACTTACCGCGATTATTAGCAAAGTTCCCTGATAATTCACGGTCTGCCTTACTCATGGAGTAAGTTTCCAAAGGCTGTGCCTTCGGCTTTGCGGGCGTAGAGGCAGTTGCCGTTTTTTCGGTTTTCTCACCAGCCTTTTTACGTGCGGCTGCCTCACGGCGCGCTTCTTCTGCCGCACGCTTACGCGCTTTCTCTATTTCTTCCGCTATCAGACGGTCAATGCGTGCATTGAGCTGATTGGCTTCACGGCGTTTCTTATTCAGTTCGTTCTGCAATCCCCGCTGTTTCTTTTTCAGATTGGCTACCAACAACTTTTGTTCTTTCTCCTGCGCTTCCAGCTTGACTTTCTCCTCTTCACGTTCTTTCAACAATCCTTCCTTGGCAACCTTCACTTGCTGAAGCTCAGTCTTCTTACGGTTCACCTGCTCCTGCTTTTTCAACACTTCCTCGCCTTGCAGGCGCTGATAAGTAGCATATTCACGTACATAGCGCATGCGTCGATAGGTCTGTGCCAGGCTCTTGGCAGAGAAAATGAACATCAGCTTCTCTTCAATGGAGCGGTTCTTATACAAATATTGAACGGACGATTCGTATTTCTTCTTCTTGTCCCTTAGGTCACGTTGCAGGCGGGTCAACTGACGTTCTAATGAAGACAACTCGCGCTCTATGGATTCCACATCATTATTGATAGTCAGAATATAGCGTTTGCGCTCTTCTATCTGTCCGGTCAGTGCAGCAAGACCGTTCAACTGGCTTCCCACATCCTTCTTGGTGGTTATCAACAGCGTTTCCGACTCTGCTATCTGTTTCTGCAAGGCACCACGCTTGCTTTCCAGTTCCTTAATCAGCTTGTTGGACTGGGCAAGGAGCGGAGAAACCGGCAAAAGGAGGAGAAAGAAGAGAAGGAGAAGCTTCATAAGTTATGAGTTATAAGTTATGAGGGATTATCTGACAATTATCAACTAATCAAAGGTCCATCAGCATTTCCAGCAGTTCTTCCAGCTCCACCTCTTTATATTTCTGTGAGAGCTGGGTAGGAGTCAGTGCAAAAGGCTTATCCGAGAAGTTGGAAAGTTCAATCTTTCCCTTTTCCAGAGAGGGTATCCCGAGTTCCTTGCCGGTAAGCACCTTCTTGCCATTGGGTTTGGAAGCAGCATAAAGCAGTTTCTCCAAATGGGCAAAATCCGCCTTCTTGGGCAGCACATCCTTCAGTTCCTTACGTGTTGCACGGACATAACGTTTTCCCATACGGTCTACCAACAGAATCTCATCCGGGGTGACTTCCATACGTGCCACCTCCGTACGAAGTATCGGCATCAGAAAGGAAATCTGCATGCATTCTTCCTTCTTCAACTTCATCGTACCGTTCACAGTAAGGGTGGCATCTTTATGGGGTACCGTCAGCTGCACTTTGGAGGAAAGGCAGGCAGATTCTCCGGACAGAGGACTTGAGTGACGCGAAGTCTTGCAACCGGCAAGCCCCACAGCCAGCAACAACAGCAAGGACAATAGGCGGCACGTCCTTGCCATATCATTCAGCAGGTTTAGTTTCATCTGATATATATTTCTTTTTTTGTATTTTCTGTTTCAACGTATCAGAGCGATTGCCCTTATCCCAGGCTTGTTTCCAGTATTTCAAGGCACCTTCCGCATCGCCAGTCATGTAATAGATATCTCCGCAATGTTCCAAGACCACGTCACTGCTATCTTTATCATTCTTTATCGCCTCATCTATGTAGAGACGCGCCTCGGCATAATTACCTTTAACAAACAATATCCATGCATATGTATCGAGATAGGTGGAATTGTTCGGCTCGGCTTTCACTGTCTTGTAGCTCATCTCTTCCGCCTTGTCCAAGTCGCGGCGCTCCACGGAAAGATAATATGCGTAGTTATTCAAGGCACCGATGTTTGAAGGATTGTACACCAAAGCGGAATCATAAGCCGCATAAGCTTCCGCATGCAGATTCTTGGTGTGATAAGCATCACCGATAATGGCATAAAAATCTGATACGACCTCCTTCTTGCTGTCGTCCTTGACGTGCGACAAAGCCTTTTGACAGATGGCAAGGGCATCATCCGTCCGTTCCGCCTGGTTGTAGGCAATGGCCAGATAGAAATAGAACTCCAACATATCGGGATTGGACTCCACACCGGCTTCGCACAAATTCATTATTTCCTTGTAATCCTCCTGGCGCACAGCTTCCCCCAGCAATGTCATACGAGCCGCTGTGTTGGTAGGGTCTATCGCCAGAACCTGGCGCAGAACCGGTCCTGCCTCCTTGTTCATTCCTTTGGAAAGAAGATATTGGGCATACAGCAAAGGTAATTGTGCCTCATCGGGCTCCTGCTCCATGATACGGTTGAAGAGCGTAATGACACGTGTGCTGTCCTTGCCTGCCTGCTCGTTCTGCACGATGAACTGCCGCATCACATTCAGTTTGGTGTCCGAAGCCACTTTCTTGTTCAGCAACAGCGTGTCCAATTGCTGTTCATACAGCTCCTTCTGTCCGGTCTCTTCGTAGTAAGAAGCCAATGAGTACATGGCCATTGCATTGTCCGGCTCTTCGGCCAGCACCTTCTTGTAAATCTCATAAGCTTCCTGCTTTTTCCCGTTCTGCATATAGACATCCCCCAGCACAACTTGATAGCGCATATCGTTGGGATACTCTTCTACCAGACTTTCTATTTCATGAAAGGCGCTCTTGTCGTCCTTCTTTTGCAGATAGATGCGGAACTTCTCCATACTGAGCTGTTCATTCTTGCCCATCCGTTCCTCGAGCTTGTTCAGTATACCGATAACTTTGTCATACTCTTCCTGGCGGTTGTAAATCTCCAGCAAGTTGTATAGCGGGTCCAGCTTATCCGAGAAACGTACCGCCATATTTTCCAACAAGGCAGCGGCTTTCTCCGTTTCGTTTTGCTGCATATACAGATTGGCAAGCCCCTGGGCATACCAGTAATTATCGGGAGCATTCTCCACCGCCTTTTCCAAGGCGGCTTGTCCCAACGGCACCTGCTTGAGGTACATATAATACTGGGCCATCTCATACAAAGCCGATGATGCGTTCGGGTTTATCGTCAGGCAATGTTGCAGGACATCGAAAGCCGCATCATAGTCTTTCTGGACTTTCAGACGGGCGGCTTCAAGAAAGAAGTAGTCGTAACGGCGCTGCTGTTCGGGGGTAAGCTCCTTTACGGGCGAAACGTCGGCTTTCTTCGACTTCTTCCGTTTCTTCAATTCCTTCCGTGCCTTTTCAGACCGACCATACCCGCTCATTTTCTCCTTAGAAGCTTGAACGTTGGCAGCCTGCACTCCGTACGTAGTAAAGCAGAAGGTACCTATCAACAACGCAAGTATTATTTTTACTCTGATTCTCATCTATTTAATTATAAATTCTTAACCCGTAAAACGGAACAATATCCATTCATTTTTTACCCGTATGCCCGAAGCCACCGGCACCGCGCTCCGTCTCATCCAGCACTTCCACTTCCTGCCAAAGAGCTTGTTCGTGACGCGCTATCACCATTTGTGCAATCCTCTCCCCATCTTCGATGACGAAGGTTTCTGCAGAAAGGTTGACGAGAATAATACAAACTTCACCACGGTAATCGGCATCAATCGTTCCAGGGGAGTTCAGCACGGTAATCCCCTTCTTAATGGCCAATCCGCTACGCGGACGCACTTGCGCCTCAAATCCTTCAGGAAGAGCGATATAAAGGCCAGTAGGCACCAGACACCGCTGCATCGGAGCCAGCGAAATAGGTTCATTAAGGTTTGCACGGATATCCATTCCTGCAGACAGCTCAGTGGCATAAGCCGGAAGCGGATGCTTTGATTTATTGATGATTTGTACGTTCAACATGATGTTATTTACGATTTGACGATTTACTATTTACGATTGGGGCTACTTCTATTCTTACAATTCGAGTAATTCAAGTTTCGCAATTCATCTTCCTTTTACTATAAACTTGGGCGAAAATACGGCTTTTTATACAAAATAGTGATACATTTGCAGTTAAATAATAGTAACTTCAATCGTAAATAGTAAATCGTCAAATCTCAAATAACATCATGATGAATTGGAATACGCTCATATCTGCCAAACGCTTCGGACTGGAAGAGTTTCACCAGGAACGCCATGAAAACCGCTCGGAATTCCAACGTGACTATGACCGCCTTGTCTTCTCTGCCCCCTTCCGCCGTCTGCAGAACAAAACCCAGGTATTCCCTCTTCCCGGTAGTGTATTTGTCCACAACCGATTGACACACAGCTTGGAAGTATCATGCGTAGGCCGCTCATTAGGCAACGATGTATCGAAAGTTCTCATTGCCCGCCACCCGGAACTGCAAGGCAGCTACCTCACCGAAATAGGCTCCATAGTTTCGGCCGCCTGCCTGGCACACGACTTGGGAAATCCTCCTTTCGGACATTCGGGAGAACGAGCTATTTCCACCTTTTTTTCCGAGGGAAAAGGAATGTCCCTGAAGGGCCAACTGACACCTGCCCAATGGGAGGACCTTACTCACTTTGAAGGGAATGCAAATGCGTTCCGTCTGCTTACCCACCAGTTTGAGGGAAGGCGGCAGGGAGGATTTGTACTCACCTACTCCACCCTGGCAAGCATCGTGAAATATCCCTTTTCATCGAGTCTCGCAGGCAAGAAGTCAAAATTTGGTTTCTTCATTACAGAGGAAGAAAGTTTTCGCCGCATAGCAGAAGAACTGGGTATGGAGAAGCAGAACAATGCCCCGTTGAAATATGCCCGCCACCCGCTGGTCTACCTGGTGGAAGCCGCCGATGACATCTGCTACCAGATGATGGATATCGAGGATGCCCATAAACTGAAAATTCTGACTACACAAGAAACCAAAGAGCTACTTCTCTCTTATTTCTCGAAAGAGCGCCGAGCACACCGGCTCAAAACCATGGAGATAGTAAGCGACACCAACGAGCAAATAGCCTATCTGCGTTCCAGCGTTATCGGACTGCTTATCGGCGAGTGCGTGCAAGCCTTTGTAGACAATGAAGAAAAGATTCTGAAAGGAGAATTTGAAGGAAGCCTCATCAACCATATATCCGAAGTACCAGCCAATGCCTACAAGCACTGTGCAGACATCTCCCTGAAGAAGATTTACCGCTCACGCGACGTGCTGGACATTGAACTTGCCGGTTTCCGTATCATCAGTACCCTGCTCGAACTGATGATTGACGCCGTATGTTCTCCGGAAAAGGCATATTCGCAACTGCTCATCAATCGCGTATCGGGCCAGTACAACATAAAAGCGCCTGCACTCTATGAAAGAATACAGGCGGTATTGGATTACATCTCCGGAATGACGGATGTATTTGCACTCGATTTATACAGGAAAATAAACGGGAATAGCTTGCCAGCGGTATAACAGACGACAAGCATTCTTCCGGATAGTCCTATGATACAACCTTATTTGCTCCCGACGTAAGCTTGCACGACTCCGGTTCGCTCGCTATGAACGACTCGATGTGACGGATGCGCTTTTCTGCCAAAATCTCGTCCACGGCAATCAGGATACCCGTTTCCTCCACATCTCCAAAACCGTAATTGATGGCTGTACCGAACATACGCATGGTAGGGCTAAGACTCATATAGGCATTCACCAACGGGGGAATATTGTACCCCGCCTTACGGATTTCACAATTCAAAATCTTATAGTCTTCCTTAAAAGAGTCTTTACAGAATAGAGCATCCAATTCATTCTCGTCCGACTCCAGAAGCAACGGTTTCATCGGAGTAATCAGGTTGTCCTTATCCGCAAAATGTTTCCGAAGGAAATAAAGAATCTTATCACGGCTCTGACGATGATAGCTGGGATACATAGTCACCTTTCCGAAGAAATACTTCACATTGGGCATGACTACGGTCAGTGCGCCCAAACCATCCCACAGATTATCCAACGCGAACAGCCCTTTACTGTCTGCACGCGTAGACTGATACTCCAACGTAACGAACGAACGTCCTAACTCGATGGTCGTAGGAAGATAGTCCTTCAAAAACTTATCCGAAAAGTTAAACATATGGGCAGTTGCCAGAATAGGGGCACCATGTTCATCAAAACGCACATCCGTACCTAAGATATAACGGTATCCACCCAAAATTTCTTCTGCTTCCGGATTCCAGACAATCAACTGCTTGTACGGGTTGTCCATGATGTCATATTCATCAATATCCATAGACTTGCCCGTTCCTCCTCCCGCAGCACGGAATGCAATCTCGCGCAAACGGCCGATCTCCTTCATTGTATTCGGAGAGTCTTGGGCAGTAATGATATATATCTGATTATGACTTCTATTGGTCATGCGCAGACGCTTTTCCTCAGTCAACTCCGCTTTCAACAGCTCCTTGCTTATCGGTGCAATAACATCTTCCATATTTTTCTGTTAGTAGTTCTTCTTTAATATAAATACGGTCTCTCTACAATTTATATACAATATCCTTCACATATTGCGCCCATCCGGCCGGGCTTTTCGATTTGTCGAAAGTTTGCCAGGGGATAGGCTTCCCTATGGTGATGGTAAATGTTTTATGACGATTCTTCAGCATTTCATCTGCCAGGTAAAGCATGGCGATATTGAACTTGATACCCAATATCTTACAAAGATTGGCAAGATTATAAAAGAAGTTGGAATTCCGCCCCTCGAAGTGGATAGGAACGACATCACGGTGGGCTTCGACACTCTTCACGATAAAGGTCTTTTTCCAATCCAAGTCACGGATGACCCCATTCTGCCTACGCGAACAAAGCCCTGCGGGAAACATGATGAGCTGATTGTCCGAAGCAAATCCCGCCTCCACCATTCTCGGGAAGTCTTTGGCCTGCTTTCCCGTCTTGTTGATGGGGATGCAAAGCGGCGCCAGTCCGTGCAGGTTCATCAGCAGGTCGTTGACCATATATTTCACCTTGCCACCATAAAAGGAGCCCAGGACATAACCCAACGCCACTCCATCCTGCCCACCCAGGGGATGGTTGGACACAAAAGTATAAAGCCCTTCTTTAGGCAGATTTTCCTCCCCCTTTACCACAATATTGGCATCAAGGAACTCCAGACAAGCTTTCAGGAAATCCACACCGACTTTATCTTTCGACTCCCGCAAAAAGACATTCAATTCCTCTTGATGAACGATATGCTTCAAATAAGAAACCACGAACTTGGGGATATACTTAGACTGCTTCGGAGCCTTTTCCCGAAGTATCTTGTCTATGTCAATCAAAAATAAAGAGTCGTCAGCCATTCTTCTTTTGATGAAATGAATGCGCAAAATTAACTCATCTTTTTAATTAATCGCAAAAAAATGACAGAAAACTGCACCCGAAATCTATCAAATAGCACCTAAAAACTGTCAATTGATAGTTTTTCCCCTAAAGTGTGTTTGAAATCCGTCTGCCTGAAAGAGAAAACTTCCGTAAACTTGCAATATCAAGATTAACGAAAAAAAACATAGCACATATGAACAATATAACATTTAAAAAAGACCTGCTCGGAGTTCAAGACGATTTATTGCGTTTTGCATACAAACTTACTTCCGACCGTGAAGAAGCCAACGACCTCTTGCAGGAAACATCCCTGAAAGCTCTGGATAACGAAGAGAAGTATACGCCCGATACTAATTTCAAAGGATGGATATACACCATCATGCGCAATATCTTCATCAACAATTACCGCAAAGTGGTGCGTGACCAGACTTTCGTGGATACCACGGACAATCTCTATCACCTGAACCTGCCGCGCGACGCCGCTTTTGAAAGCACAGAAAGCGCATATGACCTGAAAGAGATGCACCGCATTGTCAACGCCCTTCCACGGGAGTACAAGATTCCCTTCTCCATGCATGTCTCCGGCTTCAAATACCGCGAAATTGCAGAGAAGCTAGGGTTGCCCTTAGGCACGGTAAAGAGCCGCATTTACTTCACCCGCCAAAAACTACAACAAGACTTGAAGGATTTTGTTTAAGCACTCAGCATATAAAACCAGTGATTTCCATAAATTAAGAAGAGTACAGATTTTAGTTGTATCAAAAGAGAGAAAGGCAGGCCGGGACAATCCCGCGTCTGCCTTTCATGGTCTCGCCCCTTGTATTTCGTACACAAACTCATTCAAGCCGTTACGCTTTGCGACAATATTATTTACAAAAATCAGGATAGCAATCTCTGGCTACATCCCACTTTTCCACCTATCCGAGGCACTGAAAGCTAACCAAAGCCACCCGAAAACTGCCAATTGTTAGATTTTACCCCAAAGAGAGTTTGATTTCCGTCTATCAAAAAGAGAAATCATCCGTAGCTTTGCATCATCAATAAAACGAACAATAATTTAAAAAACATCCATTATGAATAATAGAACATTTACCCAAGACCTACTCGGAGTTCAAAACGACTTATTACGCTTTGCATATAAATTAACCTCCGACCGCGAAGAGGCCAACGACCTGCTTCAAGAGACATCCCTGAAAGCTCTGGACAATGAAGAGAAGTACACACCTGATACCAACTTTAAAGGATGGATATATACCATCATGCGTAATATTTTCATCAACAATTACCGTAAAGTGGTACGTGACCAGACATTTGTAGATACCACAGACAATCTCTATCATCTGAACACGCCGCACGACCTCACACTCGACAGCACAGAAGGCGCCTACGACCTGAAGGAAATGCACCGCATTGTCAATGCCTTGCCACGTGAGTACAAGATACCTTTCTCCATGCATGTCTCCGGTTTCAAGTACCGTGAAATCGCAGAAAAGCTGAACCTCCCACTTGGAACAGTAAAGAGCCGCATCTTCTTTACCCGCCAGAAACTGCAACAGGAACTGAAAGATTTCAGATAAGAGAATACGGCAACCTAAGAATTGTTTATTAATTGGCCGGATAAAAAAGTAAATATGCTTATCTTTGGGCAATCATGGGACACAAACCAAGATACCTAAAGAAAAACCGAGTAATTAATAAACAACATGAAGAAACAGACAATCATTACAGCCTGCACATTTGCAGCAATGACAATGGCTACTCCTGCCGTTTTTGCCGTACAGCCGGCCATGAGTAACCACGTATGCGCCTCCGACGCTATCAAGAAAGACAACCGACCGGTAGAATCAAAACGACTGTTCCGTTCCAAAGCCGTAGAAGAACAAATTCAACGGATACAGCAGCTGCTAAAAAATCAGAAGCTGTCATGGATGTTCACTAACTGCTTTCCCAACACGCTGGACACCACCGTCCATTTCCGCAAGGACAAGAAAGACGGGAAGCCCGACACATTTGTCTACACCGGAGATATCCATGCCATGTGGCTCCGCGACTCAGGTGCGCAGGTGTGGCCCTACGTACAGCTGGCCAATGAAGACAAGGAACTGAAGACGATGCTTGCAGGAGTCATCAACCGCCAATTCAAGCTGATTAATGTAGACCCGTTTGCCAACGCCTTCAACGACGGCCCCATCCCCGACGGACACTGGAAGACCGACCTTACCGACATGAGCGACGAGGTGCACGAGCGTAAATGGGAAATAGATTCACTGTGTTATCCGCTACGCCTTGCCTACCATTACTGGAAAACGACCGGTGATACAAGCATCTTCGATGCCGAGTGGATAAAAGCAATCCAAAACATCCTGACCACCTTCCGCGACCAACAGCGCCGTGACGGACGCGGTTCCTACCATTTCCAGCGGGTAACTGAACGCGCACTGGACACGATGACCAACGACGGCTGGGGCAATCCGGTGAAACCGGTCGGACTGATTGCATCTTCTTTCCGCCCTTCCGATGACGCCACCACCTTCCAATTCCTGATACCCTCCAACTTCTTCGCCGTATCTTCGCTACGTAAGGCAGCCGAGATTCTGACTGAAGTCAATAACCGCCCGGAGCTTGCAAAAGAATGTACCGACCTGGCCGGAGAAGTAGAAACCGCCCTACGAAAATACGCTACCTACAACCATCCCAAATACGGCACCATCTATGCCTTCGAGGTAGACGGTTTCGGCAACCACCTTCTGATGGACGACGCCAATGTACCGAGCCTTATCGCACTACCCTATCTGGGCGATGTGGACATCAACGATCCTATTTACCAGAACACCCGTCGTTTCGTATGGAGCGAGGATAACCCATACTTCTTCAAAGGTACGGCAGGCGAAGGCATTGGAGGTCCGCACATCGGCTACGACATGATTTGGCCGATGAGCATCATGATGAAAGCCTTCACAAGCCAGAACGATGAAGAGATTAAAACTTGCGTGAAGATGTTGATGGATACAGAAGCCGGAACCGGCTTTATGCACGAGTCTTTCCACAAAGACAATCCCGCCAAGTTCACCCGCGCCTGGTTTGCATGGCAAAACACATTGTTTGGCGAACTCATTCTAAAACTGGTGAACGAGGGCAAGCTAGACTTGCTGAACAGCATACAGTAAAAAAACATTTATCCCCCCTGGATTCTGTGGATGAATGTAATAATCAACCACTCCAGGGGGAATATTATCACTCCTCCCTCCCATCATCTTCCGGTAAGTAGTAACGTTCACAAAATAGACGGGAAGTTAACAAAAAAAGTTTCAGAAGTTAATACTAAAACAAGAAAGAGTTAAGAAAGAGCTTTATCCCAAACTTTGGTTTTTCCAAACCAAGCCTGGGGATAGAGAAACCAAGTCTTGGTTTAGATATCCGCAAAGCTGGGAAAGAAGTTTCCCACCCAAGACACCATTCCACCAACAAGCGACTTTCAAACCAAAGACCGTCATCCTCAACCGAATCTTTTCAAAAGAGACTACACGAATCCCCCACCAGCAAAGCGTTTCAAAAGCAGCTTCATTATCAAATGAATAAGCTATCAACAAGGTGTTGAAAACTTCTTCCTAAGATTTTAGTTAAAAGATTGTGGGGAATTGTGGGGAAATGTGTATTTTTACCGTCGCTTATTATAATAAGGTGAGAAATGATACAATTTTTAGGTAATATCGAGGCTAAGGCGGATGCAAAAGGAAGAGTTTTCATCCCGGCCACCTTCCGGAAACAGCTGCAAGCCGCTTCTGAAGAAAGACTCGTGTTGCGTAAGGACGTGTATCAGGATTGCCTGGTGCTCTACCCGGAAAGTGTATGGTTTGCCACTCAAAACCAACTTCGCTGCCGGCTGAATAAATGGAACGCCAAACAACAAATGATTTTCCGCCAGTTCGTAAGTGACGCGGAAGTCATGACCCCTGACGGGAACGGACGCATCCTGCTCCCAAAACGTTACCTGCAAATGGCGGGTATACAAAGTGATGTCCGCTTCATTGGTGTGGACAACACAATAGAAATCTGGGCTAAGGAACGTGCCGACCAACCATTCATGAACCCCGACGAGTTCAGCGAGGCTCTTGAAGAACTGCTGGGAGACGAAAATATTTGTTGTGACGAAAATAAGCTATAAACAACAGATGATGAAAGAAGAAACAACATATCACATCCCCGTATTGCTGATGCCGAGCGTAGATGCAATGAACATCCGTCCGGACGGCACGTATGTAGACGTAACGTTTGGTGGAGGAGGACATTCGCGCGAGATACTGTCCCGCCTGGAAGACGGCGGCCGGCTGCTGAGCTTCGACCAGGACGAGGATGCGGAACGTAACATTGTGAACAACCCGCATTTTACATTCGTACGCAGCAACTTCCGCTACCTGCACAACTTCCTACGCTATCACGGCATCGAAAAAGTGGATGCCATACTTGCCGACCTCGGCGTATCTTCCCATCACTTTGATGACAGCGAACGGGGATTCTCCTTCCGCTTCGACGGGGCACTGGATATGCGTATGAACAAGCGTGCCGGCCTGACCGCTGCCGACATCGTGAATACCTACGAAGAAGAAAAGCTGGCCGATATTTTTTATCTGTACGGCGAACTGAAGAACAGCCGGAAACTGGCATCTGTCATCGTTAAGGCACGGGCTACGCAGAGAATTGCCACCATCGGCGAATTTCTGGAAATCGTCAAGCCACTCTTCGGCCGCGAACGCGAGAAGAAAGAACTGGCAAAAGTATTCCAAGCATTGCGCATTGAGGTAAACCAGGAAATGGAAGCACTGAAAGAAATGCTGTATGCGGCAACAGAAGCGCTAAAGCCGGGAGGCCGCCTGGTGGTGATAACCTATCACTCCCTGGAAGACCGTATGGTGAAGAATATCATGAAAACCGGCAACGTGGAAGGCAAGGCCGAAAAAGATTTTTTCGGGAACGTATTGACCCCGTTCCGGCTAGTCAACAACAAAGTGATTGTACCGGACGAGGAAGAGATAGAGCGCAATCCGCGTTCGCGCAGCGCCAAGCTGAGAATTGCAGAAAGAGTAATGAATGATTAGTGACTAGCAATGGAAAAGAAGCAAGAAGAAAAGAATACGGAAAAGGTGAAAAAACGCACCTCACTGAAGAACATCATCGGAGGCGACATTCTGGCCACAGACTTCTTCCGCCGCCAAGCCGGATTGTTGTTCCTTATCATGGTGCTTATCATTATTTACATCAACAACCGTTACGAATGCCAACTGCAACTGATAGAGATAGACAATCTTAAAAAAGAGCTGATAGACATCAAGTACGATGCCCTGACACGCAGTTCGGAATTGATGGAGCGGAGCCGCCAATCGCGCATCGAGGAATACATCGCCACCAAAGAAAGCGATTTGCAGACTTCCACTAATCCACCGTACTTACTAAAATAATGGAGAATTGAGGATTAAAGTAATTTCAATAGTACATCGTAAATCGTTAAATCGTAAATAACATTGGCTGTAAATAAAAAAAACATAATGACCCGTTACTTCTTCGTCGTCCTACTCATGGGGTTGGTGGGGATAGCTATTGTTGTGAAAGGCGCCATGATTATGTTTGCCGAGCGACAGTACTGGCACGATGTAGCCGACCGCTTCGTAAAAGAGAATGTAACGGTGAAGCCCAACCGGGGAAATATCCTGTCCTCGGATGGCAAACTGATGGCAAGTTCGCTGCCGGAATATAAAATATATATGGACTTCATGTCCGGCGAAAGGGACGAGAAGCGCCGCAAAAAGGACCAGCAGCGCAAGGATTCTATCTGGAAAGCCAATTTCGATTCCATCTGTATCGGGCTTCATCAGATTTTTCCGGACATCAGTGCCGCCACCTTCAAAAGCCATCTGCGCAAGGGGCGGGAGATGAAGAGCCGGAACTACAACATTCTTCCCAACCGCAACCGGCGCATCTCTTACATTCAGTATAAGGAAGCCAAGCGGTTACCCGTATTCAAGATGAACAAGTACAGAGGCGGGTTCCACGAACAGATATACAACCAGCGTAAAAAGCCGTTCGGTTCTTTGGCAGCCCAAACCCTGGGCCGTCTCTATGCCGATACAGCCATGGGAGCCCGTAACGGCATTGAACTGGCCTTCGACACCCTGCTGAAAGGACGGAACGGTATTACCCACCGTCAGAAGGTGATGAATAAATACCTGAATATCGTAGACCTTCCCCCGGTAGACGGTTGTGACATCATATCCACCCTCGACGTAGGCATGCAGGACATCTGCGAAAAAGCCCTGGTAGACAAGTTGAAGGAAATCAATGCCAATGTCGGGGTAGCCGTACTGATGGAAGTGGCTACCGGAGAAGTAAAGGCCATTGTCAACATGATGAAAGCCGGAGACGGCAATTACTACGAAATGAACAGTAATGCCATCAGCGATATGTTGGAACCGGGCTCCACCTTCAAGACAGCCTCCATTATGGTGGCACTGGAAGATGGCAAGATAACCCCGGATACCGAGGTAGACACGGGCAACGGTATTATGAATATGTACGGCAGCAAGATGAGAGACCACAACTGGCACCGGGGAGGTTACGGAAAGATAGATGTGACACGTATTCTGGAAGTTTCTTCCAATGTGGGTGTCTCCTACCTCATCGACAAGCACTACAAGGATAATCCGCAGAAGTTCGTGGACGGTTTGAAGCGCATGAGCATCGACCAGCCGCTTCATCTGCAAATACCCGGTGAAGGGAAACCCAACATCAAAGGGCCTAAAGAGCGTTATTTTGCCAAAACGACTTTGCCGTGGATGAGTATCGGTTACGAAACCCAGGTACCTCCCATAAACATACTGACCTTCTACAATGCCATAGCCAACAACGGGGTCATGGTACGCCCCAAATTTGTGAAAGCAGCGGTAAAGGACGGTGAGGTAGTGAAAGAATATCCTACGGAAGTAATCAATCCCAAGATATGCTCCGACCATACCCTGACACAAATCCGCGAAATCCTTCGGAAAGTGGTATCGCAAGGATTGGCAAAACCTGCCGGCAGCAAGCAATTCTCCGTATCGGGCAAGACGGGTACGGCACAGATTTCACAAGGAGCCGCCGGATATAAGTCGGGACGGGTGAACTACCTTGTAAGTTTCTGCGGATATTTCCCCTCGGAAGCACCCAAATACAGTTGCATCGTTTCCATCCAGAAGCCTGGGTTACCAGCTTCAGGCGGTCTGATGGCAGGTAGTGTCTTCGGGAAAATAGCAGAAAGAGTTTATGCCAAAGACCTGCGTTTTGACATACGCAGTGCCATAGACAGTACCACCAATGTGATTCCTCCCGTGAAAGCCGGAGAGATGAACGAAGCACTCCTTGTACTGAATGATTTGAAAGTGCCCGTTCAGAAACAGTTCGCCGGACAAAAGAAAAAGGAACAGTGGGGGCATACACAAGCAGCTCCGTCGGCAGTCATCCTGCAAGACCAGGAACCGGCCTCGGGCACCGTGCCCAGCGTGGTAGGTATGGGAGCGAAAGATGCTGTCTACCTTTTAGAGAGTAAAGGACTGAAAGTAAGGCTAAACGGCGTAGGACGGGTGAGGAACCAGTCCATAGCAAGCGGTAGCCGGATAGTGAAAGGACAAACCATAGCCCTGACACTACGTTAACATGAGAATAAACAAGATTTGGATATACACTATATATAATAAGGTATGAGATTAAGTGATTTGTTGCAAACAATACAGCCGGTCCAGATTACCGGAAGTACAAGCATGGAGATAACGGGGGTGAATATAGATTCCCGCCTGATAGGAACCGGACATCTGTTCATGGCCATGCGTGGTACGCAGACCGACGGGCATGCCTATATTCCGGCTGCCATCGATAAAGGGGCTGTTGCAGTATTGTGTGAAGAATTGCCGGAAGAGCTTAAGGCCGGCATCACCTACATTCAGGTGAAAGACAGTGAAGATGCCGTAGGGAAAGTGGCTACCACTTTCTATGGCGACCCTACATCCAAGATGGAACTCATCGGCGTGACCGGAACCAACGGAAAAACAACCGTTGCCACCTTATTATATAATACTTTCCGCTATTTCGGCTACAAGGTCGGACTGGTTTCCACTGTATGCAATTACATCGACGACCTGCCCGTACCGACCGAACACACCACCCCAGACCCGATAACCCTGAACCGCCTGCTTGGCGAAATGGCCGATTCCGGCTGCAAGTATGCCTTCATGGAAGTCAGTTCCCATTCCATTGCCCAAAAGCGCATCAGCGGTCTGAAGTTTGCCGGCGGTATTTTCACTAATCTGACCCGCGACCATCTGGATTATCATAAAACGGTGGAGAACTACCTCAAAGCCAAGAAAAAGTTCTTCGACGAACTGCCAAAAGGAGCTTTCAGCCTGACCAACCTGGATGACAAGAACGGACTTGTGATGACGCAGAATACCCGTTCGAAGGTATACACCTACTCTTTGCGTAGTCTTAGCGACTTCAAAGGCAAAGTCTTGGAGTCTCATTTCGAGGGAATGTTGCTCGACTTCAACAATCACGAACTGGCAGTACGTTTCATCGGAAAGTTCAATGCCTACAACCTGCTGGCGGTATTCGGTACTGCCGTATTGCTTGGCAAGAAAGAAGAGGATGTACTGGTTGCCCTCAGCACGCTGCATCCGGTAACCGGCCGCTTCGATGCCATCCGTTCACCGAAAGGCTACACCGCCATTGTGGACTATGCGCATACTCCAGACGCCCTGGTCAATGTATTGAACGCCATTCACGGAGTGCTGGAAGGAAAAGGGAAAGTGATTACCGTTGTGGGCGCCGGCGGCAACCGCGACAAAGGCAAGCGTCCCATCATGGCCAAAGAATCCGCCCGCTTGAGCGACCGGGTCATCATCACCTCCGATAACCCGCGCTTTGAAGAGCCGCAGGACATCATCAACGACATGCTGGCGGGACTGGATAAAGACGACATGCAGAAAACCATCAGCATCACCGACCGCCGCGAAGCCATCAAGACAGCCTGCATGCTGGCACAGCCGGGAGACGTGATTCTCGTTGCAGGCAAGGGGCATGAGAATTATCAGGAGATTAAAGGCGTGAAACACCATTTTGACGACAAAGAGATATTAAATGAGATAATGTGCTGATATGCCAATGTGCTAATTGCCATGCGTCATGTAGGATATTCATTCCTTTACCAGCAGATATACCAGACTATCAATTAGCATATTGGCACATTAGCACATTAAACAATTAAATAATTAACATCATGTTATACTATTTATTTCAATGGTTAGACAAATATGACTTCCCCGGTGCGGGCATGTTTGGCTATACATCCTTCCGTTCGTTGATGGCAATCATTCTGGCATTGCTCATTTCGAGTATCTGGGGAGATAAGTTCATCAATCTACTGAAACGCAAGCAGATTACTGAAACGCAACGTGATGCCAGCATCGACCCGTTCGGCGTAAACAAGGTGGGAGTACCCAGCATGGGCGGTGTCATCATTATTTTTGCCATACTCATTCCTTGCCTACTACTGGGCAAATTGAGCAATATTTATATGATATTGATGCTGATTACCACAATCTGGCTGGGGTCGCTGGGCTTTGCCGACGACTACATCAAGATATTCAAGAAGGACAAGGAAGGCCTGCACGGTAAGTTCAAAATCATCGGTCAGGTAGGCTTGGGACTTATCGTCGGACTGACTCTCTACCTCAGTCCGCAGGTGGTTATCCGCGAAAACATAGAAATAGAGAAACCGGACGGACAGATAGAAGTGGTGCATGCCGCCAAGGAAATCAAGGCAACACAGACCACCATCCCATTCTTCAAGAGCAACAACTTCGACTATGCCGACCTAGTGGGCTTCATGGGTGAACATGCCCAGACAGCAGGTTGGATACTGTTTGTGATTATCACGATTTTCGTAGTTACCGCCGTCAGCAACGGAGCCAACCTGAATGACGGAATGGACGGAATGGCGGCAGGGAACTCTGCCATTATCGGACTGACCTTGGGAATACTCGCCTACGTATCGAGCCACATTGAATATGCCGGCTACCTGAATATCATGTACATTCCCGGCTCGGAAGAACTGGTAATCTTTATCTGTGCCTTCATCGGTGCACTTATCGGCTTCTTGTGGTACAATGCCTATCCGGCCCAGGTATTCATGGGCGATACGGGCAGTCTGACCATTGGAGGAATCATCGCAGTATACGCCATCATTATTCACAAGGAACTGCTGATACCCATCCTTTGCGGTATCTTCCTGGTGGAGAACCTTTCGGTCATCCTGCAACGCCTCTATTACAAGGCAGGCAAGCGGAAAGGCGTGAAACAACGTCTCTTCAAAAGAACACCGATACACGACCACTTCCGCACTTCCATGAGCCTGATAGAGCCGGGATGCAGCGTAGTATTCACCAAACCGGACAAGCTGTTCCACGAATCCAAAATCACCATCCGCTTCTGGATTGTGACGATTGTATTGGCAGCGATAACGATTATAACATTAAAGATTAGATAATAATTATTCAATATGCTAATGTGCCAATGTGCTAATTGCCATGCGGCACGACAGCGCAGCTCATTAGCACATTGGCACATTAATCATATTAGTACATTATGAGAATTGTAGTATTAGGAGCTGGCGAAAGCGGCGCAGGCGCTGCCGTACTGGCCAAAGTGAAAGGATTCGACACGTTCGTCTCCGACATGTCCGCCATCAAAGACAAATACAAGGAACTGCTGGATAAATACGGCATTGCCTGGGAAGAGGGACACCACACAGAAGAGCTGATTCTGAATGCTGACGAAGTAGTGAAAAGCCCCGGTATTCCCAACGACGCTCCGCTCATTATGAAATTAAAGGAAAAAGGTACGCCCATCATCTCTGAGATAGAGTTTGCGGGACGGTACACTGACGCAAAGATGGTCTGTATCACCGGCTCGAACGGAAAGACTACAACCACCTCGCTCATTTATCACATCTTCAAGAGTGCAGGCCTGAACGTCGGCCTCGCCGGCAACATCGGCAACAGCCTGGCCTTGCAGGTAGCCACGGAGCAGCATGATTACTACGTCATTGAGCTGAGTTCCTTCCAGCTGGACAATATGTATAACTTCCGTGCCAACATTGCCGTACTGATGAACATCACACCAGACCACTTGGACCGTTACGACCACTGTATGCAGAAATATGTGGACGCCAAATTCCGCATCACCCAAAACCAGACACCGGAAGACGCTTTTATCTTCTGGAACGACGACCCCATCATCAAGCGCGAGCTGGACAAGCATGGCCTGCGCGCCCATCTCTACCCGTTCGCTGCCGTGAAGGAAGACGGGGCCATCGCATACGTGGAAGACGGTGAAGTGGAAATCAACGAACCGATAGCCTTCAATATGGAGCAAGAGGAGCTGGCGCTGCACGGCACACACAACCTATACAATTCGTTAGCCGCCGGCATCTCGGCCAATTTGGCCGGCATCCGGAAAGAATATATCCGCAAAGCCTTGTCCGACTTCAAGGGAGTGGAACACCGGTTGGAGAAAGTAGCCACCGTACGCGGCGTGAGCTTCATCAACGATTCCAAGGCTACGAACGTAAACTCCTGCTGGTATGCCCTGCAAAGCATGACCGGCAAAACCGTACTTATCCTCGGCGGTAAAGACAAAGGAAACGATTACACGGAAATCGAAGACCTCGTACGCGAAAAGTGCTCTGCCCTGGTCTATTTGGGATTGCACAACGAAAAGCTGCACGCCTTCTTCGACCGTCTGGGACTGCCCGTAGCCGACGTGCAGACCGGCATGCAGGATGCCGTAGAAGCAGCCTTCAAGCTGGCAAAGAAAGGTGAAACCGTGTTGCTCAGTCCTTGCTGTGCCTCCTTCGACCTCTTCAAGAGCTATGAGGACCGCGGCGATCAGTTCAAAGCATGTGTCAGAGCACTATAAGATACAGATGCCGTAACAGTCCTATTACGAATTCCGTAACAAGAACGGCAACTTTTAATTCTTTAATTATTAATTTTTAATTTGCGAAGCATTGGATTTATTAAAGAGCATATTCAAAGGCGATAAAGTGATTTGGATTATTTTCCTTTTCCTTTGCCTCATCTCCATCACAGAGGTATTCAGTGCTGCCAGTACGCTGACCTACAAGAGTGGCGACCACTGGGGACCGATTACGCAGCACAGCATCCTCCTGATGGTAGGCGCCGTCATTGTAGTACTGGTACACAACATCCCCTATAAATGGTTTCAGGTGTTCCCGGTATTCCTGCTTCCGATATCCATCGGACTGCTGGCTTTTGTGATGCTGATGGGATTCATTACCGGCGACCGCGTAAACGGCGCAGCCCGCTGGATGACCTTCATGGGCATTCAGTTCCAGCCGTCAGAAATAGCGAAGATGGCCGTTGTCATCGTTACCGCCTTTATCCTCTCGAAAGGGCAGGATGAAGACGGTGCAAGTCCGAAAGCCTTTAAGCGCATCATGATTATTACCTGCATTGTCTGTGGCCTTATCCTGCCAGAAAACTACTCGACGGGAATGCTGCTCTTCGGAACGGTCTACCTGATGATGTTCATCGGACGGGTATCTGCCAGGAAACTGCTGATACTGGGAGGGGGAATTGTGGCATTCGTAACAGTCTTTGTCGCCTTCCTGCTGGCCACGCCAGACAAGACATTGGAAAATATACCGATGGGGCACCGCTTCACCACTGTAAAATCCCGTATTGCAGACTTTACCAACAAGGAGGAAGTTCCTGCCGCCAAATTCGACATCGACGGCGACGGGCAAGTGGCACATGCCCGTATTGCCGTAGCTACGAGCAACGTTGTAGGCAAGGGTCCGGGAAACTCCGTACAGCGTGACTTTCTGAGCCAGGCATTCTCCGATTTCATCTATGCCATCATCATCGAGGAACTGGGACTGGTAGGCGGAATAGTCGTTGTGTTCCTTTATGTCTGCCTATTGGTGCGAGTGGGCCGTATCGCCAAAAAATGCGACCGCACTTTCCCCGCTTTCCTCATTACCGGAATAGCCTTGCTGCTCGTCACGCAGGCGCTGTTCAACATGATGGTTGCCGTAGGTCTGGCACCCGTCACGGGACAACCGCTTCCACTCATCAGCAAGGGTGGTACATCCACTTTCATCAACTGTGCCTACATCGGCATGATACTGAGTGTCAGCCGCTATACAGCCAAGCTGGAGGAACAGCGGATGCATGATGCGCAAGTGCCGATGCTGATAGATGCCGGAAATGCCGAGCACCCGGAACAACCTGCCGACAGCGAAGCACAGACAGCCGCTGAGCCGACAGCAAAGGTACTGAACAGTGATGCGGAGTTTGAATAACAGCCTCTCCCCAACCCCTCCCCCGTAGGGAGGGGAGAAAAGAATGATTGAGCAATGGAAAGGATGCCAATAATACAAAAATAAAAAAGAACAAGAATATGAGTAAAGATATGAACAACTATACAACCAAAAGTAACTCTACCCCCCTCCCTACGGGGGAGGGGTCGGGGGTGAGGCTTATCATCAGCGGCGGCGGCACCGGAGGACATATCTTTCCGGCCATCTCCATCGCCAACGCCATAAAAGAGTTGTGTCCCGACGCAGAGATTCTCTTCGTAGGTGCCGAAGGAAGAATGGAAATGCAGCGTGTTCCCGATGCCGGTTACCGGATTATAGGCTTACCCGTTGCCGGATTCGACCGCAAACATCTGTGGAAGAACTTCTCCGTACTGCTGAAACTGATACGAAGTCAGTGGAAAGCACGGAACATCATCAAGGAGTTCCGCCCACAAGTGGCCGTCGGTGTAGGTGGCTATGCCAGTGGTCCTACGCTGAAAATGGCGGGCATGATGGGTATTCCCACACTGATACAGGAACAGAATTCCTACGCCGGTGTCACCAACAAGCTGCTGGCACAGAAGGCATGCAAGATTTGCGTGGCCTACGAAGGCATGGAAAAGTTCTTCCCGGCAGAAAAGATAATCATGACAGGTAATCCGGTGCGCCAGAACCTGCTCGGACATTCCATCCTGCACGCAGACGCCGTAAAGTACTTCGGATTGAACCCGGAAAAGAAGACTATCCTCATTCTGGGCGGTAGTCTTGGAGCGCGTACCATCAACCAGACACTGACCGCCGGCCTGGATATCATTCGTACCCACCCCGACGTACAGTTTATCTGGCAGACTGGCAAGATATACATTGACCAAGTCAGAGAAGCCATTACAGCCACTACGGGAGAAGCCGTACGTAACCCGCATATCAGTGCCATTCCGAATCTGTATGTGACGGACTTCATTAAGGATATGGCAAACGCCTATGCCGCTGCCGATCTGGTGATTTCACGTGCCGGAGCCGGTTCCATCTCCGAGTTCTGCCTGCTGCACAAGCCGGTCATCCTGGTTCCCTCACCCAATGTGGCCGAAGACCATCAGACCAAGAATGCGCTGGCGCTGGTGGATAAGGATGCAGCTATCTATGTGAAGGATGTGGAAGCGAAAGAGAAGCTGCTGCCGGTAGCTTTAGAAACCATCGCCAACCCCGGAAAGCTGCAAAGTTTAAGTGAGAATATAGCCAAGTTGGCATTGCCCGATTCGGCAACAATAATTGCAAAAGAGGTATTGAAGAGCCTCTCCCCCTGCCCCTCCCCCGTAGGGAGGGGAGAATAGATAGTACTGCTATCGTTCCTGTATAAAAAGAGTTTGAAGAAAAAATTTGAATATGAATAAAAATATAAGCAATAGTAACTCATCTCCCCTCCCTACGGGGGAGGGGCAGGGGGTGAGGCTTGAAGCCATCCACTCCGTTTATTTCGTCGGTGCCGGCGGCATCGGCATGAGCGCTCTGATACGCTATTTCCTCTCTAAAGGAAAGACAGTAGCGGGCTACGACCGTACGTCGAGCGAACTGACAGAACGTCTGATTACGGAAGGAGCACAGATACACTACGAAGAGGATATCAACCTTATTCCGGAGGAGTGCAAAGACAAGGCAAGCACGCTCGTGGTCTATACCCCCGCCGTGCCGCAAGGGCATGCAGAACTGACCTATTTCCGTGAAAACGGTTTCGACATACATAAGCGCTCCCAAGTATTAGGCATTATAACCCGCAGCAGCAAAGGCCTGTGCGTGGCAGGTACGCATGGCAAGACTACCACCAGCACCATGGCTGCCCACCTGCTGCACCAGTCACACGTGGGCTGCACCGCCTTCCTCGGAGGCATTTCGAAGAACTACGGTACGAATCTGCTGCTTTCCGCCACCAGCCCTTATACCGTTATCGAAGCGGATGAGTTCGACCGCTCCTTCCACTGGCTATCGCCCTGGATGAGTGTCATTACTGCCACCGACCCCGACCACCTGGATATATACGGCACCAAAGAAGCCTATCTCGAAAGCTTCCGCCACTACACCACGCTTATCCAGCCGGGCGGCGCCCTGATTCTGCACAAAGGACTGGAAATGCAAGCCGACGTACAACCGGGCGTCACCACCTATACCTACTCGCGCAACGAAGGCGACTTCCATGCCGAGAATATCCGCATCGGAAACGGTGAAATCTTCATCGACTTCGTGGCGCCTGACACCCGCATCAACGATATTCAGTTGGGGGTTCCCGTCAGTATCAACATCGAGAATGGTGTTGCCGCCATGGCACTCGCCCATCTCAGCGGTGCCACCGACGAAGAAATCAAGCAAGGCATGGCAAGCTTCCGCGGAGTGGACCGCCGTTTCGACTTCAAGCTGAAGAATGACCGGATTGTATTTCTCAGCGACTATGCCCACCACCCGGCGGAAATAGCCCAAAGCGTGAAGTCCGTCCGCGAGCTGTACCAAGACAAGAAGATAACCGTCATCTTCCAGCCCCACTTGTACACCCGTACTCGCGACTTCTATCGTGACTTTGCAGACAGCCTTTCCCTATCCGACGAGGTGATTCTGACAGAGATATACCCTGCCCGCGAGCAACCGATTCCCGGCGTGACGAGTCAGCTGATTTATGACAACCTCCGCCCCGGCATCGAGAAATGCATCTGTAGGAAAGAAGACGTCCTCAGCCTCCTCGCCCAAAAGCACACCGAAGTATTGGTAGTGCTGGGAGCCGGAGACCTGGACAACTATGCGCCCCAAATCACCCAACTATTATCAGAAAAATATCATGGTTAAAAGGATTCTACTTTCTATCGTTCTGTTGCTTGTCATTGCTTACCTGGTAGTGGCTGTCACAGCTTTCAACCGCAAGCCCACCTCGCAGGTGTGCCAAGACGTGGAACTGGTGATAAAAGACACGGTATATGCCGGCTTCATCACGAAGAAGGAAGTAGCTACCCTGCTGGAAAAGAAAGGCATCAGCCCCATTGGGAAAGACCTGGAACGCGTGCGTACCAAGACCTTGGAGCGCGAACTTGCCAAGCATCCCCTCATCGACCAGGTGGAGTGCTACAAAACCCCGAGCGGCAAGCTCTGCATCGAAGTGACCCAGCGCACCCCCATCCTGCGCGTGATGAGCGCCAACGGCGAAAACTACTATCTGGACAACAAAGGTACCGTGATGCCCCCCGATGCAAAGTGCGTTGCACACCTCGCCGTTGTAACCGGAAATGTAGAAAAGTCGTTTGCCATGAGGGATTTATATAAGTTTGGTGTATTTTTGCAAAAGAATTCTTTTTGGAATGCACAGATAGAGCAAATTCATGTATTGCCCGGCAAGAACATCGAGTTAGTGCCCCGTGTCGGCGACCATCTTATCTATTTAGGCAAGATTGCCGGATTCGAGAAAAAGCTGAAACGTGTAAAGGCATTCTACGAAAGAGGATTGAACCAGGTGGGTTGGAACAAATACTCCCGTATCAGCGTTGAATTTGATAATCAAATCATCTGCACAAAGAGAGAGTAGAGAAAGGGATTTACTAATAGTCCTTCTTTATCAAAGCGCAGCAAATAGTAAATTGTAAATAGTAAAATAGTAAATAAATAGATATGGCAACAACAGATTTCATCGCCGCTATCGAGTTGAGTTCTTCCAAGATTTCCGGTATCGCAGGAAAGAAGAGCAGTGACGGAAGTATCCAGGTGTTGGCTTATGCACGCGAAGATGCATCCCCGTTTATACACAAAGGGGCCATCTACAACATTGACAAGGCCGCACAAGCGCTGACTTCCATCATCAACAAGCTGGAAGGCCAGTTGAACAACTCCATCGCCAAAGTATATGTAGGCATCGGCGGACAATCATTGCGCACGGTGAGGAATGCGGTAAGCCGTACGCTGGAGGAAGAGAGCATCATTTCGCAAGAACTGGTAGACGAGATTTGCGACGAGAACCGTGATGTACCCTTGGTAGACATGAGTGTGCTGGATGTAGCCCCGCAAGAATACAAGATAGACAACACGCTGCATGTGGAGCCCGTAGGAGTTGCCGGAAGATACATCACCGGGCAGTTCCTCAACATCGTGGCGCGTGCCTCGCTGAAGAAGAACCTCGAACACAGCTTCGAGCAAGCCAAAGTGGAAATTGCCGACGACCTGCTCGTGGCTCCCACTGCGTTGGCCAAAGCCGTGCTGACCGAAAACGAGATGCGTTCGGGCTGTGCACTGGTGGACTTCGGTGCCGACACCACCACCGTGCTGGTCTATAAGAACAATATCCTGCGCTACCTCAGCGTACTGCCGCTGGGTGGAAACAACATTACCCACGACATCACTTCCCTGCAAATGGAAGAGGAAGATGCCGAGAAGCTGAAACTGCAATACGGTGATGCCCTCTACGAGGAGGAAGAAGACGCCGAGACCCCTGCCGTATGCACGTCGGAAGACGGCCGTACCTTTGAACTGGCCCTGCTGAACAATATTATCGGAGCACGTGCAGAAGAAATTCTTGCCAACGTATGGAACCAGTTGCAACTTTCCGGCTACGAGGACAAACTTTTCTCCGGTGTTGTATTCACCGGTGGAGGAGCCAATCTGAAGAATCTTGAGAAAGCCTTCCATAGAGTGAGCAAGATTGAAAAGGTAAAGACCGCCAAGTTCGTACAGACCACCGTCCACACACGCAGCGACGAGCCCAAGAAGGACGGCATGCACAACACACTGCTGGGCCTGCTGGCTGCCGGCAACGAGAATTGCTGCCTGCAAGAGGTGAAGCCGGTGCAGCAGCCTGCCTCCCATGTTCCTCCCAAACCGGTCGACATATTCGTTGACGACGAAGCGCTGAAAGAGCAGGAAGCCGCCGCACGCGCCGCCAAGGCACAGCGCGAGAAGGAAGAGAAAGAACGCAAGGAGCGTGAGCGCAAAGAAAGGGAGCTGCGCGAAAAGGAAGAAAAGAAGAAGAAAAAGAAAGAAGGCCCCAGCTGGTTCGAAAAGACTTTCAACAAGCTTTCCAACGAAATCTTCTCGGACGACGATATGAAGTAATAATGTGATAATGTGCCAGAAAATTAAGTTATTATGGAAGATATAGTACAATTCGATTTCCCGACCGATTCACCGAAAATCATTAAAGTAATCGGTGTAGGCGGAGGTGGCGGCAATGCCGTGAACCATATGTACCGGGAAGGTATACACGACGTGACGTTCGTACTGTGCAACACAGACAACCAAGCGTTGAAGGACTCTCCCGTGCCCGTGAAGTTACAGCTTGGAAAAGAAGGCCTGGGAGCCGGAAACCGCCCTGCCCGTGCCCGCAAGGCAGCAGAAGAGAGCATCGAAGACATCAAGAATATGCTGAACGACGGCACCAAGATGGTATTCATCACTGCCGGAATGGGCGGTGGTACCGGTACGGGTGCCGCACCCATCATTGCACAAACCGCCAAGGAAATGGACATCCTGACCATCGGCATCGTCACCATCCCTTTCCGCTGGGAGGGCGACAAGAAGATAGACCAGGCACTGGATGGCGTAGAGGAAATCAGCAAGCACGTAGATGCCCTGCTGGTCATCAACAATGAAAAGCTGAGCGAGATATACAGCGAGCTATCCGTAGACGACGCGTTTGACAAGGCCGACGACACCCTTTCGGTAGCCGCCAAGAGTATTGCCGAAATCATCACCCTGCATGGAAAGGTGAACCTCGACTTCAACGACGTGAAAACAGTGCTGAAGGACGGCGGCGTAGCCATCATGAGTACCGGCTACGGCGAAGGTGACAACCGTGTCAGCGAAGCCATCAAGAACGCGCAGCACTCGCCGTTGCTGAACAACAACGACATCTTCAACTCCAAGAAAGTACTCCTCAACATCTCTTACAGTGCACAATACAAGCTGATGATGAGCGAGATGGACGAGGTGAAGGAGTTCATGAACCGTTTCAGCCGCGACTTCGAAACCAAATTCGGTATGGCCATTGACGACAAGCTGGAACAGAAAGTGAAAATCACCCTGCTTGCCACTGGTTTCGGTATCCAGGACATCCACATGAAGGAGATGGACGACCGCATCACCCAGCGCACCGCCGAAGAACAGCAACGCCTTGCCGAGCTGGAGGAGGAAGAGGAACAGAGACGCAACCGCCGCGAAGTGTACTATGGCAAGGATGCCAATGCCCGTTCCCAGCGCAGCCGCCGTCGCCATATCTATCTCTTCAATCCCGAAGACATGGACAACGCCGACATCATCAGCATGGTAGAGAATTCTCCGACCTATCTGCGTGACAAAAGCACGCTGAACAGCATCAAGATGAAGGCAGAGCAGGAAGGGCAGCTCGCCACCGAAGCCGCGCAAGAGGCAGAAGGCGGTGCAGGGGGAGTCATCACCTTCTGATTTTTCCGTTCCCGATATGTAAAACCATCCTCCTCCCCTTCGGGGGAACAGGAGTAAACCTATAACAATATGGATTTATTTGAAAAAGTCAGCGAAGACATTAAAACAGCCATGAAAGCCAAAGACAAAGTGGCTCTCGAAACATTGAGAAACGTAAAGAAAGTATTCCTTGAAGCCAAAACCGCTCCCGGAGCCAACGATACCCTAAGCGATGCAGATGCTTTGAAGATTATCCAAAAACTGACCAAGCAAGGCAAAGACGCCGCTGAAATCTATGTACAGCAAGGTCGCCAGGACTTGGCAGACGATGAGCTGGCACAAGTAAAGGTGCTTGAAACCTATCTGCCCAAGCAGATGAGCGCCGAAGAACTGGAGGCAGCCTTGAAGGAAATCATAGCCGAAGTCGGCGCCACCAGCGGCAAGGACATGGGCAAGGTGATGGGTGTAGCCAGCAAGAAACTTGCCGGACTTGCCGAAGGCCGCGCCATCTCAGCCAAAGTAAAAGAGTTGCTGGGATAAAGAAATACACTTCCCCTATCATATAAGCCGTGCTTCAACAGAGGGACTCAGCGTCCAAAGTCTGTTGAACACGGCTTTTTACATACCAATCCATATCCTCCCCCACAAGAGATTATACGCTATCTATCAACGCATTATATTTACCGACCGTTTACCATAAGATGTAAAAGCCGTTACCTAATGATGTAACGACGGTTACCCTATATTGAAACGGTCGTTACCCTATATTGTAACGACCGTTACAGCTTATCGTAACGACCCTTACAGCAGTAAGTAAAACTCCCTACTCCTATAATAAAGGCAGCGCACACTTATTGGGCCGTTACATCGACGATAATCAATCAAAAAGCTCCTTCAATACCTCAAGTGATTTCAATACCGGGAAATCCGGCAGATGCAGACGATAATATTCATTCATAATGTTCAGGCAGCGGGTACGCTCCAACCGGTTCATGGTGAAAAGATGCATCGTTTCATAATTCATGCGCATCAGCTGTGTCAGGCGGGCCGCCTCCTCGGGAGCGATGTAATTGGAATGAAGCTGCGGACGCAAGGGAGTGAAACAAGCATTCTGCAAATCGAAGTAATCTCCGGCATGATAATCCTCCAGGTTGGGATACAAACCGAGAAAACGGGAAAGGCGCATCAGGAAGACCAGATGGAAATTGGCAAACCCCTCCCTGCATTCATCCAGCCAGATGACGGAATGATACAGATAAGCAAACAGCGGACGGTTCTCCGCCTCCTCCCGGACGGCGCGATAAAGGAATTCCGAAAGAAACAAAGCGATGGCAGATTTGTAGGGATCGTAGGGAAGCGTGGCGAAAGGATAAAGAGACTTCGCCTCCTTCACCTTATATATAGTGGCATTAGGACGGAAATCGGCTTCAAGTTCCACCAATGCCAGCGGCTGGAAGAGTACCGGCTTCACCGCCGCCTTGCGCGAACGGGGTATGGACACCATGAAGGAAGCCCTGCCAGCCACCTCCGTATAGATGTCTGCAATGAGAGATGTATCCTTATATTTCAAGGTATGCAGCACAATTCCCAGTGTTTTCTGTAACATTCCCGATTTCTTTATCTGGTTTCAATCTGATAACAAAGCTACAAAAAAAGCCCGAAAGAAGAGAAACAAAAGGAGAAGAATAAAAAAACAAGGTAAGGAGTGCAAAAAGCAAAAGCACGTATTACACTGATTTTCAACAAACAAGACGCTAACCTATGACAAAAAGCAACAAAAAGCTATATTTTTTTCTTGCGAATGTTTTGGTAATTCAAAAATAGTTTCTACCTTTGCATCCGCAAACGAGAAATAAAGGCTCTTTGCAAGAGCGGAAACGCTCAC